>Ga0080004_1120975_pt1 | contig 65637 bp, 70 predicted proteins | sample WasSprMetagenome_FD_69207 | JGI IMG/M metagenome (GOLD analysis project Ga0080004, IMG submission 69207) | Sulfidic aquatic microbial communities from Washburn Spring, Yellowstone National Park, USA - WS (SPADES assembly) (version 2) | ecosystem: Environmental > Aquatic > Thermal springs > Hot...
AGCTAAACTTAGATCAAGGGAACTTTTGGAAGGTGAATGTGGCAAATGTATCCATAGAGATATTTGTGCTGGATGCCGAGGAAGGGCTTACGAAGAAACAGGTGACATTATGGCATCTGACCCTGGATGTTGGATTGCTTAACTTGCTCCAAGACTGAATTTATACCACCACCTTTATTTTTGTGAAACTCTTACTCTCCTTCCTTAATGCTTATTGTGATGAGACTGGCGAATGAGGCTAAATATGTAATAATGGAATCTGAAATCTTCAAATCTAAAGCTGAAAAATTAGGCAAAAGCTCCTTACAATTATTACCAAAAGATATGAAGCAGGGAATTGTCATCCAACATAGAAAGGCTCTTCTGACAACTATCCACCCTCCTTCTTCTTTAATTCAAGTAACTCAGGTATAATAACTGCCCTTATCAATTCTTGTATGCTTATGATAAATAAGGATGGCTCATCTGTTGGTACATAGATAGAATTAGGTCAACTAGGAAACTTCTTCAAGGTCTATCATTACCCTGCTTCCACAAAGCTCACAACGATCTAATTCAAACGAAAAGGAGGAACTTCTCCTTCATGACTTTTCTATTTGGGAAGACGTTCCATGAGCTTTGATCTTTTATGCGAGTAGTAGAAAACTAATATGAGACCTATACTTATGAGAATCCCCCCACATATTATGAGTCCTATTGCCTCATAGGCATAGGGATGGTATGTGATTTTATACAAAGCGTCTCCTCTCCACTCATACGTTGTAGCAGTAAAGCCAAATCCAAGCCATGCACCTAGTATTAAAAATACAAACCCTATTGGCATGAATACTAATGACATTTTTTCATCATGCCTTAAGTCTTCTAATTTTAACTTTATTGCCTCTATATCTATCTTTAATTCTGAGCCACAGTTTGGGCAATAATTGACATCTTCACTGACATCTTTTCCACACTTAGGACATTTTGGCATAATTTCCACCATTATATCAAAGCTTTATGGCATCCACCAAGGCTTTATTTCTTTTCTTACAGACATTACACTCAACTTCTTCGACCTCATCACGATTAGAGACTGTTTGTCCTATGTAAATTGTCTCAATGAATAAACATCGACTTTTACTTTTCGTCTACACTCAGCACATCTTCATAGCTTTAGAATTCAAGTCTTTTCATTAATCCTCAAATCGACTCTCTTCTTGCTACCATGAATTTCATACAATCTATCACAGAATGGACATTCTGGCTCAAAATCTTCAGCTTTGAAGTCCTTGCCACATATACAATGAACATTAAATATTCTCTAACTTTACTTCAGCCAACCTTCTCAACTCCTATCTAATGTTATTGATGACATTATTAAAGATATACTGTATCCATTATTCCAATGACCATAGCTAAAGAGCAATCCATTATAGCCTTGCTCTCTCCTTCCATAGCATCAATAAATTTATCAAAAATATTATCCAAGCAGGTCCAATTACTCCTCTTACTCCTAATCCTATTATGAATAGAAGGAATGTAGATACTAGTCCTAGTATTATAGCTAATGCTGATACTATCTTCAGATACTTACTAACTTTACCAATATAAAATTCATATCCAGCATACAATCCTAATAATCCTGATATAATATATGGAATAAAGAAGATCATGCTAGCTTGAACTAAAGCATTAAAGATTAAAGATATGAGCAAATATACACTACCTGTTATATGCAATAATGCTAATCCTTCAAACTTAGGAGTTATTGTAGCGATGCTAAGCCTTGCACCACAATTACCACAAAACTTAACATTAGATGGATTATCAAATCCACATTTCTCACATTTTACCAAATTTAATCACCTTTTATTAAAAAAATAAAGGGTTGGTGATTATGGAGCGTTAATACTTGATTATTCCTTTAAAAGACCCTGTGAAGGATCTAGTGTTAGTATTGATGTCTGCAACGATCGTGCCACTGCCTGTTGCACCTTTATACGCTCCAGTACCTGTAATGATTGTGTATGTGCCAGTCAAACGATTAACATTATTGTATTTACCATCAACCCATACTTCATGCTGCATGCCATTTATTTCTATGTGGATTTGGTCTCCGTTAGTTGTAGTAATATTGAGCCTTCCAGTTACGAGAGAGCCATTATTCAATGCATTGTAATGACCCCAGTCGGATACAAGATAGCCTTCAAATGTAAAGCTAACAGAAGTAGTGTCAATCGTCCCACTTCCAGATCCAGTCACAGAGTTTACTGCTATAGTATAATTACCAGTAGAAGGATTAAAAGCAGGATCCTCAGCATAACTACCAGTGAAATCTCCTCTAAAATCTGGCTTGGCTATGATATAATCTAATTTTTCCTCAAGCTGAGTCTTAAGGTCTGATATGGCTGATAGTATTTCGTTCTTGGCTGAGTCTATGTAGTCAGTTAAATCATTCCAGCTCTTAGTCACTAAGTCGCCAAATGTTGGTAATGCATCTAGCTTACCTTCAATGGCTGTTACTTCAGTCTTGATGGAATCTACTACACTTTTAACAGCATCGATCTTTAATTCATTGGCATTTATCTCACTTATGATAGCACTTTGAGCGTTGCTGATGGCTGTAGTTATGACTCCTTCAGATGTCGATATGGCTGATTTTATTGATGAGACTGCAGAAGATATATCTTCTTGAAGAGTAGTAACTGCACCTGATATAGCATTTGTTATTGTTGCTACAGAATCCGAAATCGTAGTCTCAATAGTCTCAAACCAATTATTCACGAATGTATAGAATGATCCTCCAGATTCTAGCTTAGCCTGTATATCTGAAATTTCATCTTGAATATCTAACAGCTTTTCCCATACTGTTCTTACAATGAATGGTGCTGAGGCTATTGCAGGAGGATAGTATGGATAAGCATCGGCTCTTATATAGTATGTGCCTGATGGTACTGAAGGTATTGTAAGAGTTGTTGTGAAAGCTGGTCCACTCACTGTTCTATATGGCTCACCATAATCATATCTCTCATTGTTGTTTGTATCAAAATATACCCTATAGTATGTGCCAGAAGTAAAGCCGTTTCCAGTAATGGTTACGATAGTTCCTAAAGGACCACTAGTTGGGTTTAATGTTAATGAAGGTTGAGCGAGTACTAATGGCACTGTTGCAAATGCTGAGAGGATGAATAATGCTATCAGTGCTATCGAGCAAGTCTTCTTCACAAGGTTGCTTGATTTCGACATTTTTACCCCCCTTAATAATATTATGGTGAGCTTATTAGTATTACGGTCTACTATTATTCGTTATGCTATACATGGTGCTACTGTGAATTTATTTGGGTATTTGGGAGCAGTTCCTGCAGTCCTCTGAAGTTAAGATCATGCTTTATCTCTCTGAGCAAGGAGAGGTCAGATACTCGAAGTTCAAGGGTTTGGTTAAGAGCAGAGCAACCTTGGATTGGGCACTCAGAGAATTGGTGAATAGAGAGCTTATTGTAAGGAGAGTTATTGACACACGCCCAATCCAGACAGTCTACACGCTTACACTAAAGGGTGAGCAGGCTGTCAAGCACATAAAGGAGCTTATTAAGATAGTTTTTAAGTAGGTAGCTTTTCCTTAATTAATTTAGTCATTGAATAAAGGTCCTGAATTGAGTAGCCTTCTGGTGCCTTTGGCCTCATCTTTTTAATATACTCTTCTTTCCAAACTCTTACCAGTTTGGGCATATCCATGAATCTAAGAACTTTGGCTTCATGTAAGCAAATCCGCATCCACCACAGCTACCAATATCGAACGTTGCTGTAATAAGGCTCCAAAGCTTCTTCATTTCATTCCTTACTTCTTTGATATTCCCAAGCCTTCTCTTCAGCTCTTCTATTTCGTCCTTTCTCACTTCACTTTTCAATACGGCTTTTATATCTCTTGGTGATATCTTCAACGCTTTTGCTATCTCTCTGTACGTCTTCCTCTACTTCCTTAACGTTGCTTCTTAAAGTTTCCACTGTTATCTGGAACCAAATTGATCTGTATACAATCCTGAGAGGGCGTTTCCGTATACATGTACACTGGATGATGATAAGCACTAAATAATAGCTTGATAAGACTTCTGTTCTTTACATGTGTTACTTCTGTTCTATTAAAGCGAGAATACTTTAGCTTGAGTATGGATTGTAGCTAGTCCAGAAGCCTAAAGGCAAGTTATGACCATGAATCTGGCATAATGCGCATATGATTGGTATAGGCTTTAATCTATAAACTTTATTGCCATCCTCTTCTACTACTTCAAGCATAGATTGAGGCTCTTTTAAGAATCGAAGGTCCTCTTCCCTAATTGCTACCTCACATAAACCATCTTCTCTCTTATAGCGCTATAGAAATGATAAGAATTAAGGCTGATAGAAGAATTTATAAGAATTAAATGATAGAAATCATGGGCAGATGGATTTGATCATTCCTCCAGAGTATGCCTGGATAGTTCCAATAATAGTTCCTTTCATAATTGGATTATTAATAGGAATTATAATAAAACGCACAGTAAAGCTAGCCATAATAATATTAATTTTGATACTAATACTAGGAGCATTAGGCTACATTAGCCTACCAAGTATACAGGATATAATTCAAAAAGCATCTGAATACTTGCCGATGATATGGAGGGAGGCAGGAGGCTTGATCAATGTATTGCCATACTCATCAATTACATTCATAATAGGATTGCTATTAGGAATTTGGAAAGGTTAAACTGAATTTAGAATCGATTTGAATAAAAAAGAAGTTTATCGAATTTAAAGGTACAATTTGGTAATATATGCATATCAAATTATATGCCTATGTAGAGCCTTTGGGCTAAAAATCTAGGTAAGCCAGCCTTTATGATTTTGTTTGCTGCAGATTCTATATCATATTCTACCAATTTGTGCTCAACCTTTACATTACCATTATCAATAGTTAATATTGCATAGCATGCTCTAGGATCGCCAGAGCGTGGCTGTCCTATGCTTCCAGGATTAAATATGATTCCTTTATCAGATTCGTGTAAAAATGGTATATGGGTGTGCCCTAAGCCTATCACATCAACATTATTGTTCGATAAGTAATAATCGAATAAGCCTTCATGAGTATCTGGCAATACATATTCAAAGATAGGATCGTTAGGGCTACCATGAACAAATAGAATCCTAACACTATCCACCTTTATCTCTATCTTTTTTGGCAATTTTTTTATAAAATCAAAATTTTCTCTCTTTAAGTTTGAACAAGTCCAGAATATGGCTTTTTGGGCATCTGGATTGAACCATGACACATCTCGTGTTATAACTGCATACTCATGATTTCCCATTACACATTTAACATTATTCTCTCTAGCCCACTCTATGACCTCATTAGGATTTGCACCATATCCTACCAGATCTCCTAGGCAGTAGATAGGCTTGTTAATAATGTCTTTTACAATAGCGTTAAGGGCATCAAGATTGCCATGAATATCAGAGACTATAGCCAATTCTTCCATACCCATTATAATAATGTTATCAATAAAACCTTATAAGAAAATTTATTCATGGTAAAATCATTGTGATGCATATGGTGTTAGGTGGTTACCAAATTTTCACATAAAAGAGAAACTCTCTTTAATGAGAAAAAACATCCTAATGGTTCGAGAAAGATGGGCAAAGAATCATCAAAACACTTTCAAGGTCCATTATATCCTTTGTATGAGCCAAAAAAGATAGAGGATAAAGTAAGAAATTATTGGAAAGATGTGAATATAAAAAAGTTAATTTCAGAGCAAGCAAAGGATAAGCCCCTAGTAGGCTATGTGGAAGGGCCTCCAACCCTTAATGGCGAGCCTCATATAGGTCATATTAGAGGAAGAGTGATCAAAGACCTTTGGTATAGACAGCTAGTAATGAGAGGATTAAATGTAACCTTCAGAGCAGGATGGGATACTCAAGGCTTACCGGTTGAGCTTCAGGCTGAAAAGGAGCTTGGGCTTAAAGGGAATAAGGCTGAGAACATAAAAGCTGTTGGTGAAGAGGCTATAATAAGCGCATGTAAGAATCTCATTAAGAAATATTACAAATCATGGTATAAAGCTGATGAACTTTTAGGCATGTCTATGGATTATGAGAGAGCCTATTGGACTTATAAGGATGATTACATAGAGAGAGAATGGAAGTATCTGAAGAAAGCTTGGGAAAGAGGTTTGTTAGGTGAAGGTTATCGTGTAGTTGCTTATTGCCCAAGTTGCCAAACATCCTTAAGTCAGAGTGAAGTAGCACTTGGCTATGAATTGGTTGAAGATCCTTCTCTTTACTTTAAGATGAAGCTTAGAGATGAAGATGCTTATATAGTACTATGGACGACCATGCCCTTTACAATAGTAACAGATGAGATGGTAGCAGTAAAGCCAGATGCTGATTATGCATACGTAAAGGTTAAAGACGAAACTTGGATATTAGGAGAAAAGGGAATTTCATCTTTGATGAAGGAATTAGGCATAGAAAATTATGAAATCATAAAAATTGTAAAGGGTTATGAGCTGGAAGGAAAAAAGTATCTTCATCCTTTAGAAGACTTGATACCACAACAATCCTTGCTCGATAAAGAGAACTTTGTTCATGAGATAATTGCTGAAGACTTCGTCGACATAAATACAGGGTCTGGTCTCATCCACCTCTCTCCTGCAAATGGAGAAGAAGATTTTCATGCTGCCGTTAGAAGGAATGTTAAAATCTTTAATCCTATAGATGACAGAGCTTGCTTCACAAAAGATGCTGGAATATTTGAAGGGATTTTTGTTCGTGATGCTGATGCCAAAATCGTTGATTTGTTAAAAGAGAGAAACATGGTATTAAAAATTGATAAGATCGAGCATGAGTACCCAACATGCTGGAGATCACATCATAAACTAGTCTGGTTGGCAAGAAGAGAGTACTTTTATTGGGTGGATAAGCTTGGAGACTTGGCTATTAAAGCTGCTGAGAAGGTTGAATACTTTTTTGATCCTCCAAAAAACAGATTTCTAGAGATAATAAAGGAAAAGGTTCCTTGGTGCATATCAAGAGAAAGAGTATGGGGTACGCCACTACCAATATGGGTATGTAGCGAATGTAATGAAAAGATACCAGCTTTTAGCAAGAAAGAGATAATCGAAAAAGCCATCAATCTTTATGATAAAGACTTTGAATTACACCGTCCATGGTTAGATAGAATCATTTTGAAATGTGAAAAATGTGGAGGAAAGGCTTATCGTGAACCCTTCGTGCTGGATGCTTGGCATAACAGTGGTGCAGCACCTTATGCTTCCTTCACTGATGATGAATATGAAAGCTTGGTGCCAGTTGAGTTCTTGACAGAAGGTATCGATCAGACAAGAGGCTGGGCTTACACTTTATTGATAGAGAATGTGATCTTTACTGGAAAGGCGCAAGCACCTTACAAAGCCTTCCTCTTCACAGGCCATGTATTGGATGAGAAAGGAAGAAAGATGAGCAAGAGCTTAGGAAATGTTATAGATGCAATAAATGTATTGAATTCTGAATCAGTGGATGTACTTCGCTTTTACTTGATATGGAGGAATAACCCATTAGACCCCCTTAACTTCAGCCTTAGCGAGATGAACTCAAGACCATACCAAGTCCTAAGCACTTTGTATCATATGCACGTATACTTTCAACAGAATAGCTCCTATGATGGTTATAATCCAGAAGTCAATACATTAAGCTGGGCTTTGAACAATAGATTGTTAAAACCTCAAGAATTTTGGCTCTTATCAAATCTTCAGAGCCTTATAGACAAAGTTTCAAGCGGTTATAAGAGCTGTAGGTTTAATGAAGCTGCTAGAGATATAGAGAATTTTATAATAGAAATCTTGAGCCAAAGATACATACCCATGATAAGAAGTGAGATATGGGACGACAGTAAAGATACTTTGAACAGAAGGCTTGCTATTTATTCTGTCCTTGACCATGTTTTAAAAAATTTAGACATATTACTTCATCCAATATCTCCATATTTGACCGAATTTTTGTATCAAAGCCTCAAAGCTAATCATGAAAAGAAGGTGAGCATACTGCTTGAGAACTGGCCTAAATCGAATCCAGATTTAATAAACAAAGAACTTGAATCAGAGTTCGAACTGATAGAAGATTTGACGTCTTTGGCAAATAGTGCAAGGATGAAGGCAAGGCTAAAGAGAAGATGGCCTTTAAGGCAAGCGGCATTCTTAATGCATGAAGAGAAGATCATCAAAGCTGAAAAGCATAAAGAATTATTGAAGGAGCTCATTAATGTTAAAGATATAATTCTAACAAAAAGTCTGAAGGAAGCAAAGATAATTCCAATCATAGAGCCAAAGCATGCCATTCTAGGCCCAAAGCTAAAAAAGAAGATGCCAGATTTCATAAAGTGGCTCAAATCTAAAGATCCTTTTGAAATATATGATCAATTGATTAAAAAGGGTTTTATTGAAGCAAAGATTGGTGATGAATCTTTTAAGATCGTTAAGGATGAGTTGGAGATAAACTATTCTTCAGATGAAAAGCATCTTGTTCTTGAAAGAAATGGAATAGTAATCTCGTTGGATTTAGAAAGGGATAGGGATCTTATAGTCGATGGGTTGATAAGGGATTTGGCAAGAAGGATGCAAAACCTTAGGAAAGAGAGGGGATATAACCCTACAGATATCATTGATGGGGCTTACATAGCAAGTCTAGACGATGAACTTATAGATTATGTAAATTCAAGGCTAAAAGATTTAGCCTTCCTAGCAAGAGTGAAGAAGGTTCATGTATCAAAAGAACCTTTTGATGGTGTGCGATGGGTCGATGTAGAGATAGATGGTAGAAAAATAAAGATATCTGTAGAATAAGCCTTAAGTTACTAGGTAGAATAGAATTATAAAATCCTGCCAAACTATTACAGTTACTAAACCATCAGCTCAGAAGACTGAATTTGTGAATTGAAAAATGTAAAAGATTGGTGAACTTTTCTTTTAACATTGTATGGATTTGTACTCCTTAAATCTTATATTTACAGATATCAAAGGCTAGAGCGGGAAGCCTTGAAATTAAAGACGATCGTATCCTTATCATTTGGCTTAATTCTTTTGATCTTCATGGTCTGGTATGTAGATATAGGGAAACTCTATAAAGCCATTATAGGATCATCTCCTATTTGGCTTGCATATTATATTCTGTTGATGCTACCTTTCTTTTTGCTTAGGGCATGGCGCTGGCGTATGCTTCTTACACCTGTGAAGAGCTCTGTCAAGCTTTCGAACTCTTTTTGGATAACTATGATAGGCTTTATGGTCAATGCTATAATCCCACTTCGATTAGGTGGAGAATTTGTAAGAGCCCTTGCCATGGATAGCAAAGAGAAGACCGGTTTCCTTCAATCTCTATCTTCTGTTGCTGTAGAGAGGGTTTTGGACCTTCTTGGAATAACATTGCTAGGAGTGATAGGGATATTCATGCTTCCTAAGGGAGCCATAATGTATTTGCCATCCTGGGCTTTAGATGCCCTTAGAATCGTTGGCATATTCGTAGCAATAACTCTCTCATGCTTAATAATTGGCATAAAGTATGAAAAACGCTTATTTTCTTTGATCAGACGATTAGTTTCTTCTCTTCCTAAGTTGCCATATAAGTGGAAGGAGAAACTTATCGATTTTTCAAGATCCATGATAGATGGGGCAAGAGGATTGACTCATAATCCTTCAACATTTCTTTCAACGTTAGCCTCTACCTTTATTATATGGTTCATAGCCTTTTTGTCCACTTTCTTAATATTCAAAGCATTCAATTATGATGTTCCTATACCTATAATTCTTCTTGGTAGCATGCTCGTCCAACTTTCTTTCATCCTTCCTGCACCACCAGGCTATATAGGGACTTATGAGGTATTTTGGAGCACTATATTCATCGGGCTGGGTTTATCTCGCCTTGATCTAATATTGGCAACAGCCATCGTGAACCATTTCTTGGGCAATGCTTTCATCATAGGCATGGGATCGATAGGAGTAACGTCGTTGGGTCTATCTTTTAGCGAAGTTATGAAGATAAAGTCTAATTGATAATCATAAAGAGCCCAATCTTGGGAATCTCTTGACTGCCACACCTATCTCAATGGCATAAGGTATCAAATCATCCAAATGGCTTTTTTGAAGAATAGGTGAGAGCAGATCCTTCTGCAAAGTCTCATTTATGTCTGAACCATACGCCAATGGTGATGTTGATGGCAATACTGTTATAGTCTTATCACCAACTTTACCATTTAGAAATGTTTTAAACCTATGCTTGACTCCTAAATCATCTTTTATTACTATCGATGGATGCTCATGGCCCATTATAATATGCTTAGCCTTCTCTTCTTTCTCCGTGATTTCAAGATGGCCATGAAATAATGTAAAGCCGTTGATTGAAAGGCTTGGCTGAAAAAGTTTTACATTCATTTCTTTAAGGATAAGAATTATGTAATTATCGTGATTCCCTCTAACAACAAGAGGCTCAACCTTCATCTCATTAAGGCTTTTTATCATCCTTTTCACTGAGTACCATTCGCTCTCACTAGGTTTTCCAAATTCATGCTTAAAGTCTCCCAATATTACAACTTTATCACAACTCAATTCTTTGACAGGAGTTAGGATAGACCTCATGATCTTTGGGAAGACAGAAGTTGGTATATGAATCCCTTTGCTCTCTTGCTCATCCTCCAAACCTAGATGCAAATCAGAAACGATCAGCATTCTCTCCTTTTCCATAAATAGAGCAGGCCATGGTGAGGCTATGCTCAATCCTTTAGCAATCTTTATAGTCTCAATAACCATTTACATCTTCTCCTTTATACGCCTCATGACGCTATCATACAAGCTCTCCAACAATGCTCTTTTATCTGCCATCAATACCACATCGCTATACCCTAAAAGAATTAGATCGTGAGTGAAGGGTGATGGCAAGTCGAATTCTGGGCAGATAGTGAACTTTCTAACTCCTAGTTCAACATCTCTCAATATATCTTCAGCCGTAGAAACATCCATAAGATCTTCGATTATTTCCCTATAGGTCTCCTCTAAAACAGGAAATCTATCCAGCTCTTCACATAGATTTATTAGAACCTGAGCATTTGTTTGCTGCCTAGCCACTTTTATCTCATGACCTTTATAGTTTCTTAATACCATTAGAGCCCTTGTAGCACAATGCCTAAAGCGCCTCTTCACCATTTCCGTCCTTTTTATAGCCTCTATCAACTCATCTCTTAAGTTCTCAGAATTTATTGTGTTTATCAACCATGATGGGTTTGTGCGCACTCCTTTAGGCAAAGTGAGCATAAATCCGCTATCACTAACAGTTACCATGATATTTTTGTTAATCGTTTTCATCAACCTATGAGCATAAGCCCTAGAAAGGGCATCGTTGACCCTTCTCCCAAACACACAGTTGAATATTATGTTCTGCTTACCATCTTGATCCAAGTAATTCTCAACAATTATATTCTTGTTATCAGGAAAATCGTTTATACCCAATAGCTTTAAGAAATCATATTCTGCCTTCATGTATCCTAAAATCGCTTTAGAAGCATGAGCATCTGAACATGTTTCTTTAGCTATGTAGGATTCTATATCCTTCATCTTCACATTATTCTTGATCATATCAAATATCTTTCTTCTGAACCTTCCTATCGCTTCGCCAAGATCAAAGCTAAGGGGAAGCATCTCACTAAACCATGTTGGGACTGTAGGCTTTCCCTTCTCTATTGGAACAACGTAAGCTCTTAACCCTCTTGCATACTTGAACTCATACGTCTTTCCACCTAAGATGAATATATCTCCCTTTGAGAGCCTCTCAAGGAATTCCTCTTCTATCATTCCTACCCATCTTCCAGATGTTGTAAATACCTTTACTGCTACCTCGTCAGGAATCGTTCCTATGTTAGTCGCATATATCACTCTTAGCAAATTTCCTCTTCTTCCAAAGGTATCATCATCTTCATCGTACCAAATCTTACCATAGACTCGAAAATTCTCTAAGCTTTGATAGCTCCCACTAAGATACTTTATGACTCTTCTCAAATCTTCTTTAGATAAATGATGATAGCAATAACTTCTTGTTATCAATCTATAAGCTTCATCAACAGTCCACTTTCTCTCTATAGCCATTCCAACTATATGCTGGGCCAAAACATCCAGAGATAGCTTTGGAATATAGACTTTATCCAGATTCCCTTTTAAAGCCTCGCCGGCTATTACTGCATCCTCGACCAAATCATCCCTTTCCATGGCTATCATTATACCTTCAGATACTCTTTCTAATGTATGGCCTGATCTTCCAATTCTTTGTAAGCATCTTGAGATGGACTTTGGAGACCCGATCTGAACTACTAAGTCTATGCTGCCAATGTCTATACCAAGCTCGAGAGAAGTGGATGTAACCACTGCCCTCATCTTACCTTCTTTCAATCTTTCCTCTACATCATGTCTGATTTCACGAGAAAGAGAGCTATGATGGGCGGCAAGTTCATCAGCATCGACAACGTTCAACTTTGATAGATGATAAACGACCCTTTCAGTTCCAGATCGAGTGTTGGTGAAGATCAAAGTAGTTTTATGCCTTTTTACCAAGTCTCTGATTCTCTTATACATCTTTTTAGTGGTATATTCTGCGGAAGTATGGACAAGATCAGAAACAGGGCATGTAACTGAGAGCTCCATAGGTTTAACAAACCTTGCATCTACCATTATGCAATCTCTTTCTTTACCATCCTTATATCCTACTAAGAATCTGGCAACCTCTTCTAATGGGTGTATTGTGGCAGATAGACCTATCCTAACTATCTCTTTCTCACATAAATCTTCTAACCTTTCTAAGCTTAATGTTAGATGGACTCCTCTCTTAGATGATGCAAGTTCATGTATCTCATCAACTATTACCCATCTTGTACTCTTTAGCTTCTCCCTAAACTTTGGTGCACATAAAAGAATGGCTATGCTCTCAGGGGTTGTTACAAGTATATGAGGAGGCTTTCTTAACTGCCTTTGCCTCTCTTGAGTAGTCGTATCACCGGTCCTAACTCCTATTCTTATCTCTTTAACCTTAATCCCAAAATCTTCTTCAGCTATCTCTTTTATCCCTTTTAATGGTATCAATAAGTTCTTGTTGATATCATTTACCAAAGCCCTTAAGGGTGATATGTATACGCAATAAACACTATCTTCAAGTCTTCCTTCCTCTGAGAGAAGAAAAAGTTGGTTTATTATCGATAAAAAAGCTGCTAAAGTCTTGCCAGAACCTGTAGGAGCGGCTATGAGAACGTTCTTACCCTTCTGAATCTCTGGAAGGGCACAAGATTGAGGCAAGGTAAAAGAATTGAAATTCTTTTTGAACCATTCTCTAACATAAGGTCTCATTAATTCAAAGATTTCCTCATCTTTATGCACTTGCTTTAGAATAGTAAGGGGCATTATTAAGAAATCCTAATTATAGTTGTAAAAGGCTACTAATGAATTTTTATGGCTTAATTCTTAGAGCTTCTCATGTTAAGATTTTTGATCGATATTTTATTATCCTAATAAAATTCTTCTCAAAAAACCTTCTCTTCCTAGCCTTATTTCTCTAAATAAGATCATCGATCCAAGAATTATAAAAATAGTACTTATTATTTTTGATGCCAATATATAATCGCCAAAAAGAACGAAAATATCGATCGAGTTTGTGGAAAAAGGGTAGAGAAGAGGGTTATATTCATGGTGTAGAGCATCTAAGAGAACATGTGATAAAACTCCTATAAGGCTCGAGATTATCAAAGATTTAGAGATAATACATTTCAACTCTTTTTTACAATTTAAAAAACCAAGAATTCTCGGATAAATTAAGAGAGATATGAAGATAGAAATTAAGAGACCTAGCGTCATAGAACCTAGAATGCTGTGAAGAACCAGTCTATCTATTTCACCTCTTGAGATGATAAAAATTATTGGAACCTCAAGGTCTGGAACCATGCTACCAACGATCAAAGCCGGAAAGTTCAGCTTAAACTTACTTGCCCTATGAATGATGTAAGCCAGAAAATAGTGAAGAGGCGTAACTGGCATAGCATCAACTCACATGGATTCATCTAAGGATTTTTGAGAGCTTAAAAGAGGAGTAGCATCGTATCCTAATCTTCTCAAATAACTTGCAAGTTCTGAAGAGAAACCATGAACAGTGTAGACCTTTTCTGGCTCACAATCTTCTACGAATTTTATCAATTCATCAAAATCACAGTGATCGCTAAGGGGAAAGGCATAATCGACTGACATGGCATACTTATAGCTAGGCTCCACGCTCCAGCCGCTAAAAGCAATGGTTACTGCATTATACTTTTTCTTTAACCCCTTTACAAAATTCGTCCTCCCACTCCACATAGGAGAGATCAGAACCCATGGTCTTCTCTTTAACAAATCCTTCTCAAAAGCTTCATGATACGAAATGAAGTTACGAAGCTTTATGCCCATCCTAGAGTAAGCATCGTTCATCCTTTGTACAGCCTCATGCACATATATAGGATCCCAAATTGAGAAGAGATATGATAGGACTTGGGCTTTTCCTAAGGGATAGCCCATAAGCACAACTGGTACTCCTTTAGAGAAGAGATCTGAAATGAGCTTGTTAACTTCATCCAATACTTTTTCTAATGGAGGAAAATGAAAAATATTTTTACCATATGTAGATTCAATGATTAAAATTTCACATTTTACACTCTTACCCTTATTTAAAAAAGCCCTTGGTCTTGTGGCAAGGTCTCCTGTGTAGAAAATCTTTCCATCTATTAGCAAACTACGTGATCCTAAGATATGCCCGGAGTCTATGAGCTCAAACCCCTTCAATTCTTGCACTGTTTTTCCTAAATCTATGCCTCTCTCCTTTGCAAGTAAAGCAGTTTCTTCAGATGCTAATACTCTAGTATCGCTCTTTTGATGATGTACATGATCTATATGAGCATGGGATACAAAGACTAGATCTGCATCTATTGCTTTAAACGGATCTAATGCTATCCTCATATTACGGTATTTTATTAAGATACCATCATCGCTAATTATGGAAATTCCCATCAAGCCTTAATTAAAAGGGACATATTTTTAAGCTATCCTTGAATAAGATCTAATGACGATAATATGCCCATAAAAATTGGGTTGATTGGTAAGACGAATACAGGTAAGACCACTTTCTTTAACTCAGCTACACTTCAAACAGCCGAGATATCCACTTATCCATTTACAACAAAAGTTCCTAATAGAGGAATAGGAAGCGCTGTAACCTTATGTGTTTGCAGAGAGTTCAAAGTCAACGATAATCCTAAGAATTCTCGTTGTATTGATGGATGGCGTTTCATACCCATAGAGCTGATAGACCTTCCAGGACTGATAAAGGGAGCATGGGCAGGAAAAGGTTTGGGGAATCAATTTTTATCAGTAGCTGCCCAGTCAGATGCTTTATTGCATATAGTAGATGCATCAGGTAGCGTGGATGCTGCTGGTAGAATTAGTGAGCCAGGAACTGGCGATCCATTGGCGGATATAGGAGATATAGAAGAAGAGCTTGTAATGTGGTACCTGAAGCTTATCGAAAGTAATAGACCTAGGATCTCTAAGCTGATAAAGTCTGGTTTTGAGCTGCCTACGGCTTTTACAGATGTTTTAAGAGGGATAGGTATTAAAGAGATTCATGTAAAGATGGCTTTGAATGAGGCAAAGCTGGAAGCTAAGGATTTTGATAATTGGTCAGATGATGATACTAAGAACTTTGCATGGATATTGAGAGATATATCCAAACCAACACTCATAGTTGCCAACAAGATGGATCTGCCAACTTCTGCTGAGAATTTTAAGAGAATTCAAGATGAATATTCAGATATGATAGTAGTTCCTGCCAGTGCTGAAGCTGAATTGACGTTGAGAAGGGCTGAGCAAAAAGGCTTAATAAAATATGTTCCAGGAGAGGAAAGGTTTGAAATTTTGAATCAGGCAGCTCTTACAGATAGGCAAAAAAGGGCTCTAAATTACATTAGAAAAGCAGTTTTAGGAGAGTATATGAGGACTGGCGTACAATTTGCTATAAATGTAGCAGTATTCAAATTGCTCAGGATGAACAGTGTCTATCCTGTTTATGATCCTCAAAAGCTATCTGATAAGCAGGGCAACGTGCTTCCCGATGTCTATTTATTGCCATCTGGCTCGACTGTATTAGACCTTGCTAAAGAGATTCATACAGATCTTGCAAAAGGCCTTTTATACGCTATAGATGCCAGGAATGGTTTAAGATTACCGGCAGAATACGCCATTAAGGATAGAGACGTTCTCTCCATAGTATCTACTTCCAAAAAGAAGAGATAATTCTAAGATTGATTAAGTAATGGCCTTAGTTTTGCTGACATTGATTTCATCCAAGCTTCTTATGGTTGCTCCATGATCACTCATAACCTTTGTTAGACCTTCGTAATCTATGTTAGAGCCTCTTACAGTAATTTTTATCGTCTCGGTCTTCACATCAACTTCAGTAACAGTTATATCAACCTCGTCGACTCCCTTGACTTCACACAAAGACTTGGACAGATCAAGAATTGCAATCTCACGTGGTTTGAGCGAATCTATAACCATTCTTTTTATGTAAACAGTCATAGCATTATTATCTAAATATGGATAAATCTATATAGTTTTTTGGTAAAAGCTCTTTAAACTACCTAATAGTCATCATTAGGTAGTCATATTGGGTAAGTATGTGACCATATCTGTAAAGGTTCCTATAGAGCTCAAGAAGATTAAGAAGCTTGGCATAAAGCCATCTAATCTACTTAGAAAGGCTATAGAGGAAGAAGTTAGGAGTAGAGAGGTTGAGAGAATTAAAAGAGAGATAGAAGAGCTGAAACTCAGTAAGATTTCCATAGAAGACGTTACAAAATCTATCAGAGAACAAAGATGAGCTGTATCTTTGATTCTTCAGCAATATTTAAGGTAATCAAAGAGAATGTCATAGAAGTCTTGGTTAAGAACTACACTTTGGATACAGCTGAAAAGATGAACTCTACATTTTATGATGCATCTTACATATTTTATGCTAAAGAAAGGAATCTACAGCTGATGACCAAGGATGAGAGCTTATTAAATAAAGCAAGGACTTATGTTAAGACTTCAAAACTGAGAGGTTAATTAGAATCATTTGCAAAAGATATTTTTTGACAAGCTTGTAATTGATTGAAGCTTTCTTGACGGATATAATAGGTCAAGCCAATTGGGAGCTCTTGTTACAGGAGGCGTTACTATAGCTCCTCTTATACCTTCCATATCTTTACTGGATGGAGATGAAAGTAACCTAGGTGTGAATGTTCTTACAGTATGCTTACCTAGCAAGCTCGTTAGTAATGCTATCTAATACTATCTAGAATCCTCTTTCCAAATTCTTTAGCTGCTTCTGGTCCTCTTCCTGTTATTATCTTACCATCTACTTCGACTAATGCTCCTGATATATTTGCTCCAGCTCTTTTCAGCTCACTTATAGTTTCACTCGTTCTAAATACTGTTGCTTTTTTACCAGATAGGAGACCAGCTCTAGCAAGGACTACTGGAGATATGCATATAGCTGCAACTACCTTCCCAAGATTATTTGCTTCCTTTACTATCTCTTGAACTCTTTGATTATCCCATAGATATATCTGTGAACCAGAGCCGCCTACAACAACAACTGCATCATAATCAACAGGATTAACTTCATCAACTGTAGTTTCAACATCCACATTAGCACCAAGCATACCTTTTGCTTTTCCTTTTATTGTACTTACTACTTTAACCTCTATGCCTGCCTTTTCTAAAATATCCTTTGGCTCAAGTAACTCTTCATCCCTGAAGTTTTTAGGCGCGATTATCATCAAAACTTTTTTCTTCATAGACATTATTCTAGGTTATATCGACTGGTTAAAAAACCTTCATTAAGTTATATATGTTTTTAATGAAGTTACATCACAAATGAACCAACGATATTAATAGTAACAAAAAGATTAAGACTAAAAGCGTACTTCTTATGAAGATAGCTTTTTAATGATCTAAAAATTTCTTGAAGAGCATATAAAATAATTAATACGCTCTAAAAACATTCAAATTTTTTTAAGATCTTTTGAAACACCTAAGTGAGGACCAAAACCGAAACAATAAGGCCAATAGAAAGTAAGAAAGGAGTAAGAAGAACGACAAGCACGTTTGTGGCCAAGTATGGAATGAGAGAATCGATTTCACTATGGTAATTTAGCACACCCTTCATTGTCTTTATGCCTAATGGGAGCGTTGCCAAGCCAAGCAATCCTAATAAAGGCAATATTCCCATCAAGACCCCAGCTATAATTGTGATGTAAGCTAACCCAGTAATACCACAATAGACTTTGGCTGCTTTCTCCCTTCCTAAGATTATTGGAATGTGCTTTCTCCCTGCACTTCTATCAGCCTCAACATCTGGAAATTCATTGAGCAGAAGCAAATTTGCAATGAGCAGTCCAGCTACCAAACTTACTATTATCGCAATCATACTGTAAGCACCAGTTTGGGTAAAATATGTACCTAGCACCATAAGCCCAAATCCCAATCCAGGTCCCAAAATCTCTGTTATACCAGGTAATTTAGTAATACGAGGAGTATATGAGAATACTAAAATTACTCCTAACACTACAATAGGTAGCATTGATAATTTATAGATAAGAATAAAGTAAACACCGATCAGGATGACTAAAAAAAGGCAGGCTATTCCAAAGAAATAGACTTTTCTTGGTTCAAGCAGACCAGAAGGGAGGATACCACTACCACCACTAAAGGGAGTTCTCTTAACCTTTAAGTCTATCCCGCTTTTATAGTCAAAATAGTCATTAAGAACGTTGACACTTATATGAGCTAGCAAAGCACCAATAAAGGCTAAGGTGAAATGCAGCCAATTAAATGGATAAGCTTGATAAAGAGCCACAACAACTCCAGCAAAGGTACATACTGGTGTTAGCAAAAGGAACTGAGGTCTTGTCTCTAGAAGCCAGACCTTTAAACTCATACCTTTTACCTCTTTTTCTAAAAACTCTAATCGAATGGCACTTTTAAGTTTTTATTGAGAGCAAAAGAAGGTGGTTGTTATCATCAATATACTGAGCATGACATAACCATAGGAATAGTCCATTAAATTAAATAGTCTCAAAGAAGAGCATATTCAAGAAGATAGGAAAGGTATTCAGCGTTGGCAAAAATAATCTCAGAAATTGTGGTAATATCAAAATATGAATAGAATCAGAAAGATATTAGTGGAAGATTTGAAAATCCTCTGATAATTGAATCCTAGGAATAAGCAATGTTTTCCCATTCGCTAGTTATATCATAGCATGAAGGCATAGGATTATGAGTAAGAAAACTAATACATGAATGAATCTTAATATTCTCATAGAGTTGTGACTTAAACAAATAATTTTATATTTATTTTAGCTTAGTTACATATAAATCGGAGCTACACTTATGAATTAAAGCTATGAGATTAGGAGGATGATACTATTCAACTTTTTTTAAAGTTAAGAAGGTATCTTAAGATAGCAAGGGCGAATGAGATTGCAGAGAGATACTTGATAGTGAACGGGTTTGATGGCGCATTAGCTATATTAGGAGTAGTAATAGGTTCCTACATTGCAGGAGTGAGTGATGCAAAGATCATATTAAGCGCAGGTTTTGGAGCAAGCCTTGCAATGGGAATATCTGGAGCTTGGGGTGCTTTTATGGCAGAGAAAGCTCAAAGGGCTAAGAACATCAAGGAACTTGAACAGGCTATGTTCACAGATTTAAAAAACTCAATAATAGGTCGGGCATCTATAGTAGCTGTCTTGTGGGTTGCGTTAGTCGATGCCTTATCCCCTATTATAACTGCTTTTATTGCATTATCGCCCTTCCTTTTCTCTTTTTATGGTTTGGCATCTTTAGAGAATGCTCTAATAGCATCGATAATCTTGAACCTAACTGTTCTCTTTATCTTGGGTCTCTTCTTGGGGAGAATATCAAAATCAAACATGATCACACAAGGAGTTCTAACGGTCTTGGCTGGTATAGTTACCTTGCTTCTACTATTGGCCTTAGGATTGGCATTATGATCATTAATGCAAAAAGCCTAACTGATCTAATTTTTTTAACTTTTTGAGTAAATAGATAAAAGTTACATTTAATTATTCAATTGACTAAGCTAAAACGATGTCCAATGAAAAAGGGTCTTGTCTTCATATTCATGGTCCTGCTTACATTCATGATCAGCTTTCTTATTGGACTGAGCACAAAAGAAGTTATATCACTAACAGTCTTCTTAAGTATCGTATATGCTACTCTTCTATTCTGGAGATTTCGCTTAGCCTTTGGGCTATTGGGCATCACAATACTTCTAGCTGCAAACTTGATCGATGTTCCTACTTTAATCCAATTTGCAGGTGTTGACATAATACTCTTTTTAATGGGTATGATGATCGTGATAGGCTTCTTAGAAGAAAGGCATTTCTTTGAATACATAATTGACAAAATTGTAGAGATGGTAGGTCCTAACGGTTACAGGCTTGTAGCAGTAATGATGATCTTATCAGCTTTATTTGCTGCTTTAGTGGATGAAGTAACTTCGATCCTTTTTATGGCTGCTACTATGATACACCTTACAGTTAGGCTCAAGCTTAATCCTATACCTTTTATCATCATGCTCATCTTTGCCACCAATGTAGGTAGCAGTGCGACTGTGGTTGGAAATCCTGTTGGAGTTATGATTGCCTTAAGAGGCGGTCTTACCTTTCTTGATTTTTTGAGATGGGCTACACCTACTTCCCTTCTCAGTTTAGCTATTCTAATACCCTTATCCATGTACTACTTTTCAGGGGATATAAGAAGGTTGGACGAGCGTCTTAAGCTAGAAGTAAGAGAAGAAATGACAAGAGAGAAAGAACTTGCATCAGGAAAAGGGCTTGTTATATCTGCTATATTGTTTCTAGGGACTATAACCTCTTTCATCCTTCATAAATACATAGAAGAAGTTTTGCATCTTGAGAAGAACACTATGTTGCTTGGCACAGCCTTGGGTGCAGCATCAATAGCCCTTCTTATAGAGCATGAAAAAGCTAAAGAGCTTGTGGAAAGGCGTGTCGATTGGTGGACTCTTGCCTTCTTCATGATGCTTTTTGCTAAAGTGGGAACGTTAAGCTATGTTGGTTTGACCGAACGAATAGCCAGTGGGGCTCTCTCTTTGGGCGCTATTGGTGGAGAGTTCGGTATCTTGATGAACTTTACATGGGTAATGGGCATTATGAGTGCTTTTATGGATAATGTGTTGGCCATAGCAATAGCTGTGCCTATAATCCATGAGCTCGGTAATTTAGGCGTGCATACCTTTCCATTTTGGTGGGCTGGGCTTTTTTCTTCAACTTTCTTTGGAAACCTTACCATGATTGGTAGTACGGCGAATATAGTTGCTATTGGAATGGTTGAGCGTAGAAAGCTTGGCCATGTAACTATGGGTTATTGGATTAAACCTGGCATACTAGCTTCAGTACCGCCTTTATTGATTGCCATTCTATTACTCTACTTGCAATTTCCTATCATGCCTATATGATTACATCTTTGAGGCTTAAACTGATGGAGGCTTGCATTTTATTACTTTCTGCCCATCCTTTCTAGTTATCCAAACCTCAAAGGAAGCATCTAAAAGTGCATTCAAGGTTAGATCCCAAGGAAAACGGTCTGGGTCTGTTATAGCTATTTCATACCCACCATACTGTAAGCTGACCTTGCCATGCTCTCCCACTATATCTTTCAGCCTACTTACGATATCACGTAAAGGTGATTGTAGGTCTCTTATGGTTTGCTTAGCAGCCTCAAGCTCTTTCTCATACTTTTTCAAACAGGATTCCAACTCTGAAATCTTCTTCTTTAATTCTTCAGCCTCCTTCTTAGGTACAGATTCTCTAAGTTTAGCTTCCAGTTCGCTCAATTTACGTTCAAGGTCTTGATTTGAAGATGAATTGTTCTCTTTTGACATCATAAATAAAAAATAAAACACATACTTATAAGCTTGTCATTTATTTACTCTTTGATTTGATTGCCAATAAATCTCTCTCAGCTTCTTCTATATCCTTTTGGACATCTATGGCTCTCCAGAAGCAAGTAGAATACTTTACAGCTCTAAGCTTCTCCTCCTTAGCCAGTTTGGGAAAGGTTGTAGCTTCCATATCACCCTTCTCAGGAAGATAATCAAAGATATCATGGCTAAGGCAATATACACCTGCATTCATCCAAAAATCTTTTAGGATAGGCTTCTCCTTGAACTCTGTTATCCCATCTTTATCATTTGTCATAATAACTCCATACGGAGATCTAAGGGGAACTAAGGCTATGGTCCCTATAAATTTGTCAAGATGGCTTACCAATCTTGATAGATCCAAATCTGTTATAACATCGCCATTAAGGACTATGAATCTATCCTCACCTTTTAGGAGAAGTTCACTATTTAGCAATGCTCCACCTGTACCAAGGGGATCTTCTTCCACTGCATATCCTACCTTTATACCAAACCTTCTACCATTACCAACATATTCTATAATCTTCTCTTTAAGAAATCCTACACATAGAATTACCTCATTTATGCCGTGATTCTTGAGCCATTCAAACTGTATGGCTAATATGGGTTTTTTCGCTATTTCTATGAGGGGCTTTGGCTTCTCTGCGGTTAATGGTCTTAATCTTTTACCATAACCTCCAGCCAATATGACAGCCTTCATAAACCTATCATAAGATACAATAGAGCTAATGGCTATAAGTCTTATGAAAATTTAAAATATGGAGTATAAGATGAATAGTAGCACGAAGGTTAAGGATATTGTATTTATCAGCTTCACGAGTACGTGTAACGAAGGACCTGCACAATCCTTCAAAGGGTCTCCAAAAGTGTCTCCCACAACAGCAGCTTTGTGAGCTTCCGATCCCTTGCCACCAAAGGCACCTGCTTCTATGAGCTTCTTTGCATTGTCCCAGGCAGCCCCTCCTGTATTCATCAAAAATGCTAGCAAAGTACCACTTACAGTCGCACTTATGAGAAAAGCCCCTACCGCTATTGGTCCAAGTAGGAAGCCTACCGCCAATGGTGTTATTACAACTAGTAAGCTAGGAAGAATCATCTCCCTCTGGGCCCATAAAGTGCTTATATCTACACATTTAGAGTAATCAGGCTTTGCACTCCCTTCCATTAATCCAGGTATCTCTCTGAACTGCCTCCTTACCTCTTCCACAACTTTAAAGGCAGCCCTACCAACAGCCCTTATAGCAAAAGCACTAAAGACAAAGGGAAGGAGCCCACCTATGAAAAGGGCTGCTATAATTTCTGGCTTAACGATATCGACGATTACATTTGTCACGTCTATGCCTGAGAAGCGAGCATAGTCAGTCAGATAGGCTTGAAAGAGGAGGAGCGCGGCTAGCCCTGCCGAGCCTAGAGCATAGCCTTTGGTAAGAGCTTTCGTAGTATTGCCAGCAGCATCAAAAGCATCAATCTTCTCCTTAATTTCTTTCTCAGCACCAGACATCTCTGCTATTCCTGCAGCATTATCCACTATAGGTCCGAATCCATCCATACCGAGGATCATGCCAGCAACTGAAAGCATGCCCATAGTAGCAACAGCAGTGCCATATACTCCACCTATGTGCAAAGGTACACCGCTCTCAGCACTGAATAGCGTGCCAAAATAATATCCTACTAAAATAGCTATCACTATCGCTATTACTGGTAAGGCTGTACTTTCTAAAGCTACTGAATAACCGCTTATGACATTGATTGCAGGCCCTGAAGTAGAAGATTTGGCAATCTCCTTCACAGGTCTGTATCTTCTTGAAGTGTAGTATTCTGTTATCAGAAAGATGACGATACTTGTCAAAACTCCTGTGAGAGCAGAAATGTAAAGATTAACGCTTAATATCGTATTAGCTACAAGAAAGTAAAGACCAAAGACGACGATAAGGGTAGTAGCTATCATACCATTTCTCAAAGGGATCATAGGGTCTTTAAAATTGCGAGCCCTGATAAAGGGTAAACCAAGAATAGTTCCAAAGATGCCTACAGCCCTGACCAATAGAGGAAATATTATGAAAAAGAAATTACCCGTAAATTTAAATAAGGATACGCCTATTATCATAGCACCTATATTCTCAGCAGTCATGGACTCAAAAAGATCAGCCCCTCTACCTGCAACATCGCCTACATTATCACCAACATTATCAGCAATCACTGCAGGATTCCTGGGATCGTCTTCAGGAATTCCGACCTCGATCTTGCCTACTATATCAGCCCCAACATCTGCAGCCTTTGTATAGATACCTCCTCCAAGTTGGGCAAATAGAGCTGAGAGGCTTGCTCCAAACCCTAAGCTAACTATCAGCTCTGGACTACCATAAAGATAGTAGAGCCCAGTTACTGCTAAGAGACTTAGCCCAACATTGAACAAGCCCATGACTAAGCCACCATAATAAGCAAGTTTAAGGGGTCTATCAAGACCATAACGGGCTGCATAAGCAGTCCTTGCGTTGGCACGAGTAGCCACATCCATTCCGACATAGCCTGCAAGTAAGGAGAAGGCTGCTCCAATTATGAAGGCAAATGATATAAAAGGAATGCCTTTGTGCCCAAAAAGGTCGAAGGCTATGTAAAGAAGGAGCATAAGGATTATAGATATGATTGAGATGGTTTTATATTGTCTTTTAAGGTAGGCTTTCGAACCTTCTCTTATAGCATCGTATATCTCCTTCATCTTTATATCACCAACTTCAAAGCGATTGATGTACCAAGCTAAATATAGAGCAAGTATGAGAGCAGTAATGCCTGCTACAGGCGCTAATAAATGCCCTATTAGTTCATTTATCAATTGTACCCCCTCCCCTTTATCATCAACTATTATTATTGTTTTCTTTTTAATTTCGTTTAAGTTTATTATGTTTATAAACCTCTTCACAAGCGAATTTACTTATCGATTTATTATTGCTTGAAATCTGGCAAGATAATTTATGCCTTAATAATTCGTTTATTCACCATAGCTTATTCATTCACGTTGTTATCGATCGTTATATAACATTAAAATACATAATGATTAGAGCTTATAGGTGATAGTCATGGGCCAGATAAAGGCTGTGATACTCACAGGATTGGTAATGGGTATAGAGGATAGAGTGATCAAGGAGATAAAAAAGTTCGAGGGTGTAAAGGATGGTTTTATGGTCTATGGAGAGTATGATGGAGTCTTCATAGTCGAAGTTCCAAGCCAAGAGAAGCTAAACGCCTTGATTTCTAGAATTCGAAGAACAGAAGGCGTGACTAGGACCATAACTCTTGTTGCAATTTAAGCTTCAACCCTTTCCACAAGAGCAGCTATCATAAAAGGAAGTAATGCAGTTGCTTCACCATGAATTGTAACTTGTTTTGCCTTAGTCTTTACCTTTCCCCATGATATAGCTTCTTTTATCAACGCTCCGCTAAGGCTACCATCATACTCTACAGCAGTAGTAATGTATATTGCATAATCTAAGCCTCCTCTAAACTGATTCCACCATAAAACATGATGCTTTGATATACCTCCTCCTATCATCAATGCTCCTGTTGATTTTGCATCAAACACTATATCAGAAAGCAGCTGTTCGTCTTTAAGCAAGTCTATCTTGAAGTCTTTATGAGTTTGCGAAAATAGCCATATTTGACTCCCAATGGCGCCGTCTGTTAATCCAGGTATGATCACAGGTACATTATTCTTATAAGCCCAATAAAGAATAGAATGCTCGTTATCAATGAACTCTCCAAGCCTTTTACATAGCTCAGCAGACGATATCTCCCTTATGCCCTCATCATATAAATTCTTGAAGAAAGGTTGAAGCTTCTTTTCAAGCATGGGTCCATAAACTTCATGTGGTATGATCACATTTCCGAGTCTGTGAAAGCTTTTTCTGAAGAGCTTTTTATCGTCTAACCAAAAGCTCCCTTCATAATAATCACCCCATGAACGGGCTAAATCATGATCTAAAGTCCCACAAGTAGTTATTACTATATCAAATAGCCTTAACCTTACAAGCTCTTTTAATATTCCTCTTAATCCTGTAGCAACAGGAGCAGCAGGAAAGCTCAAGAACTTTATGCATGATTTGTCATTCACCATATCTGTTAGGATATCGACTCCTTCTGCAAGATGCCTTCCTACAAAGCCTCCAGAATTTCTCATTTCATCTATTATTGATCTTACAGAAAAAGGTTTCTTGAGTTCTATGTCTTGAACAGGTTTTAGTCTTGACTTTTTCATAGTTAGAACAAAATAGAATCTCAATAAGTATTAAAGAGTTATTATCGCTTTATATAAGAATCTTTATCAATCAAATCGGAGGAGGTCTTGTTCCTAGCGTTAAAGTCACGTTCATCAATTGATTGTTTCTAACAATAGTTAGAATTACAACATCTCCAGGTAGTGTTTTTGCTTCCAAGTAGCTTGACAGACTGTCTCCATTTATTACTCGTGTCCCATTAATAGCTATAATGATATCGCCACCAATAGTGTAAACCTCCCCGAATATCTGTACTTGATGTGTGCCTCCTCTTAAGCCTGCAATTTGCGCTGGCCCACCTGATACGACTTGGCTTATCAACCACCCATAAGTAACGTTTACTCCCATAGCATTGGCAATCTCATACTTCATGTCAGTACCACTTGCACCTATCCATGAATGCTGAATGTAAGAACCTGTCTCAATCAGCCAAGGAATTTCTCTAAGAATAGTGTCTGATGGGATGGCGAAGCCTACTCCTTGTGAATCGGCTACTATTGCAGTAGTTATTCCCACCACGCTACCTGCATAGTTGAGCAACGGACCTCCAGAGTTGCCAGGATTAATTGGAGCGCTGATTTGTATGATATTCGCTATTCTAAACCCACCGACTGCTGGAATGCTCCGCCCAAGCTGGCTCACTATGCCTGTTGTCATAGAGCCTGTTAAGCCGAATGGATTTCCAATAGCTATTATTGGGTCGCCAACTCTAAGTGTTGAAGAGCTCACAATGTTCAAAGGCTTGAATTTTTCTTGAGGTGTATTCTGCGTCTCAAGTACTGCTAAATCAGCATAGGCATCAGAGCCCCTTACTATAGCGGGATATGCATCTCCATCGTTGAAGGTTACTGTTATGCTTGAAACACCATTAACAACATGAAAATTCGTTATGACAAACATTTGCCCGCTATAGTTATAAATAAAACCTGAACCTTCAATTTGGCTGTAGCCAGAAAAAGTCGAAGTAACCCCTCTAATGGTTACAACCGAATCTTTGACTCTTTGATAAAGTTCTGAAAGAGATGTGAGGTTTTGATAGACATTTATGTTCTGAATAGGTTGGTGATCTAAAGACTGCTTTTGAAGAATTCTGACTTCATTCTGTAAATTGATTATACTAGGTGCAAATATTATATAGGTAAAAAATCCTCCACAAAGCAAACCAATCAGAAGAACTGCCACAATTAAGGTGAGACTATACGAATTTTGTTTGTTATTCAAATCAGATCGCCTTATAAAATTGTCCTTCTTTCTCTTAAGTTTTGTGTAAGTTTCTTATGCCTTTCACCTATGTATTAAAGAACTCTTTTATAAGTTGTTTTGAAATTTTCTTCTCCATCTCATATCTAGCCTCAGAGCTCGTCAAACCCTTTTCTTTTAGCTTCTTATAAAGATCTGTCAGAGCTTCTTTTACCTCCCATGGATAAATTATCCATGATTCTGTCTCCTCAACGAAGTATTCAGGCTTAACCACAGACCATGGTTTATAATGTAGCGTACAAAGCCTCACCTCTTTTGCACCTTTCTCTTGAATATATTTTCTCACTAACTCTAGGCTATGACCCATGTCTGCAACATCATCCACAACAAGAACCTTTTTCCCACTCAAGTTAGATAAAATTGGCTGAGTGATTTCTGGTTTCTCTTTTGTTTCTTTTATCCCACAATAATACTTTACTCCAATTATTTCACTTTTCACACCAAGCCTATCAGATAAAATGGCTACTGGTATAAGACCTCCTCTCGATACACCTATAAGAATGTCTGGCTTGAACTTACTCTTTTTTATCATTAGAGCAAGGTTTGATAGCATCTTATCTATATCGTCAAAGCTTGGAGTTATGAACTCGGCTTTTTCCACCTAAATTACCATGATATTTTTATGACAATTAAATTTATGTTTTTGCCATTGCATATCAGGATCATTCTTATTAATTCTCCTAGCTATCATAAAAGACTCCAGCCTCAAAGCAACTATCCAAAGCCACAACATTCTTATTTATGAGCGTGTGGATGTTGAAAGGCGTTCGGGTTTGAAGGTTCTACGGAGGGTTTATTATCTTATTTTGGTGGCTGCCGTAGTGGCTGTGCTCTGGATTTTAACTATTCCAGCCATTTTGCCAGAGGATATTCGTGAAGTTTACTTGATGTATTTTAGGGTTGTCCGCGCCTTAACTGTTGTGATTGTTGGGATTTTTGTGCTCGAGGTTGTGGCTTCCATTATAAGCAGAAGGTTTAGGCATCTTGGTAGGGAAGTTTACCTTATCAGAAACGTTGTTTTGGTGATTGGCTATGTTGTGCTTGGACTTATGATTCTAGCGATTTTTGAGGTTACTGGCATGACAGCTGTGGCAGGAGCCACCGTTTCCGGTCTTATTATTGGTTTAGGTTTACAACCTATACTGGTAAATCTATTCGCTGGTATAATAATCCTTGGAACGGGATTTCTCAGACCAGGCTCTGAAATTAAAATTTCCGGAGGGTTACCTTTATCTGCAGTTTCTTTTCCAGCTTACAAAATGTTCAGCCGAGACGAGTTTATACCTACCCTGAAAGGTGTCGTCATTGAAGTAGGGCTGCTTCACACTAAGATCTTGTCTGACAACGGCGAAATTGTGAAAATTCCCAACAATATGGCATTTTCTAACAGCATTGTCATGCAGGAAAGGGAAGAGCCTAAAACCATACGTGTCAGATACGAGTTTCCGGTGGAATACGACCCAGACATAGTATTAGCAAAGCTTCAAGAAACCTTGAGCAAAGAATTAAAAGATTTTAGGGTTTATGTTGAAGAGCAGAGCGACAAAAACTACTACATAATCCTTGTTTTGGCGAAAACACCTCCAAACGCCAAAGTTAGAGAGTACAGGTCAAAGCTACTAAAACAAATAATAAAGGTTCATAGAGAACTCATCAAACAAAAATAAGGCTTGCCCACAAGTTAAATCGACCGTTCTTTCCCGAAAGAGAAAATAAATGCAAGCCAATATAGCATAAATCCGAATAATAAGTCATAAATGGTATCATTATTATTTTAACAGCACTCTTATTTTTCGGTTCAATCACCAAACAATTCACATTACTTTGCCGTATACTCAGGATAATCAATGGACATAACCGTTCTACCAAGTGCACCTTCAGCAAATGTTTTTGAATTATTAGCACCATAGGATAAAGATAGTAGCAATTATAGCGCTTTTCCTCTTCAAACGGAGGAACTACAAAAAAATGAAGAGCAGGTTTTTCATAAACTACTATTTTGTTCAGCAACTTCATTTTTTATTTCTTCTTTTTTAACAGCGATTAAAAAATTGTCTGTTTAAAGGATTTTCTTAGCATGCTTGTCCAATTCTTTATGGCTTAATTAATTTCTCCTTTTAACTCCTAATTTAAGCATTAATGAATCTTTTAAAACACTTGCCTTTCTCTAATTTTATGCATGAATAAAGGTAAGTTTTCATATTTACATGATATTTTCATGCTCAAATGAAAATCTATCAGTATCGTTTAAAATCCTAAAACTACAAAATGAATATGGTTAATCAGAAACAGCGTATTCCACTTATTCTTATATGGGGACCGCCTTCAGAGATACAGAAACCCTTCTCCAAGTTAGGGCGTAGAGTGGCTAACTTCCCAATTGCATCTACTCTTTGAAGAGCACTCCTTATGTTATCTACTATCTTTAATTGTTTGATGGGTTCTTCTATTTTCTTATCACGAATAAGATACGCTATTTCAGGAATAAGTTCAAATTTACCATCCGTTGTATCTACTTCAGCCTTCACTAAACCTCTTATGTATATCCCATTTTTCGTGTCTTCAAACATTTCTTTTAGACTCCAGTCAGACGGTCTTATGTACACATTGCTAACAGTAGGACGAGGCATATGAGTAATTCCATGAGCATTTCCAGGTTCTTCATCACTTCTTGCAGTAAGCCTTGTATGTAATAATCTTATCTCACCCTTTTTGATAAGAACCTTTCTTGTTCCTCTAACACCTTCATCATCCCATGTGAAAGATCCATAGGCTCCAGGAATTGTGGGATTATCTTCTAGGACAAAATCTTCACAAATGTCCAAGGCTTGGAAGAATCTTCCTTGAAATGTATCTGCTTCGAGCATATGGGCTACTTCATGAGCAAAAGCACCCGCAGTCTCACTATCAAATATCACTTTGAAACCTTTTCCCCTTTCAAGAGGTGATAAAAGCTTTGCCTTTAGCATATCTTTAGCCCTTGAAATTAACTCATCAATGATACGATCCCAATCACGTCCCTCCAAGACTTCTAACCCTCCCTTTCCTCCTAAAATTCTACTTGCAAAGCCTTGAAGAATATCTTTGATGATAAGGTAAATAGTGAGATCTGTTAAAGGAGAAATTTCTCTTACGTTGGTGCCCTCTGAAGTCACAAGAGTAGAATTGATATGATAATGTGATAATACTAGCTCTGACCTTGCATATAAAGCTCCTAGCCTTGCCTTTATTTCATTCCTAATGCTCATAAGAATCTCATTAGCCTCATCCACATCAAATTCCTTCTTCTCTTTATATTCAACTTCTCCTACTTCAGGCTTTACAGGTAGTAGGCTTACTTCTCTTTCTGTTAATCTAGCCTGTTTTAAGGCTAGATTAGAGACCATCTCAGCATTTTGGGCATCGATCTTGCTTGCACTAGCAACACCATAGCCTCTATCAACAACACGGCAGACGATCTTTTCAGATTTACTCTCAAAGACTTCAGAAGAATCCGCTCTAGAGGCTACTTGAATTTCTTCATATTCTATCGTCTTGAAGTCTGCATACTTTACCTTTGGTATTTTTTCTATTATTTGAGGGAGATCCACCATCTTCTAATCATAAATTTGTCATAAGTCAGATATTAATTCTATGCTCGTTTAAAAACATTAGATTGATCACTTTTTTCTAACCTTGATCTGCTCCTGATTCCTTAACAAATCCTGAGCCCATTTCTTCATGCACTCCTTTGAACAAGATATGTTTATTCACACAGCAAGTATGCCTAATTATTGGCTTCCCAGATATTTGAATTGGCATATTAGTAAATCTTAAAGTTAATAAGTTACTTATGTGAATTTTTTGCCACAAAATTGAATGGAATCAAACCTGTAGATGAAACCCTTATCACAAGGGCTATTATAAAGAAGGCTGCTGAAGACTGGATAGAATTTTCAGAATGTGATGCAATAGTTGTAGGTGCAGGTCCTGCTGGCTTAACAGCATCGATTTATCTTGCAAAAAGCGGTCTAAAGACCCTAGTTCTAGAAAGAAGGCTATCCTTTGGAGGAGGTATAGGAGGGGGTGGCATGAATTTTCATAAATTGGTCGTCGAAAGTCCTGCAGACGAAATACTAAGAGAACTCGGTTGTAGATTAGAAATGGTTGATGATGGTATATATGTGGCAGATACAGCAGCCATGATGGCAAAATTGGCAGCAGGGGCTATAGATGCTGGAGCGAAGATAATTCTTGGTGTCGTTGTTGACGATTTAATTTTCAGAAGTTCACCATTAGAGATAATAGGAGCAGTGGTTCAATGGACATCTGTTACTATGTCTGGGCTTCACGTTGACCCTCTTTCTATTAAATCAAAAGCTGTCATAGATTGTACTGGTCATGATGCTGAAGTTTTAGCTGTAGCATCACGCAAGATTCCTGAGCTTAATATAATGGTCCCTGGGGAGAAGTCTATGTGGGCAGATCTTGCTGAGAAGTTGATAGTTGAGAATACTAAAGAGGTCTGCCCTGGTCTTTATGTTGCAGGAATGGCTGTAGCTGCTCTTCATCAGACACCAAGAATGGGACCTATCTTTGGAGGAATGCTATTGTCAGGGAAAAAGGTAGCCGATTTAGTCATAAAGAAGATAAAAACCCAGTAAGGTTAAGAAAAATTTTGATCCTTTGCTCAAATTGTGGTAAGAGAGTTCCAGTAGCAGTTTGTAGGAGATGTGGTCGATCTATATGCAAAGAATGCTATTTTCATCATGGATTGTGCAAATCATGCGCCATTAAAATAGGCAGAATAAAGCAAAAGAAAGATAGTCTCTCATAAAGGATAAATCGGGCTGATGATAATAAGAGAGGGGGAAAGGTTTGAGTAAAGCATCAAGGGTTTTGGCTTATGGAATAGGACTATTGGCTGCTTTCTTCTTAGCCCTTACAACCTTCACCATTATAATTCGATTTGGGATAAATGAGTATGATGCAGCTATTATCAGTCTGATTCCCTTCGCAGTCTTCTCTGGTGCTTGGATTTTAACTCTTCAGCTAGTATTTAAAATCTGAAATAAGCATTATCTTAAATGTGAAAAGATTGGGCAGATTCGATCTTTTTGCCCATTTCAAGAGAATCTATCCGGAGTGCTCAAGAAAAGAAATACAGGATTTGATCGAAGCAATAAAAGGTGATAAATACTGGCTCGTTTGCCCTAATCATAAAAATGCAATATATGTAGTGGCTTTAACAAGAGCAAATATCCCTAAAGAGAATGGTTTTCAGGCAAGAGCTACATACCTAAAAAGAGTTATTGTAGTGCCTGAAGCTGCCAGATTTTCAAGGAAAGGAAGAGTCCTTATGGCTATCAAACTCGATTCAAATTATATTGCAAAGAGCGTAATTCTATGGTCAGCTTTCTTAAGGCTTATGAATGAAGATTCAAATTTGATTTATAGCATGCTTATAGAAGGCAAAATTCCTCCTTTTGTGAACAATAAGAGCGTTAAAGCAATAATTCTTAAAGCCCATGAGCAGAAATAGTTTTCTATCAACAAGAATAAAAGGCAAATTTTTCATTTTCTGAATGAATGATAGCAAAATATTGATCGTATCACCAAATTTAAATCTGCTTTGTTTTTGATGTAGTGTATGAGCTCTAGTAAGGAAGAGAAAGACCTCTTAGACAGAACCTTTTGGATTGCTAATGAGGATGAGATAAAAAGGGCAGAGACTACAGATGTTTATTTCATATATACTCTTCAAGTGTTAGAGAAAAAAGGATTGGATCCAAGAGTTGTCATGGAAGTCTATTTAAGAAATTTACCATATCAAGATACTTGGGGAGTAGTCAGTGGGATTTATGAGGTAGCTAAGCTATTGGAAGGCTTGCCTTTAAACGTAAGAGCGATGGAAGAAGGAGAGATATTCTTGGTCTCTCCAGACTCGATCGTATATGAACCTGTCATTCAGATAGAGGGCAGATATAGAGACTTTGCGAAATATGAAAACCCGATTCTTGGACTTATATGCATGTCATCTGGAATATCATCAAAGGCTGCTAGAGTAAAGATGTGTGCAGGGGATAAAACTGTATTCAGCTTTGGAACTAGAAGGTCACATCCTGCTTTAGCCCCTATGATAGAGAGGGCAACTTACATAGGAGGCTTTGACAGTGTTTCTAATGTTTTAGGGGCAAAGATGATGGGTAAAAAGCCTGTTGGCACTATGCCTCATGCTTTGATTCAATGCTTTGGGGATCAAAAGATAGCATGGAAATCCTTTGATGAAGTCATGCCAAAAGAAATTCCTCGAATAGCATTGATCGATACTTTTTCTGATGAGAAGACTGAAGCTATCATGGCATTTGAAACTTTAGGAGATAAACTATACGGTATAAGACTAGATACTCCTCGCTCAAGAAGAGGTAATTGGAGAAAGATAATAGAAGAAGTGAAATGGGAGCTAAAGATTAGAGGTGGAGATAAAATTAAGATATTCGTATCAGGGGGCTTGGATGAAGAAATAATTCTTGAGTTAAGAGATCTTGTTGATGGCTTTGGTGTTGGTACAGGCGTGAGCAATGCTCCTACCCTTGACTTTAGTGCAAAGATAGTAGAGTTCATGTTTGGTGATAAAGACATATTTAGAGCAAAAAGAGGAGACATTGCTGGTAAGAAAGAAGTCTATAGGGCTTATGATAGGTTCGATGATATAGTAACCTTTTACAAGAATCCAAAGCCTAAAGGATACTATCCATTATTAAGTGATCTTATAATAGATGGAAAGATAGTCCGTAAATTCAAGAGCTTGGATGAGATAAGAGAATCGGTGCTATCAAAACTTAAAGTATTAAAAGATAGCAAGCCAACCTTACGCTGGGTTTAAAATTAGCTCTTACTTGCTACTCTTCTAGCTATTAAAGAAGCAAAGGCTCCTGCAGCAACTCCATTATCTATATTCACTACTGATAGTCCAAGGGGGCATGCTTGCAGCATAGCCATCAGCGCGCTTATCCCTTTCTCCCCAAAACCAAAGCTCAAAGATGCTGGTACTCCTATGACAGGAACATCAACAAGACCGGCTACTAATGCTGGTAGTGCTCCTTCCATGCCTGCAACCACTATGATGGCATCGACACCTTCTTTCAGCATCTTCTTTAAAGGGCGAAAGAGTCTATGAATTCCAGCAATGCCAACATCGTAAGCTGTAAATACATCACAGCCCATCTCCTCAGCTACTATTTTTGCCTCTTCTGCTATTGATATATCTGCTGTACCTGCAGTTATTATCCCAATCTTTCCTCCTGTTTTTTCTAGCTTGAAATCTTTTCTTTTTATCACGATCATGCCAGAGCGTTTATTTATGAACAGATCAATATCAGGCTTTACCATCTTTTTTATGGCTTTTATGCACTTATCATCAGCACGGCTAATTATGACTCTTCCTCTTTTTTTAATTATATGTTGAGCAATCTTCACAACATCTTTTGGCTCTTTTCCAGACGCTAATATTATCTCTGGAATCCCTTTCCTAAACTCTCTCCCAATATCGACTTTTGCCATATTGCTTACCTTCTCTATTGCTGATAGCTTTAGCAACTTTTCTGCTTCTTCTGTTGATATCTCTCCTTTGACAAGCCTTTCTAGAATCTTCCTCATCATACTCGCTAATGTTTTATTATAATTATCTTTATCCCTTTTGTTGCGAAATTGATTCTTCTCTTTTAGATAATATTTATCGAGCAAAGCTTAAACTGATTTATTATCTTCATAATAATATGGCTCAAGAGCGTATAGTAGTAATAGACTGCCAAGTTGCAGGAATCTCTGGAGATATGGTATTAGGTGCTCTGATCGACCTTGGTGTTAATGCTGATAAAGCCATAGAAGCCATGAGCTTGGCAAAAAATTATCTTAAAGGTACTAAGAGCTTAGATATTGAAATAAAGAATGTGAAGAGAAAGGGATTTAGGGCAAAAAGGGTTGAGGTCAAAGCTCAAGAAGATTATGATCATAGGAAAGGAATAGAGGTAAAAGAAGCCATCATAAAATGTATAAACGATCTTAATTTGCCATCTTATGCCAAAAATTTTGCATTGAATGCTATCGATACTTTAATAAATGCTGAAGCAAAGATACATGGTGAAAGTAATGAAGATGTTCATTTGCATGAGCTAGGATCCATTGATACAGTAGTAGATATTGTTGGCACAGCCTTCTGTTTAGAGAGTTTAGGATTTTTTAAGAATACCAAGATTTATTCAACACCAATAGCCATAGGTGGCGGAACTTTTAGATCTTTTGAAGGGATCTTGTCCGCTCCTTCTCCAGCAGCCTTAGAAATAATGAAGTCAAAAAAATTCCCAGTAGTAGGAGGACCTATTAATGCTGAACTATGCACTCCTACAGGAGCATCAATAATTGTAAATATGGCAGAACCAGTCAATAATTATCCTCCTATTAAGCCATCCTTTATAGGCTATGGTGCAGGAAGCAAGGACTTTGAAGAATTTCCAAATATTTTACGTATGACTTTAGGTGAAAAAATTTCAGATTTCCTTTCTGATGAAGTATATTTGATAGAGAGTAATGTTGATGATGTGACAGGAGAGATCATTGGCTATACCATGGATAAATTGATGGAAGAAGGTGCAAAAAGCGTCTCAATAATCCCATTTTATACAAAAAGGAATAGGCCAGGGCAAATAATACAGATCATATCAGATCATAGTAATGTTGAGAATCTATCAAAGATTCTTATGGAGGAGACAGGAACTTTAGGAGTGAGAATAACGCCTTGTAAAAGGCATATTCTGCAAAGAGAAATTATTGATGTCAAGATAAAATTTGATGAATTAGAGAAGAGTGTTAGGATAAAGGTTGCGAAGAATGAAAATGGAAGAATAGTAAGAATAAAGCCTGAGTATGAAGATGCAAAGAAGATAGCTAATGAGCTTGGCTTACCTTTAAGAGAAGTTCTTTTTCTTGCAGAGAAAAGAGCGAGAGAAATTTTACTTGATGAGACGAAATGTTAATCTTATAAAAAATCAAATTATTATAAAATGGAAATAGGCTTAAAGAGAAAGTTCGAGGAGCTTGTAAGTTTCTTCAAAGAAAAGGAAAGAGTTCTGGTAGCCTTCTCTGGTGGGGTAGATAGCTCTCTAGTCACAATGATCGCTAAGATCGCTTTAAAAGATAATGTGATAGCTGTAACGGCAAACTCCATAACATTCCCTCCTTGGGAGCTTCAAAACTCGAAGAGAATAGCAGAAGAGATAGGCGTAAGGCATATGATAGTCAATGTTGACGAGTTAGCAAATCCTCATATCTCTAATAACCTTCCAAATAGATGCTATTATTGCAAAAAAGAGCTTATAGCAGTACTCAAAAAGGTGGCAAAGAATGAAGGGATAAGCGTGATAGTGGATGGTACAAATGCTGATGATCTTAAAGGGTATAGACCGGGTGTTTTGGCTTTGAAGGAAGAAGGTGTCTATAGCCCATTAGCTTTGATGGGCTTATCAAAAAGAGATGTAAGAGAGATGGCAAAGCAATTAAATCTCCCCAATTTTGATAAGCCCTCCATGGCCTGTCTTGCATCAAGGTTCCCATACTATCAAAAGATTACATATGAAGGAGTTTTAAGAGTCGCTGAGGCTGAAAAGTATATAATCAATCTGCTAGGTGCAAAACAAGTTCGTGTTAGAGACCATAACGGCATCGCTCGAATAGAACTAGGTAAGGATGAGAGAAGGCTTCTTTATGATGAAGGATTGATGGAGAAAGTAGCTGAGAAGCTAAAATCTCTAGGCTTCAGTTATGTTACCATGGATTTACAAGGCTATCGCTCTGGAAGCATGGATGTTTTTTAATATATTCCTAGGGTCTTGTTGGTAAGCTTAATAGACTCTTCTTTTGAATATTTACCCGTCAAAGCCCTTATGGCATCTATATTCTCAGGTATCACTATAGCTTCCTGATGAACACCCATATAGAAGTAAATCTCATCATCCACAACTTTGATTGAATCAGCCCATACAGCTGCTTCATATAGATCACTTCTCGGTCTTCCAAGCTCTCTAGCAAAATCCATTATATGGGCAGTAGACTTTATCCCATCTTTGCTATTTATTAGAAGAACTCTTGTTGTCTCCTTCAATACATCTATTACCTTATCCTCGCTCACTTTCTCCTTTACTGAGACTATTAGAGAGTGAAGATGCATGTGAGTAGTTGGTATCTTTAATGCCATGGTAAAAATATCTATATGAGGCAATACTGTTTGCACATCAGGTCCATGGTGTGATGGCAAATTTACAGGGTCAAGAACAACAGCATCTATTGGTCCTTTGCTGGTTTCATCAGGGTCTGCAGCCCTTCTTGCTATGACAGCCCTTGCCCTTTTGATCTTAAATGCTTTATCTAATGAGTCAAGTACACGGCATAAAGCAGTAGTATTGCATGAGACAACCCTTAAAGACTTTTTGCCCTTTGCATCATCAAAATTACACTGGGCAACAAAAGATAATCCTGTAAGCTCATGATCCTCACCTCCCTCAAATACTACCTTCTTATTGAACTCTTTGTATATCATATTGTTCTGAGCACCTATGCCTTCAGGGCTAGCATCAACTATCACATCGACTTCTTTTAGCAAGTCTCTTAACATGCCCTTTGGATTTAAGCCAGATTCAGAGAAGTTCTTTAACGATTTCTCATCAGCTGCATACAGATTGTACTTCTTTTCTACAGCTATAAGCGCTTTATAATCTGCCCTGACTTTTACAATACCTGCTAAAACCATATCTGGCTGTAGCACTATAGCATCTGCAACCCTTCTCCCTATGACACCGTAACCATTTACTCCTACTCTTATCATTTCTCAAACCTCATGGCAGATCTTTCAAGGGCTTCTATAAGAGGTAATCGCTTGCCAGCAAGATAAAGGACTAAAGCTCCTCCAGACGTGCTCACATAATCTATCCATTCTTTTATCCCAAACCTTTTTAAAGCTACTGTCAAGTGACCTCCACTAACTATAGTAGTACCAAAGGATGATGCCATCGCTCTTAAAAGACCTTCGGTACCATTTTCAAAACCTTTCTTCTCAAAGACTCCTGCAGGTCCGCTCATGAATATTGTACCAGAACTACGAATGATTTTTGAATAAGCCTCTATGGTTTTTGAACCTATATCTAAAATGGCATAGTTCTTATCCAATTCATTGATGCTTATCTCCTTTCTCTCACCGTTATGCTCTATAGCAACATCTTGAGGAAGCTCAAAAACTTGAGGATACTTCTCTAAAAGGGCTCTAGCGCGTTCAACGATTTTATCTTCATCGTTTATACCAAGTCTGTATTTGATCTTGTTTGCAGCTTTGAAGAAGACGTTTGCTATCAAACCAGATAGCAATACTTTATCAGCACGATTATTGCTGATCAATGCTTCTATAGCCTCTATTCTATCCGTAACTTTTGAACCACCAAGAACGGTAGTATATGGTCCTTTTGCAGCTGTAGTTATCCTGTTCAATGCTTTTAGCTCTTTCACTACAAGCCTTCCCCCACAAGTAGGTAAAAGATAAGAAAAACCGACTATGGAAGGGTGTGCCCTATGAGCAGTAGGAAATGCATCTAATATACATGCATCAAAAAGTTTGTAAAGGCGCTGTACAAAGATGGTCTTTGCTGCCTGTTCAGGCTCATACTCCATGTTTTCTTCAGCAACAAAGCGCAAATTGTCTAAAAGAAGAACTTCACCTTTTTTTAGATTCGCTATTTCTTCTCTTGCTTTTGGACCGAAAACATCATCTATGAACTTAACTTCTTTCCCTAAAACATCGCTCAAAGCTTTAGCATGCTGATCTAAAGGTACATAATCATATCTACCAACACGCCCTTGATGAGATGCTACAACAACTTTAGCAAAGCAAAGATCACGTATTGTGGTAGAAGCTTCCTTTATCCTCTCTATCTCCATAAGCCTTCCTGTCTGAGGATCGATGGGTGTATTGATATCGACACGCAGAAAAACGGTTTTACTCTCTAAACTTAAATCTTCTATAGTGAGTAGTTTCATGTCTGGTAAAACTCAAACTTTATATCATATATATCTTACGGAAGCATATATTATCGAGCTTGATATCAAGCTCGATAATGATAAAAATTGACATTTTTAAACTTTAGCTCTATTGCAAGATAACAATACTAGCTTTAAAATCATCCCAAGTACTATGACAAATAAGTTCATGATTTTGATGCAAGTTCTCTAAAAATGTCAATAAAGATAGCAAATAAATTGATGTTGACACCATGGTCTTACATTTATTTTTAACCATCTCTTAGAAAGATGTGGTAACTTAATCTTTTAGATCGTTGTAGTATAGTATGAAAAGTTCCTAGCATAGTGAATATTACTTAACATATTGCATTTTGACTTCCTAAGTTGCCACATCTTCTTAGAAAGCTCTATTTGTTATAAAAATCAGGTATTATTTGAAGCAATTCTTTATGAACAATCTTACAATGGTATTGCGAAGAATATTTGAGTAAGATATACAGCGATAAGACTGATGACAACAAGGGCTCCTGCATGTTTAAAACCAGCTGCTACACTTCCCTCTCCCATCTTACCTGCAACAAAGCCCATTATCCATGCCTCAAGAATAGCACTGCTAAGCAATACATCGACTACCAATTTGAGATCCACACCTATGTTAATTTCTGTAGGCGAACCAGCCAAAGGCATAGTAACAAAGTAGATCATCATAATAGTTGTAGCAACAACCATCACAGCGCCAAAGTAAGGTATGAATATGTACGGTCTTAGAGTAGCCTTCTTCTCCTTTTCAATTTCATTTATCCTTTGGCTAAAGTCGGCTAAGCTTCCAAACATCTTCACAGTTCCTCCTCCAACATCCACAACCTCTAAAAGTATAAATGCAACAGCCCTTACGAGCCAGCTTCTGACAGATTTTGAGAAGTTGGTGATTACCTTACGCAAGGGTACTCCCCATGAAAGTTGGGCTGACATCGTCTTTATGTATTTTGTCAATCCACCATAATTTCTATTAGCCAGCTGCTCTATGCATTTCTCTGGAGCCAATCCAGTCTTTCTAATCTCTGCTACATCACGTAAGAAGCTTGGTAGCATGCTCTCTACTGACTTTTTATGAGATGAGTCACGATAGTTTATTATTGCAGCAGGTATTACAGCTATCAATAGACCTAAACCAAGCCTTATGTAGAAAGGTATTTGAGGTATAAGGAACATTATTGGGACTGCTATTAAGCTAAAAGAGAAGACCAAGTAAGGTGTAAAGTATGTGAAGGGCTCCTTAGGCTGGATGCTATGAACCATGAATATGAATAATGCTGAAACAAGGGGAATGAATATGACTGAGAAGATCACGACACTGGTCAAGCTTGCTCCACCCCCTTGACCTAAAAGGGCTTGCACAGCAAAAAGAACAAAGAAGGATATGCCAAGGATGACTGCAATAGAAATATATGCTTCTGCAAAGGTCCCTATAAGCTCGGATGCACTCTTCATCTTTATTGTTCTGTATGCGAATATGTCTTTGAGCTTAGACTCCATATAGCTGATTATATCTCCCCCTGTCTTTAGTATCGATGTGTATCCTCCAAGAAAGTCTGATAAAGCTTTGTTAGGGTTATATCTTGCAGCTTTATCTAAAGCAGATACAGGGTCCATACCAAATACATTTATATCCATCAATATTCGCTTTGCTTCTTTTGCTGTTGCAGGATAAAGATCAACCTTACTTAATCTTTCAAGGGTTACAAGGGGAGAGATACCACCACCTGCTAATGTAGTTATATAACCTATCACGAAAGGTAATTCATTGTCTATTGCACTTGCCCTTGAAGACTGGCTCAACTTTGGTGCCATTAACCCTATTGCAAATACTATTGGTGCAATTGGGAGAAGAAAAAGACCGATAATCGATCTGTATGCAAAGATTATGTATACTCCTAGAATCGTCGGGATCGTGCTTATTATTGTGAAGAATAAGACTAGAGAGATATGGACTTCTGGCGACATAGCAAGGTTGGATTTTTGTATATCATCTTTTAGCTGAGGCATATTCTTGCTGAACCAGATGCTAGGTCTTCTCAAAAGCTTGAAGATAAAGGCTATAAATCTATCTGTGAAGGATACCTTTACAACCTTTGATTCACTTGGCAACAGCTTCGACTTGTTTTTCAATCTTCTCAAAAACCTCTTTTGGATTGTTATGATATTGCTCAAAAACTGCTCCTATCTCTTTATAGTTTCTAATGCCTTGCTTTCTTAGCCAGTCGAGTATAAGCACTCTTCTATCAATCTCTTCTAGAATCTCATCGATGCTCATCCCTCTATCTCTTGCCAGCTTCTTTAATTTGTAACTGTCTTCGAGGCGATGAGCAACAAACGAATCACTAGAAGGCGACCATTCAAAGACTCTAAGATACTTACCATACTCTATAACCTCATCCACTGATATGACACGACGGGCTATCTTAAGATAACTACTACTTTCGGCTAGAGGTATTGCTACTCTACGAGTGGAGACTACCAAATCAAGAAAAGGTATGTATGAAGGCGATACATTCATTGGGGGAGAGATAAGTCTTTGCATAGCTGAGTACACATCATCAGCATGAAGGGTGCACATGCCACCATGTCCTGTGCTTATGGCTTGGAACAAGACAAAGGCTTCTTCTCCACGAACCTCCCCAACAACAAGAACGTCTGGCCTCATTCTCAAGGATGCTTTTACAAGATCGTACAATGTTATTTCTCCCAACTTTTCTGTACCAATCCCATAGCTAGGTCTTGATACTAATGGTATCCAGTTCTGATGTGGTATGTTTATCTCTTGAACTTCCTCGATAGTTATTATCTTCAAATTCGGTCTGATCATTGTTAGCAAAGAATTCAGAGTAGTAGTCTTCCCACTCGCAGTTGCTCCAACTACAATTGTTGAGGAGCGATTCTCCATAAGCATCCAAAGATAGCTAGCAATCTTATAATCGAGAGTACCAAAATTCAGCATATCGATTATCGTGATAGGATCTTCACGAAACTTTCTTATTGATAAAGTGCTACCTTGTGGAGATACTTCACGCCTAAAAGTTGCTGCCAATCTATGCCTACCTGGTAGCGTTGCATCAACAACGGGATAAGCAGTGGAAATATGCTTCCCAGCAAGATGGACAAGCCTTACTATAGTATCGTCAAGTTCTTGATCGTTATCAAATATTAAATTCGTTTCAAGACTCTCATACTTTCTATGCCAAACGAAGGCTGGTTTGCCTACTCCATCTATAGATATGTCTTCAATATTAGGATCGAGCATAAAAGGGTTTATAGGACCATAACCTATCATATCCCTTTCAGCAAAGTATAGGATCTTTGACCATGATATGTTTGGCATCTTTCCTAGGCTGAGCTTATACTTCTCAATCGTTCTCTTTGCATGCTCCTCAAAGTACTCTTTAGGATCGACTTCACTTCTTGGCACCTTCAGTTCCATTTGAAGAATGTTTATTATATCGCTGTAAACCTTTTTCTCTTCATCGTTTAAACTTAATTCATCTATAAGGTAGATGAGAGTCTTTCTCACTGGGTCTTCAGTAATTATTGCATACACGAAAGGCTCCTTCAAAGGATATTTCTCTATTACAGGTATTCCTAAAGGTACGGGCTTCGCAACTATAGGCTCGAAAAGAAGCTCTTGATCCTTAGAATCCTTGTTTTTTCCTATTTTTGCCAATTTATAAATGATTTTAAGAGTTATGGGATATAAGCATTATTCTAACCTTTTAGGCTATTAAGTAAAATTTTATCTAACTATAGGAACTTTGCTCAGAAAAGATTGAAAGGAGAAAAAGAACCCTTCACGGACATTATCATCAGATTGAGCGAAGGTAAGGGAAATATTCTCAAACATGCTGGTAAATGGGGAGACATGGATGATAAAGAGGCTGAAGATTTCTTCAAGATCATAGAAGAGGCTTGGTCGAGATGGCAGGTCAAAAGGTCTGCTTAGACACAACTTTTCTTGTAGACTTGCTAAGAAATGTAAAGTCAGCAGTGGCAAAGGCTTATCAAATGGGGAGAGATATTTGGTAAAAAGCCATTTTCTTGATCTCATTAACTGCGAAGGATATGAATGGCATTATAGAGAATGGTCTGCCCTGCTGCACCGCTACCATCTGAAAACCTCCAAAATATTACTACGAAAACCCATGCTAGGTTTTCTTGATTCAATGGATTCTTCGCACTACCAGTGCCACGTAGTATGTCATCATCGTTTAATACGCTACCCCTAATTTGTTTGGCACCGAAGACAAGAATCGTGCTTCCTCCATTGCCTAAAACTTTGTGGTTGTAGTCTGGGTTATAAGCAACTGGCTGTGCAGAGGTGCTTGTGCTATTTAATAGGAAAAAGTAAGTCTCACTTTCGGCTGTTCCATCAATATCTCGTATGTCGACCATTAAAACTGAAGTTTTGCTGAATTCTATATCCTTATTTGAGTAATTAGTAATCTTCACAAAAAATAATATCTCATCTGCTCCTGAGGACATGGTATAAGCTGATCCTCTCATATAAGTTTTGAAGGCGAAGTCTGTTCCTGGGCTACTCCAAGAGCTTCCACCATTTGTTGACGTTTTCCTTACTCCGTTAGGATATGAGTCAGAACTTGAATAGTACCATCGATAGTAGTGGGATGAAGATGAAACTGTTGATGCTTGATGTAACACGATCCAGTACTTTGTACCATTAACCAAGTTGACTGGAGTTGTAAGGTCTATTACATACCATCCAGCAGAAGTGCCTATTTGTGATGAGGGAATTGTAACTGCTGAGAGTTGTACTCCAGGCTTTGTGCCATTATCAGCCGTTATTTTAACGACAAGATCAGCAGGGCTACCAGATTTGCGCAAATAGATCGCTACGCACTCCAACTTATCGCTCTTTACTGGAGTGAATTGCTGAGCGGCCCATCTGTTAGTTGTATCAGTTGTATAAATGTCGAAAGAATAAGATTCTCCTGAAGTGATCCTTTGTGTCTGCTCTGATGCTGTATAGGTAAAAGATTCTACATCAAAAGCAAGGACGAAGGGTCCAGATATGACTTGAGGTACTATCAAAATTGATGGAGGATAAACTCCAGAACCAGAGTTCCCCCTACTTGTCAAAACTTTTATCAAAACTTTTCCAGAAGTGTAAGATGGATACCCATTTCCTATTCGCTTCGAATCACCAGGGTTTATAGTGTTAGAGCTAGAAACAGATTCCTCAAACATTAGTACGCCATTGGTCTGGTTGATGATGAAGACATGAACTATGGTTATAGGAATGGGTCCTGTATTGTTCACAAGGGCTTTCAGAGTGCCATCATAAATTCCACTCACAGTGAACTGTTCAAGAGTAATTTCCTTATCAAGAGTCGTAGACTCCATTACAGCTCTTCTGAATTGATTCATGAAGTACTGATTCGCAATAAAGACTGATGCCACGCCTGTAACTATTATGGTTATGAGGAATATAGAGCCTATTATCTCAGATACCCCTGCTCTCCTATTCATATAGTGTTGCTTTTTTAGAATTCTTATCTTCAATTCTCCCACTCCACAACTAGCTGGGAAGAACTCTAATCGCTGCATAAGCAATAGTTTGTGTGTAAAATTCATTGCTATCTACATACTTCCATGAAAGTACAAAGAAGCACCAGACTAGATTTTCGGTCCAGAAGTAGTTGTATCGGTTTATGCCTAAATCTGGATCTTTCCCTGTCAGACAATCATTAGAGTTTAGCGCTGCTATTCCTATACTCTTTGCACCAAAGAGGAGTATGGTGCTTCCTCCATTTCCTTGAATGACTTGACTGTAATCGGGGCTGTAAGCTGCAGGGTTCAGAGGGTCTCCTGAATCCTTCATTATATAGAAATATACCTCCTTCTCATTTATCATAGTATTATGTGGTGGGATGAGCTCTATGACTTGCACGACAAGGAAGGAGAGCTTGCTGAAAGCTATGGCTCTATCAGATATGTTAGTTATATTAATATAAAACACGATTTTATCAGCGGTTGACGGTATGGCAAAGGCAGGACCTTTACCAGACCTATAAGTCTTGAACATAAAATCTCCAGATTGACTAGTCCATGCTCCTCCTCCAGCAGGAATAATCATCCTTTCTCCATTTGTATATGAGTTAGAGTCTGTCGAATAATACCACTTATATGTGTTGCTTATGGTGCTCGCATTATTCAGCTGATGAAGGACTATCCAATACTTTGTACCCCCAGTAAGTGTAGGTTTTATTTTTATACTGACCCAGTTGTCTGCGTAATTTTGATCATTTTCAGGAGTTGTAATATTGCTAGCTGGAACTGTAACACTCGAAATTACATTCTTGGGTCGATTATTAATAGGATCGTGGTCTCTTATTTCAACGACAAGACTTGAAGGATTACCTTTCTTACTTATACGCAAATCGATTTGATTGAGCTTATCGCTCCTATCAGGGACAAAGGACTGGGTTGCCCAAAAACTACCATATATCTCATAAAAGGTGCTTGTATTGTCTTTTTTCACTTGATACTGATCGATGGATCCTTGTTGAGAGGTATAATTAAAGCCTTGATATAAGGTCAAAAGAAAAGGTCCTATGCCAATTTCTCCAGTACTCACAACTGCTGGAGGGTATATAGTTGACTTTACATTCCCCCTTTGAGTAAGAACCTTAATTGATAGGGATTCTACTACAAATTCATAATTTGTATTTACTTCACCCCATGTCCCAGGGTTAAGTGTCATCGAGACCTCCAATGGATCGTTTATTAAACTCTCTGTGTTAGGGTCGATTAGAAAGATGCGAATTATGGTAATAGGTATTGAGCCTGTGTTGTTAACCATAACTGAAAGACGATTTGACTCATTAATTCTTCCTCTTATTTCAAAATGCTCCATGCTCTTCTCATCCTCCATAACTCTGAACTCTTCTAAGCTATCTTGGTAGGCTCTGTCGAATTGTTGGTTGGCAACATAGTAAACGATTATAGTGCTAGAGAATATCAAGATTAGAAAAAGAGCAGCAATGATCCCTGCAACCCCCTTCTTCTTTCGTGAATTATTATATGATTTCAACTTATTTACACCTCAACTTGGCAGAATATGTATCGCAACATATGGGATCATCTCAAGTGTTACATCTTGACTATCAACAAACTTCCATGAGATTAGGAGGAAGGTCCAAGCAAGATTCTCATCGGTGTAATCATTACGTCCATTGTTCAACTCAGGACCTAATAATACATCATCCACGTTCAACTGATTTCCTCCTGGTGTTGTGCTACCAAATACTAGAATTGTGCTTCCCTTTGATGGAACAATTTGGTTGAAGTCTGGGCTATAGGCTATTGGGCTCTGTAAACTGCTAGTGTTTTGCAAAAGGTAGAAGAATATTTCGTCTTCATATATATGACCTGGTATTTCAGGCACTATAATCAAAAACAATGAATATTTTCCAAAAGCTATGTCCCTGTCTGAGTTGTTTGTAATATTGATATAGAATATCAAATCATAGCTTTTGGATGGTATCTCAAAGCCTGATCCGGACCTTTCGCCAGCATCTATACATGTTATGAAATTATAGTCTCCTCCTGGACTGCTCCAAGAAGTTCCACTAGTCGTTGAAACTTTCCTTTCTCCGTTGGTATATGAACTGGAACTTGATGAATAATACCAATCATAGTAATTGGACGAATTGCTTGAATTAGACTGTAATACTATCCAGTACTTAATGCCTGAAGTGAGTTGAATGCTTGTGGAGAATTCTACAGATTTCCACGTCGCGTAAGATGAAACGACAGACGAGGCACTGATAGTTTGGCTTGCCAAAACAGAGCCTGGATTATTGCTTAAATCGCTTCTGATCTGAACCACAAGATCTGCAGGAGAGCCATATTTTCTTATGTAAACTTCAACTTTTGTAAGCGAGCCAGTCGTCCCGGCAACAAAGGATTGCGCATTCCAGTATGACCCATAGATTCTATATGTGGAAGATACACTAGTACCAGCGTCCTGTTTCTGGTCAATCGAAAAGGTTCTTGATGTATATCTAAAATCTGTTGGATCCAAAGAAAAGATGAAAGGTCCTGCTTTAAGCTCCCCTACACCATATGTGATTAAAGGTGGATAAATGTTCGCCCCAGTGTTACCTCTCTCAGTAAGAACCTTTATGATAACAGGCTTGCCTTGGTGTCTATAGGTAGTATTGATTTGTGGCTCCCATAGCCCTGGATTCAGCGTTACTGAAACAGGCAAATCTTTTATTACATCTAAAGACGTTGTGTTTATAATGAATACGTATAAAATCGTTATTGGAATTGGTCCTGTGTTATTCACTCTTGCCCAAAGAAAGTTGTTCTGATCAACAAACCCCTCTACATCAAACTGCTCCTGAGCTTTTTGGCTACTCGCTATTGTATTCTCTCTAACCTCTAGATTGTAATTGTGGAGAAGCAACTGATTCGTGTAAAAGTAGCTTCCTATTACAGTTACAAATATTGCTGTGAATAGAACAGCTGCTATTATGGCAGCGCTACCTTGCCTCCTTCTTTTTGACTTATTCATCAACTCATGGTACACCCAAAGAGTAGGTGTAGGAATTGCCGAACTTTCCAATGGCTTTAATATAAAGATCGCTTCCAGATATAGAATAGTGCCTAAAAGTGATAGTTATGAGTTGCCCTACTTCAAGATCATAAGGAGGAGCAGGCTTCCCTATTGATGTGTAGTTGCTATTTGGTACCTCAATCATGCTAGTAGATGATCCACCGATAAAAAGGTCTGTAATCTCTGTTGGCAACCTTCCGTTGTTGTAGACCCAGACCGTGACTTTGTCTCTGCTTGCTGAGATATTTACATTGACTATTACGAACCTCTCCCTAAGGTTATTAATATCGCTAGCAACAGTTTCTCCTTGAGACTGGAGCAAAGATCCAATGGCTCCACTAGCAAAGCCCCAAGTAGCAAATCCTACCACCAGAGTTACTCCAATAATGATGGTCGTCGCTATTACAGGACTTACACCTTTTTTTATCCTATTTATCATTTGTAATCAATTTCCCTCAGTTATAGATAAGAATTATGGAGCAATGCTCTATTTTAAGCTGTATCAAAGACTTTAGGCTAATAGGTTAATATCTGAACAGAACATAGGATGGTCTTGAAGAAAAGGCTTTAAGTTAAGGAGCTTTTTAGTAAATAGAGTCATGAGCAAGATTGAGATTAAAAATTTGCCAAAAGAGTTAAGGAAAAAAAATCTAGAGGAGAAACTAGCTGAGATTTGCCAAAAGAATGGCATAGTCTTTATGGCTGTCTTTGGCTCTTTTGTCAGAGGAGAGCAATAGAGGGAAAGTGATATTGACATAGCTATTGAGTTTGATAAGAATAGTAGAAAGAATCTTTTGGATTTGGTTAGGATAGAAAATGAATTGAGTAAAATCTTTAAGAAAAAGGTTGATCTTGGGATTTTTAGCGCTCTGAATCCTTACATAATAGAGGATATGAAAAGAGAGATGCAGATAATTTATGAAAAAAGATAAGGCATATCTGAAACACATCCTAGAGGCAGTATCTAATGTAGAGAAATTTACAGATGGCGTAACTAAAGAAGTTCTTTGAGAATTTAGAGAAGCAGTATGCAGTTTTAAGAGCCCTTGAGATAATTGGTGAAGCAACAAAGAATCTGAGTAGGGAGTTAAAGGCAAAGTACTTGTAGTAGATTTCTGTAAGTGTAACCACGTTTATTGCCCCTTCTATATTTGATAATATCTTCTGAACAGCATGTATCCAAAACGACCTTAATGGATTCTTTTCTCAAATTCCTTTATCATAGCCTCTATCTCCTTCGAAGGTTTTCTGCCTCTAAACACTTCTTCATCTTTGCTGAAGACTTGTTCATGGCTCATTCAATGCTTACTTTATTTCATATAAACTTACATTCCATTCCGCTTTGCAGGTCTAGCAACTCCATGAGTGCCCTTATCTTAAGCTCGAACAATGTATAGTCATCATCTAAATATATTGATTTGCCATCAAGGGCTTCGAGCACCATCTCTGGAGTTGCTGAATCTAAACTCAGGATATCTACTTGATCCTCCCTCACATTGAGGGCTTTGGCTATTTCTACAGCAAGCTCTCCCAGCTCATATAGGTCATATTTTCTTCCAAAATATACAGCAATGTCATAGTCACCCTTCATAGAATAGCCTTTTGCCCTTCCACCAAATAGCAATGCAGCCCTAACCTTTCCTTTGAAGACATTACTCAATCTCTCTAGATCAGAAAAAGAATTTGGATCAAAAACCTTTCCATCTAAACTTCTTCTCATGGACTTCACAATCCTAGGAGCATCATCCTTAAGTTTGCTTGCTGAATCGGTTACTATATCTCTCCTAATATTTGCATAAGCATGCACAAGAATATTTCTCATGCCAGACATAGCTCTCAAGAGCTTTGCATCTTTTTCATCTAAAACACCAAGGTCTGAAAGCAACTCTCCTACTTCTGAGTATTCCTTAGGTCTCCTGCCACCAAGAACCGTAATGATCATAAGTCCTAAATCGAGTAATGCTTGAATTATGAGCTGGACTAACCTTTCAGTTCCTCTATGACTCTTCTCCTTCTCCAGCTCTCTTACCAGTTCAGCAACCTGATCGACCTGCCTATCGATCCTTTCCATAACTTTCAAAAACAAACACCTTAATGATAAGAGTGCTCTCAATGAAAATTCTATGAGAGAAGAAGCATAATGTCAAGTCATCTTTAAACTTGCTTAATATAAGCTCTGCAATTCTTAACCGATCCTTAACTCTTCCCATGGCTCCCAAAGAAACTAAATGAGTTAAGAATAAAAGCAGTTCGGTTTTAGTTCATAGATTATGATAAATGAATTAGAATAATATTGTCATTAACACTGCGTTGTGTAAATGACTATCCCCCCTTCACTTATAAACAAAATGAAGTGATTTTTTATAATTAATCTTACCACGAACTTTCCCATTCACCGTATCATAAAGCGTATAGAAGCTTAACTTGACAGTATCCTCGATAATTGCTTCAGACAGTGAGTATTGTTTGTAATCCCTCTGAGTTGGCTATCTCATGCATCCTTTTGTCACCCGTAAAAAATTTTGCAGCATTTATGGCTTTAGCAGACGTTATTTGAAGAGCATCAGCCTGATATACTTGATGTTTCTCCAGAAGCTTCCAGCATTCAACAAGTAACTTAAGTCTCACAGGGATAAGCCTTAACACCCCGAGCCTTACCAATCTTCTCGTTTCTATAAGGAACTGATTTTTAGCCGCTAAGAAATTTTCATGATTAAGTATGCCTCTTGAATAGGCTTTGTCAAAAGCGCCGAGTACTTCACCTATGTTCCAAGAGCTAAAAGCAATTGTTAACTCTCCGGAATAAGCCTTGAGGTAAATGTCCCTAACAGTGTTACTTCCGGGCTCTTTGACATATCTCTTAACCAAACTGCTCGAATCAATGTAAGCTGCCTGCTCTTTCATCCCTCATGGACCTCACGAAAATGCTCACAAGTCCATCTTTGGGCTCGACAGGCTCAAAATTTATCTCTATGGCTTTAGCCTCGTCCACCCCTTTAAGAGCCTCGTCTAAGAAATCTTCAACAAGCTCTTCTCTTATAAGTTCTTCAAGGGCTTGACTTACTTCGAGACCCTTCCTTGCTAGGCTCAACTTATATTTTTCCCAGAGTTCTTTGTCAGCGTATATGCTTGTTTTTACTTTAACCAATACAATACCTCTTTATTGAATATACCTAAATCTGTATTTAAGTCTTCAGCGACCTATCAAATAAGGTATAAAATGCGGGCGAATTTAAGAAGGCTTCAGCATATTTTCTCCAAACTTTGTCTAATTTTACAATAAACATAACAGAAAGCCAATGAATAAATTCATGGGTAAATGACCTAATTGAAGTCCTGCAAGTTTACCTTATTTCTCTTGAAGACCTTCGCTTCCTTCACCATCCTTACAAGATAATCTAACTCATTCATAAGATACAAAGAAAACAGAACAGAATAAGAGCCTAACACCAAATATAGTAAACAAAAAGGAGAACGCTATCTCGACAACCCCTTAGTTCATAGATTATGTGAATGATTAAAAAATCGAATTAGAATAATATTGTCATTAACACTGCGTTGTGTAAATGACTATCCCCCCTTCACTTATAAACAAAATGAAGCGTTATTCAACAAATTCTTAGAAAATTTAGAAAAATCCTCTTAGCTTAATACATGCATCGATATACTCACTATCTGAAAACTAATTTAGGATTTGAAGATTTAAGGAACTCTAAAATTCTAAGCATAAACAATCTTAACGCCTTGAAAATTTTTGATATTGTTCAAATAAGCTCTCCTGATTGTTCATATATTGCAACAAAGATAATTGGGCTTGATGCTCAAAAAATCCTTTGAACAGTATCCAAATTTTTTCTCCATAAAGCATTTAAGCAACCATGCCTTTTAAAGGTTGGTAAATATGAGGAAAATTAGCGCGCTGTTTTTACTTGCCCTTATCCTACTGCCTCTTGCCATAATACCCTTATCTTTCTCCATTATTTCATCGCCTCATCTAATGGTTATTGAATGGTCTATAGAAAAGTCGTATGGCAGGGTTACTCTTTATCAGATTCCTCCAGAAGATAATTCAATGACAAACCTAGACTATGAGCTATTGCCTTTTCATTGGTATACTACAGCCAATTATTGGATAAACCCGAAGAACCCATATGGATTCTCAATATCAGCCGTAGTAAATACCATAACAGCCTCTGCAAATACATGGGATTCACAGACAAGTTTTGCTGTCTTTTCTTATCAAGGAACAACATCAAAGACTGCTGGAAGATATGATGGATATAATGTAATTTCATGGGGTTATTATAGATCAGGAGTTATAGCTGTCACATACATTTGGTACAGTGGTGATAGAATCATAGAGACTGACACAAGGCTCAACACATATTACAGATGGAGCTTATCAGGGGAAGCAAGAAAGATGGATGTTCAGAATATAATGACTCATGAGTTTGGGCATTGGTGTGGATTAGATGATCTATACGATGATAAGGATTATTGGTTGACAATGTATGGATATGCTAGTTATGGAGAAACCTATAAACGAACATTAGGACTTGGCGATATTCTTGGGCTACAAGCAGTATATGGCGAATAAACCAAATCAACTTAATGTGATACATAATGCCTCAATGCTGTTCAATATGTGGTGAAAAGTTCGAAGATCAAGAGGAGTTAAACAAGCACCTACGTATAAAGCATAAAGATAAAATTAAGCATATAATACTTGAGCATCCTATAAGATGATACTAAGATAATTAGGGTATTCTTAGCCTATTATGCACATTTCTTCACTTAGCCTGAAGAGAAGTTCGAAATAATGAAAGAAAAGAGGATGAGCTAGTTTTTCCCTGATAAAAGTTAAATCCTGAAAATATGCTGACCTTTGAATAAGAAGCATTAAATATAGAGCTATTGAAAAAAGTTCTCAATCATATTGTTAACAGGCATGCAGAAGTTAGCATTAAACTATTAACTTGAGTTTTATCTTCAGGCATTTCTTTGAAAAGAGCTAATGAAAAATGTAAGCTTAAGAGAAATAACGCTCAAACAAGAAAAAAGGAAGTTGAGAAAGCTGTCTAAAGTTATAAAATTAAGAAAAGGTTATCAAGAGAACCATTAACGTTTTAGTTAGTGAGTGTGTGATAGGTGTGTGAGAAGCAGCGCTTCTAATCACAAGGTAGCCCATATCCTCAAGCATACCCTTAACCCAATACTCAGCAGACCTACCACGCACATACTCAGATCCCAAACACACCACACCCTCTTCTTCCTCACAAAACCTTTATGTATTTTTATATACCAAAACTGCTCCGTTACGTGTAAGAAAAGAGTATAGTATGTGAGGAGAAGCATCGATCCGCAGGCTAAAGGGGTTTCTAGTGTGGTGGCTAAGAAAAGTGGACTAGCAAATCAAATCCAGTAATGCCACATAACACCGAGATATTGGATTTAGTAGGTTAAATGGTTGGTGGTGTTAAGTCTTCTGTTGCTTTCAGGAGCCAAATATTCCTCTTCTTAGCTTCGCAGATCGCATCCTCCGTAGCCCACATGGTGTAAATGACCTTTATGATCCTTCCCCTTATGTAGTCTGGGTATCTGCTTGTAAGCTCGCTAAGCTTCTCGTCAACCGATCTTATCACCCCTACACCAATTCTAATAGAAGCTTCACCTACAACACACAGATCACCCACCACCCCATAAATGTCGATTTCCAATTCCGGAAATACTAACCTCGTGAGTTTAATATCTATACCCATACTTCTGAGCCTACCAGCTATAACCTCCCTATCCTCCTCTTCAAGGGTAAGGGAGAACCTATCAAGGTAAGACCTGATACCGACAAGCTCCTTCCTAATATCTCTGATCTCTTCGATTATTTTGTTGAACTTTCTGTCGTGTTGATCTAGACGCTTAAGTATTTCGTCTAACCCTATCAAGCCAGCTACTGCGTAACGAAACTCCCTATCCTTCTCCAAGAGCTCTATAATCTTCTCTTTAAGCTCTATAGACATCTTAACATGATATAAGCAACCATAGATTTAAAGTTTCAAAGCTCCTATCGATGGTGAATTAGTCAACAAATATTCTTATTATCTTCTTTTCTTTTTAATATCTTGCTATTGAACGCTTGCACATCTTTCTTGTCCTTAACTCTTCTATCACTTCACGATCATGAAAAATTATGAATTTCTGCTCTATTTTCTTCTATCATAATCCTTTTACTAATAATCATTTTGATAATGCTAAAATTGAAAATTTTAGAGAATAAAGAAGGGCAATGCATAATTAAGGCGATGATCAAATAATGGGAGAAAGAGAAAAAGGAATGGAGAAGAATCTTATAATTCCTTCATTTGCCATATCGACTGATAGAAAGCCCATAGATGAAGAGCTAGAAACTGCTTTTATTTATTATATGGTACAGAGAGAGAAGAAGAAATCCTTCATAAGGAAGGAGCAAGAAACTGTATCCTTCATAGTTAAAGGATACTATGGAATCTGGGCTTACCCTTATAACAACAAATGGATCTTCATAGATCCATTAAATCTTCACTCCTTTTCTTTAACAGCCTTTGAATCACCATCATTAGATGAATTCATAAGTCAATTAAAAGATGCGCACAATAGCAGAAATATTTTTGATAGTGTATTGGTTAGACATAAGACGACCTTCTCTCATCTATCAAAAAAGATGTATGAGGTTAAAGGCTTAATCGATAAACCTTTAGCATTGGCTATTATCAGCTATGTAAAAGATGTTGGAGCTGCTAGCGATCTTCACCCAAATTCTCTCATGTTGCCTTTACGTATGGATGAAAGAAAGATGCTAGAAGTTGTGCATGAGTTGAATAAGGTGAGAAGAGATTTAGAGAATAGTATTGCAAAGTTTGATGAAGCGATAAAGGTTCTTGATGAAGAGACGAGCTTTCATATGGCTCAGATAGATGAAGAGATTAAAGGGATCGATAATGAGTACAAGAATCAGATCGAATTCACAACAGAAATCATCGATAGGTCTGTAGAGCAGCTAAAAACCAAAAAAGAATTAGAGATGAAGATAGTTCTGGCTAGGTTCGAGGAGCGCAAAGAGTTCTTTAACACTCAGATAGGAGAATATAGGAAATTGTTAATGAATCTAAAGAAGGATTACGATACCTTGAAGGAGATGCTAGACTCATCAAAAGAAAGGAGTTATGCAGAGCTATGGAGAAAGATACTAAAAGATATAGCCACAAGGATGGAAGGAATAGAAAAAGAAATACAAGAAATTCAATCAGTGATAAAAGCCTTAGAAGATGAGAGAAGTAAGGAGGTTTCTTCCATTGAAGATGCTTATAAACAGCTCATAGAATCTAAGATGAAGCCCATTAACGATATAGCCATGGAGAGAGAGCTCGAAATAAAGAAGAGGAGAGAAGAAGCAAGAGACCTTTCTAATAAGTCTTTGGATATAAAGCGCCAGATATTGAGCATGTATGGATATGCAAAGGCTAGCTTGGAGCATTTAGATCAACTACCCTTGAAAGAATTTGAAGGAGATAGACCAAAACTCTTATGCTTACCATTCTTCTTTATCTGCTATGAAGACATGAAAGGCAGGAAGAGGTACAAGACTTATTCTCCTAGCATAGTCCAATCACCTTCATCTCGTCTACCATTAAAATGGATGCGTGGCATATCTTCTCAACCTCTTAGACCCTATTCCGGTCAGATCATGAGCATATTCGAGAAATTCATCAAGAATCTTGAAGCCGATCCTGTATTTGAAGGAGAAATTTATAAGATGAGCAAGAAGTTAGATTTGTTATCTTATTATGAAACTAGAAAGCAGATATCTGAGGCTATAAACGCTCTTATGGAAAGAGGCTGGATCCTTCATAGACAAGGATCTCAGCTCAAGAAGAGCTTAGAGGTAATGTCTCTCTAATAAAGAACCATTACAAAAACATTGAGCAAGGAAAAATTTATTAATAAATATGCCTTTTTATTTATGGCTTGAAGATAATCCGAAGATCAAAGCTTGAAAGGTTAGTGGATATATTAAGGGTTATAGCGAGCACAGGTCTAATCAAACAGACTCATATAATGTATAAGGCAAACCTGACTTGGGATGAATTGAAGAGAGACCTTCAATGGCTTATGGATTTAGGTCTTGTTGAGAGGACTGTGGTTAGCGAGGGTATATTTTTTAAAATAACCAACCTTGGTTCAGACGTTCTTTCTCATTTTGAAAAAATTGAGTCTTTACTTAAATTGAATCATGAAAAGAAGTCTATAATCTGTCTTGAAGGGTATCGATAAAGGAAGAGTTTCTTTACGCTATTAGGATTCATAGATAAAAGTTAGGACGCTAAGAGCAATAAATAGGGCGAAAAAGAGTAAAATCATCAAAGTCGCTACCATGACAGGTGGTATGGAAGGGTTTGAATAAGATTGGGCAAAGACAAAAAATATCCATCCGAATGCAATAGATGCTATGAAAGATAGAATTACCGCTAAGAAGAAACGAGTCCATGATGCCATTTTAAATCATACTTATTTAAGGCTTTAGATAAATCATGATCCTTATAGGGATATTATCACTCATGACTGTGGATATGGTTACTATACCTTCCTCAAAGCTTGTAAGAGGGTCTAAAGCCTTTCTTATCTTTTGTATGATGTTTAATTTGTCTTGTAAACTCTTAACCACATCTTCAAGGACTTCCATTTCTTGTTTCAAGCCAGGGTTTACAAGGATCTTTAAGCCTGATAGATCTATCTCTCTCCCCTCAAAAGAAGGAACTTGCTTTTCCCCTGCAAGCTTGACTATAGCTTCTTGAGCCTTCTTTAGCCTCTCCGCCTTAATGCGATTTTCTTCTAATCGACGAAGATAGTCACCAAGCAAAGTTCTAATCCTACCTATTTCATCATCTAAGAACTTTTTAAGCTCTTCAGGCGTGTTAAATGATTTAAGCTCTAATGAGGCTTGCATTCCTAAGAAAAAGGAGGAGGACATGTATTTAACAATTATGATCTACTTTTTAAGAATCCTAAGAATAAACCTCCTATGAATCCTATCGATGCATTCAATAAGCTTTGAAAATAAAGAAACATTTCACTTACAGCATAGTCCAGCATCTCTATAGTTGGATTTAGAATAGAACTAGGCAATGAAATCGTTAAGAAATCCTTCAATCCTATAGGCAGTAATAAATGGAGAATTATAGCTATTATCAATGTACCAAGAAATCCGCTTAGAAGACCTGCTAAAGCTCCTCTTTTCCATTCTTTTACTATGTACCCTGCTACGCCTCCAGAAAATAGAGCACCGATGTATGGGAGAAGACCGAAAAGGATCATGGAAAGAGTTCCAATGTAGGCTCCATAGGCAAAACTCCCTTGACCAATTTGAAAAGAATATTCTCTTGCTTGCACCGATGGCTTTTGTTCTTTAGAATAAAATTTCATAGGCTCTTCTTTCTTCGATTCCTCTACAAAGACTTCTAACAAAGTCTTGTTTAATATGACAACATCACCTATCTTCCTTATCTGATGCCAAGGTACAGAAGATTTGTACAGAAAAATGGCATTGCTCGATACAAGGTTTGTAGGTATATCATAACCTCTCATTTTGGCATATGCAACTATCTTATCATCTGTCAAATCTTGAGGCTGTTCAAAGCCCAAGAATTCCATATGCTTTATAAGATCTTTTGGCTTTCTCTCAGAAAAGATTCTTTTCTTTAATTTGTTTATGTCTGGGACAAGTTTCGTTACCATCATTTCTTTGCATACTTGAATGCTTAAACCTTCAGGGCTCATTAAAATTCCATGGACCTTGCCCAATATCTTAGCAGAGTTATCTATGACAAGCTTACCCTTTAAGCTCTCTTCCTTTTGATAAAGTACAGTCTTTTTTGGTTCTATGCCCCTTATCTCACTTTCTATAGGATTTTTGACCAAAATACAACTGCCTAAATCACTTTTATTCATGGCTTCTACATCACCCAATTGAATATCTGGCTTCTCCTCTTCTACTTCTCTTAAAACTTCTCTCAAAGGTATCTTTACTTCTTTTAGTTTTGCATAGTTTATCAAATCGTTCTCTGTAATGGATTGTATCTTAAGTTCATTTGCTATGAATTTGTACAGCTCTTGAACATTGGATAAGCCACACTCTTTTAGAAGGCTTTGTTTTAATGCTTCAATATCAGGTACTTGCTCCTTAACGCTCTTTAAAGATTTGATTTTTAAAAATGCTCCCTCGGGCTTTATATCTACTTTTACCACATGACCATAGATATAACCTTCAGAGTCTACTACCAGAGCACCAATCAGTTCTGAAGGTCTGAACTCCAAACCCAATCCTTATTTATGACCGATATATTTAAAGAGTAAGCATCCTAATTTTTAGGAGATGTGTATTTGAGTAGCAGAGTTCCAAGTGGTATTGAAGGATTGGATGATTTGACAGGAGGAGGCTTTCCAAGAGGTAAAACCATAATCATATCAGGAGTCCCAGGATCTGGGAAGACGACTTTTTGCATCGAGTTTCTTTATAAGGGTATTGTAGATTGTAATGAGCCAGGGGTTTACATAACTCTTGAAGAGAGTCCTGAAAGTGTAATAAAAAATATGATGAATCTTGGGATGGATTTAAATAGTTTAATGTCAAAAGGAAAGCTGATACTTGTAGATGCCAATCCTTTAAGAGGGGAAACGATGCTCACTACCTCAGGTTTTCATACAGGCTTTATAGAATTCAAGGCTTATGGACTATCAGAGCTGGTAAGACAAAAAGTAAGAGAGATAGGCGCAAAGAGAGTTGCCATAGATGGATTGACAGCCTTGCTGATGCATTATAAAGATGACTTTGAGAGAAGGCTAGAAATAGTCCGTTTATTCATAGGCATATCTAACTTAGGTTGTACAACATTGATCACGACAGAGCATCATACATATGAATTGGAAAGGCGTTTTCTAGCAGAGCATTTTGTTGCCGATGGTGTAATCTTTTTAGATATGGTACAGTCAGGAGGAGGAATGGTTAGAGGAATTCAGGTTCAAAAGATTAGAGGGATAAAACATGATTTCGACTATCATCTATATCATATTACAGATAGGGGAATAGTAGTCTTTCCGAAGGAGAAAGTCTTCCCATATCCTATTGAGGTGCGTGGCTCTAAATAAAAAGCCTTAAGAATTCAATCCTTCTCAAGCCTATCGATGCTACTGTTAAGAATAGCCATCTGTCTTGTAATGCTAAGCTATGCATCTTATAGCGATTTGAAGACGAGAGAAGTCGATGATAAGCTATGGATACTTTTTTCCTTAATAGGAATAACTCTTAACATTATCGATCTATCTAATCAATCGTTAATGCTGGTCATAATTTCCATATCTTTGAGCTCTTTGATCTCCTTCATATTTTATTATATTGGCTTCTTTGGAGGCGCTGACATGAAGGCATTGATAGTAATATCATTGATCCTTCCAGTATATTATCCGTCTAAATATATTCATCCTTTCACATCTTTAACCTCTCTTACCAATGGTACATTCATTACTCTAAGCCTCCCTTTGATATTTTTCATTATGAACATAACAAGGCTTCTTCGTGGTAAAAAAATCTTTTTAGGATTTGAGGATGAGAAGCTATGGAAGAAGATTCTTGTATGCTTTTTAGGATATAGGGCAAGTAAGGTTGAAAAGGGGCAATTTTTTATGAGCTTACAAAAGAGTATCAACGGTAAAAAAAGCTTTCATATATCATTATTAAAGGATGAGGAGTTCGTCTCAGGGCAAGATATCTGGGTTACTCCTGGCATCCCATTATTAGTCTTCATAACCTTTGGATTCTTATTAACAGTAACATATGGGGACTTTCTTGCCCTTCTTTTGAGTTAATTTATTACCTTTTTTGAATTGATTTATTAATTTGTGATGATAAGATAATATATGCCCATATTTGTTGTGCATGAGCATTGGGCTTCACACCATCACTTCGACCTTAGACTAGAAATGGATAATGTTTTGAAATCATGGGCTGTACCAAAAGGACCACCAGAAGAGCCCGGTGTAAAGAGGCTGGCAATAGAAGTTGATGACCATCCCATTGAATATGCAAATTTTGAAGGGATAATACCTGAGGGAGAGTATGGTGCAGGGAGAGTGGAGATATGGGATAAAGGCAGCTATGTATTAAAGGCAAGAACGCATAGAGAAATAAAGTTTGAGCTAAGGGGTAAAAGACTGAATGGTGACTTTACACTTCTTCTCATGAAAGAGGAGAGAGGTAGAAGACAATGGTTACTTTTTAAGCATAAAAAATAGGATTTTTTGTTGTAAATCAATTTAGAAATCATTTTTGAGGTTCTATTATTACTTTTATAGAATCTTTTGGATTTGCAACGAGCTGAAAGCCGAGACCTGTTTCAGCAAGTCCGAGCCTATGAGTGATCATCCCCTTTACATCAACGATCTTAGAGCGTATTAGCTTCAAAGCTACTACATGATCTGATGGGCTGCCTGCGTATGAAGAAGTTAAAGTAATTTCATTACGCCAGAAAATTTCGTTCAATGATAAAGGAATATTTACTCCAGGATCAGTAGGAGCAAAGAAGAGAACTACCCCTCCTCTCTCTACAGATTTAAGCGCCTGAATTATGGCAGATCTTGCACTTGTGCAAACTATTACTCTATCAGCCAGCATACCATCGTTAACTTCACGCACTCTTTCAGGTACTTCTTCTGATGCATGAAAGGCTGCATCGGCTCCCATTCTTAAAGCTGCTTTCAGCCTATATTCATTCACATCTGTTGCAACTATTTTGCCCGCCCCCATGGCTCGTGCAAGCTGTATATGCAGCAAACCCGTGATCCCACTACCTATAACAAGTACGCTAAGACCTGGCTGCATCTGGGCTATTCTCTGCCCCCTAAGGACACAGGCTAGGGGCTCTGTAAAAGTCCCTTCCTCGAAAGATACACTATCTGGTAAAGGATAGACTCCACGATCTACATTTATGGCTGGCAATCTAACATATTCAGCAAAGCCACCAGGATCAAAATTTGTCTTACGAAGAGTCTCACACACAGTATGATGACCTGTGAGGCAGTAATGGCAGGTATTACAAGGGACATGATGAGAAGCTGTAATCCTTTGCCCCTCTTTATAATTTTTAACGCCTTCTCCAACCTTGACTATCTCACCAGCTATCTCATGGCCTAAGACTAAAGGAGCTTTCTTAATACGGTACCATTCCATCACATCACTGCCACATATCCCACATGCTTCAACCTTTACCAAAAGTTCTCCATATCCTATCTTTGGTATTGGCATCTCTTCAAGCCTAATATCTCTATTGTTATAATACATGGCAACCCTCAAGAATACAGCCTCAGCGATAGTAACTATGCACTAGAATAAAATGTTATTGTGTTGCTGAACTTTGCTTGATGCTTTCGAAGAGCTCATGAGCTTCCTTAACATTTGCACCTTCATGAACTATTGCCCTTATAGCCTTGATCATGGCTATTGGATGATCATGCTGCCATATGTTTCTTCCCATATCTACTCCTACTGCTCCAGCTTCAAGAGCATCATGAACGAGCTGGAAAACATCCAGTTCTGTCTCAAGTTTAGGACCTCCAGCGATGACAAGGGGGACAGGGCAGCCTTCAGAAACTTTCTTAAAATTCTCACAATAATATGTCTTTACCATGCTTGCCCCTATCTCAGCCGCTATTCTGCAGCATAAGGCTAGGTAGCGAGCTTCTCTTTTCTCCAATTCTCTACCAACGGCTGTAACTGCAATTACAGGCATCCCATATTCATGCCCTTCATCAACAAGCCTTGCTAGACAAGTCAAGGTTTGGTGCTCATACTCTGTGCCTACGTATATTGAGAAGGCGACTGCAGATGCATTGAGCCTGACAGCCTCTTTCATAGATGTGATGATTTCTTCGTTGGCAAGAGTTCCTATAATGCTATTCCCGCCTGAAACTCTGAGCACGATTGGAGTATCAATTTCATATGGAATGGATGAGCGTAGGACTCCACGAGTAAGCATAACAGCATCAGCGAAAGGTAAAAGAGGCGTTATTGTTCTTTTTGGGTTCTCGAGCCTAAATGTCGGACCTTGAAAGTATCCATGATCTACAGCCAGCATAACTGTTCTGCCATCAGGCCTAATTATTCGTGATAAACGATTTCTTAAACCCCAGTCCATTAATAGCACCATCTGATTTAGTCAGATAAAAGTCTTCTCTAATAGCCTATTATTCATGATTATCAATCATACTTATTCTTCGCTTTAACTATAACTACTCCGCCAAGCATCTTCTCTTTAACCATAATATCCCTAAACCTTGCTCTTAGAATTCTTTTTAACTCTTCATTTTTTGGCAATTTCTTATAAGTTGTATAAAGTGTCTTGTAGAACAAACCCTTTCTTTTAACAATGGCTATGGCTATAAGAGGAACTATAAACCTCCACCAGATTGCTATTATCCACCTATTAATGAAGAGGTCAGGTTTTCCTAGATCGACTATGATGAATTTACCATCATTCTTCAATACCCTTGATATCTCTCTCACAGCAAGGTTCATGTCAATCGAATCTCTTAATGAAAAGCCACACATCACCAAATCGAATACTTCTCCTCTAAATGGAAGTTTCTCAAACAAGCCAACAACAAAATCAGGGCTATTTTCTGCTAGCCTCTTTTTCGCTATGCTAAGATAATCAAGCATAGGGTCTAAAAGTATTAGATTTTTGATCTTTAATTTCTTAAATGCTATTTCGCTCATTACACCAGGACCACAGCCTGCATCTAAAACGAATTCTGCAGAAGGTAAAGCATTTTTAATGCCTTCCTCTCTATAGGCTCTATCTTTGCCAAAAGATATTATGTGATTAACATGATCATAAAAAGGCTTGACAGCATGAAGAGCATCTATAACTTTATGCCAATTTTCTCTTAAACCAAAATCTTCTGGCATTATCTCCACTATTTTATCCTTGTAAATTTCAGGTCTTCTTTATGAAATTGTAAATTATTGCAATCAATCCAACAACAATTATTAGAGCTGCCAATATTAATATCCATGAGCTTGGATAAAGCCATATCATCCCTATACTTATGAGAACGATCCCCCAACCTAGAATCATAAGAGGTGGTGTTTCATAAGCTGTTATCCTTGAAGCCTTTCTTATAAGGGCTAAAACCATGAGCCAAAAACCAAAGATCACTATAGTCAAAGGCAGAACAGATCCTATAGGAATCAAAACTGGATTTATTATCGAGATTATAGTTATGAATCCGAAGGTGATCAAAAATATTCCTGCACTAAGAATGCTCCAACTCCTCATGAACCATCAAATCAAAGCTTATTCTATAAAAGTTTCGTTATTAAACAAATTTGTATACTTCTTTTTCAGTATATTGCCCGCTAGCCATCTCTTGCTCTATTTGGCGAAGGAGAAGTATTCTCTTGAAGATAGGTGGATGAGTAGCAAATAGCTCGTTAGCACTTGCCCACTTTGACCTTGCCTCTTCTTCCATGGCTAACATAAGCTCATGCTCATCCAGAACACCATCTTTATCCAAATCGTATCTTGACTTATTCTCTATAATTCTTCTGCAATCTGCCTTTGCCTGTGCTGGATCCTCTATGAAAAATGCTCTTGCACCACTCGGCTCTGTTGGTGCTAATGATAAACCCCAAGCTATCTTCGTCAACCCACTTTCAAGGCTTCTTGGTGATGAAGTTATGTAGGCAGAATAAGCATCAGCATAATGCTCTCTTAGCCTACTTAAGTAAAGGACAAAGAGCATAGAAATTATATAGATAATGTATGCTAATATTGCTACTAATACTATTGCTCCTTGCTTCTCCCTTTTTCCTGAATTTGCTCCAGCCCAAAAGATGCTTCGAGCTATTATATAGCATATGAGTGGAATCACAGATAGCATTGTTACTACTATGAAGTCTTTATGCTTTATATGACCTAACTCATGACCTATTACTCCTCGAACTTCTTCCTTGTTAAGCTCTTTAAGAAGACCTTCATGTAACGCTAAAGTAGCATCGCGAGCACTATGCCCAAAGACAAAGGCGTTTGGGGTTGGATCTTGCACTATTGCCAATCTAGGCTGTGGTATGCCAGCCTTATTTGATAGATCTTTAACAACTTCTTCAAGCCAAGGATTTTCTCCTTTTTTAAGATATATGAGTTTTGATGATGATGCTACTATGCTAGGTCCTATAGCATATTGAAAAAGCATCAATAATAACGCAATCGTTATCCCTAAGATAAAGCTTGAAGCTAAAGGTAGGTTGAATAAAAAGGCTAAGATCGTTATCAAGCCAGCAAATACTCCAAAGACTAGTAGAATAGTCAGGTTCATTGCCTGTTTTAACTTTGCTAATCCAGCCAATTCCACTCATTTAGATGCAAAAGTTTTTTATCTTTAAATTTCTTTCCAATTTTTAATTGGCAAAGATCGTTGAAGAGATTCGATGTTCAAATTGTGGAGCTCCTCTTACCTTTAAGCCTGGAGAGATAGTTGTTACCTGTAGGTACTGTGGCTTCACAGTAATAATATCGACAAGAGAAGCATTCATTCTTGAGCATTCTTTGATAAAAAACAAGTATGATGATGTTGATAAAATTTTAAGATCATGGATGAGTTCAGGCTTTCTAAAGCCTAAAGATCTGGCTCAAAAGGCTAAAATTGTTGAAAAAGAGTTGAATTATCTGCCTTTTTGGATAGTTCCAATATCTGCCTCGACTTATTATAAAGGAATATTTGAGAGGATTACTCCTCCTATCGTTAAGGAAGGTAGGATAAACAAGTCTTATAATTGGCTCGTCCTTGGAAGAAAGGCATCAAAGTTCCCTACACGTGAGTACAAGATTCCTATTGAAGGGAAGATACCGTTTGACTTTAGCCAAATAGATAGAATGGCAAAGATTCTGAATAGCGAGTTGAGCGAGGAAGAAATCATTGATGAGGCGAAGCAAGAAGTAGAAGCTCATCATAGATTTCTTGCAAGCCAAGATGTTGACAGATTAATAGAGTTTAAGATTGATTATGATTTAGGCAAGGCTGTTTATGTTCACGCACCTATATGGTTCATAATTTATGAGTATAAGAAGAGATATTACAATGTGATTCTAGATGGTGCAACTGGTCAGGTCATAAAGGGAGATATACCGCCTATGAATTTTGGATTGTTTTAAAAATATAACTTTGTGGCTTAATTCTTTTTTGGTTGGGGTTCCTCTCCTAGTTTTTATCCGCCCGCTTTCATTTAGTTTTGTAGGTTTATTAGCATGTTGTATATGTATGCTTTAGCTGATAATTCTT
>Ga0080004_1208432_pt1 | contig 65599 bp, 55 predicted proteins | sample WasSprMetagenome_FD_69207 | JGI IMG/M metagenome (GOLD analysis project Ga0080004, IMG submission 69207) | Sulfidic aquatic microbial communities from Washburn Spring, Yellowstone National Park, USA - WS (SPADES assembly) (version 2) | ecosystem: Environmental > Aquatic > Thermal springs > Hot...
TCAGGATTTCTCCCGTTAAGGGGTCGCTATCTCTCCAGTTCTCAATATACCAGCGCAAGACATCGCGATAGCGAGGGAATTTGCTTTTAGGAAAGCTTTTAATGTATAGCTCCAATTTGAGGGTTTCGTTTTTGTTTAATCTCTTGGGGCGGAAACAGACGGCGGGGATGTGATTGGGAATGAGGTTGGGCGTCAAAAGGGCGAATTCCCCGATATCAAGGGAGCCCCAGAGGAGGAAATGGGTATCATTTTCCAAAACGCCAAATGGGTAGAAGAAGACAGCTGGACCCTCTTTGAGTTCGGTCCAATCGTTTTCCTCAGCGAGAAAGCGGATTGTTGCGGGAGAGGAAGGAGGGAGGACGAGGTAGGGGAGGCAGGGATAGAATTGGCGTTCCCATTTAGAGGGGTCAAAGATGGAGGAGAGGAGGAGCTCGTGAGGGGCGTTTATTTCCTGTTTGGGCACGATTTCACAGGAAATCTGCAAACCGGATTTGTTAATTGAAGGGGTTATTTTAACTTTAAAGCGGGAATCCTCTGCTTTAAGATATTTCCCTACAACCTGAAATTGTAGTTGGTGCCATTCTCCGTCTTTCTCCCGCCAGTTGAAGATTAAAGAGGAAGGACTGGCTTTCATATGGTTCAAGAAATCTTGTAATTTAAGGTTTTCTCCTTTCTGGATAAATAAATCAAGGAGGGTAAGGGGAAATGAGAGAGAAGGAATGAGAAAGAGAAAGGAAATGACAAAATTTTTATTTTGCAAAAGCATCTTCTTTACCAATTTTCATCACCATTTTAAATGATATAATTCGAGGCAAAAATTGTAAAATTTTTTGGTAGAGTTTCAAAAAGTGCGGATTTACGATTTATTCTCTACATCAAGAATAATATATAGGGGATTCGCTAAGAAATACGATGAAATTTTTTTCTCAAAAATTTTAGAATAAGGTGGGTTAAGGGAATTATGCATAGTGAAATATTCAGCGTAACTACATCGGCAACAAATGAAACGCTACAATTTTTCATCTGATAATCAGAAGTAGCTTCAGAAGATAATAGGAAGCGGGGGCGGAGAATAGAAGGCTATCAAACCTGTCAAGAATTCCGCCATGACCTGGCAATATGGAGCTGAAATCCTTAATCCCCAATTCCCTTTTTATCGCGGATTCGGCTAAATCTCCGAGGGGAGCGAATATCCCTATTAGGAAAGCGAGCAATGAACTCGGGAATATACCCAATCCACTAAAAATTCCCAATGTTATCCCGCCAACGACGCTTGAGAGAAAGCCGAATATGAATCCCTCCAGAGTCTTTGCGGGGCTGATGTGGGGGAAGATATGCTTTCTCCCAAAAAATTTTCCTCCGAAAAAAGAGCCTATATCGCTAAGCCAGTTCGTGATTATGATGATGGTGCAGAGCCAGGCTCCTGAAGGGATGGAGGAGATGGGAGAATGGATTGAAGTCCGAGAAGAGTATAAAAGAAGAAGATAAGAGAGGAAACCGCTGATGTACATAATGGGGAAAAAAGTCAAGCTCAAATCTCGGAGGAGATTTCTTCCCCTGCGGATTGCGAGTCCTGTGAGGAAGCATAGAAGCAGGGTCAAGGAGAGGAGGTGAGGGATGAGAGACATTTTTTTCAAATAAATGAGGAGGAGAAAGAGGGTTGAAGAAATGAAAGCGATGAGGCTAAAAGGACGAAATCCTTTGCTTTGTAGAGATGAGAAAAGCTCGTTGAGGGCGAGAAGGGAGATGGAGAGGAGAAGCAAGAGGAAGGGAATCCCATTTCCCCAGGGAAATAGGAGGGCAAAGAGGAAAATAGCTGTGCCCCAAAGGGCAGTGATTACCCTATGTTTAAGCAATTTCTTCGCTCCTTTAACATTCTTTTAGCATTTTAAAGAATAATTTGAATAATTTCAAAAAGATATTTGACGATGAGGAATTTTATAAGTTAGAGCTATGGGAATGGATTCATTAGAGCGAAGGGGGATAATACCACTCGCTTGTATTTACAAGAAGGGGGTGTCGTTTCGCTCCTATTATTGTTAATGCAGAGGATAGGGAGTTATAAGGAATCTCAAAGGCTATGTAATCATACAAAAAGTTGGCAATAAATGTGATAATTTATATAATTAAATTACTTGGAGGTGATTTTTGCTTTGCCGAAGACGAAGTCAGCGCAGAAAGCTCTGAGACGAGCTGAGAAAAGGAGAATGAGAAACAAGGCGATAAAATCCGCCGTGCGGACCTTTCTTAAAAAAGCTCTTTCCGCTCTTGCGGAAAAGGACAAGGAAAAAGCAGAACCCGCTGTCAGGGAAGCCTGCAGACGCCTGGATAAAGCTGTAAGCAAAGGGGTTTTGCATAAAAATACCGCTGCCCGGTTGAAAAGCAAGTTGATGAAAAAACTGCGATTGCTTCTCTCAGCTGGTTGATTTTCCTTCTTTATTGCTGGGGAATCCCGCCACTTTGAATATAAAGTATTCTAATTTTTCTTTTGGGTCTGCTCCTTGCTTTATATCCATATCAATCCTCTGTAGAAAGCGAAGGATGGAGTAAAGCGACCTTTTGCTGAACCGCCTGGCTTGCTCCTCCAATCTTTTAATCAACCAATTTCTCTTCTCAATATAGCCCACTATGCCATTATCGCCCTGGAGGAGCAAATCCTTTACTTCGTTTGGGGCTTTTTCTATGGAAATTTTATTTAAAGGAATCCCTTTTTCTTGAAGAATTTTGGCTTGAATTAGTAGCCTTGTATGGGCGGCAAGGGAATGAAGGATGACGAGGGGCGTCCAGATATCTCCTGTTTCAAGAAGGGAATATAAAAATCTCATAGCTTCTTGAGGATTTCTATAGAAGACTGCTTCCACTAAATGATAAGTTCTTATATCTTCCCTACCGGCAACGAGATTCTCCACATCTTCCCTCTTGATAATGTTTCCCAGAGCATAAGTGGAGAGCTTCTCTATCTCCGTTAAGAGTTGGCGAGTATCTAAGGGAATTGACAGCAACAGATTAAGGGCATCTGGTGCTATCTTTACATCCCTCTTTCTCAGCTCTTTTTGGAGCCATTCCCTCCTCTGTTGCTCAATCTTCCACTTATTGCCGACGAACTCGATGGACTTCTCCGCTACAAAATCCTTGAGCTTTTCGCGAAGTTTTTTGTCTATTTCCTCTCTTTTCTCAACGCTGAGAATGAGAATTGTGGAGTGAGGAATCTTTTCAATGGATTCTGCTAACTTTTTCTGTTCTCTTTCAGAAAGAGCACCGAAATCCCTGACGACTATCACCCTGAACTTCGCACCGATAGGGGGCGTCTGGGCTTTCTGGAGAATTGAAGCGGCAGAAGTCTCCTTCCCCTTGAAGATATCAAGATTGAATTCCTTGAATTCTCCCTCCGCATATCTTTTTATCAAAGATTCAATCTCTTCCTCTTTTAAAACCTCTTCCCCTATTAAGAGGTAGATATGTTTATCATCTGCCATCTTTTCGCCCTCCTCAGCTCATCTATTTTCTTTAAAGCGAGTTCAATCGCCTTCTCTTCCACATCCCTACCATAGAATATTTCCTCGCATATATTAACTATTTCCCTCATCGCTTCTCCAAAAGAAGGCGATAAGAAGGGGGAGATTTCTCTGAGCCACTCCCTTAAAGTATCAGAGCTCTTGCGGGGTGGCAATCCCATCTTCTCCAGTTTTTTGCCAAGAGCATAGAGAGAATGGACGAGCTTTCCCCTTATATCGCCTTTCTTCTTTTTTCTTTCCTCCAACATTGTTGCCCGAAAGAGGAGGAATAAAAGGGCAAGGGAAGCAAGGAAAAGGAATAGAGGGAATATTTCCCTTTTATGAAGGGCGTAATAGCGCTGAAGAGAAAGATAAAAATCATAAAGGAGAGAACCACCTGGAGGAGTGGGGTCGAATGTAAACCAACCCTTACCTTTAATATATGCTTCCACCCACATATGAGCATCCTTTTGCCTAACTATCCAAACATCCCTTTTGGGGTCGTATTCGGAGACAGCGTAGCCCACCGCTACTCTTGCGGGAATCCCCACCTCTCTCAAAAGAATGCACATAGCGGAGGCAAAGAAGTCGCAATCTCCTTTCTTGCTTTTGAACAGGAACCACTCCACGCCATTCTCTGTTGGAGAAGGAGCGCCACCGAGGCGATAGGAATAATTTTTCTTGAGAAATTCTTGAATGGCGATTGCCTTTTGATAATCGTCATTCAAGCCGCTCGTGATGCTCTTTGCGAGCTCCGCTGTTTTGGGAGAGAGAGGCTTTTGAAGATAGATAGAGGAGGAAAATTGTTCTTGCCAGGGCAAATCGGGCTGGGATATGACCTCATAGCTGATTCTTTTTATTCTTATAGAGAAAGCAGCGTAAAGGGAGTTATCAGCTCCCTTTGAGATATAACGGGGAGCGATATTTGGTTGAAATATGATTTTGCAGGGATGAGGTGGTGTCAAGAGGTAAAGTCTAATCCCGGTGAAGGGCATAGAGGAGAAAGCACCGAAGAATATGCCGATGGGAGGGAGAAGGGCAAGTGGAGTTTCTTTGAGATTAAGCTTTTGTCTGATTTGCGAGGAACGAGGTTTAGTGGGGGAAATGGGGAAGACTCCTTGCCTCCCCCTTATAACAGAATAGGTAAATAGAGTCTTAACCCAATATCTTCCCGAAAAGTATTCATATGTTCCCTGCCTCAAAAGAGGGGTAGGCTCGCCTTTCAGCTCTAAAATCACTTCGTTTCCTCTTGGCAGGCCACCTCCTAAAAGCACCGCATTGGAGATGAAAGGGAAGCCTTCATATAAATCGCTTCGTTTAAAAGCTTCAATAGGGAAATAAATCTGCGGCATTGGTAGGGCAGAGGTGAGCCTTTGAAGCGGCAAGAGGAGGGAGAAAGCGAGTGGAACTGATAGGAGGAAGAGAAACAAGCCGATGGTGAATAAAGAAGAACGGAGGGAAGGGAACCTCCCTATTTCATAGGAATTAAAGATAAGAAGCAAGATAGAGAAGAGGAAGCAAAGAGAGGTATAGAGGAAAAGCTCGGGGTCGACTGTATAAGCGGAAATGAGACCGAGAAAGGCGATAGAGGGAACAATTGAGAAAAGGAGGTATCCCGGGGAGAAGAGGGTATAGCATCTGAGAACGACAAGCCAGAGGAGGAAATCCCCGATTATAAGCCCGGGCTCGCCTCCCGTCTCGGGAGGGAAAAGAAGAAGTCCTTTTCCTTTAAATGCATCAATTAATAGGAGAAAAAGGAGGGAGAAAAGGAAAAAGGCGGAATAGAACCTCTTTTTCTTGTTCTCCCTGAGAAGGAAGCTTATGAGATGTCCATTTAGGATAAACAAAAGAGTGGGAATGCGGATAACATTGCTTTCCACGACGGAATAATAGGCGAATACACCGCTAAGCGTTACCCCAAGAGAGGTTAAATAGAGGAGTGAATCGCCCAAATCTTCTCCAACCTCTCTTTCAAGTTATCTTCCCTGCCGATTAAAGAAACCGTTGCAAAGTCTTTCGCTGATTCAAGGAAGGGGGTAGAAAACCATCCCCTCTTCCCGAAAGTGGAGGCATCCATTAGAAGGAGGAGGGCAGGGTTTCCCTTTTCTCTTTGCTTTTTCAAATAAGGTAAAAGCGAATCATCGGGAAGAGAAGTCAGGATAATAAGGGACGAATCTTCTTCAAAATTTACTTTCTCAAGAAGGACTGGGAGTGTAAGGGAGGACCTTGCTTCCAATCTCGCTAATTCTTCTAATATCGGGATAAAGGAAGTGTGGCGAGATGAAGAGATATTCCCTTTGTCGTCAGCGTAAACAAGTGTAACATCGCCACCGTTCTCAAGCGTTGCCCAAGCAAGGGAAGCGGCTACCTTTATTGATAGCTCAAAGGTGTTGTCATTACTATCTCCAAACAAGCTATGAGGAGAGCAGTCTATTACAATAGTTTGGGAACGAGAGCCCGCTTGGGCGTGCTGAACCACGAAGAGACGTCCCCATTTAGCTGTTAATCGCCAATTTATTTTCCGCATGCTTTCTCCCGCTTGCCACTCCCGAACGCTGGCGAACTCCACTCCACCTCGGGATGGCTGACCGCCTCCCATCCCCTCTTCTCCTCTCCCGGAAAATATGAGCAGGGAAGTAAACTTCACATAGGAGGGATATATAATCATTTCTCCCTCCAGTTTCTGTTTCTTTCTTATCTCAAAAATTCCGAGGAAATCCCAGGCTGATAAAATTACTTCTTTTATTCTATAAACTCCTCTCTTCACAGCGAAGAACCGTTCCTCGCCAATCTCTCCATCCAAGCTCAAATTGGCAGGTTCTATTGACACTAAAGGTGGCGGCAAAACAACCCTTGAGGTGAGCATTGGGGGAGGGAAAATTCCCTTTTCTATTCTCTGAATTATCTTTCCCTCCTCTCCCTGCGTCAATCCAGAGGGGAACTCCACTCTTACCTTTATTTTGTTTAGGAAGAAATAGCTCAAAATGAGGGAGGAAAGAGGAAAGGACCAAAGGAAGGAGGCAATGAAAACAATATGGGGTAGTTTGATTATGAAGGCGAGGATTAGGATATAAAAGCCGATGAAGAAGAGAGATAATTGCTTAAGTTTAGGGCTCACCAAGAGGGTAGCATCACCTTCGTATCAAGGGGACTGGAACCTTCTCCATTATTTCCTTTATAAGGGAGGGAACATCAACACGCCTTTCCGGTTTAAGGATAAGTCGGTGTCCGAGAATATGGGGGATAAGAAGTTTTACATCATCTGGAAGCACAAAATCCCTCCCTTCCGAAAGGGCAAGTGCTTGAGCACATCTCTGCAAGTGGATTCCTACTCTTGGGCTTGCTCCCAAGGAAACGGCGGGATGTCTCCTCGTTCCCCAAACGAGGTCAACTATATAACCTTGAATCTCAGGTGAGACATATATTTCCTTTACCTTCTCCTGCAGGGCAATTATCGTATCTGGGTCAACGACCCTTTCCACTCTCTCCGCTAAATTGTCTAACACCTTGTGATTTTTCAATATCTCCTCCTCACTTTCCCTTTCCGGATAGCCAAGCGATAGCCGCATCATAAACCTGTCTATTTGTGCCTCGGGAAGCGGATAAATACCGTAATGCTCCACTCGGTTTTCCGTGGCAATAACTATGAAAGGCTCAGGCAACTTATAACTTACGCCATCAACAGTTACCTGATGTTCCTCCATACTTTCCAAAAGACTCGCCTGAGTTCTGGGCGATGCTCTGTTTATTTCATCTGCTAAAACTATGTTTGCGAAGATGGGACCGGGCTTGAAGATAAACTTGCTTTCCTTAGGGTCATAAATTGAGCCACCGGTTATATCCGAGGGAAGGAGGTCGGGAGTGAACTGAATTCTCTTAAATATCCCTCCTATCGCCTTGGCTAAAGCCTTTGCCAATGTCGTCTTACCTACCCCGGGAATATCGTCAATTAATAGATGTCCTTTCGCTAATAGACAGATAACGGAAAGCTTTATTATCTCATCCTTCCCTATTATCGCTTTCTTTACCTCTTCAATTATTCTTGATACTTTGTCTCTTGCTTCTTCAATGTTCACGCTCTTCTCACCGTTCTCGGGTAAGATATTCCAACACCCGTATAAACCCATTTATGGGAACCGCAGATAGGGCAATGCCAATTCTCGGGAAGTTTGGCGAAGGATTGAGCTTCCGGGTAATACTCATTGCGGCAGATTCTGCATTGCCATTTACCCAAGAAGTAAAGCTTGTTAGCCGTCATAAAGGGACCTCTCTTTTCCTCTCGCATAAAAATCACCTCCCAAAAGATATCTATTTTCTTGATTTTAAAGGATTAAGAAATAGCCGTCAATCAAGTTTCCCTTCCAAAGCGAGCCTTCTTATCTCCTGAACGGAGCGACCCGCCAAGCCGAGTCTCTCCATAGTCCTTCCTTCTTCCCAGAAGTCCCTCTTTAGCATTAGACAAGCGAGCTTAATGATTGTCTCTATCGCGTCAACTGCGATGCCCAGCATATTCCCCAAGGAAGCGATAGGGACAAGGCTCATAGGGACATCTTCTGTTATGTAAAGATGTTCAAGTGTGGGGGGTGCCTTTATGCCATAGTATCCCCTATTATTGTGTATCGCCTCAAAAAGGGATGTGCCAGTGGCGTCATATGCAACATAAAGCCATTCCCTTGCGGTCATCGGCTTAATCTCTAAAGCTTCCATAACCTTGCACCTTTCCTCGTCCATTCTCTCCAGTATGCTCGCCACGGCTGGTGTTACCCCTTCTATATAGAACTCAAATTCTCCGTGGGTTGATTCTATGCGAGAGGCATTTAGAACGGTTATCGCGGGATGGAAAACGGTTCCTATATTGTTCAGGCTCGTTACCAATACATTCTCAGCGGGAATGAATTGAGGGAGGGCGACCCTCAAAGCTTTGACCACATCATTGGTTCTATTGGCGGGAATAGCGGCAATGGGAATGCTGTTCTTTATGCGGTAAATACGCACTTGCGCAGGGTTGATGTTGCGAGAGGTGAAGATAAAAGTTTGTGCCTCAGCTACGATCACATCTGCTTTCACGCCTTTTGACCGTAAAATTTGATAGACTTCCAGAGCTCCGAAAGTGCTTCCGGGGTTCAGGACGATTATCTGTCCATCTTTTAGGTGAGGAGCCATTTGTTCCGCTATGAAACGATGTCCAAATGCGGGAACTACGACCAAAAGTATATCGCTCCCCTCCATAGCCTCCCCTGCATTCGTTGTTACCACAGGGATTTTGGCGAATCCTCGCAAATCGGGATGCATCTCCGAACCCACTATTTCTATGCCACCCATCAATTTTATCGGCTGGATGCGGGGCTCGCTGCGGTTGTAGAGGCGGACTTGGAATCCCTTTAAAGCCAAGTAGCCCGCCATTGCTTGCCCGCCATTCCCCGCTCCGAAAACAGTGAAGATAGGTCTACCTAATTCATCGGGCATTTTATTCTACCCCCTTTCCTTCCTGCAAGGGAAGTGTTAGGGTTGCCAGGGTCAAATCTCCCCGGGAACGCTCCAAAACTCCTCTTATCATATCAACCGTGCGGCGAAGATTACCGGTTATCGCATCCGGATAAATGAGCGATGAGAGAAAATAATAAACTTCCTCCATAAGCCCCAGGAGTTCCTCACATTCCTTCAGTTCGCCCCTTCTAATGCAATCAAGCAGCATCCTCCTGACCTCGCCCATCGCTTCCCCAATTCCATTGAGATAAGCGGTATATAAAACTCCCAATTCTTTTTGCTTCAGTATGGGTTCCTTCTTTTTTATTGAGAGCATAACGCTTGCTTCTACCAGTTCCTTCTCCGCATCGTGGACAAAACCCGAGTGGCGAAGGTCGGGATGTCCTTCCAAAAGGGAAAGAAGCTCCTTATGTCTTTCCCTCGCTTCGCTTAAAAGTCTTTCTGCCTCCCCGAGCTCTTCTTGATGAAGAGCTCTAATGGAAAAGGCAGAATTCCTTGTTATCTCACGGGAGAGCTTTAAAGCTTCTTCTCTTGCTTTGTCTTTTTCCTCAAGGATTTCCTTAGCCTCCGCGAGCAACTGCTGGAAGTCATATTTCATATTCCGAGCCTCCTTTGGGTTCTTTTATATTTTACATTTCTATGAACGAAAATTCAACCTCTATGTATAATCTCCTAACATTTTAAACTTCTTTTAATTCTCTATCCTCTTCATGTCGTTGCGAGGAGCGAAGCAATCGCCACTTTTGTCATTGCGAGCCTGAACGCTTTAACGTTCAGGCTCGCAATCTCGTATTTTGGGGGAGGGATTGTAATACATCCCATTAAACAAGAGATTGCCACGCCTCCCTTACGGGAGGCTCGCATCTATGGGTATAGGTTTTTGATGAGTTATTTTCCTTCTACTTCCTTATGGATTCATTCTCAAATTTTCATTTTAAAAACCCTTGGATTACGAATCGGCTTGAGAAATTTTAAATTATACAATATGTCCTTTCTTTCCAAACACTTTTAAAGATTTGGATTTTTATCCAAATTATGATTTCCCCTCGTTATTTCTTATGCATTTCAAAAACCATTACCCATGCCAGCAATTACAGAGGGATTGTCATTGTGAGGAGCGAAGCGACGAAACAATCTCGGTTCGCAAACCTTTGGGTTTGCGAACTGTGTTGGCGAAGCCAGTCTCATTTACAAACCCAAAGGGTTTTGTAAATGTGTTGGCGAAGCCAATCTATATGTGTATTTACAAGCGCTACTGAAGCTTTATGGGAAGGATGGGTATCTTGAAGCTTTTTCCTCTCTTGAGGGGATTATCTTTAATCAAGGGAAGGCTTGAAGCGGGGGCGATAGTGGTCCTCCCAAATCGTTGGGCGAGGTCGTCAATGACCTCATAAAGCTTTGAAATCTTCTCCACCCTCAGGGAGCCTTCAAATATATTTGGTTGGTAGGCGTTTTTGGGAAGCAAATCGGAGAGAATTACACCAGTTTGGCGATAGAGGGCTCCTTCCTCAAATATTTCCTCAAATGGCTGCCTCAGAAGGGGAAGTATCTCCAGGGGATAAGCGGAAGGAGAGGAAAGTTTTATCTCCATTCCCAGGCAGGAGTAATCCTGTTTGCGCAGGAAGAAGAGGACCTTCCTTGCCAAAAGTTCGTATTTCCTCGCCTTGAAGCAAGCTTTCTCCAAGTTCATAGATAGATGGGCGAAGACTAAGTTCCTATCGGCGGTGGGAGGAAAGGTAAGAGCTTTGCTGATGGATTTATAAGAATCCTTTGGTTCAGGATTCACCGGATAGACGCTTGTTCCCCGCAGCTCTAGCCAGATTTCATAAAAAGGCTTGGAGAAGTATTTCTTTATGAAATTTTCTTGCTTGCGGGCGAAGTCAAGGGCTGTCTTTATCCCCAGCTTTTCGCAGAAGGAGGCGGTATTGGGACCTATTCCCCAGACCTCAGAGATTGGTAAATCCTTTAGATAAAGATGAATCTCCCTTCCGGGGATAACCGTCAAGCCATCGGGTTTTCTCTGTTTTGAAGCGATTTTAGCCAGGACCTTGGTTAAACTTATTCCCACGGAAACGGTAATGCCGAGCTCTTTCTTTATCGTCTCCTTTATGCGAAAGCCTATTTCCTCGTAGGAAGAGTGAAGTGGTCTCCTCAAGCCCGTTAGGTCAACGAAAGCCTCGTCTATTGAGTATTCCTCAACAATGGGGGAGAAGCGACGCAAAATCTCAAAGATTCTCAGGGAGAAAATGCTATATTTTTCGTAATCGGATTTGAGGATAATAACCTGAGGGAATTTCCTTTCCACTTCCTTTATCAACATCCCTCTTTGCACGCCGAGCGCCTTCGCCTCATAGCTTGCAGCGGTCACTATCCCTCTATCCTTACCCACGACAACAGGCTTTCCCCTCAAGGATGGATTTGTCGCCTTTTCACAGGAGGCGAAGAAGGCGTCTGCGTCTAAATGGAGAATCGCTTTGGGAAAGCCCTCAATGGAGATTGGTTGCTCCTTCTTCATCTATATCTTCTCACCACCCCCACTACGACTCCGAAGATATTGAGGCTTTCCGTTGGCTTGATTGGAGGATAGCGAGGATTGGCTGGGACGAGGAGTATTTCTCCTTTTTGCTTGCGGAAATACTTCATCGTCCATTCGCCATCCACTTGAGCAATCACTATATCGCCGTTCTTTGGGGTGAGGCTTCTATCCACAAGGACGAAATCGCCAGGCAGTATGCCCGCTTCTATCATAGATTCTCCATAAACTTTCACGAGATATGTAGAGGTAGGATTTCTTATGAGCCATTCTTCCAAGGAGATATTTTCAAAAAGCTCCTCCTCCGCTGGTGAGGGAAAACCAGCGGTAATATCTCCTATGATTTTTAACTCCAATTTCTCCTCATCCTGCTTCCTCGCTATCGGTTGAGCGAAAGCAATTTCCTTCTCTGAAGGCATAAGCTTCAGCTCCTTTAGGGGAAATCTAATAATATTTTGCTTTTGGTTTCAGTCGCTGTCAATATTTTGTATAATCTCATAACTTTTGAGACTTCTTCTAATTCTTTATCCTCTCCAGTGTCGTTGCGAGGAACGAAGCGACGAAACAATCTCTCACTTGCTGTCATTGCGAGCCCGAACGCTAAAGCGTTCAGGCGAGGCAATCTCGTATTTTGGGGAGGGATTGTAATACATCCCATTAAACAAGAGATTGCGAGGGCTCCCTACGGGGGCCCTCGCATCTATGTGTATAGGTTTTTATTTGATATTTTTCTCCTCCATCTATATAAATCAGTTCCCCTTAACCCTAACTTATAAAATTCGTCTAATTAATTTAGTTTGATATTTTTGATACACACACTGCTTCTTTTCTTCCCCTCCATGAGAAAAGGATTAGATTTTATTCCCAATTGCTATTTTACTCTTTATCCCTTCATTATTTCAAAAACTTTTACCCGTTCCAGCAATGACAAACCACCCTTCCTTTTTAGCGAGTCCATTATCTCTCTGAGATTATTCATATTTTGTATTATGCCTTATAAAATCTTCTTTCCTCATGCCGTGTTGCTTCATAAATAACACCAATGAGTTTTTAGGTAAATGTTAAAGCGAGTTTCAGGCTAAAAATAACAGTTGCTATGTGACAATATCAATTATGGCAACAAACCCGAGAATTTCCCTATTGCTTGGCCATAAAATCCTTGCAACTATCCATTTTTTCTGCTACTAATTCAATCTTGAGGTGACAAGATGAAGAAGCTTGCATTTCTCTCTTCCATATTTCTCGTTTTAACCTCTTTGTTGGGAAATAACCCCATTGGAGAGTATTCCTCTCCCGCTTATTGGATTTGGGGAACTAATCGTTCTCCCTTTGGGGAAAGAGGATATTTCCGCAGGGTCTTTTATATCCAAAAAGATGTCAAAGACGCTTTCATCCAAATGTCCGGAGATGATGTCTTCACTCTTTACATAAATGGGAAAAAGGTCGGCTCCGGTGGATTCAGCCTGGGAAAAATAAACACTTTTGAGATTACTTCCTTCCTCCGAAAGGGAAAGAATGTTATAGCGATTGAGGATTATAGCCCCGCTGACCCAGCTGGCGTTATACTGGAATGCACGATAAATTACTCCGATGGCTCTGTTGAAACAATTTACACCGATGGTTTGAGGGTGGTGGGCTATGAACCCGCTCGTCTATTAGAAGGTTTTAATGAGATATCAAACTATTTCAACGCATTCAATCCCAATGAATTCCATTACTATAAGTTGACGAAAGAAAAAGATAAAGAGAAAGGAGAAGTCATTAAATGGAGATTTAAAACTAAAACCCTGAACTGGGTTGATGTTCATTTAAAGATGAAAGTGGATGAACCCTTTGACAAAATCGGGCTTTGGGTGAAAAACAAAGGTGGATGGGTAAGATTCTGGATTAAATTGGTTGAAGAGGATGGTTCGGAGTATAAAGTGGAACCAGTAACCCTAAAAGAAAGCAATGAATGGCAATGGGTGGAATTTGAGGTTCCGAATTATGTATTGGCGGAATGGTCAAAGGACGAAAACAATAAATTAGATTTTCCTCTGAAAGAGATAGTTTTCGTTGTGTTTGATGTCGCACCCAACAGAGATTACGAGATTTGCCTTAATGGTTTATCCACTTTCGTCGCTAAATATCAAACAGCCGAGGATTGGAAGTTCTCCCCAACTTATGAGGAAGGATGGAATGAGCCCCAATTCAACGATTCCCGCTGGCGCCCTGCTGTCGCCATAGGCAAACCTCCCCTACCGCCGTGGTATTCCCTTCCCTTCAAGTATCTTGGACAGGATGCCTTGAACTGGAAGATTTTGAAATTAGATTTCCCCAAGGCTGTAAAAGCGGGTTCATCAATAAATGTGAAATTAAGGGGGAAAATCCTAGGCAAGCCAAAGGGAGACAACCTCGCTTTCCTTTCAATCAAAAAAGACGATTTCGTTCTCCTTGAAAGAAAAGCAATCCCTCCCAATCCACCCCTTTCAAATCTGAAAATCGGCGATGAATTCCTCGTCTCAACCTCCCTCAAAATTCCCGAATATTCCCCCTCCGGCTCATATGAAATAATAATGGGCTTGCATCAAGCGAAACAAAATGGAAAGGAGGATTATGTTATGGGAAAGATGGAGATAGTGGGGAAGAAGAGCGAACTCCCAAAAGCTGAGATAAAGGAGCTCAATGGCTCACCCGCCCTCTTCATAAACGATAAACCCTTTTTCCCTATGGTCTACTCTCAAATCCCCTACATAGACGAAAAACACGCAGAACAGTTCACGAAAGCAGGCGTTCAGCTCTACGAGATAAATTATGTTTTAGGAGAATTCACCAGAAGGGGATGGAAGGGAGACGGACAATATGATTTCAGCGAATTTGATAAGATAATCCTCAACCTCCTTAGGGTTAATCCCAATGCCTATTTCTTCCCTCGCCTTTTCCTTGAGCCTCCCGATTGGTGGATAGATGCCCATCCCGAGGAGCTTCAAAAATATGCCGATGGAACCGGCTGGGATAAAAAGGACCAATTCGGGGGAACTAAATGGCCATCTTTTGCCTCCGAGCTATGGCTCAAGGAAGAGGGAGAGACTTTAAAGAAATTTATTGAACATATTCAATCCTCTCCCTATGCGGAAAGATGCATCGGCTATCATATAGGAGCGGGAATCTATGGGGAATGGCATTATATGGGAGCACAGTATGTTCCTGATACGAGCGAGCCGATGACAAGGGCTTTCAGAAAGTGGCTTAGAGAGCACTATAATAACGATGTTGAGGCGCTCAGAAAAGCTTGGGGCGATGAGAATGTAAACTTTGATAACGCGCAGGTTCCAACTCTTGAGGAAAGATTGCAAACCTCCTTTGGTATGTTCCATCATCCATCCCAAAATAGGAAAGTGGTAGATTACTATATGTGCCATCATAAGGTGTTAGTGGACGCCATTCTCCACTTCGCGAAAATCGTAAAGGAAACTTCAAAGGGGAAATCGTTGGTAGGCGTCTTCTTTGGCTATACTTCAAATGTGGGTTGGCCTCAGGATGGAGGTCATCTTGAGTTGCAGAGGATTCTAACCTCTCCCTACATAGATTTTCTCTGCTCTCCCCATACTTATGTGGGAAGAGGACTGGGACAGGATGGAGGATTCAGAGCCCTTCCCGGCTCTATAGCCCTTCATAAAAAGATTTTCTTGGACGAGGCTGACGATGGAACATATCTTGCCGCTCCCGTCCATAGACAAGCGAGAGACAGAGAAGAATCCATCGCTTTAATGAGAAGGGAATTCGTTCAAGCATTGAGTATAAATGGCGGGCTCTGGTGGTTCGATATGAACTCCTGCTGGTTTGATGATGACGAACTTATGAAGGAAATAGCGAGGATGAAGAAAATAGGAGACGAAAGCCTCAACCTCTCGCGAAAAAGGGTAAGCGAGGTCGCCGTGATTGTGGGGTTAAATAGTTTTTATTACACAGCGCATTGGCGCTCAGGAAAGGATACCGTTTCCCAACTTCTCTTAAATGAGCAATGGCGAGAGCTCTTCAAGATGGGAGCTCCCTTTGACCTATACGATATCAGCGATATTGACAAAATTCCATCATATAAGTGCTACATATTCCTCAATACCTTCTTTATGGATGAGAAGACGAGAAAGGCAATAGATAAGTTGAAGGCAAAAGGCGGGCTCTTTATCTGGTTCTACGCACCGGGTTTGCTGAACGAAAAAGATATAGCAATTGGGAATATGGAGGAAATAACGGGAATGAAGATGGGCTTATCGCTTGAGCCGAACATCCTGGAAGTGAGGACGAAAGATGGGAAGAGCTGGACAAACGGAAAGCAAACATCGCCAGTGATATGGGTGGAGGATGAATCCGCGGAAGCTTTGGGATTTTCCCCAGATGGAAAAGTTGCTTTCGCCCTTAAAAAATTCCCCCACTGGACATCTGTATATATCCAAACTCCACCCGCTCCTTCCTCCATCTTGCGAGAGCTTTTAAGGAGCGCTGGTGTTCATATCTACATGGATAGCGAGGATGTGCTTTATGCAAACGAAAGCTTCGTCGCAATTCACACCGCGAAAGAGGGAGCGAAGAGCATCCGCCTGCCAAAGGAAAGAGAAGTCTGGGATGCCCTTGAGGGAAAGAGAATCGGGAAAGTTAAGGAATGGATATTGAATGTCCCTGCTTACAAAACCCTCCTATTCCTTTTGCGATGATTTCTCCTCCGAGCGGATAGTTATGACGGTATGGACATTTCCTCTGGGGTTGAAGTCGGCGATGACCTCTAAATAGCGGGGTTTAAGGATTTCGTAAAGGGAATCATAAATCTCGTTTGCTGCCGCCTCATGAGATATATAGCGATTCCTGAACTTATTCAACCAGAGCTTTAAAGAACGAAGCTCTATTATGAACTTGTCAGGAATATAGTTTATTTTAATCGTGGCGAAATCGGGATAGCCGCTGCGTGGGCAGAGGCAGGTGAACTCGGGAAAGGTTATGCTTATAGTATAATCCTTCTCGGGAGAGGGATTCTCCCAGACCTCAAGTTGGGCTTCCTCTATCGCTTTCTCGCCATACTTCTTTTCCATTCTATTTAGGATAATAACAAAAGATATTGGACTTGCCAATCTCTTCGCCAACAATCTAAAATTTAAGCAATGCAAAGGAAAGCTATTTCCCTTTTGATGCTCTTTTTATTTTCATCTTTTTGCTATTCCAAAGGCAACTTAGATGATGTTTTAGGAGAAGCGACGAAGGAAGCCTTCGCCCTCCAATATGGCTTTTTAGAAAATCCCATCCTTCGGAATTGGATAAAGGAAATTGGGGAAAAGCTCTCAAAGGGCGCCGGCGTTCAAGTCAATTTTTATATCCTTAACACAGACCAAGTGAACGCTTATGCTTCTTTCGGGCACAATGTGTTCTTGACTAAAGGGCTTCTAAAAACGGTTGAGAGCGAGGACGAACTCGCTGGAGTTCTCGCCCACGAAGTGGCGCATATAAAGCTAAAACATCCCCAAAATCAGACGAACCTCATCCTCCTTTCCCTTGCCCTTCTTTCCTCCCTCAATTTGAATGGAAGAGAAAAAATTTTCGCTAAATCCGTTCTCGCTCTCCTTAACCTCGGATACAGTAGAAAGCAAGAAAAAGAAGCAGATATAGAAGGTATATGGATATCCTTGAGGAGTGGCTTTAATCCCAAGGGATTACTCTATTTTCTTCAAAAATTGGAAGGGGGAAAAGAGCCACGCTGGGCGGAATATATGGAAACCCATCCTTCTCCTTCTAATAGAATCAGGATTTGCGAGGAGCGGATTCAAGAGATTAAAAAAGAGGAATGGGATAGAATATACCAATCGCTAAGGGAAAGGGGAGAGATAAAGGAAGCAAGGGAACTACAAAAGGGTGAAATTCCTTTAGATGATAAAGAAGTGCCCGTTGTAAAGAATGAGGAGCTGGTATCCTTACATCGTAAAGTTGCCAACCTTTACTCGCTTCTCAACCGCATATCCCAATGGCAGACTTCCCTTTTAATTTCCCCACTCCCCTATGAGTTGCTCCCTATCTTATCGGAATCACTCCTTCAAAGCGATAGATTGAGGGAAATTTATAATGAGGCAATTCTTTTGTTAAACAATGCGAATATTTTGGATAGAGAAGTTGAAAAAATTTGTAGGATACTTGGGGAAGCGCTAAAGGGAGGGGATAAGCTTTTGCTCGCCACTTCTGCGCTCTCTTGCATTGCCCTCACCAGACATCTTGAGGATATCGCTCTTATCTCGCTTCATTCTCTCCTTCTTACCTCAGGGAATGATATAGGAAAGGCGAGGGAAGATTTTAAAAATTGTAAGGACACTATTCTGTCAATGGAGATTGATTTCCTCGTTCAACGCCTAAACTTGCTTGATAACGAATGGCTGAGGAGAAAATGTAGCCATAGACTTGGTATTCCCGTTGAGGAGTTCTCAAACAAACCGCTTGGCAAGGCTTGCCTAATAAAAAGCATAGCCCTATCTACTGGGAAATCTCCTGGGGAAATTGAATCTCTGGTGGAGGAGAAGAAATCTTTTAGAGATTTTCTGCATTCTCTAAATTTGAAAAGTTGTGATATTGAAGCGATTTACATCATCTTGAATTCCTTGGTAAAGGGGAATTGAGATGAAGAGAATCCTATTAGCTGGCTATTTCGGTATGGGGAATTTGGGAGACGAGGCTATTCTCGAAGGGGAATTGACCTATCTTAAGAAGGAAATTCCAGATTGGGAGATATCCGTTTTATCAGGCAATCCCGAAATTACGAGGAAAACCTTCCTTTGTCCTTCCTTCAATAGGTCTTCTCTTAGAGAGGTTTTCCAAGCCGTTTCCCTCTGCGATATCTTTGTTCTTGGAGGAGGAGGGCTTTTCCAAGATATCACAAGCTTCCGCTCCCTTTTGTATTATCTATTTCTATTGGAACTAGCGAAAATGAAGCGTAAAAAGGTAGCTATATTTGCCATAGGTATAGGTCCTCTCAAGAGAAAAATTAGCGAGTTTCTTGTGAGGAGGGCACTTCTTCGTGCGGATATCGTCTCCTTAAGGGACAAGCAATCTTTCAACTGGGCGATGGAAAAGGGCATAAAGAAGGCTTTCCTCTCCGCCGATGCTTCCTTTCTCCTTGCTCCTCCATCACCGAGAGAGAGAAAAAAGGAGATAGGGGTTTCGCTTCGTTCTTGGAAGGGACTTAGAACCGAAGAGGTGAAAAGTTTTTTGCGAGAAATCTATAAGAAGGGATACGCTATTTCCTTCATTGTCTTCAATCCTGAGGATAGGGGGATTTCCCGCTCGCTTATCTCTGAAATCGGAGGAAATCTTCTGGAACCGAATTCTCCGAGAGAAGCGTTGGAACTCTTAGCGGGAATGGAAGGAACAATAGCAATGAGATTGCATTGCGCCATTCTCTCAACCATAGCAGGCACTCCTTTTCTTGCCATTTCTTACGACCCCAAAGTGAAATCGTTTGCGGAAGAAATTGGACAGCCATTCTTGTCTTTAGAGGATTTAAGCAAAGATAACCTGCTAAACCTTTTCGGAAAATGGAGGTTAGAGAGATTAAAAGAAGGTTATAAATATATGAGGGAAAAAGCGGAAGAGGCAATGGAGGAATTGGCAAGATTATGTTTTAATGTTAAAGCGATTTTTAGGCAATGAACTACAACATATGTGACTATATCAATTATGAAACAAAACCTAAAACATGCTGATTTGTTTACAATTATAATTTAAGTTAAAATATTTTATTGTGAAGACGAAGATTAAAGACAAATTGGAGGAAGTTCTTGAAGAGGTATTCGCCTCAGCAGATAATTTAGCCCTCTTTCATCAGCTTTTGAGGGAGAAAATCAGCAAGTATAAACTTCCTTTTCCTTCCAAGGTTGACCTCCTCGCTGTTTATCGTAAGTTTATAGAAGAAGGAAAAATAGAGAGGAAGGAGTTTTTGGAAAGCTATCTCCTCAAGAAGGAGATGCGCACTCTATCTGGCGTCGCACCCGTCGCCGTTTTCACCAAGCCATATCCCTGCCCTGGCACTTGCATATATTGTCCCTCGGAGAAAGGGATTCCCAAGAGCTATATCCACAATGAGCCAGCTGTTATGAGGGCGGAGGAAAATAAATACGACCCTTATAAGCAGGTTTCCGCGAGATTAAAGCACTACCGGGAAATGGGGCATCCTACAAGCAAGGTGGATTTGATAGTTATGGGTGGAACATTTTCCTATCTCCCGAGAAGATATCAAACTTGGTTCATAAAACGATGTTTTGATGCCTTGAACGGAATTGAGGCAAGAAATCTGCTTGAAGCCCAAAGGATGAACGAGAGAGCAGAGAATCGTTGCGTGGGATTAACGGTGGAAACTCGTCCCGATTTGATAAATGAAGAAGAATTGAGGAGATTCAGGATGCTGGGTGTAACGAGGGTGGAGTTGGGGGTGCAATCGCTTTATGACGATGTATTGATAAAAAATAAAAGGGGACATACGACGAAGGAGGTTAGGGAAGCGACGAAGCTCCTCCGAGATGCGGGTTTCAAGATAACCTATCATATTATGCTGAATCTTTTGGGGAGCGATAAAGAGAAGGATGTAAGGCAATTCGAGATTCTCTTTAACGACCCTGCATATCGTCCCGATTATCTAAAGATATATCCCTGCGTTTTAACGCCATACGCAGAGCTTCGCGAATACTGGGAGAGAGGCGAGTGGATTCCCTATTCTGACGATGAACTATTGGAGACACTGGCAAGGATTAAGGCTATTGTTCCCATATATGTTCGGATAATAAGGGTTATAAGAGATATCCCGGCAGACCAGATAATAGCGGGAAGCAAGATGTCGAATATGAGGCAGGTTTTACAGAAGATGGTCAAGTGTAAATGTATTAGATGTCGTCAAGCTACCTCTGCTCCAATGGACTGGAACGATGTTGAACTTTTCCGTTTGGACTACGATGCATCAGATGGGAGAGAGGTTTTCCTTTCCTTTGAATCGAAAGATAGGGAGATTTTATATGCCTTTCTTCGCTTGAGGAAGGTAGGAAAAGGTTTGGTTAAGAAGTGGACTGGTGCTGGGGTGGTCATAAGGGAAATCCACACCTATGGACCTATGGTTCCCTTGCATAAAAGGGATGTCTTAGCTGTTCAGCATTTTGGATTGGGTAGAAGGTTATTAGAGGAGGCGGAGAGGATAGCCAGGGAGGAATTTGGGGCGAGAAGGATAGCGGTGATAGCGGGAATTGGAGCGAGGGAATATTTTGAGAAATTCGGCTATAAGCTCATCAAGACTTATATGGTAAAGGAATTCTAAAGTAATGAGGGGCAGGGCTCCGCCCTGCCCCTCACTTTTAATCACCACTTAACAGGGATTCCCAGCTTTTGCAGGCGAGAACGATATTCGTCCAAATTATCCTTCGTGACGATATCCACTCCCGTATCTATCTTCCTGTCTTTCGGCAAAAGCATTAAGGCTTTGTCCTGCCCGAGCTTCGCGATGTTGTAGAGAAGAGCTACGCTCAGATAACCCATCATATAGGGTCTTTGCCCTATCGTTGCGGTAATAACTCCCTTCTTGATGTATTCCATATGTTCAGGTGTCGTGTCAAAGCAGACGATTTTCACCTTCCCAACTTTATTCGCCCTTTCTACTGCGAGAGCAGCAGCTGGACCGTCAAAGGCATAAACTCCGTAAAATCCCGAAAGGTCAGGATGAGCGGAAAGAGCAGCCTCGGCACTGCTGATAGCCTTTGATTCGTCCTCGTAATCGCAAATCGTGTCTATCACTTTTATCCCTGGGTACTTGGCAATTGCGTCCTTAAATCCTTTCATCCTCTCAAGGGAATTGAGGGCGGTTAAAGAGCCCGTGAGGATAACGACCTTCCCTTTTCCATTCAGCGCCTTAGCCATCGTTTCGCCCGCTATTTTACCCGCTTCGTAGTTTCCCGTTCCTATATAGGCGAGCCGTCCCGACTTGGGGGCATCCGTATCGATAGCCACACAGGGAATGCCCATATCAAGCGCCTTCTTAATCGTGTCCGTAACAGCATCGGGGTCGGATGCGGCAAAGGATATGCCATCCACCTTCATAGAGATGTAGCTTTCCAGCTGGGATATCTGCGCCCTTACATCCTCCTTCGGAGGAACATAAAAATAGACATTTACGCCCAGGTCCTTTCCCGCCGCTTCCGCTCCCAGCTTCACCTCATCCCAATAGGGATGAATTGACTTACCGAGCACCGCGAACTGAAGAGCCTTGCTCGGTTTTACACCAGTCGTTGTCTTCTTAACCCTCTCGCCACAACCTGCGAGAAGGAGCAAGACAAGCGGAACAACGAGAATAGCTTTTTTCATATGCCTCTACCTCCTTTCTTATTTTATACAACTAATTTCAAAGATTTGCAATCTTTATCTTAAAATAAACATCCTTATCGCTTGCACCATCTCACCCTCAGAATAAGCCACGACCCTCCCAATGTAAATTCCCGCGGGAACATCGCTACCCATCTCATCCTTTCCATCCCAATAAATGCTATTTATTCCCGCTTCTCTCATTGCCCTGAGGATTCTTCTCCTCCCTCCCGATGCCGTTTCAATTCTCAGTTCTATTTCCGCCTCTTTTGAGAGCGTGAAGGCGAACTCTATCCCTTTTCTCGTCCTGTTCACTGCGAGATTTGATATCAATAAAGGATTTTTCTTCTCCATTTTCAAGAAGAAAAGCCGGGGAGTTCCGTCTCCCGTGAATCTATAATTAGAGGAATGGAGAAGGGAAATCTTCTTGCCGGTTGTTAGGTCTGTTAAAGTCAGTGAATATCCTCTCGGGAAACGAGATAAATCACGCCAAAAGAGAACGCATTCTCCTTCAGCCTTTATTTGCAGGAGCCATTCCGAATTGGGAGAAACCGGTTTTATATCCCAAGCCAATTGAAGATTTCGCGATTTGTCAAGGAAATAAGCTTTTGGTTCAGCTTGAATTTTGGGAGGGAATTCAAGGTTAAGGGAAGGGGCTGGATTATCCGTTTGTCCAAAAATCAGGGAGTAGTTTACACCAGCAATGTTTATTTCCATTTTCGCCATCCATCCGTTTATAGATGCTGATTTCTCCCTCCCCATCGCTTTCATTATTCTATTAGGTCCCGGTATAATCAATGTGCAATCTTTATAGCACCTTATCCAGTAGGCTTCCCAGGGCTTAAGGGTATCTTTCTCGGGGTCTAAGAATTCATATTCTCCCCTTTTGTCATTAAAGCGCCAGAGGGTTTTCGCTAAATATCCCTTTTTACTTGCTGTATCCAAGCTTACAGGATTTGTTTCCCCAGGGATTCTCACTAATATCTTTGAAAGGGGGCATTCACCCTCCGGGAAGGGATAACCTATTTGATTCCATCCAGTTGAAAGACCAATGCTGAATTCTCCATCTAATGGTTCGGAGTAGCCATCAAGTTGGATGTTTTTATCCTCAAGCAAGCGGATGAAATAACCCTTACCGAGGGAAAGAGCTATATTCGGATAAAATAACCATTTATTTGTTCCTTCCTTCGTGGGCTCCCAGTAGGCGAGGGCGAGTTTTTCCTGTGGAATGCCCAGGGCAAAAGCGGGGTCGTGGGAAACTGGGTCAAGAGGAACGCTTATCATATGGATTCCCTTTGATAAGCTAATGCTCGCGGTTTGCCTTTCTCTTGGCGTTTGAATTATTATCGCATAGGGACCGTAATAGCAGTTTATCTTCCTTTCCAGTCTTTTGCCATCTGGGGAAGTATATACAACATCTATTTGTTGGGGTCCTGTTGAGAGAGAGGGGAAGGGAGCGCCGAAGGCGCCATGAGTTATGGGAACCTCTATTCCATTTATTGTCAAGGTTCCTTCTGAACCCGATAACAGAGCTCCGTAAATGTTATTTGGTTCTGCCTCAGTTCCCACAACGCCATAGGGGAAGGGGATTGAAACATCAATGCCCTTAATGGGAAACTCTATTGTAACCCTTTGGGGACCGCCGATATTGAAGAATGTAGGGGCGACATAACCAATGCCATCTGTTATCTGAACTGATTCATATTGAGGTTCGACTGGTAAATCTATGCTGAAATCATAATTCCAGTAATAGGGAATAACAACTCCCTCTAAGGGTGTTTCATCGTTTCCCGAGGAATAAAAGTAAAAAAGGGCAATGTAAACCCCATATCCCTCGGTGTCTGGATTTGTTGGTAATGAGGGTATGTTCCAGACATAGAGCTTGGGACCAGCCTGTGATTCAACTTGCAACGCATATTGTTGAGCATACCATTCAGAGAAGGGGATTCCTTCAACTGTGGGGAGGATTAGTTCGCAAATCGCCTTCAGTTTTCCCAAATCGGAGCTTGTTGTAGGGTCGGCTTGGACTCTTTGGTAATAAAGAGTGTTGAATTCGGAGAAGAAAGTTTGCTTTTCTATATAGACTTTTAGCCAAGCGGAGAGCGCAGCGGAGTGGCGCCAAATGGTCATCTTCCCGGAGCAATCAGTAAGGCTTTTAGGCCAGAAGCTGGGAGCGGAGAGGGAAGGCTGATTGAGGAGTTCATACCAGGGGAAGAGATAGAAACTGCAATAATAAGAGAAAGATTCGCTTGGATAGAGCTGGGAGAAGATTACCCTTGTCGCCGCCCAAGCGATTCCTTCTTCCCAAGCATCGAAGCCTATCTGATAGGGACCGTGGAAGGCATGAAGCAGAAGATGAAGAAGCCTATAATAGGTCTCTATATCTCCCGAACGACCCCATTCCATATGGATTGTCGCAGTTGAGGCATCGTAAACTCCTGCTAATATCACTTGATAATCGTTCAGGTTTGTATCTTTAAGGATGGTTACCGCTCCTCCCCAAGCGGGCTCTCCATAAACCTGTTTGATAATAGGCAATGCTTGTTGAATAAATGCTCTAAGCTTTTGTTCCTCTTCCGATGTCCATCCCTGAAATTGAAAAGAAAGTTCTCCTCTTGATGGAGGTGGTAGGATTATCTTTCCATTTTGACGCAGATATACTATGCGGTCGAAGGCTGGTGGGAGGCGCTTTTTAAAAGGCTCGCTTCTTCCTATGAGTTCCCACACCCTTGCGATGTCATAAAAGGCTTTGCTTTCCCTATCCAGGGCGGATTTGATAGCCCTTGATAACGCTATTGGGTCTCTTGTATTATCCACATCAACGATTATAGCCCCAGAAGGAGGCGAGAAAGCATAAAGCGAAGAGAAGAAAAAAATCAGAAAAGGCAGGATGAACTTTCGCATTTTTCCTCCTTTCAAAATCTGAGTGACAATATGCTATTGAGAAGGGTTGCTGAATAGCCCTGAGAGGCTGAGCTCTCACCGCTATAATTTATCTTGTTCAGGCTCAAACTCCAGGTGAGATATTGCTTGAGACGATAGTCAATACCAAGTCCTCCCTCAAAACGAGAGTAGCCGTAGATTCCCGAGGAATCGGTCTTCCTTAATTCAGCGAAGAGGGATTTATCGCTTCCGAGTGGATTTTGGAGTCGCATCCCCCAAACCTGCAGCTTGCTTGCAGATGCCCCAGAGGAAGCTGTGCTGGAAGAGCTATAGAAATTGTCAGTTCTCATAATTTGATAATCTAAATTTAAGGTGAAGTAGGGAAGATTCTTAAATGGTTGATAGGAAAGAGTGAGATAGCCAAGCTTGCTTCTCATTCCTCCACTGGCACCCACGAAATCCATATCCTGAATCATATAGGTGCCGTTTAAAGAAGCGCGGGGGGAAAGGAGATATGTGAAGAAAAGGCTTTTGCTTTTGGACGCGCTGTTGCTTGAATAACTTCCCTCGCTGAAATCATTTTCCAAACTGAGGCTCAGGCTGAACTTGGCTGAGGGAAGATACTGAATATCAATGCTGCGCCTTTTCTGATTTATTCCTCCGCTAAATCCTCCATAATAATAGCCAGGGGAGATTTGATTGCTGTATGAAGGGGTTTGGTTCAAGTATCCCGAATTTGAATTATCTAAAGAGAAAACGAAAGATAATTTCTCGCTCGGATTGTAAGCAAGTTGAATAAGGGCTGTTGAGGAATTTGATAAAGACGATTTGTTTTTCCCCAAGTCAGCGTTGAATTTGAGCTTTTGAGTGGGGACATAAATTAGGTTGAATCTACCCATCAGGAAATCACCGCTGTAATTCGTCTCATAACCTCCTCTGCTCTTCTGGCGGGAGAGGTTGAAGGACCAAGATATACCAGGGGTAAACAATCCAATTTGGGTTGCACCCCTCCACCTATAACCACCATAAGTTGGATATCTGCTATATCCCTCATAGCCTCCTCCATAGCTCGTATAGGGTGTGCCATAAGCATAGTTACCGCCCCCAAAAGATGGATAAGGGTTTTCCGTGTAACTACTGTAGCTGGGAGCAGAAGGGAGAGGAGGAGATATTTTCCCTTCTTCAGATTGCCCTTTGAGTGTTTCTTCTTCCCCAAAAGGTGGTGGGGAAACGATTTCACTTTGCCCCCCAAATGTCTTTGAAGATGAAATGCGTAATTCATCTCTCACATTTTCGTAATTATAGCCTCCTCCCTGGGAGGTGGAATAATGCGATATGACCATATTGGGGAAACGAGGGAGTGAGAGGTTGAGGTTTAAGGATATGTCCTTATAAGAGGATAGCTCTGAAGAACTCACAGGGGAGAAGGAATATCCGTATGGACGCTTGCCGGAGGAGAAATTTAGAGAAGCATTTATTGTCCTTTGAAGATTAGACCAATTGAGGGAAAATATCTGTCCCTTCTCTTGCCTGAAAAAGCCCACCGACTCCAAGGGAGCAAATTTGTCTCCTATTGAGCGGAGGTTATAGGAAATAGCAAATTCTCCCGCCTTGCCTTTAAAATTTTTGTTAGTTTGGAGTCCGAAGGCTGTTCCGCTATTCACACCGTCAGTGCTCCTTGCCATTTGGAGGATAAGAGGTAATCCACCCAGGGAAAGCTTCCCATCCACCCCTACCACTTCTTTGCTTCCTAATGAAAGAACATCCGACTTATATTTATACCTCACAACTACAGAGGCTCCCTGGGGAATGGGCGAATTAAAGGTTATTATCCCGGAGAAATAGTTTATCTGATAGCTATCCTTGGGTTTGGGGACGCCATCTACAATTATTATCTCCGAATTCTCCACAATGGGTCTATAGCTGAGATAAAATGGTCCGGGAGTTCCTGTGCCGATGAAATATTCCTCTCGGGAATGCTCCTGAGGAGGGACATAGCTGAAATCGGGACGGCTGAGATAGGTTATTCCCCATTTTCCTTCTTGCCCTAAACGAAATCCGTAAATGGAATTCCCCTGGCTATAGAAATACTCGTAGCTCACAGTGATTATTGACCCTTCGGGAATTATGCGCGCTCCGAGGAAATTTAGTTCCCCGGTGTAATAATCAATATCGTAATCCACTCCTCTCCTCATAAGAACATCATCAACTTTTACGACCTCCGAGCCCTCAACTATTGGACTGAAGCGCAGATAATATGGTCCGGGGCTGTTATTACCTCGGAAGGATTCAACTTTGGTTGAACCCCTTGCCTGTGAGGCGACGAGGGAGAGGGTTGTGTTATTTTTCAGGAGAATATTGAGGAGGATACCATCAAGGCTTTTGCTTAAAGTGGCGAACTCATTCCCCATAAGGCTCGCAAGGATTGAACCAACTTTAATGTTTACTTCTTTACCCCGATATTCCAATGTCAACTTATTGCCCATAGGCGAGAAGCGGTCCCGGGAAAATTGGGCATCTATAAAGGCATTTTTATAAAGTCTTCCCCTAATATAAAGGTTTGTGTAATCATCAAAGGAGGAATCGTTGCCATAATTGTCGTAGGCATAGAGGGAAGTATCGCCGCTAACCTTATAGCTGCGAAAATACATTGTATGATAACCAGAAATAACTAACTTATCGTCTCCCAAAAGGAAGCGGATAAATATCAATAATAGGAGAAAGATATTCCTTCTCATCTTCTATATCTATTTTAGATTTTAAACAACCCTTTATCAAGCCTTCGCGATTCCTCGCAGGAGAAGAAGTATAATAGCACATAAGGTAGAAAGGCTTTGTCGTATGCTTGTCTCGTTGCGTTTGAGGTTCCTTATTTGCTATAGGTAGGAGTGGTCTTCCTCTACCATTATTTTAAGTTAGTCTTCTCTTTTTGATAGAGTATTTTATGTAGAGTCTCAATCGCCTGAATTAGGCGAGGTCCGGGACGGTCTATTATATCTGCCTCTATCGCGTAAACCTTCCCTTCCCTCACCGCCTTCAATTTATCCCAATTAGCTCTTCTTTTTACTTCCTTTAGAGGGTCCTTCACCTTCGTCATATGTGCTAATATTATCACATCTGGCTGTTTTTCTATTAAGCTCTCAAGGCTTATCTGAGGGTAGGCAATCTTGCCCTCTGTTATATTCCTACCTCCCGCAAGCTCTATGACTTCGTCTCCTATGCTCTCCTTACCGAAAACTATCAAGGGATTATCCCAAAGCTCAATAATAACTTTTGGACGCTTTTCATAGGGGATTTTCTCTACCTCCTTTCTAATCTTCTCCAGTCTCATCCTCAAACCATTTACCACTCTCTTAGCCTCTTTACTGCCAGTTAACTCTCCCAGCTTTTTCATCCCCTTGAGGACATCGCTTACGCTTTTAGGATTTAGGGCAAAGACGGGATAGCCCATTTTCTCCAATCTCTGGAGAAGAGAGAGGGGATTCCCCCTCATTGCGACGACGAGGTCGGGCTTGAGCTTAACTATGTTCTCCAAGCTGGGATTGATAAATCCTCCCACTTTGGGAATATTTTTCGTTAAAGGTGGATAATTGCAGTATGTGGTTACCCCGACTACTCTATTGCCAACACCTATCGCGAAGAGCATCTCGGTTGTAGCGGGAGAAAGGGAAACTATCCTATTTGGTGGCTTTTTTAAAACAATCAATTTCCCTCTATCATCTCTCGCTTTAAAATCCGCAAGGGAGAAGTGAAGGGAAAGGGATAATAGGAGAATTTTAATCAAAACATTTCTTCTCATAATTATCCTCCTCTCATCGCGGGCGCACGGGTGTTCTTCACTTGAGGAAAAGGCTATCGTCGGCGCAGGGCTCTCCCAAGAAATTTGAATTAAAATCAGGGTCTTTTAGAACGGGCTTAAGAGCCTTGATATGACCATCGCAGAATGCGGCGTTGGCAACCTCGTTGTGGCGAAAATGCATATCGTACCAACCCCAGGTTTGGCTTGGAGGAGTGATAGCAACGCTCTCCATCAAGCCTCCTCCCATCCAATTTTTAATGGCTGAATCGGCAAAGCAGATTGTCTCGGCGGGATGGGAGAGCTCGGAATCGGAGGCGGGAATTGGCGCCCACCAGAGATTTGGGTCGGGTCTGCCACCGATGTAGAACCAATTGTAGCCATAGCCCCATCCTCCCGTTGCTGGGTTGGGAGATGTCGCAGACCATGTAGGGCAGGTTCTAATGTCCTTGTTTTTGAGATAGGGGTAGATGAGCCCACGGGTAAGGTCAACTGTTCCGTCGTTCCTTCTATAGCCATACCAGTAGTAGGAACCGTTTCCATCGCTTCCTGCCCAGAAGGGAGGGAATTTCCCATCCCAATCTTGGACATACATCAGGGTGGCGGTGATTATTTGTTTCAAATTGCTCTGGCAGGAGGCTTTTCTCGCCATTTCCCGCGCTTTTGAGAAGACGGGGAAGAGAATTGCTGCCAGGATAGCGATAATCGCTATCACCACCAGCAATTCAATCAATGTGAAGCCATTTTTTCTCATATTAACACCTCCTTTTTAAAAAAATACCCATCGTGCTCCGCACGATGGGCAGGGGATAAAAGGAAAAAGCCTCCCGCACGCCCGCGATGCGGAGGTAGGCTACAAGGGAGTGAATCGGTCTTCCGGCTTCCGGCTTGAGCCTACTCCCTGCGCCTTCCCAGGACTAAAAGTCCCAGTGGCATAATGCAGGTTTCGTTCCGGTCACGGCTGCGGGGCAGCGGCGGATTTTCACCGCTCTTCCCGGCATCCACTCCCTAAAATATTCATTTTTATTTACTATACTCCTTTTCTAAGCCTTTGTCAAATATACGCCTTCCCTTATGGGAGGCTCGCATCTATGGGTATAGGTTTTTAAAAAGGTATTGCTCTCTTCCACTCTTATGGGACCATCCTCATATCTCCAAATCATAAAATCGTTTTTCTTAATTTGGTTTGATATTTTTGACTTATACGATATCTCCTTTTTTTCCTTCCTCAATTAGAGAAGAATTAAATTTTATACACAATCGCTATTTCCCCTTTTTATTCCTTATCTATTTCGAAAACCTATACCCATGCCAGCAATGACAAAAAGAACCCCCTTTTCCTTTTAGCAGTCCAATATCCTCTTGAAATTATTCAATATAAATTTCTCTTCCCTGCTTTAGCGCCTCCAAAGCCTTTATATGGGTTTCAAACCACTTCTCCGTTGTTGGACGCCAAGATGTCTGGAGAAAACCCAGTAATTTGTCATCAGAAATATTCTTTTTGCAAAACTCAACTGTCAAAGGGAAATTCTCCTGACAACTCCAATTGCTACCGGTAGGAACCTGTTGATACCCTGCCTCAGCCAGCTCAAGATATGCTTTAACATATTCTATATCGGTGTTAAATTCTTTACCATAATACCAATTGCTCTGCACAACGGTTTTCGGCATTCTCTGAAGGAATTCCTCTTTGTGCCTCCAAAGATGGTCAGACCATATCCAAGCCCTTGCACCATTTCTCTCAACTTCCTTGACGAGAAATAGAAAATCGTGCCACCACAAATCATATTGCCTAACAACAACATAGAGCATACTTCTTTGATGCTCGTAGGTTTCCTCATCCATCCCAAGATGGAAGAACCTCGGTCCACCGAATATATCAATCACCTCGTTTATGAGGTCCTTACAAACTTTATAATATTCCTCCGTGGAAACACAGCGAGAGTATTTGCCGAGCCAGTGGTCGTGGGTTGTGGAAAAATTGAGCTTGGGGATTGGTTCAAGCCCTTTATCCTTCATCTTCTTCAATTCCTCTTTTAATGTTTCCACCTCCCAAGCTCCCTCAATTGCGATTTCCGGATGGCTTCTATACCTCACTCCCTCCCCAAGGTCAATTACGACCATATTAACACCGTATTTCGGCATCTCTTCCACAAGTCTATCCCAGACCTCCTTTTCACAGCGAAGGGAAGTTGTGTATACTGAGTCGCTGCCCCTATAGTTGGGATGCTCCCAGTCAAGCCACATATTGAAGCCGAGATGCAGAAGATAAGCCCATATCTTTTCCATAGATATTCCTCCTTTCAATTATTATTGGTAGAAAAATTATAAAACTAAATCCAAATTTCGTGTCACTGAATTTTTAGTATGTCATATAGCGACTTTTTGACCAAAATTGGCTTTAACATCTGCAACTTTTATAATACTAAATCTAAACCTGTCTCATAATTTTTCGTCTAAAATTATGAATGAGTTTAAAATTTTAGCGTTTCAATTTGCCGATTTAAAAATTAGGTGATAAAATTTATATGCCAAATGGCAAGATTTGAAGAGATGTTAACTGCCTTAGGTGGTAAGGAAAATATTGAAAAGATGGATGCCTGCATAACCCGTCTTCGCTTAGAGGTAAGAGACCCCTCTAAGATAGACGAGAAAAAATTGAGAGAATTAGGAGCAATAGGAATAGTGAAGATGGGTAAGGCTGTGCAGGTTGTCTTCGGCACAACAGCTGAATCCATAGAGGCGGAGTTGAGGAAACTCTGGCAGGGATGAAGATTGCTGTTTGCCCCGATTCCTTCAAAGGAAGTCTACCCGCTTGGGAAGCCGCTAGGGCGATTGCAAGGGGATTGAGAAGCGTTTTCCCCGAGGCGGAGATAAGGGAGATTCCCCTTGCCGATGGCGGGGAAGGGACTGCCTTTATAATGGCGCTCGCTACTCAAGGCAAGTTGATTTACAAGGAAGTAACTGGTCCATTGGGAGTAAAGGTTAAGGGACATTATGCCATTTTGGGCGATGGCAAGACGGCTGTGGTGGAGATGGCGCAGGCAGCTGGGCTTTCTCTCGTTCCCCCCCGAAAGAGAAATCCTATGAAAACAACAACTTATGGCGTAGGTGAGCTGTTAAAATATGCCCTTGATGAAGGAGTGGAGCGAATAATAGTTGGAATAGGTGGCTCGGCAACAAATGATGCTGGCTTGGGAATGGCGCAGGCATTAGGGATAAAGGCATTGGATAAGGACGGGAATGATGTGCCTTGGGGAGGTGAGGGATTACTGAAATTAGAGAGAATAGAGCTTGATGGGCTTGACAAGCGATTTAAAAATGTTAAAATTTTAGTTGCCTGTGATGTTCAAAACACGCTTTTAGAGGCAGCTTCTATATATGCGCCTCAGAAAGGTGCAAGTAGTGAAGAGGTGTTGCTTTTAGAAGAGGGGTTAAGGCGTTTCGCCGAGGTAGTTAAGACCTGTTTGAACAAAGATGTGCTTAACCTACCCGGCGGAGGAGCGGCTGGTGGCTTGGGTGCGGGTCTTTACGCTTTCCTTGACGCCACCCTCTCTTCGGGAATAGATACGATTTTGGATTACATCGGTTTTGATGAGAAAATCAAAGATGTTGATTTGATATTTACAGGTGAAGGTAAATTGGATAGACAGACGGTTTATGGGAAATCCGTTGCTGGTGCGCTGAGAAGGGCTAAAGGGAAGCCTGTTATCGCCCTTGCGGGAGAGATTGATGATAGCTTTCTCCCCTCCCAATTGGGGATAGAAGCTGCTTTTTCCATTGTTAATGGTCCTTTGACCTTGCGTCAAGCGATGAAAAAAACCTCCTTGCTGTTGGAAAAAACAGCAAGAGAGATAGCTAAAACTCTAAAGATAGGGGGTATGTTATTATGAAAGAGCTCGACCTTGTTACGAAGATTGTTTTGGAAGAGGTTGAGAAGATAGCCAGGGAACATTCTATGAAGACCTACCTCGTCGGAGGTTTTGTGAGAGACTGGCTATTGGAGAGAGAGACAAAGGATATTGACCTCGCGACCGAGGGAGACCCACTCCTCCTCGCAAACGATATCGCCTCCCAACTGGGAGGGAAAATCATCGTTATGAATGGCTACAGGGTGATAAGGTGCCTCTTGCCCGGCAGAATACAAGTTGATGTATCAAGCTTGAATGGTTCGGTTGAGGAGGATATGGCGAGAAGGGATTTCACAGCGAATGCTCTGGCTGTCCCGCTTGATGATTTGAACACCCTTATTGACCCCTTCAACGGCAGAAAGGATATAGAGAATAAGGTCCTGAGAATGGTTTCCGAGGAGGCTTTTCTGGAAGACCCGTTGAGGATGCTAAGGGCAATAAGGCTGTCAGCGGTTTTGGGCTTCACAATAGAGGAGCAGACGAAGGAAGCGATAAGACGTAATGCCCCCCTTATCACCCAAGCTCCGCCTGAAAGAATAAAGGAGGAGCTTTTCCTCCTTTCCCGAGTTACGCCCTGCTATCCTTATTTCTACTTAATGGAGGAGCTGGGACTACTTATGGGCATTCTCCCCGAGTTATCGGCTTTGAAGGGCGTTGTTCAAGATGGCGAGGATGTGTTTGAACACTCTATTGAAACCCTCAAGCAGCTTGAGGGGTTGCTCGCCGAAGGCTTTGCCGATGTAAAGCTAGATAGCAAAGACCAATTCCTCCTAAAATTAGGAGCCCTCGTCCACGATGTTGGTAAGTTTGCCACGCGCCGTGTTGAGCCGGATGGGACAGTAAGATTCATAGGGCACGATGTCCTCGGAGAGACGATGATGAGAGAGCTGGGCAGGAGATTGAGGCTCTCAAAGAAGGATGTCAAAACTCTCAGAAGATTGGTGAGACATCACCTCCGCCCGAGCTTCCTCAGCCATTTCGGCGAGCTTTCCCATAGGGTTGTTTTCCGCTTCTTCCAAGACTTAAAGGAGGATGCGATTGCCCTCCTTCTCCTTTCTTATGCGGATAGATTGGCTACGAAGAAGGTAAGTCCCGAGGACTTGGAGAAACACAAACAGTTGACATTGAAATTGATAGAAGAAGCAAAGAAGGAAGGACGCAGACCAAGAAGGTTACTGAGTGGCAGGGACATAGTGCAGGAGTTCGGCTCTCTTCCCGGACCAACAATTGGAAGGTTGTTAAGACTCGCAGAGGAGGCTTACGCTGAAGGTCTGATAAGCACAAAGGAGGAAGCTTTGGACTTCGTGCGTCGCCTCATAGATGAGGAATCCTGAAAGATGGGCTGACCTCCACATCCATTCATCTTTCTCAGATGGAGAGTGGAGCCCAAAAGAGATAGTCCTGACTGCTTCGAAACTTGGATTGTCCGCTATAGCCATCACCGACCACGATACTATAGCGGGAATAAAGGAAGCGGAAATGATAGCATCCACGGCGGGGATAGAGATTATCCCCGCCGTGGAAATAAATACCGATTACAACGAGAGGGAAATCCATATCCTGGGTTATTACCTTGACATCAATTCCCCAGCCCTTTTAGAAGGGCTAAAGAGGCAAAGAGAAGCCCGTTTGAAAAGAAATGAGGAAATAGTTGATAAGTTAAATAAACTTGGCTTGAAGATTTCCTTTGAAGAAGTATTGGGGTTAGCGGGTGGAGAATCGCTGGGTAGACCACATATAGCGCAGGCATTAGTGAATAGAGGATACGCCCAGTGCAAAGAGGAAGCTTTCGCAAAGTGGCTGAAGAGAGGAAGTCCGGCTTATGTCCCTCGCCGTTCAATCTCCTGGCAGGAATCAATCAAACTGATTAACCAAGCAAGTGGAATAGCGGTTCTCGCTCATCCCGGTAAATCCTATGTGGACTACCTCATCCCTCATATGGTTAAGGAAGGTTTGCAAGGCATTGAAGTTAGGCATCCCTCCCATACTCCCGAGGATAGCGAACGCTATAAACAAATCTGCCGAGATTTATCCCTCCTTGCAACTGGCGGCTCAGATGCTCATTCCCACAAAGATATACCCTTGATAGAGCAGTTCAAGGTCCCCTTGGAATATGTGGAAAAACTTAAAGAGAAAAAGAGATAGGCTTTAAACGAAGGGTTATTATCTTCCAAGGCTCTACTTTTAAGGAAAGCTCGTTTCCCTTAATTTCAATCTTTATGTCTTTTAAGGGATTGCCAAGGAAATCCACCGCGATTGATTCTTTTATCTTGAAAGGAAGTTTGATTTTAGCTTCTGTTGATTTACCTTCTATTTCGTAGAAGCGCAGATAATAAGCCTCGTCATCGGAATAAAAGGCTGTGAGAACGAGGTTTTCAGGCTCAAGGGAAAGAAAAGAGAAATTGGATGGTAAGGAGGGAGCTTCTTGCTTCCCGCCATTCATAAAAATCAACTCGGGGGGATGGCGAAGAAGGAGAGCTTGTTCGTAAACTTTTCCCTCTATCCAATCGCCTTTGTGAAACAATATGCTTCCCTTGAAATGGTTAAGCCCTATGCCTTTACGCTGATAATTGATATCCTTCTCCCAGCCTTCGCAAGTTATGATGCTGTTTATAAGGATATGATAAATTGCTCTATCTTCATCATCAAATATGAAATATCTATCTCCATCGTGAGAGATATAGGCTATCCCCTTTTGGGAATCATTCCAGTCGAGGAAAGACCTAGCGAAAAAGGCTCCCTTTCTCCATCTCTCTATATTTCCTCCACTCCCTTCCACAGGTCCGTAGATTTCCTTTGAGAGGTCCTTCCTCTCCACTGAAAACGGCGTGTCTCCGTAAAGTTCTCCCTCAAATGGTAAGGGAATAACAAGGGCTATGAAACCGTCCTCCCCTTGCCAATCTATGATGGTCTCAAATTCTACCCTCTTCTCCCCACTATAAAAGTTAATTCTTTGCTCTACATTATGGGAATTAACCCTTCCTCTCCTTAGAAAGCTCTTGAGGAGAGGACCTTCCACGATTTTTTCCCTTCCCTCCCATTCAACCTTCCTCTCCTCCAATATCCGACCCATATGTAGCTCTGCGGAGACATCAACGAGAAAGAGAACAAGACTGCCGAAACCGATATCACCCTTCCCAAATTTGATTTCCCCTATATCTTCATCTTTAAATCCCATTATTTCCCCTTCCTGCCAAATTGGTTCAAGAAATCTCCCTTCTTCAAACCCTTTTTGCTTCTCCAACTCAATCCTTATCGTATTGTAGCCAAGAGAAGGAAGGGATATTTTGGTTAAGACTTCCAATTCCCAGCCGGATAGACCAACTTCTCTAATCCTTTGATAGGGAATCTCCTTTCCATCTCCATCTATGAGGCGAAAGTAATCCGGTATCTTTTTGGGGAAAGAAAGAACAACCGGTATATAGCTTGTTCTTTCCCGAGGGAGGGGATTGAAGGCAACGATGAGTTCTTTTCCCCTTGGAGAGATGTGATGAGAAATATCTTTCAATGCTTGGGTCTTCCTCCCTCTTGCTTTCATTATCGTCTGCTCGGCGAGGGAATAGAGGTGGTCAAAATCCTCCTGGAAAAGCCACTGGGTAGCGTGAGCTGAATAGTTGAGGAGATTTTCCCACAAAGGTTGAAAGAATTTTTTCTCCAAAGGATGTCCAAGCGTGCTTGCTATGGCAGTCCAAATCTCCCCCAGACGCAGTTCCTTATCAGTTTCTATGCGTAATTTCCAAAGACCGAGAGAGCCAGCGAAAGCAGCGTTGTAGCAGACATCGCAAGGGTCAAGAGAACCCTTAACTATGGGGAGTTCCGTTTCTTTAATCTCGCTAAAGAATTCCAAAGGTGTGGCGAAGACCATTGGTATTTTCTCCCTCTTGTTCCATTCTTCAACAAAGGATAAGAGGTCTATCTCTTCATCTGTCCAGAGAGCACGCAGAGGGCGGGCATCGTCGTTCCCGTGACTTATCCAAATCAGTCCCGTTGGCGAGAAAATGGAACGATAACCGATTTCCCTTTCCCACCAAAGTGCCTTAATCTCCTCCCATCTTTCCCTAAAATCATCGGGAACCATATCCTTCGTGCACAATCCACCATAACAAGCTCTATGGGCTATTATTCTGGAGCCGTCCAATCCCTCCCAGATGAATTCGTAGGGGATTTCCTTATGATTGAGGGCGACCTCCGGTCGCCAGAAGATTAAGTAGCGATATCCGGCAAGGGAAAGCACTTGCGGCATTTGGGAATGTCCAATCGCGACATCCACTGCATCTCCATGGGCGGATAAGTCAGCCTCCGGAAATAGCGACCAGAATTTCTCCTTCCCTATTATCAAATTGCGAATATATGTTTCCTCCTCCACCATATTTGGACGAATATTTGAATAACCTCCACATATCGCTATCTTCCCCTCCTTTATCCTTTCCCTTAACTCTTTTATTCTCTCCCCCGAGCGCCGCAGAAAAGGGGTAAGTTGGCATAAATAGTTGTCCATATACCAGCGGAAATTTGGATGCTTAGAGATTATATCCAAAACCTCGTTGAATACGAGGTCGTAGCGTCTCTCATGCCACAGCCTGGTGTGAGTCCAAGCCCAATCGGGATGGCAATATGGGACGATGAAGATTTTCTTTATGGGTTCTATCCTTTTTATCATCTTCCAAGATTCGCCTCTTGGGTCATCTCTGCTTTCCCCCACTATATAGAAGCCAAATTTTTTATAAAGAGCTATCGCTCTTACATTATTTTTCATAGTTATCAATCTCAATCCCCTTTTACATTGCCTCTCTGCCTCTTCAACCAATTTCCCCAATAAAGCTTTACCTATTCCCCTCCCTTGATATTTATCGCCAACACAAACACCTATAGAGGGAAATTCCGCTTCTTTCGGTTCCCACCAAGCATAACCTATAATCTCACCGTTTTCTTCCGCCACAAGGCAAAATATATCCTCTCTCTTGACGAAGGAAAGTGCGGAATTCCTTGTTAGGGGATAGGGATGGAAGAAATATTCCGTTTCAGGAGATAAACTCTCAAAAAATCTTCCCAATCTCTCTCCATCGCTCTTTGAAAGCTCTCTTATAATCATTGGCTTAAATTTACTCCTTCTTAAATTTAATCCTTTCTCTATAGCTCGGTTATTGTAACAGTTCCCTTTTCATCTACCTCCCATATACGAAGGAGGACATTTTTTAGCTTGCGTTCTTGGAGCAACTTACGGGTTTCTTCCAGTTTGCTTTTCGGAATGTAAAGCCAGAAAGAAGGAAGGGCTTTGCTTAGCATCTGCCATCTATTAGCGGATTGTGGGTCTATTGTTTCCTCCATCTCCACTTCACCCACGCCGATGACCTCACTGCTATCCATTTTTAAAACCACTATGTTTGGATAAAAGACATTCGGACCTATTTTGATTCCTCGCTCCTTCCTCTCTCCTACATTGGAGAAGACCTCCCAGGCGGGATTGTCAAAGCGCTGTCTAATGATTTCCTTTACGAGTTTTTCCTTATCAATATTTATTTTTAATCACCTCCCTTGAGGATTCTTTCCATTTCCCTTTTCATATCTCTTTCCGCTATCTCCCTACGCCTATCGTAGAGCTTTTTCCCTTTAGCCAATCCTAACTCTACCTTCGCCCATCTTCCCTTAATATAAACTCTTAAAGGAATGAGGGTATAGCCCCGCTGAAGAACTTTCCCCATAAGATGCTTTATCTCGGCTTTCTTGAGGAGCAATTTTCGAGGGCGACGAGGGTCTATTTTCAACCCCTTTGCCTTCTCATAGGGAGCTATATACATATTAAGCAACCATATTTCTCCCTTCTCTATCTTCGCAAAGCTATCGCTTATATCCACTTTCCCTTCCCTCAAGCTCTTTATCTCCGAGCCAGTGAGAGCTATCCCAGCCTCTATATTGTCCTCTATATCGTAGTAGTGGCTAGCCTTGCGGTTCGTTGTGATGATTTTCATTTCTCCTCTAAGACTGGATTATAGCCTGCTTTCTTGAGTTCATCAGCAAGTTGTTGGGCGTTTTCCTTTTGAATAAAAGCTCCAATTTGTAGTTTATATTTACCATCCAAAGGCACGAGTATTGCTTCCTTTCCCTGATTTCTCAACTCCTCCTGTGTCTTCTTCGCTTGCTCCTCATCCATAGGACCGATGGTTACCTTATAAAGTTTCTTTGGAGATTCCGTTGGCGTCTCTTCCTTAGTTGGTGGAGGTGTTGTAACAGCCTTCGGAGGTTGAGGTATGTTGGTGGGAGTAATAGAGATTTCTGGTTTGGATGGTCCAGAGGGGGTTGTTTTGCGGGGTTTTGGTGGGGAAGGAGGTTGAGAGGGTGGAGAGGTCTTATGGGGAATGATGAGAATGGGAGTGGGAGGTGGAGTATATTGCTTTTGAGGGACGGTTCCTTTCACGGGTGGTATTTCCTCATATCTCTGAGGGCTGGAAAGCTTCCACCCTGTGAAGAGACCTAATACGAAGGAAACTCCCAGGATGCAAATCACGCCCATCATAAGAAGGATGTTCTTAAGAAGTCCCGATTTTTCTATGCTTATCACTCCTTTCTATTAGCATTATAATTAATCCCAAAAGAGGAAGTCAAGTATCTGTATAATTCAATAACATTTGGTACTCTATTTAGCAGTCCAATATCTTTTTGAAATTATTCATTGCCTCCATAGCCTTTAAAAAATGCTTGCCTAAAAAATTTGCTTGCATAATAATTTATTTTGCTATTAAAATTTAAGAGCCACGCTAATATGATAGATGCGACGCAAAAAAGATAAAGAAGGAGGTCGAAGAAATGGAAGTATTGAAGGTATCTGCAAACTCTTCTCCTAAAGCTGTGGCGGGAGCTATTGCGGCGGTTATGCGAAGGGACGGACAGGTCATTGTGCAAGCCGTTGGAGCGGGAGCGGTTAATCAGGCGGTGAAATCCATAGCTATTGCGCGGGGATATGTAGCACCCAACGGCATTGACCTCGTAGCTGCTCCATCCTTCCACTCTGTCACAATAGACGGCGAGGAGCGAACCGCCATACGCTTCCTCTTGGAATCCCGCACGAAGTAAAAGGGAAAGGCTCATAACGCAAGCGAGAAACCCTTTGTGAGGAGGATGGTTATAGCCATCTTCAGTGAGTCTTTTACCCCTATTATAAATGGGGTCTCTATATCTATTGAAACATTTGCCAAGCATCTGCAAGCACTCGGTTGCAAATTGTATTTCTTCGCTCCTCGTTTTCCCGGCTACCAAGATAAGAACTCCTCTGTATTCCGCTTCCCTTCCTTCCGCTTCCCTCACCACCCGGAATATCCAATCCCTATCCCCTTTTCACCAAGGATATTTAAAACCTTCCCATCTCTGAGTGTTGACATTGTTCACCCTCAAACTCCTTTCCTTTTGGGTTGGACAGCAAAATATTTGGCACGAAGGAATGGGGCAGCTCTCGTCACTACTTATCATACATTCTATGAAGAATATTCTCACTACGCTTATCCTCTTCCTTCTTTTTTAGTAAAACCTTTTTTACGCAAATTGAGCAGGGATTTCTGCAACCTCTGCGACGCTGTAGTTGTCCCAAGTAAGGCAGCCGAGCAATTGCTGAGAAGCTATGGTGTATATCGTCCTATAGAGGTCATCCCCACGGGATTGGAACTGGATAATTGGTATAAGGAAGAAAATCCCTCTTTCCCTCGCTTATCTCTTGGCATTCCTCCTAATGCTTTTCTCCTGACCTATGTGGGTAGATTGGCGGTGGAGAAGAATGTCCAGATGCTCTTGTTCACGCTTAAGAAATTGCTGGATAAAATTCCCGATGTTTATCTTCTCTTCGTTGGCTCGGGTCCCCAAGAAGAGGAACTTAAGGGGTTAGCTGAGCAATTGGGGATTAATGACAAATGTAGGTTTTTGGGATTCGTTGATAGGGAGAAAGTGAGGGATTGCCTCGCTGCAAGCGATATATTTCTCTTTCCTTCCAAAACGGAAACGCAAGGACTTGCAATGGCGGAAGCCCTTGCTATGGGTGTTCCAGTTATCGCCGCTGATTCATTTGGCGCGAGGGAGACGGTTCGTGATGGTCTTGATGGCTTTATCCTTTCCGATGGTCCAGATGCTTTCGCCAACGCTGTTGAGGAACTATTGAAAAACAGGGAAAAACTTAACAAGATGAAAGAGGAAGCAGTAAAAGGGGCGAAACGCTTCTCCGCTGAGGAGAGCGCGCGAAAACTCCTTGCCCTTTACGAAAGGGTAATAGAGAATAAAGTAAAATGAGATATTTCACGATAATTCTCTTCTTAACAATTCCCTTCCTCGCCTTCTCTATTGATGAAATGAGGGGTTCCATCACCAGTCAAGGGCTTTATATAACGATAAAAGGGAAGGGAATAGTTAGGAGGTCCTCCATAGTCGTTGTTTCACAGGATAGAGTAATATACGATAGCAGTAAAAGGAAGGTAACGGCAAGGGAGGAAGGAAATTCTTTCATTTGGGAAGATGAAACCCCGGAATTATCTCTAATTTATAGAGCTTCTTATGTGGAAGAGGGAATTGAGGTTACCCTTCGTTTGAAGCTTCGTAGAAATATACCGGCTACCCTCCAATATTTTGTTGCCCAGATGCCGATAAGCCAATTCGCCGGGGCTAATTTCCAAACAGATAAAAAAGTGGGAAATATTCCCCTCGTCAGCAGAGCGCAGAGGATAGAGGATGCTTATTTGGCGGAGGATTTTCGCTATATTACCTTTAGAACAACTTTAGGTGAACTCACCTTGACCTTGGAAGGGGAGGGGAAAAGAATCCTGATAGATGCTCGTCTCCCCATTTGGAGCAAGGACGAGCTATGGATTGGATATATGGATAGCCCTTTGAACTTTGAAAAAGAGTCGGTCTTCCGCACCGTATTCAAATTTGCTCCCACTATCGGGAAGGAAAAATCATTGATGAGCACCGTGAAGGCTATATATAAGGAAAACCTTATTCAGAGAAATTGGTCTTTTCCCATCTTACCACCGGCAAAACAAGCAAGCTTCGGCAACGATTTCTTCCTCCCTCACTCCCCAAAGATAATCATTGATTCTTCGCTAAATCAAATAGACGAAAGAACAATCGCTACTTTAGAGGAGATTTTGAAGGAGCAAGGAATTCCCTATAAAATTTTATCCTCAAATGAACCCTTAAAAAGCCTGGCGGGGAACATTATTTTAACCAAAAGAGAAAACCTCATAGGAGAGGTCATAGCTCAAAATGAAATCTCTGCGGAACCTCTAAAGCCTGAGGGGTATGTTCTAATCGTCAAGCCCAATTTCGTCTTCCTTTGCGGAAAGGATGAAAGAGGTCTATTTTATGGCGTTCAAACCCTCAGATGGTTATTTACGAAGAATGGCTTAAGGTGTTGCGTAATTAAAGATTATCCTTCTTTCCCGTTTAGAGGAGTTCACTTCTTCGCGGATAAATTTTCCCTTCCATTTTACTTACAATTGATAAAGAAGGTTCTCGCTCCAATGAAGATAAATACGATTGTTTTAGAATGTGAGTATGGGGAGTGGAAAAGCCAGCCTAATCTAAATAATGATTGGACTATGACCCAGGAAGAAATAAAGACCCTCCTAAGAACCGCAAAGGAAAACTTTATAGATGTTTACCCATTAATCCAATCGTTTGGACACGCGGAGTGGGCATTTCAAAGGGGGAATAATCTTGATATAGCGGAGGACCCCCAGCATCCTTATGCCTTTTGCCCTTCCAATCCCCGCACCTATTCATTCCTTTTTAGTATATATAATGAAGCGCTTAACCTTTTCCAAAAGCCGGCTATTTTTCATATTGGCGCCGATGAAGTGGAAATGATTGGAAGATTTCCCAATCCAAATTGTCCAAATGGTTGTGGTAAAAAGGACAATGTGACTTTATATGTTGAGCATATAAAGAAGCTTTACGACTTTCTTTCTCAGCGAGGATGTAAGGTTATGCTTTGGGGAGATGAAATGCTCGCCCCAGGTGAAGCGGGAGACGCAACCCACGCCCAATCAAAACAAGAGGCTGAAGCAAAAAGAAGGCTCCTTCCGAAAGATATAATAATCGCCGACTGGCATTACAATCCCTTTGATGATTATCCTTCTATCGGAATCTTTAAGCAGGCTGGTTTCAATAATGTCATTGCCTGCACTTGGTATAAACCGCAAAACATATATAAATTTGCCCAGTCAGCATATAAGCAGGGAGCGATGGGACTGCTTCAAACAACCTGGGCAGGGTTTTATAATATCCAATCCCTTTCAAAGAGCTTTGAGCAAATTGCTCCCTATGTCCTCAGTGCTATATATGCTTGGAATCCTGAAGCACCAGCCCCCAACTTCCTTCCCCATATCGCGGAACTCTTCAAGGAACTCTGGGAAGGCGGAATGGAAAAAGAAGGTAACGGTTGGCTTTTGGATTTGAACGAGGTAGGCGTAAAGGAATTCCCCGATATCCCCTCCGGGGAAAGATTTTTGGGGGAAAGGAAGTTCCTTATACCCAATAAGAAAGTCTCCCTGCAGGGGCAAAATCCCTTCGCTTTTGATGCTCCCACTATCATAGAGCTTAAATTGCAAACACCTTTGCCCGTTAAGGAGCTGTATTTCCTCCATAGCGCAGTGGGAGAAGAACCCCCAGATACATCAATTGGGGAATATGATATCCTATACGAGGATGGGAGCAAAGAGGTAGTGGTTCTTTCCTTAGGCAACAATATTTTGCCGATAGGGAGTGATAAATTGACAATCTGGCTTTCCCCTCCTTTATCCAATAGATTGCCTGGTTTGAGGATTTTCACCTGGAGAAATCCAAATCCTCAAAGAAAAATACGAGAAATAAGGATGCTATCCTATGCAACCAAGAGCGCGATTCTCTTAGCAGGGATTAGCGCTTCCAGCCCTTAAAAGAAGAAAATTATGAATGATTTCAAAAAGATATTGAACTTGCTAAAAAGAAAGGGGTCTTTTTCTGTCATTGCTGGCATGGGTAAAGGTTTTTGAAATGGATATAGATTTATATAAGGGGAGGAGAAAAATATTATATCAAAAACCTATACCCATAGATGCGAGGGCTCCCGAAGGGAGCCCGTGGCAATCTTTTTAGATTGCTTCCTATCGCTTGTAATGACAAGATGGTGGTGTCATTTTGCTCCTTGTTGCAACAAATGAGAAGATAGGGCATTGGAAGGAGTCCCAAATATTGGGAATTATACAAATTATTGACAGAATGTTTTCCAAGAATAAAATATGGGGATGAGAAACTAAAGATTAGAAATTTTATTTTTGGAGGTGTTAAAAAGTGGCAAGATTGGCTATATTAGGCGGTAAGCCGGTCAGGGAGAAGCCATTTCCCTCTTGGCCAATTTGGCGAGAGAAAGAGGTTTCTGCAGTAGCGAATGTAGTTAGGTCGGGAAAATGGGGAACGAGGGGACCGAGGGCAGAGGAATTTGAGAGGAAATTTGCCGAGTATTGCAAGACCAAGTATTGTGTCTCCCTTACCTCCGGCACAACAGCTCTATATCTTGCTCTCTGGGTCTGCGGAGTCGAGCCCGGAGATGAGGTAATAGTTCCTCCTTATACATTTATCGCCACCGCTAATGCCGCGGCTATGTTAGGAGCAGTTCCCGTCTTCGCGGATATAGATTTGAAAACCTTCTGCTTGGACCCATTCTCCGCTGAAGCGCTCATCACGCCTCGCACTAAGGCAATCATTCCCGTGCATCTTGGTGGTCAGCCAGCGAATATGGACGCCTTTCAAGAGATAAAGGACAAATACGGCGTGGCTATAATTGAGGATTGCGCCCACGCTCATGGCTCGGAATGGAGGGGGAAGAGAGTTGGCTCTCTCGGCGATGTCGGCGCCTTTTCCTTCCAGGAATCGAAAAATCTACCCGCCGGTGAGGGAGGCGCATTAACAACTAATAACGATGACATTTATGAATACGCCTTCAGCGTCCATCATGTGGGAAGGAAAAGAGTGGGTGGGGAATGGTATGAACATTATATCCTCGGTGCCAATATGAGGATGACGGAGTTCCAAGCGGCGATTCTTCTCTCAATGATGGATAAAATGGAGGAGGAATTCAAAAAGAGGGAGGAAAACGCCCTATATTTGGATTCCCTCTTAAAGGAAATAGAAGGTATAATCCCCCAGGAACGAGATGAAAGGGTGAATAGAAGGGCTTATCATCTCTATGTCTTCCGTTACCAGAAAGAGGCATTCGGCGGCGTGGAAAGGTCATTATTTATAAGGGCTTTGAATGCTGAGGGAATACCCTGCTCTGCAGGATACAGCTTGATTTGTGATGCCCCCGTCTACGCTCAAGGGCATTTAGGACCTTTCAGCAAGCTCTTAAAAGGGGAGAAATTCGTGAGGGAACCCCTCACAAATGCCAGGATACTGGAGAAGGAAGGAGTATGGTTATTCCATACGCTTCTTTTAGGCGATAAAAGCGCTATGGAAGATATCGCTGAAGCGATAAGGAAAATCAAGGAAAATGTTGATGAGTTAAGAAGTTTAAAAATTTGAGAAAGGAGGAGAAAATGGCGAATTTGCGAATTTCTTTTGGAGAAGTTGACATAACTCCCCACTTCCCGGTGGACCTTGCGGGGTATGGGAATAGAATAAATCCCTGCCTCGGTATGTTGGACCCTGTCTTCTGCACCTTCATTTTATTAGAAGGTGAAAAAAGAAGGGCTCTGCTACTCGGTTTTGACTTGCTTGCTTTCGGTAGAGGATTGAGGGAATGCTTGTATCCTCTTCTGAGAAGAAACGGTTTCTCCCAGGAGGAAATTTTCCCGGTGGCTACTCACACCCACTCGGCACCGAGCACAGGAGCTCTGCCCTATATGGGCGATACCTATAAAAACTGGCTCAAGGACATCAGCAAGAGAGTAGCGAATAAAATAAAAGAGCGTTCACAAAGTATTGAGGAAAGGAAGTTAAAGGTTGGAAAAGGGGAAGTTGATATCGCATTGAATAGGCGAACGCTTCCCGGATGGCTGCCTCAGATGAAGGAAGAAGGATATGTGGAGAAGGAATTTTCCGTTCTCTTCTTTGATAATTTACCCCTCGTCAACTTCACTTGCCACGCAGTCTGCTTGGGAGGAGATAATCGCTTCATAAGCGCTGACTTCCCGGGGAGAGCAAGGGTATATCTCAAGTCTTTTCTCACTACTCCCGCCGTCCTTATGGCTAATGGAACAGCAGGCGACCAAAACCCAAAGGAGAGAGGAATATATGGTTTGGAAAACACAGGTAGAAAGCTTGCCGAATCCGTTTTAAGCGTGTATGAGACAGCCGAAGAAGTCAAAGCGGATGATATAGACTATATACATAAACTACAATCCTTCCCGCTTGCTGAACCGCCCTCAATAGAATGGCTGAAAGATTTCATAAAGGAGCAGGAGAAAGGGATAGAAAACGCACCGCTACCCGAACAGATTTGGCGGCGCTCCTACATTCGCTGGGCTTCAGACACGCTGAGAAAGGTTGAAGAAGGAAATTATGAAAGGGAAGTTAAAGGGAAAATCAGCCTTCTCAGAATGGGAGAGCTCGTTTTCCTTTTTCTTCCGGGGGAGGTTTTTTCCGAGATTGGCAAGAAAGCGAGGGAGATTATAAGGGAGAAGGGATTTATGCCCTTTGTAATCGGATATTATGACCAACTCATTGGCTATCTGCCAACCGCATCTGCCTTTGAAGAAGGAGGCTATGAGGTAAGCGATGCCTATAGATGGTATGGTTATCCCGCTCCCTTCCTCCCCACAGTTGAAGACATAATATTGCAGACAGCGAGGGATTTATTGAAGAAGCTATAGGGAATGCTTAAGCGACCAATAGCGGTCGTTCTCTTCTTATGGATAGGTGGAATAATTTTAGCTTATAATTTCATTCCTCCTCCATTGTATTTCCTCTATTTAGCTTGTTTTTTCCTCCTTTTCCCCCTTTTCTTCCACCACCCTTTAGCGAAATCCTTCCTTTTATTCTCCTTCTTTCCCCTAAGCGTCGGAATAAACTCAGCTTACTTCTCCCAACGGATAAATACTCCTCCCTGTATTGGAAAAGGATTTTTGGAGGGAAAAGTTATTGAGGAAATAAGCTTTACAAAAGATGGAAAGCCTTTCCTTTTCGTTAAGGCAAAAAGGTTAAGAGTGGGAAACAGGGTAGATGAGGGGAAAACGGTGCAAGTTTTCCTTGCTAAAAAAGTAGAGAAGAAAATACGAATGGGAGAAGATGTTGAATTGAGAGGAAATCTTATCGCACCACCTCTCAAGATAAGGCTTCAAGGGACTTCATATTATATGAAGTCAGCTAAATTGCTCAAGCTCAATGAGGGAAAGGGGTTCCTATCATTAATTGGAAAGTTAAGGGGCAAGGTTTTAGAGGCTTCAAGTAATTCCTTACCCAAAACTTCTTCCCTCATATTGACAAATCTCATTGTAGGGAAAGCTGATTTCCCTTCCCCTCCCGAACTCGTGCAAAGCTTCAGGAATACGGGAACCATCCATATACTCGTAGTCTCGGGAACTCAGGTCTCGCTTCTCATCGCTTTGGTTTGGTTTCTTCTAAAGCTTTTCCGTATCAGGGGAAGCAGTCTCGGAATCCTGTTCATAAGAAAAGAGGTGAGAAGGAAACTCGGTCTCAAAGGCAAGGATGAATTGATTTTACTTCTTCGGGGATTGGGCTTTCTTTTTCTCTTCTCTTTTTTAATTATCGGTTATTCATTTCTTGTCGGTGGTGAGCTTCCCATTCAGCGCGCCTCCCTAATGGGAATACTCGGTTTAATAGCAGTTACATTGGGAAGGGAGATTGATACATTCAATATCTTCGCCCTCACCGCTTTGACTATTTTAATAACTCATCCACCTGCCTTATACAACCCGAGCTTCCAGCTTTCTTTCCTCGCTGTTTGGGGACTGATTGTCATATTACCGATGGTTCAGTCTCTCATACCTGTTCCTTCTCTTCCTTTCCTGCGGTTTATCCATCTGACATTTGCCACTTCCCTCTCGGCTCAACTGGCTGTGGCACCAATCATCATCTACTACTTCAAAATGCTCAGCCCCATCTCCCTTATCGCAAACATCTTCGCCGTTCCCCTTTCCTTCCTCATCCTCGTAGAAGGACTCCTTTTTCTTCCCATTTTAATCATCCTCCCAGCTTCAAAATTCATCATCGCTCCCCTCCTCAATATCCCAATAATCATCCTCCTCCGCATTGTTGAGTTCTTCTCTCACTTGCCTTTAGCAAGTCTGAACCTATCTCTCCCGCCTCCCTTACTCTATTACTCCCTTTTCCTCCTTTTCATCGCTGGTGAAGTAGTAGCCGAGCCTTCTTCAAAATTCTTGAGAAAATTCTTTCTCTATAGTTTTTCCCTTTTCTCATTACTTTTGATATGGCATAATTTCCTCTGAAATAATGAGAAAGGAGGTTTGAAAAATGACCTATTCCGAGGAAAGGATTGTTTATTTCAAAGACGAGGAAAATTGGCAGGAAAATACGGAGAAGGTAGTGGAGTTAGTTAAGGATTTCCTCGCGAGAAATCCGGAAGTGAAATATCTCGTTGTCGCCTCAAGCAGGGGTTATACAGCGGAAAGGATGGCTAAAGCGCTGCCATTGGATAAGGTTAAAATGTCGGTCGTCAAATTAGCGGTTCCGAGGGACCACGAATTCAATGTGGAATTCTCGGAAGATGTAAAGGAATTCCTTGCCTCAAAGGGGATTCCCCTTCTCCAAGCAACCCATACCCTCAGCGGTGGATTGGATATGGCTCTTATGGAGAGATTCGGAGGCATCACCCATTCCCGTCTAATAGCGGAAGTGCTGTATATCTTCTCGCAAGGGATGAAGGTCTGTTTGGAAATCGCGAGTATGGCGGTAGATGCTGGTCTCGTTCCCGAGGGAGCTGATGCCCTCTGCGTAGCGGGGACGGGTTTCGGCGCCGATACCTGCGTCCTCCTACAAGCTGAGGGTTCCTCACGCTTCTTCAATATGAAAGTGAAAAGAATCCTCTGTATGCCAGAATAAAGAGAAAGGAGGAAGAACTATGAGTATTTTAATGCACAGCTATACTTATAGAGGTTATTCGCTTGAGCGAGCTTTCATCAAGGCGAAGGAATTTGGCTACGATGGTCTTGAGCTCTCCACCGTCCATTTCGACTTCTTCAATCTCGAGGAAGAAATCAAAAGGCTTGACGCTATGCAAAAGAAATACGAATTGCCCATTATCACAGCAGATTTCCCCGCAAACTTCATCACATCTGAGGAAAGTATGAGGGAAAGTGTTGATATTTTGAGGCAAGCCATACCTCTGCTCAAGAAATTGGGCGTGAGGATTCTCAATGGAAGCGTTGGTCCTCTTGCGGGAAAGGAACCGAGCGATTTCTCACAGGGAGGAAGCGCCATCGCCACTGAGGAACATTATGAAAGAGCGATAAAAGGGCTGAGGGAGTTAGTGCCTGTTTTGGAAGAGAACAATCTTCTCCTCACCTTGGAAATCCATATGAACACCCTCCACGATACAGCCTCGTCAGCGAAGAGGATAATTGACGGAGTTAACTCTCCCTTGGTTTTGGCTAATTTAGATTTAGGGAATATGTATGCAACACCTCACGCTGAGGAACCGATAAAAGCGATAGAGATACTGGGAGACAGGTTAGGCTATCTTCATTTGAAGAATTGTCGCAAAATCGCTGATAGATACGATTACACCTGGGCGCTTGAGGAAGGGGATATTGATTACTTCCGGGCTCTATCTTTTATTTACGAAAAGGGCTATAAGGGGGACATCTGCATAGAGTATTGTGGACTTGGAGACCCTACTCCCAGGGCGAGGAAAGATATTATTTATTTGAGGGATATTCTGAACGAATTGAAGGGAGGACGAAAATGAAGCTCGGCGTTGTTGATGCTAACTTTCGTTTGCCATTTGAGGAAGCCTTGAAAATCGCCAAGGAAATGGGATTTCAGGGCGTGCAAGTTTGGGTAACGGGTGAGCTTGACCCAGAGAGGTTGAAGGGTGGTGCTGAATGGGTTAAAGAGAAAGTGGCGAAATATGGTTTAGAGATAAGCGCTCTCTGCGGTGAGCTCGGCTATGGCTTTGCCTATGAGGAAGGATTGGAATGGAGGATAAAGAAAACAAAGCAATATCTATCCTATTCCGTTGAATTGGGTGCTCCCATAGTTACGACTCATATAGGGGTGATACCCGAGGACCGCAACCATCCCGATTGGGATAGGCTCCGACGCTCTCTTGACGAGATAGGAGCATACGGCGAGAAAGTAGGCGCAGTCCTTGCGGCTGAAACTGGTCCGGAGGAGCCCGAGCTGATGGTTGAATTCTTCAAATCTTTGAATACCTCTGCGATAAAGGTTAACTACGACCCCGCTAATTTAGTTATGAAAGGATTTGACCCTGTAAAGGGAGTGAAGGTTCTTGCTCCCTATATCGTTCACACTCATGCGAAGGATGGAGTAAGACATCCTGATGGGCGAATCGGGGAGGCGCCCCTCGGAAAGGGGCAGGTTCCCTGGCGGGAATATCTTTTGGCTCTAAAAGAGGCGGGCTATAAGGGGTATCTCACGATAGAGAGGGAAGTCGGTCAAAACCCTATAAACGATATCAGAGAAGCGAAAGATTTCCTTATCAATCTTATGGAGGAATTAGGTTTATTGGAGAAAGCCTGAGCTTCCCTATTAGGAAGCTGTGGCAATTCTTCTTTGACACCGGAAGTCTTTGTCATTGCGAGGCTTCCCGGAGGGAAGCCTTGCAATCTCGTATTCCGGCAAGACCAAAAAGTGAAATGGAAGGAGTCTCAAAAATGTTATGGAATTATACAAATTCGCATTAAGCGGATTATCCTCTTCGGTTCAAGGGCAAGAGGAGAAGGCATTTCCAATCAGAGGGAAAATGGGGATAGCTAAGGCTGTGAGGAAAGCTCTATCTGAATTTCTCGTCCCTTCCGATGTGATAATAAATTCTGAAGAGGAAGTGGAAATCAAGAAGGATAGAATAGGATGTATAACAAGATATGCTAAAGAGGAAGGTATAGTTATTTAAGTACAACTCGGTGTTAATGAAGAGAAAATTAGATGATAAATTTAGGTCAAAATGGAGAATTCAAAAATATTTTGATAAAGGGAATGCTTGCCGAAGGCTGGCGGGTATCGTCCTTTTTTTCATCGCGAGCCCGCCGAAGGCGGGCGTGGCAATCTCGTCTTTTAGAAAGATACAAAAATAGATTGCTTCGTCGCTTCGCTCCTCGCAATGACAGAAGGAACCGACCCAAAAGTCTGTCATTGCGAGGCTTCTCGTAAGAGAAGCCGTGGCAATCTCTTAAAAGAAAGAAGCATCCTCAAAAAAAACTCACCTTGACTTGTAAAGAGAAAGGCGATAACATTTCCATAGAAGGAGGATATTTTGAATGTTTATAAAAAGAATAGAAGTAAGGAATTTCAAGAGCTTTGACCATTTAGACATAGATCTTGGCAACTTCAATTTAGTAATCGGCGCCAACGCCTCCGGCAAATCCAACTTTGTCCAAATATTCAGATTCTTGAGGGATATAGCGACATATCCTTTGATAGACGCAATCTCCCTATCAGGGGGTGAATATTTCCTTAATAGGAATTTAGGAACCTTTGAAAATTTCTTCTTAAAAGTTGTTATGGCGCCAGACAATTTAGAAGCAGAGGATTTCCTGTGGGGAATAACTACAGATTATTCTCGGTCTAAAAGCCTAGAGAGGGAGAAATGGAAATTAGTTGAAATAACATATGAATTTGGCTTAGAGTTTACTCTGGATAAAGAGTTTAAGGTCTACCACGAAGGTTTAATATTAAAGGTCATTCGAAACGGTGAGGGAAAGTGCATTGATAAGATAAAACCAAAAGAAATAAAAATTATTAGAGAAGGCGATGAAATAAAAAAGCCGCAGATTCCTACCGAGCTTCCTATATTCCCTGAACAATTACTCGAGATGGAGGCTATCTCTATACTCGTAGAAAAAAGGCAATTACCACAGCAAGCTCTTACTCTTTTTTTGTTGACCACATCTGGATGGGAGCTAAGGCATATACTTTCTAGAATTATTGGCATTTACAATATTAATCCAACGCTTTTAAAAAGACCTGTCCCCCTTGATGAAGTTAGCACATTGAAAGAAGATGGAAGCAATCTTCCCCTTGCTGTAAGAGAAATTTTGAAATACGATAAACAGAGGGAGAAATTTTTGCGTTTAGTAAGGTATGCCCTGCCTTTTGTTAGCGAAATAGATGTTGCGAGATTCTTTGACCAATCAATGCTCCTCACTTTGAAGGAAGCATATCTCAAAGAGCCATTGCCCAGCTTCATCATCTCCGATGGAACAGCGAATATACTCGCTTTAATCCTTGCCCTTTACTTCAACTCAAAAGACATCATCATAATAGAGGAGCCAGAGAGAAACATCCATCCCGCTCTCATTGGAAAGATTGTGGAAATGATGAAAGATGCCTCCCAGAATAAGCAGATTATCGCCGCAACCCATAATCCCGAGCTCGTTAAACACGCTGGCTTAGACCATCTTCTCCTCGTTTATAGAGATCGAAACGGCTTCTCCAAAATCACGAAGCCCGCTGAAAGAGAAACTGTAAGGGAATTCCTAAAAGGCGAAATCGGTTTGGATGACCTCTATGTCCAGAACTTGCTTGAAGTCCTTTAGAAATGAAACGAAAGGGATTGCTTATTTTAGTTGAGGGTTCTACTGACTTTGCTTTCTTTCAAACGAAAATTATGCCCCTTCTGTCCCAAAAGTATGAATCGGTGAGCATAATAGAATATAGTGAATTATCAAAGCGAGAAGTGGAAAGCTGGATAAAAAGCTTTCAAAATATTGGATGGGATTATCTCTTTGTTGCGGATAAAAACAAAGCCCCTTGCATAACAAAGAGGAAGCAGGATTTAAAGAAAATATATGATTGCTTGGATTCAGACAAAATAATTATAGTTGAAAAAGAAATAGAAAGTTGGTATCTTGCGGGAATGGGAGAAAAATTGGCCAATGATTTGGGAATAAAAATCCCTCCCTCTACTGATAAAATAGCTAAAAAGGCCTTTGAAAGGCTTACGCGACAAAGCTTGAGGAGCATTGATTTTAGACAAATGCTTTTAGAAAATTTTTGTTTAGACGCCGCCCAAGAGAGGAATAAATCCTTCGCTTACTTTTTGAGGAAATTAAAGGAAGACCCATAGAGCTTCTCTATGGTCAAACCAATAGCCCGCCGAAGGCAGGGGGCAATCTTGCTTTTTTGTCATTGCGAGGCTTCCCGGAGGGAAGCCTCGCAATCTCGTATTTTGTCAAGACCAAAAAAGTGAAATGTAAGGAGTCTCAAAAATGTTATGGAATTATACATTTCCTTTACAATTCCCCAAAACAATTCTAAAATTTATATAAAGATGAAGCCGAATAATTCTAAGGAACAAAAAATCTATCAACCCGTTGATAGGATAAAAGAGGAAATTTTAAAGACTCTTAATGAGAAAGGAATTCGCATTAAGCGGATTATCCTCTTCGGTTCAAGGGCAAGAGGAGAGGCCACGAAATTAAGCGACTACGACTTCCTCATAATAACCGAGAAGACATTTCCGATCAGAGAGAAAATGAGGATAGCTAAGGCTGTGAGGAAAGCTCTATCTGAATTTCTCATCCCTTCCGATGTGATAATAAATTCTGAAGAGGAAGTGGAGATCAAAAAGAATAGAATAGGATGTATAACAAGATATGCTATAGAGGAAGGTATAGTTATCTATGATTGATGAATACATCAAGAAATGGCTTATAAAGGCTTTAAACGATGTTAAGGTGGCCTCGCACGAAATGGCTTTGACGGAGGAAGAGATTGTCACAGATGCGGTATGTTTTCATTGTCAACAAGCGGTTGAAAAACTTCTTAAGGCTTATCTCATCTCTAAAAATGTTGAATTTGGGCGGATTCACGACCTTGAGACCCTCTTGAAACTCTGTGCTTCCCAAGATACCGATTTTACAGGATTAGATGTAGGCAATCTTACAGACTATGCAGTTGAGATTAGATACGCTGATGAGTTTTATATACCCTCAATAGAGGAAGCGAAAGAGTGTTTGAAAATAGCAATATCCATTAAGGATTTCGTTCTTAAAAAGCTCGGTGTAAGTGAAGAGAAAATTAGATGATAAATTTAGGTCAAAATGGAGAATTCAAAAACATTTTGATAAAGGGAATGCTTGCCGAAGGCTGGCGGGGTATCGTCCTCTTTGTCATTGCGAAGTCGCCGAAGACGGGCGGGCAACCTACGCAATTTGTCATTGCGAGGCTTCCCTTGCGGGAAGCCGTGGCAATCTCAATACGAGATTGTTTCATCGCTTCGCTCCTCGCAATGACAGTAGGACTGACCCAAAAGTTTGTCATTGCGAGCCCGCCGAAGGCGGGCGTGGCAATCTCAATTTTTTAAAAATTTTTCCCTAAAAACGAGATTGCCACGCCTGAACGCCTGGCGTTCAGGCTCGCAATGACAAAAGCATCGATTGCTTCGTCGTTTCGCTCCGCGCAATGATAGATATACTGCCTTTTTGAATTTTTAAAGAGGATGCCAGTTGTCTATTGTCTCTTTTATGAAGAAGCCTTCCTCCAATACCGGCTTCTCGGGACCACCTGATTGGGAATCGTAGACGAGATAATCCGTCTGAATCAATAGGGGATTGGTGTCGCTATCGTGATGGATGTTCACCGCATTTCTCAAAGCCTCTGTCGTCAATCCCTCTATCACAACGACATAGCTCTCCAAATTCAAGGGATTGGGCGCTACGAAAAATACCCCCACATCATTCCCTCTATATCTCCTATTCCCCACAATTATCTCCCCCTTCTCCACCTTTATCGGCAATTTCTCCTTCAATTGCTCTATCAACTTGTTTGAGCCAGGCGTCCCAATTAAAATCAACGGTCTGTTCTTAATATCCTTCTCCGTGACCTCAACATCAGCCTTTATATCCACCTTCATACGAGAGCTCTTTATCTCCATCTTCTGCAGAGTTTGAGCAACATATAACGCTGCCTGCTTCTCCTCTTCCGTCCCCTGCGTCCCATAAACTAATATATGCCTCCCCTCCAATCCCCTCGTCAATCCCACATTTCTGGGAGTGATTATTCCCGCAACGGGAGTGCGAGTGTGCTCGGGAGGAGTGTAATTCTTCAAGGTCATCTTCGGTAGATTTCCACCATAAGCCTTCTTTATCTTCTCCAAGCTGTCCGCCACTCTATCCGCAACCATCCCCACCCATTTCAACTCCGGACATTCGTTCTTTATGTTCCTCCAAACCTCAATTGCCTTGTCATATTCCCCTAAATTGAGATAGCAAGAGCCGATTCGCAAGAAGACAACCCCTCTCATTGAGGAGAGATGACGAAGATGCGCTGGCAACTTTTCCGCTTTCTTGAACACATCCGTGAATTCCTGATATTCCTTTATCGCGGAAGGAAAATCGTAGAGATGCTCGTGAGCGGTGGCGATGAAGGCGCAGGCAATTGGAGCATAATAGCTTTCGGGATATTTTTCCTTCACTTCTTGATAATCCTTTATAGCGCTCTTATAATCGCCGAGCTCGGCGCTCGTCTGACCTCGGAAGAATGTGGCGTTGGGAACAAGGGGGGAATCGGGACATTCCTCCACTAATTTAGCATAATATTCGTGGGCTTCTTTAATCATCGTTATGTCATAATAGCAGGTGGCGACGCCGAAGAGGGCTACATCCTTTTGCGTTCCGTTCTTCTCGGCGCATTTCTTATATTGCTCAATTGCGAGATTGTATTGACCGTTGTCCTCGTAGTATAGACCGAGAGCGAAATAAGCCATTTCAGTATTAGGAAAGCGTTTAGCGATGTCTTGGAGGATAGCTTCCTTTTGCTTCTTTGCGTTCTCATCGCCAGTTTCAAGATAGATAGCTCTATAGCGCCAAGCGATATCAAGAAGTGCTTTTGATACTTCCTCATCATTGGGATATTTCTGGGCGAATTCCTGATAAGCCTTGATAGCCTCCTCATGCTTTCCCGCCTTTGAGAACATATCCCCCGCCCTGAGAAGCGCCTCTTTGGCTATCTCACTATTCGGATATTTATCGGCAACTTTTCGGAAAGTTTCCGCCGATTTAGCGTAATCCTTTTTATCGGAGTAACGCCAAGCGATATTCATAAGGGCGGAAGGAACTCGGGGGTCGTTTGGATATTTGTCAACGAAATCCTGATAGGCTTTTATCGCTTCCTCCATCTTCCCCGCCTTTGAGAACATATCCCCCGCTCTTAAAAGAGCTTCCGGTGCTTGTTCGCTCTTGGGGAAGTTTTCTGCTATTATCTTGAAAATTTGAGCTGCCTTTTCGTATTCCCCCTTATCCGCATATGCCCAGGCTATGAACATAATGTTTTGGGGAACGGAGGAAGCCCTTGGGTCATTTGGATATCTCTGAAGGAACTCTTGATAAACCGCCAATGCTTCCTCATGCTTTCCCGCTCTTGAGAACATATCCCCTGCCCTGAGAAGAGCCTCGGGAGCGTATTCGCTATGAGGATAGTCATTAGCGACCTTCGTGAAAGCTTCCGCAGCCTTCGCATAATCCTTCTTCATCACATAGCGCCAAGCGATGTTCATCCAAGCCCCAGCGTTATATGTCTCGTCGTTATAGGAGTAATCCAAGCTCTTTATCTCATATTCAATCCCCTTATCTATCTCGCCTATATTGGCGCATTTCCTCGCCAATTCGTGATACAAATCCCTTATCTCATCCGCTTTTTGCGATTGCTTTATCCTCTGAAGATAATTCCTTTCCTCCTCTTTAAATTGCTCATAACTTGCTTGACAGGTTGTTAAATGGGCTTGTGCAGAGGAAAGAAGGGCTTCATCTCCCTTTTCTCTTTTTACCGCCTCGCTGAAATCCTCAATAGCTTGAACCATCCATCCCTTTCTCTCATAGGCTATTCCTCGGTTATAGTAAGCATAGGCGAGGATTTTATCTGGCGGCTTCTTATCTATGAGCTCCGTGAGGGAATCTATTGCGGAATCGTATTTCTCCTCCTGGATATCGCAGAGGGCGAGCCCGAGCTTTGCCTCAAGACCTATTTCTCCCTTGTCTTTAGAGGCAGTTTCAAAGTATTTCCTTGCGTTTTTCACATCTTCAAGGGCGAGATAGCATTGAGCAATGCGGAGATTTGCTTTAGCGATTTCCTCATTCCAACCTCCCTTGTTTATCACTTGAAGGAAGGAATTTATCGCTTTCTGATAGCTTTTGGCTTGGAAATAAGCTTCTCCCTCCTGAAGGGCTTTATCTTGGGCAAAGGCGAAGACGGCGAGAAGGAAAAGAAGAACGAATTTTCTCATTCATTCAACCTCCTTATAGTAAATTATACATAAAAGGGGAGGAAAATAAAGAGCGATTTTGAGAGAATTTCCCTTTAGAGAGCCCTGGAAATCTCTATTTTGAGATTCCCTCAATTTTTCTTTTTAACTTCTCCCAACCAACATCAGGGATATTTTGCAAGAGTCCAAAGCTTTTTCAGCCCATATTCTACAATTCTTCGGGTTTATAAGTCCTCACTATCTCCTTCAATTTTTCTTTTATGAGCGATGGGTCACGGGTTAGGGCGATTTGATAGAGTTCATCCACACTTTTTATAAAATCCTCTCCTAAATCATCGTTGGAGTTTATGTTGAGTATAAGCGGATGGGCTGTTGATGATGTTTGTTCCCCTTCCTCTACCAATTCTTCCCTCAATTTCTCTCCCGGTCTTCTTCCCACTATCATTATATCCTCATCTCTGAGGATTTTTCCCCGCAAGCGAGCATATCGTTTCGCCAAATCTATTATCTTCACCTGCTCGCCCATCTCCAAAACAAACACCTCTCCACCCTTTCCCATCTCACCAGCCTTCAAGATTAGGCTAACCGCTTCTGGAATGCTCATAAAGTATCGTTCCATAGCGGGGTCGGTTATAGTGATGGGCTTGCCCAGATTCAGCTGCCTTTCAAATACCTCCAAAACGCTTCCCCTGCTTCCCAAGACATTCCCAAATCGCACCGATATGAAGGCGGTTGAAGAGCGTCCCTGATAATATCTCATCAGCATCTCCCCAACCCTCTTAGCTGCCCCCATAACGCTCGTGGGATTGACAGCTTTATCCGTGGAGATGTAGATGAATTTTTCCACTCCCGTTTTCATCGCTATCTCTGCGAGTATCCTCGTTCCCTGAACATTATTCGTTATCGCTTCATCGGGATTAAGTTCCATTAGAGGAACATGCTTATGAGCCGCTGTATGGAAAACGATGTTGGGACGATGTTGTTGAAAGACATACTCCATCTTCTCCCTATCCCTTATATCGCCAATCACCAACTCAATGGGGAAAGAAGGCGACTTATCCCTTAGTTCCTGTTCGAGATGAAAAATGCTATTTTCGCCTTTGCCCAGAAGAACGAGTTTCTTCAGAGGGAAAGAGGATAGCTGTTTGCAGAGCTCACCTCCGATGGAGCCGCCCGCTCCCGTTACGAGAACGACTTTATCGCTGAGGAATCTCGCTATCTCCCCGATATTTACTTTCACGGAGCGTCTTGGTAATAAATCCTCAATTCTCAGCTCTTTAACGCTTTGATAGAGGGGCTTACCGGGAGCGATTTCGCTTAAGCTGGGAAGGGTGCTGAACCTCACGGGGGTTTCCCTTACCTCATCAAAGACATCCCTTATAAGCGAGGGCTGGGAGGGGATGGCGAATATTATCTCCTCAACATCCTCTTCAAGGACGACCGATTTAACATCCTTTAATTTACCGAGGACGGGATAACCTAAAATGAGGGCGCCCTGCTTTGCGGGGTCGTCGTCAAGAAAGCCGACGATTTTATATCCAAGTTGAGGGTTAGCTGTAATCTCTTGGGCAATTCTTCTGCCGGCGTTTCCTGCCCCGATTATAAGTATATTCTTTTCCCCTTTAAATTTTGTTTTAAATTTGCTTTCGTGTAAATATCTTCGGAGGGCGCGGACCCCGACCATACCGATGAGGGCGAAAGCCCAGGATGAGATTATCATGCTACGAGGATAGGAATAGAGGGGGTAAAGGAAGAGGGTTAGGGCGGAGAAGGAGATTTTCTGGAGAGTGATGAGGGCGCAGACGAGGAAGAAATCCTTGAAAGAAGTGGAGCGCCACAGGTTTCTATATGTGGCGAAAACGAATTCCCAAGCGATAAGGAGCAAAACTTCCAGGGAAGCAAAGAAGGGAAGATTAGCAAGGAAGGTTTCCGGGATTTTCCCCTCAAAGCGAAGGAGGAAGGAGATGAGAATGGAGAGAACAAGTATGGCGCAATCAATCAATAACTTGGCAAGGAACCGCCAAAATGGAGATTCTTTTAGAAGGTTTAATGAAGAGTTATTTGTCCTTTGCTTCATAATCCCTTTTGAATCTACAACATCCTGCTTTTTATGTCAATTTGATTTTGCTGGAAAAGCGGACGGAACTCACACAAAGCTTCTTTTAGGGCATTCGCAACGATTTTCGCCTCTTCAAAAGTCATATCAGTGTAAAAGGGTATAGCCAATGCCTCTTTGGAAACCTTCTCCGTTACAGGAAAATCGCCTTCTTTGTATCCGAAAAGCTCTCTATAAAATGGCTGGAGATGGATAGGTGGATAAAAATAGGGCTTGCATTGGACCCCTTTTTCATTCAATCTCCTCATAATTTCATCCCTATTCCCTTTAACAACCCTTATAACATAAACGAAGAAGCTTACCCTTCCGGGATAAGGGGGTTCTTTTGGAAGCTGTATTTCCTCCACATCGCCAAGGAGCACTTTATAATAGCCGGCGACCTCTTTCCTTTTCCTGAGGATTTCCTCAATTTTTTTCATCTGGGATATTCCCAGCGCACAGCTCAGCTCATCTATGCGATAGTTGTAGCCAAGCCTCTCAAAAGTGAGCCATTCATCCGATTCCCCCCTTCCCTGATTTCTCCAGCTTTTACACAACTTATAAATCTCTTCCTCATCTGTCAAAATTATGCCTCCTTCTCCCGTAGTTATTTGCTTATTGGGATAGAAAGCGAAGGTGGATATATCTCCAAATGAGCCGCATTTCCTTCCCTTATATTCCGAGCCCAAAGCCTCACAGGAATCCTCAATAATCTTGAGATTATAGCGATTAGCAATGGAGATAATCTCGTCCCATCTACAGGGATATCCGAAGACATCTACTGGCAGGATTGCTTTAGTTCTCTCCCTGATGGCTGATTCGATCTTCGTTGGGTCTATATTGAAAGTATCTTCCTCAATGTCCACAAAGACGGGCTTTGCTCCCTCATAGAGGATGCAATTGGCGGAGGCGATGAAAGAGAAGGGAGTGGTTATCACCTCATCTTCTTCGCCGCCGATTTCCCGAGCGTCAAGGGCGAGGAGGATGGCATCGGTCCCTGAAGCAACTCCCACGGCGAACTTCGTCCCGATGTATTCGCTTGCCCTCTTCTCAAATTCCTCCACCTCGGGACCCAAAATGAACCTCCCGCTTTCCAGCACCCTCTCAATCGCCGATTTTATCTCGTCTTTTATTGAATGATATTGGGCGACCAGGTCTACGAGCTGAATCCTCCTCATTGGTTCTCCACCCACTCCTCGGGAGGGACATCCCTTTCCACTCTTGCGGGCACTCCCTGAATAATTTCAAAAAGATATTGGAATTTAGATAAAGATAAGAGGAAGAAAGATAGTTGATTTTTTTAAAAATAAAAAGTTAGCTTAGAAGATATGAAGAGAGGAAAGTTTTATTTGAGAAGAGATTTAAATGGAGAAGAGATGGTTGAGTTTAGGTTAGAGGTAATAGAGTTTACCAAACAGTATAGAGTAGAAGCAACAAAGAAAGCTTTTGGCGTTTCAAAAAGCACAATATGCAGATGGAAAAAGATATACAAAGAATCAGGTTATAACCCCGCAGCGCTCCAACCTCTCCCCGGAATACCTAAAAATCCAAGAAAAAGGGAATGGGATAGTAGAGTGATACAATATATAAAGGATAGAAGAGAGGAATGCCCTCGTTTAGGTCAAGTTCTCTTAAAGAAGGAATTGGATATGTTTTGCAAAGAGATAGGGATAAAAGCTCCCTCAGCTTCCACAATAGCGAGGATTATAAAGTGGCTGAAGGATAGAGGCGAAATATTAGACCCAAATGTAAAGGTTTCCCTGTACGGGAGAACGGGGAAAGTGGATATAAGCAATCGTTATAATATCCCGATAATTGAGGATTCCGCTCAGGCTTTGGGAGCAAGATATAAAGGGCAATGCGCAGGGACATTTGGATTTTCCGGTAATTTCAGCTTTTATCCTTCCAAGGCATTGGGCGCTTTCGGCGATGCGGGAGCGGTTGTCACTAATGACGAAGAAACCGCGAAAAAAGGGCTCTGAGAAAGCATGGAAGAATTAAAGGGACGGAAGTGATGATGTGAGGGCTGAATTGCAGAATGGATAATCTCCAGGCAGCGATATTGGATGTAAAGCTGAAAAAAATTGCCCAAATGGATCGAAAGGCGAAGATGTATCAGGAAGGGCTTTGTGAAGTAAAAGAAATCAAACTCCCACCTCCCCCGGTAGAAAATGGAGAGCACTACGATATTTATCAAAATTATGAGATAGAGGCGGAAAGAAGAGAGGAGTTAATGGTATATTTGAGAAATAAGGGGATAGAAGTAGTAATACAATGGGGCGGCAAGGCTGTCCATCAGTACCCTGCTTTAGGACTTGGGGATGTGCATTTGCCTCGCACCGAGGAAATGTTCAAGAAAGCACTTTTGCTACCCCTTTACCCTGAGCTAACCGATGAGCAGGTAAGATATGTCGTCCCCTCTATAAAAGAGTTTTACTCTCAAAAGTCGTAAGATTCTCCTTTTTAAATATGAGATGAGGGAAGAAAATAAATCCAAAAGCGAGTTCTTAGACAATATCAAATTAGCGTCATACTGGCGGTTCCTCGCCAAACTCTCCATTGGTTGTTTCGTTCTTATTCTTTCCATCCTAATCGCTTTCCTTCTTCGCTTTGAAGGGAAGATACCCGAAAACTACCTTTCTGTTTTCCCGTTTTTCGTTTCTGTGGAAGTTTTGCTTCTTATCGCTTGGGAATTCGTTTTTGGAACATATAGAAACCTCTGGCGGCCCACTTCTTTCAAGGATTTCTCCCTTCGTCTGCGCCCCCATCACTCTCCAGAAAATCTCCTTCTCCGCCCTAACCCTCTTCTTTTACCCCCTCTATTCCTATCCCCGCAGCACTATAATCTCATCCTGGGCTTTCGCCCTCATCGGTATGGTTGGAGTTCGCGCCCTACGCAGATATTTTTACGAAAGAAAATTTAGAGCTAAAATTGAAGAGGAAAAAATATACTTATAATCGGGGCAGGAAACGCCGGCACAAGACTAGCCCGCGAGATTGCCTCAAACCCCCAACTGTGATATAAAATCATCGGCTTCCTTGACGACGACCCCGCAAAACAGGGTGCTTTCGTATTAGGTAATCCCGTCCTCGGCAAATTAAAGGATGTGAAATCGGTCGTCCTTGAAGAGGATGTTGAGGAGATAATCTTCGCCATCCCCTCCCAACCTCGCTTATAAGGGATGTCTTTGATGAGGTAAGGGAAACCCAGGTGAGGTTCAGCATGCTTCCCAGCTTAAGCGAAATCGCTCCCGGTAAACCCCTCTATCAAAGCGTTAAGGAACTGAGAATTGAGGGTTTATTACCAAGACGCTCCGTGAAAGTAAATATCGGGGAGATAGCGAGATTCCTCAGCGATAAGGCTGTCCTCGTAACCGGAGAAGGCGGCTCCATCGGAGGTGAGCTCTGCAAGCAGCTTTCCTCTTTCCCATTGAAGAAACTCATTCTCCTTGGTAAAGGTGAAAATAGCCTTTTTATCTTGAGCAGGAGCTAAGGGATAAGTCGCCTTCCTTCCCCATAGAGTTAGTGATTGGCGATATAAGTGATAGGGAGAAGATGGAGTATGTCTTTCAACAACACCGTCCCAACATCGTTTTCTATACAGCGGCGCATAAGCATGTTCCTCTAATGGAACTTAATCCCGATGAGGCGATGAAAACGGGAGTGGAAAAATTCATCTATATATCCACGGATAAAGCCGTCAATCCCACAAGCGTTATGGGGGCAGCTAAGAGGGTTGGGGAGATGCTGATGAGATATTATCAGGGACGCTCCTCAACCGCCTTCATATCCGTGCGGTTTGGAAATGTCTTGGGAAACAGGGGAAGCGTTCTTGAAGTTTTTGAGAGGCAGCTGAATCTGGGCAAGCCCATCACTATAACCGACCCCGCTATGGAGCGCTACTTTATGAGCATACCAGAGGCAGTTAGCCTCATTTTGAAGGCTGGAGAGATGGGGAAGGGCAGAGAGATATTCGTTTTGGATATGGGCGAGCAGGTGAAGATAATAGATTTAGCTAAACGATACGCTCACTTGAGAGGGAAAATCCTCCGAGATGATGATATAATATTTGTGGGAAGAAGACCAGGAGAAAAATTGAGGGAAGAACTTGTTGAGGAAGGAGAACAAACATCTTCCACAGCCCATCCGCTGGTTATCAACATCAACTCCTATGACGATTTGGGCGAAGATTTCATTAGAGAAAGTTGAAGGACTCTATCAAATCGTTCTCACCCGTCAACAATCCCTCATTAAAGACAATTAAACGAAATAGTGACAACTTATAAAGGCGATTAGGGTTTTGGCTTCTTGCAAACAACGATTATCCCATCGCCCCAAAAACTTGACTTAGCATAAAGATAATTCACCAATAGCCTCCTTGGCAAAGAGCCGATGAAATCGCATAGCTCCTTCAATTTGCTTGATGCCGATTTTTTCTTCCTTTCGTAATTCAGTTGCTTTTTCTTGAAGAGGCGAATGCCCTCCGGCAATAAATCTCTATCCTCAAGCGAGTATACATATACCTCCTTTACCTCCATCCCGCTCTTCCTTATGAGATTCGTGATTGTATAATAGGAAAACCAATAATTGTGGTCGGGATGGATATATTCTATGTTTCTGAAAAACAATTTAAGCAGATTTGCTATCCGGAAGGCATTTGGGACGCTTATGATTAACTCCGTATGGTTGGGAATCATTATTTTCTTAACGGATTTAAGAAACAGTCCGGGATTCATAAGATGCTCTATTACTTCCGTTGCCAAGATGACATCAAATTCCTCCCCCTGAATTTCCCTGATTTTTTCCAAATAGCATATATCTCCCACAAATAAGTTCTCAAAACCATAATCCCTCAAAATTTTTATCCCTTCTTCATCAATGTCAATTCCCCATAGTTCACTTGCAATTACCGCTAATCTTTGATGCATATGCTCGCCCGAAGCTAATCGCTCACTTATCAACCCGGTGTCAACACAGCCAAGGTGCAGGACCTTCTTGCCACTGCATCTTTCTATAATGAAGTCTTGTCTGCCCGCTAAAATGGGGACTTTCGGCAATCTAATATAAGGATTCACTTCCTATCATTCCTCCCGCTTATAATCTCTCTATATAGGTCAGAGAAAACTTTTCCTACCGCCTCATAAGAATATCTTTCCCTTGCTCTCTTTACCGTCTTCTCGGCTGGAAAGTTCTCCAAATTATCAAGGACATAATTTATCGCTTCAGATAGCTTTTCCGGGTTCTTGGGTGGAACTAATACTCCAGTTTCCTCATCCACTATCTCGGGGATTCCTCCCACATTCGTTGAGACTATAGGCAACCCAGAAGCCATTGCTTCTATTAAAACGCAGGGAAGATTTTCCCACAAACTGGGGAGAACGAAAAGGTCGGCTTGACGCATAAACTCCGCAACTTTCTTCTTCGGTTGTAATCCATAAAATCTCACAACTTCATTTAGGCCAAGAGATTTAACCATTTCCTCATATTCTTTCCTATTCGGACCATCTCCCACTATATGCAATGTGAAATCGTCTCTTTTCTTTCTGAGAAGCAAGAGCGCCTCAAAAAGATAGGGAATTCCCTTTATCGGCGTTAACTGTGCTACGCATAAAAGGGCTTTCCTCCCTCCTCTCGCCCTTGGGGGTTCTGAGGGATGAAAAAGAGATACATCCACTGCATTGGGAATCACCCGAAAGCTTGCTTTTATGCCTGCCTTTTCAATATGTTTCCGTAAGTTTTCGCTGACGGGACACACTACATCGGCTTTTTCAAAGGCATATCTCGCCTTGATAAATTTCACGCGATTCAGCTTTCTTGTAGCGAAACCGGTCCAATGTTCGCTAATGACAACGGGAATCCCCCATTTTCTCCCTAACATCACTGCTGGAACGCCCGCGTTGAACTCGTGAGCATGAATGATATCCGCTCTAATCCCTTCTTTCAACAGTCTCTCAAAAGCTAAAATTGTGCATTTGGTATATATCAGATAAGAAAGCAGACCCGTGGGTAATTTCTTATGAAAGAGGCGAAAGGTGGGAATTCCATCCTCATAGTCCTCTGGAATCAATTTGAATAGAGGTGAAAATACCTTCAATTTCGCGCCATCACCGGTAACCAGGACGCAAACATCCTCATAAAGAGCGGATGTTCTTATGTGTTCGCGCACAAAAATACCACCAGTTGGATTTTCCCGAGAGGGATGCCAGTCAGCTATATGGAAGATTTTCAGCCTTTTCTCTCCAATATCCAAGACATTTAGCCTCCGCTTTAATCTATTTCATTATTTATTATCGGCTTTCCGAATAAAATAGGCAATATTATTTATTTATTATTTAAACCTGCCCACTTGGAAAATTAGGGAAGGAAGCGCCAAAAAACTGAGACTATTTCTCTTTCCTGAGGTGGTGCAAAGACGAAGGGCGAATTCCTCACTATCCGAAAAGGAGATTTTAGGAAGATGGGGAGATATTGAGCGATTCAATTTAACTCTCCTATAAGGAAATTAAAGAAGAAAAATTAAAAGGTGTAGAAGTTGAATAATTTCAAAAAGATATTAGACTTGTGGGTTTGTTGCATAAATCCAATATCTTGACAATTTTCACTAATACATCTATCTTCATAATGGATGATACTTATGGGATGTGCATTGATTAATTGGAGAGAATATAATAACG
>Ga0080004_1135372_pt1 | contig 65576 bp, 61 predicted proteins | sample WasSprMetagenome_FD_69207 | JGI IMG/M metagenome (GOLD analysis project Ga0080004, IMG submission 69207) | Sulfidic aquatic microbial communities from Washburn Spring, Yellowstone National Park, USA - WS (SPADES assembly) (version 2) | ecosystem: Environmental > Aquatic > Thermal springs > Hot...
AAACCAGCCGGTTTTTTCACTCAAACATTTTCTCAAGAGCCTTATTTTTACCTACCTCTTATTTACAAAGACGATATTTATGGCGTAATGATATTTGATATGTCTAATAGCAAAGAAATAGATTTCGAAACAATGATTATTTTAGAAACTATAGCCGATTTGTTTACTGCAAGCATTGCAAAGTATCTTTAATTATCTTTTTATTGCTGTAATATTAGTAAGAACAGAAGGTAATTCTTAGGTGCTAAGTTTTTAATCATAGTAAAAATGTAGTAGTATCACACAAATTGTGTAAAGATTTGAAGAGTAAAATAAAAATGGTAGTATCTCTGATGTTTAGCAAGTTTAACTACTAGAAAAGAGAGGGCCTACTATAAAAAAACTAAAACTTTTAAAACAAAATCCAAAGATCTATTTGCTAAGTATGAAAAAGTTAAAGATTTAAAAGTGACTTAGCTCAGAAAGAAGTTTTCGATGTGCTATATTTACTAGTTGCACCTTGACTTGGTTCAGGAAATACAAAGTTCGGACCAGTGCTATGGAACTGTCCGCAAAAGAGTGCTCTGTCAATTATCGGTGATTTCTTAAGAAGAGTAGTGAAGGCAGAGATACCACGCTTTATTTGTTATTCCGATGGATTTTAGGAGACAAATTAAGATCGAAGAGAGCACCCTTTTCCTCCCCCTCCGTAATAAAAATAGACCACCCTACTCCCTTCTTGGGTGAATCTGCAAATGTAATTTTGCAAAATTTGTGGCCACCCCACCCCATTCAAGAACTTGTTTTTCAAAGATTTCAAGGGTGGACTGCAACATTGATTTTATAAAAAAATATGAAACTCTATATTTAAATGAAAATAAAATAAAAGGAATAGCCATCTTTATGTTAAAATAATATAAACATGATATCGCTTTACATTCTTAAAACTATCTTTGATTTTAAGATCTTATATAAAAAAACTTTATTTTTATCATTAGAAATTACTAATTACCCCTATGGTTTAAAATATACTTATACTTCGATAAATGAAGATAGAACAAATAGCTTAAGCTTGATAAAAATTCAGGCAGTTTATTTAGAAATAGTAGATTTAGTAGAAATATTTAAAAAGCTAAATATAGAGCCAACTATTGTTTTCTATGGTCAAGAAAATATTATCCCTAATAAAATATCTACTAAAATTTATTCATTCTTAAGAAAAATTTCTCCTATAATTGTAGATTTCTATAATTTCTCATTACCCAAAACCATTGGTATAGTTAGCAATATTCATATATAAAAACTTACAAACAAAAAATGAAAAAAGAATCAACGAAAATTAATATTTTATTGCTTAATATCGTAATTATCTTGCTTTCTTTAAAATCATTATTAGCTTATAATACAAATAACATATATACAAATAATATATACCAAAAGATAAATATAACTTATACTTACGATTCTTTTTATACTGGCTCAATAGAAAATAAATTATTCTTAGCTAAAAATTTATTTACAAATAATAAACAAATACTATTAGCAAATACCTTCAATTATTCAGAAGGAGTATTTATTGATAAAAAAGATAATAGCTATATATTATTTTCTAATACCAATAACTTTTCTAATACTTTTTCTTTACTAATTAATTATTTTAAAAATGAAGATGATTTAAAAATAACAGATACTTTTTATTTTCAGTCATTTTGGAATTATTTTTTATTAAATGTTAATCCATTCTATAATGAAGAATCCAATGATAAAAATTTTATACTAATAGGTTTGATTAATTATTTTTTAAATACTGATTTATTTTTAGCGGTGTTTGATGGGAAAGATATTAATAAAGCTATTATTTTTGGTACAAGTAGCTTAGATTATCCATTTTATTTATCCCAATATCAAGATAGTTATTTTAATGGCTTTATAATTTTAAGCTTAATTGATAAAAATAATTATAGAGATTTTATTGATACTAAACTTAATTTTGATTCTAAAAGATATAATTCTAATAGCATTTTAATAACATTTGTAAATAAAGATCTAAAAATTATAAAATACTTTGTCTTAAGATTTCCCAATAAAATTATTGATCTCTCAATAATCAAAAGATCTATGGATAACATATTATTAAAAGTAGATTTCATAGATAACATTTCTAACTATTATATTAGTTCTAATTTTGTAAATATTAATTTTACTGATATTACCTTAGCTAATACCAACTACAATACCTTCACTAATTTTTATGTAGATAATTCGTTAATAGATTTTAAAAATTATCAATTAAGTTTAAAGAAAATACAAACGAACTTAATTTTTAGGAAAAATATTTTTTTAAATGGTAAATAAAATTTCTATACTATTTTTCTCTGAGTTACCTGATACTTTATAGTTGGCTTTATTTTTAGTATTTTGCTTACAGAAGAGGATATATTTTCACAATCTACTATATACACATTTGGGTCCTCAGCTATTATCTGTCTATTTAAATTATATTTTGGATTATTATAAAATCTTCTTTCGTTATAAATTACAGCTCTTGGTATAGAATATTCTTTTGCATAGCTCATAGCTAATCTTGAGCCGCTATCCCCAATATCGTCTTTGGAATAACTTGCTACTAAAACAATTAAATCGCTGTAAAGAGCCTGAAGTCTATCTCTTTCCTGATACCTCCCTCGCAATTCCATATTTGATTTATGAATAGTTAAGTATTCAGAAACAAGCAAACCACCTTTTTCTACAATCTCTTGAGCTAATTTATAGTTCTTCTTAGGTAAAATATCGCTTAGTGGGCTTGGTAAAATTGCTACTGTTTTACTATTAGACTCAAGTGCTTGTTTGTGAGCAATAGTGTCACACCCCAAAGCTAAACCGCTTACTATTACCACACCATTTTTCACCAATTCATCAACAAATTCTCTTTCAATTTTTTCAATCTCTTCATCCGGATTTAGTAATCCAATAACTGCTACATTTTTACTATTCCTATTTAAAAGGGATAGGTCTCCACGATAAAAAATACAAACTGGTTTTTCACTATCCTTTACAATTCCTTTAGGGAGTGGAAAATCATCATCTCCCAAAGCAACAACTCCATCAATAAATCCCTCCAATTTTATAAGTTTCTCTTTTATTAATTCTTTTTGATTAATAAATTCCTTTACTGTAAGTTTGAAATCAAGTTTAGACGACCTATTTAACAATTCTACAATCTCTAATTCTGACATAGGAGATCTAAAATTTTTCGTTATCCAAGCCTTGCCAATTCCTTTATAAGTGCTAACAGCTATTATATTTATAGCATTTTCTGTAAACTTCATAGTCTTGTATCCTTGAACTTCCTTAAAATTTAAATAGTGTATCCAACACAGTAAAATGTAATAGATTTTGCACCCTTCTTTAGCAAAGCGTTTATTGTATCCTCAGCTATATTAACTCCAGGTGTATATATATCATCAATCAATAAAATATCCTTATTCAAGACTTTACTTGAAATATAGCATGTATCTTTAGTAATACCAGGGTAAGGATCAGACCCATCGTTATTGTAATTAGGAATTTTTCTAGGTAAATGAGTAGTTCTAGTATTTGTATGTCTTATTATATACTTCGTTCCGTCAATAAAATAATTAGGGAAATTTTGGATCACTTTTTGGACAGTACTCCGAAATAGAAGCTGAGTGGGGGAATAGACATTTTCAGCCTTGGCTCTTGGAATAACACATACAACTAACAGATCAATTCCTATTAATTTTGGTATTTTTGGAAGATCTTCTAGCAAAACAGCTTCTAACTCCTTTGTAGCTAAATTAAGTACAGTCTCAGGATAACTATTATAAGTATTTTTTAGAATATTAAGATAATCAGGATTCCCTACGTTTTTATATCCCCTATAGTACGTATGATAATATCCTCTAATAGGACTAACACTTAGAAGATAATTATTAGGTTTAATATAAAATGAATACATTTTATCTCCCCTAAATACTAACTTAATCTATATCAAGCTTAATCTATATCTATTTATATCTTAAAGTATATTTTACAAATTCCTACTATTAAATTCCTATTTTAAATTTAAAATCAAATTTGAAATATTTTATAATAGATATTTTTAAACTGAATCCTTTACAAGTATTTAGAATTTTCCGAGTCTTTAGAATTTCATTCCCAGCTTAAAATGAAAACTTCTTAAAGTTTAAGGTAAAAAAATCTATGGATAAAATAATTTAGCATTTAAAAAGAGTAAATTGAAATTAATATTTAGGTTTTCTTTATTATTTTTCAGGGACTCATAAAATTCTTTTGCTTTATCTGTTATTAATATTAACAAAAGTCCCTTATAAATCTTTTCATTTATATATAAAGTAGCTAATTCATTTAAGGTAATATTATCATTTAAAATGAAAAATAATACTTTTTTAAATTCATTTATATCATCCACCAAATAATATTTATTTTCTAATTGTTTTAGATATTCATAGGCTTGTTCAAAATAGTATTTATCTATAATAATGTAAAAATTGTTAAATGAATTGATAAAATTAATAAAATTTTGAATAGTTTTAAAATTAACATTAATAAAAAATATCTCATTTGAAAAAATAAAATTATTAAAAAAATGAGTTATTTCTAAAATAATAGGTTTTGGATTATAAGAACCTTGAATTACATCAACAAAATCAAAATTATACTTGTTATTTTTTATAGATTTAAATTTCAAAACTAAAAATGAATTGGAGTTATTACCATCATTTTCTAAATTTTTTAATTTTTTGTAAAATATAAAAGGATTATCAATATTAATACAAACTTCGTTGTTTTTAAATGTTTTTATAGTTAAATTTTTTTTATCATTACTAAAATTAGAGGTATTTAAATACTGGATTAAGAAATTAGTAAGTGGAATTTTTAGAGATGGTTTATCATTTTTTTCTCCATAGGGTTCCATTATCTCATTTATAGTTTCTAAATTATTTAGGAATGAATCAAAAAAATAAAAGGGTAAATTAATAGCTATTTTAGAATCCCTTTTGATATTAGGGGAAATATTAGATTTTTGATAAAGTTCAACTAATTTTAAATTAGCTAAATTTCTAAATTCTTGAAATTTAGTTATATTTATTTCAATACCTGCAGCTTTAGAGTGCCCCCCATACTTCCTTATTATATCCTGCTTAGCTCTATTAATACTTAAAAATACATCAGTTATATTTAACTCATCTATAGGGTTTCTAACAGAACCTTTTAAAGTATCATTAACTTTAATAAAAATTAAACACGGCTTATTATATTCATTAGCAATCTTACCAGCTACTATTCCCATAACCCCTAAATAACTTATATCATCCTCAATATAGTCAGGAATTATAAATTCATTTTTATGATAATTATTTTTATTGATATTTGAAATAACTTTTTGATAGAGTTTTTCCTGGAGTTTTTGTCTATGCTTATTTATATTTTCTATTTCCTGTATTTTTTGGATTATTAAATTTTCATCAATATTAAAATAATTAGATAAAATAAAATCAAATATAATATTAGCAGAACTTATCCTACCAGGGGCGTTTAGCCTGGGAATTAATATAAAAGAGAAATCAAAAGAAGATAACGGAAAAGATTTATACCCTATTTTTTCCCATAATTTTTTTAAAACAAATGGCATATAATTATTTTCTTTACTAAGATTTAGCATTTTCTTAGCTATCCTTCTATTTTCATCTAAAAGTGGTACAACATCAGCTAAAGTACCAATACCTGCTAAATATAAAATATCTCTTTCTAATTCATATTTAGTATTATCTTTAGTATAATTTAATAAAAAAGAAGCTACTTTATAAGCTATGCCTGAAGCACATAGATATTTGTATTTTAAATCAGTTATAAATGGATGAATAATCAAATTAGCTTTAGGTAAAGTTTCAGGTAAAATATGATGATCTATTACTACAACACTTAAACCGTTATTAATTAAATATTCTATTTCTTTAGTAGATGATATTCCATTATCTATTGTAATAATTAAATCATATTTTTTCAATTTATATTTATTATTAATAGATTTTAGAGTATTAATATTTAAACCATATCCATCAGTATATCTATTTGGTAAATAAAAATCTACATCTTTAGATAATGCTTTTAGAGCTATGTTTAAAATAGAAGTTGAAATAACCCCATCTGCATCATAATCCCCAATTAATAGTATTTTATTAGATTTCTCTATTATTTTCAAAAAATTTAGGAAAGTTTTATCGTTAATTGATGGTATAAAAATATTTGGTTCAAAATGATCATTAAGATACTGAGCTGCTTCAATTTCATCAAATCCCCTGTTATATAGTATATGTTTTAATAATAAAAATACCTGAGAATCCATACTATTTATGTATTTCAAACTAATAATAAAATATTAAAAAAATATATGTAAGTTTAAAGTAATTTCTTTATAAATCATAGTTCAAGAATAAAAGTGACAGGGCCGTCATTTATTATTCCTACTTCCATCTTAGCACTAAATATCCCTTCTTTTACTTTTGGATAATTTTCTTTCAATAGTTTAACAAAATCATCATATAACTTTTTTGCTTCTTCTTTATTAAGAGATCTATCAAATGATGGTCTTCTACCTTTTAAAACATCACCATATAACGTAAATTGAGATACTACTAAAATCTCTCCATTTACATCCATAACAGATAAATTCATTTTTCCATTACTATCCTCAAATATCCTTAAATTTATTATTTTTTCTACTGCTTTACTTAATTTATTAAGTACATTACCTTCCTTATCTTCATTACTAAAACCTACTAATATATTTAATCCCTTACCTATTTCCGAAACTATTTGATCATTAACTTTTACGTATGATTTTCTTACTCTTTGAATAACTATTTTCATAAGAATTTATTAAAATTAATGTAGTTTAATTCTCCTTCATTATGAAAAAATTCTTTATTTTTTTTATTTATTCCTTTTTATTTTAAATTTTCTGTTTATAAGGAGGTTAAATATAAACGATATTGAAATAGATAAAAAAGAAGGTTAAAGGTGGAAATTATGATAGCAAAAGAAATTCTTAAAAATTTAATAACTAAAAAGATTAGTGTTAAAGAAATTACTGATAAATATTTAGAAAATATAAAAACCAAAAACTCAATATTAAATGCATTCATAACAGTATTTGATGAAGATTTTATAAATAAACAAGTAGAAAGAGCCCAAGAGATGATAAATAAAGGGAATTTAACACCTGTTGTAGGCTTACCTATTGCTATTAAAGATAATATAAACCTAAAAGGATATCCTACAACTTGTGCTTCTAAAATATTAAGTAATTATATCTCACCTTATAATGCAACAGTAGTAGAAAAATTAATGTATAATGGAGCTATAATAGTAGGTAAAACTAATTTAGATGAGTTTGCTATGGGATCTTCTAATGAGAATTCTTATTACGGAGTAGTTAAGAATCCCTTAAATTTAGAATGGGTTAGTGGGGGTTCTAGTGGAGGAAGTGCTGTTGCAGTTAGTGCTGATATGGTACCCTTAGCTTTAGGTTCAGATACAGGGGGATCTATTAGATTACCTGCTGCTTTTACTGGCATATACGGTTTAAAACCTACTTATGGTATGGTTTCAAGATTTGGGTTAGTTGCTTATGCTTCTTCCTTAGACCAAATAGGTCCCCTGGCTAAAGATCCTCAAGATTTAGCATTAATCATGCAAGTTATAGCAGGCTATGATCCTAAAGATTCTACCAGCTATAAAGATATAAATATAGACTTTGTTAATGAAAATTTTGAACCCAATTTTGAATTACAATCTCTAAAAGGCTTAAAAATAGGTATCCCATTTAAAATAATAAATGATCAAGGAGTAGATAAAATTATAAAAGATGCTATAAATAAACTAATAAATTCATTAGCCAAAGAATGTGAAATAATAGAAATAGAATTCCCTTATTTAAATTATTCAATACCTTGTTATTATATAATAGCTTCAAGTGAAGCAAGTTCAAATTTAGCTAGATACGATGGAATCAGATACGGTCTAAGAATAGAAGAATTCAATAATGATCCAATAGAAGATACAAGAACTTTAATGAAAATAACTCGAGGTCAGGGATTTGGTTTGGAAGTAAAAAAGAGAATAATGATAGGAACTTTTTGCTTATCAAGCGGATATTATGATGCTTATTATAAGAAAGCTCAACAAGTTAGAACCTTAATAAAAAAAGATTTTGAAAAAATATTTAATCAAGTAGATCTAATTATAATGCCTACTTCTCCTACTTTACCTTTTAAAATAGGTGAAAAAATAAATGATCCAATAAAAATGTGTTTAAGTGATATATATACTGCTAGCGTAAATTTAAGTGGTTTACCTTCTTTAAATATCCCTATTAAATATAATGATTTTTATATAGGAGTACAATTAATTGGTAATTATTTTAAAGATAAGTTTCTTTTAAATATAGCCAATTTAATAAATACCTATATAAATTAATAAAAAACAAAAATTAAAAGGAGTTTTTTATGAAAATTATCGCTATTGGAGATTTACATGGGGATTTCTATAAATTTAAAAGAATATTAGAAGAAACTGATACTTTAAAAATAATAGAAAATAATCCTGAAAATTACCAATCCCTAAAAATAGATTTTAAAAATTTAGAAGATAAAATCATAGTATTTATAGGGGATTATGTAGATTGGAGAGAAGAAGAATTAGAAAATCCACTAAATTTAAGTAAAAATCAATTAATCAAAGGCACTGCTAAAATTCTAAAATCCATTAATATAATTTATAATCACCCAGAGTATAAAAATAGATTCTATTTTTTAGTAGGAAATCACGAAGACATGATGTTTAAAGCCTTAGATTTTATATTTAGTTATTACCTTAAAAATAAAGATATTCAAAATAAAGAAAAAGAATTAAATAATTTAATAAATACGATTTCAGAAAACCCATATAAGCCAATCTATGAATCTCAAGATCCTTTTTTCTCCGAAAAATATTTTAATTTTTTAAACTGGTACTTCCAAGGTGGTAAAAACACAATTTCTTCTTTTGATAATATTTCAATTTTTATTGATAATATCATAAAACTAAATTTTTTTAAAGGTTTAATTTTATGCTTAAAAGTAAAATTAGAAAACGAATTAATATTTTTTTCTCATACCTTTCCAGATGATAATGAAACATTAACTAAAGTTTTAAACGATTTTAATAATATAGAAAACTTAGATTATCTTGATGAATATTTAATCAATCAGTTTTTATGGTCAAGAAAAATATGGGGCATAGATGCTTTTAATGGAAAATATACTAAACCCACAGAATTTGAACAAATAAAAGATATATTTACCAATAATAAAATTAAACATTATATTGTTGGACACACTAAAATCTCAAAAACTAATGAACCTTTTTATCATTTTGATGGGAAAATAATAAATATAGATCTACATGGTACCCCTTCTTCTAAACCTCTAATTCTTGATAATTTAAATATATCAAATATTGATAAAAATATAAAAAAACTAAATTACCCCAACTTATTCCTCCAAAATTATATACACTAGTAAATTAAATAAAAATAAAATTTAAAGTATAAAAGGAGGATCCATAAAATGATTTTTTTTTACAATTTAAAAAAGAAACTCATTGTAATTTTACTTTTAGCTATTGCTTTAATATCACTTTCTAGTTTATACTCTTTTGCACAAAAAACCAAAAAATTACCTTTAAAATATAAAACCTTAATATCTCAATTATATACCCAAGATAAAATATATAATTTAAATGAAAGAGTTGATAAAGAATTATACACCACTAAAAAAATCTACGTTAATGAAATTATTATTAAAGGTAATAAATTAATTTCTTCTGATATAATAAAAGAAAATTTAAAAATAAAAGAAGGAGATATATTTAATATAGAAGATTTAAGAGATAACATTAGATCACTTTATGAGATGGGATATTTTAGCGATATTAACACAGAATTTGAAGAAGTTTCTAATAATAAAATAAATATTATCTTATTAATAACAGAGAACCCACTAGTTAATAAAATAGAATTTAAAGGTAATAGAATCTTAAGCGATTTAGACTTGATAGAATTAATTAATACAAGACCTGGTAAAATACTTAACTACAATATAATAAAACAAGATATAGAAATTATAAACGAAGAATACAATAAAAAGGGATACATAGGGGTTCCCAATCATGTTCAAGATTTAGAAATTACTTCAGATGGGAAAATAATATTCTTTATAAAAGAAGCTATATATCCTAAAAAAATAGAAATAAAAGGAAATACACTATTTAAAGAAAAAGACTTATTAAAATTAATTACAATAAAACCAAATGAACCACTTATTAAAAATGAATTAGAAAAATCCTTAAAAAATATATATGATTTTTACCAAGATAATGGATACTTATTAGCCGATATCAGATCTGATATACAAGAAGATACAATAGTTTTAGAAATTTATGAAGCTGTTTTAGAAGACATTGAAGTCCAAGGAAATACTAAAACTAAAAACTATGTTATAGAAAAACATTTTAACTTAGAAAAAGGAAAAGTAATAAATATATATAAGCTAAGAAAAGGTTTAAGGAAATTGCAATTAGGAGGATTATTTAAAAACGCTGATATAGATTTTAAAGGGGGTTCTAAACCTGGTAATGTTATAATGATAGTAAAAGTAGAAGAACAACAAACCGGACAATTAGTAGTAGGAGCTGGTTTCGGGGGATTACCTGGTAGTAACAGAGGAGGTATTGCTGGTAATATTTCTTTATCTCAATTAAATTATAAAGGTAAAGGGCAACAAGTATATTTAAATTGGGAAAGAGGAAATTTAATTAATAGCTTATCCTTCTCATTTTCAGATCCATTTTCTTTAAAAAATGATTACTTTTTTTCATTTTCCACTTACTTTACCGAACTGTTTAAACAAAGAGCTATAGTATCTAATAATCCCTTAACTATTGGATTATATAAAGATTTTAGAAGTTCAATATCCTTTTCATTTGGAAAAAGATTAATAAGCAAAGATATGATTTACTCTTTTTCCTTAGGTACTTCCACTTTTAAGGTTTCTCCCACTCCAGATAAAACTTACCCTTACGTTATAAATCCTTCTAAAGGATCTTACTCATTTACAGGATTAAATATTTCAAAAGATACAAGAGATGACGAATTTTATCCTACTAGAGGTATCTTTTATTCAGTTGATACATCAGCTTTTTTAAAAAACAGTGGGAATTTAGATAGTTTTTCTAAAATAAGTTTTGAATTTAGGAAATACTTTAATTTAAAGAATGAGAAAGTTTTTGCAACAAGATTTTTTATGGGATTAGCTACTGATAAAATCCCATTTGTTTATCAATATACCTTAGGTGGATCTGATACTTTAAGAGGTTACGATTTCAATAGATTTATAGGATCTAAAGCAATATTACTTAACTTAGAATATAGATTCCCAGTTTCAAGAAAAATAGAAAACCTCTATGGAGCCACTTTCATTGATATAGGAAAAGCATTTCAACCTAATGAATCAATTAACTTAAATAAATTAGGGTTAGATTATGGAGTAGGCCTTAGATTTGTTGTTCCTCAATTTGGATTAATAAGAGTAGATTATGCTATATCTAAAGAAAAAACTAAATTAGCAGTAGGTATTGGTCAAACCTTCTAAAAAATAATCTTTAATAATAATATGATACTAAAATTTTTTTAGTCAATTAAGTTTTTAGCTAAAAATTATTATTTTTAAATTTTATTTAGTAAATAAAACAACCAATATACTTAAACTTAATCCTATTGTTATCCAAAGGTAATAATTATAGAACAAGCCATTAAAAACACTATTAGATATAACAGAACCTTTATAAAAATAATTTGCTATTTTATTTACTACACCATCTACTATTAAATTATCAATATAGTTTAATAAATTACTAAAACTCCTTATTACATATCTACTAAATAGGTGATAAAAATCGTCAATATAATATCTATTTACCAAAATCCTATATATTCCCGCAAATAAATTAGGTATAATCCTATTTCTTTGAGGATAATATATAACATAAGCTAAAATCAAGCCTATAAAAAGTAATAATGTAGAAGATACAACTAAACCTATATTAAAATGTAATTCTTTTTCTATGAAATTAAAATCTTTAAAGACTTCTTTTATAGACTCAGCAAATAAGTGCTTATTAACAATAAAATCAAATGGTAAATTAATTATTCCTACTATTACTGAAAATACAGCCAATATTACTAAAGGAATAGTCATATTCAAAGGTGATTCTTTAATGTTTTTGTGAATTTCTTGAACTAATTCATATTCTATGGTATTTACTTGTTCATGCTCATTTTTAGTTATTTTCTTTAAAAAAGCCACCACCCATATTCTTGACATATAAAATGCTGTTAATAATACTGTTATAAACGTAAAAACAAAAAAGAAAATATAATTATTAGAAATTAATACATTTAAAATTTCATCTTTAGAGAAAAAACCACTTAATGGGAATAATCCAGCTAAAGCTAAAAATCCAATAGTAAATGTTATAAACGTTATTTTCATAGATTCTTTAAGATTTCCCATAATCCATATATCATTAGGATCTATATGATGATGTTTGTTATTGTGTTCATTACTATGTTCATTATGATTGTTATTATGATGTTCGTGAGTAATTTTATGATGAGCTTTTTCAATAGCTGTTATAACACTTCCAGCAGATAAGAATAATAGAGCTTTAAAGAATCCGTGAGTAATCAAATGGAATATAGCAGCTATAACACCATACACCCCAGCACTTAAAGCAGCAAACATATACCCCAATTGACTCATAGTTGAATAAGCCAATACTCTCTTTATATCTCTATTAACAATTCCCATAGTAGCTGCTAAAAATGCAGTAACTGCTCCCATAAATCCTACTATATAAACTATCTTAATACCCAATATATTTAGGTTATAAAACATTGGATATAATCTAGCTATTAAATATACTCCAGCTGCTACCATAGTCGCAGCATGTATCAAAGCAGAAACAGGAGTAGGTCCTTCCATAGCATCAGGTAGCCATACATGTAACGGTACTTGAGCACTTTTACCAAAAGCTGCTATCATCAATCCTATTGGTACTAATATAGATAATGTTTTTACTACTTCCATATTATTTAAATAGGTTATATCCAAACTAATTCCATTTGAGATTAATATAAATAAAGCTACTAAAAAACCTAAGTCTCCTAATCTTGTGATAATGAAAGCTTTTTTAGCGGCAAAAGAAGCACTATCCTTATGATACCAATAACCTATCAATAAATAAGAACATAATCCCATAATTTCCCATCCTATTATCAAAGTAACTAAAGAAGAAGCTAAAACGGTTATAAGCATTCCTGAACTAAATAAACTTAAATAAGCAAAAAATCTTGGGTAGTCCCTATCATTTTCCATATATCCAGTAGAATATATTTGTATCATTAATACTACAAAAGTTACCATTAAACTTACCCATAAACTGAGATTATCATAAAGAAAACCAATATTTATTTTATAATTTTCAAGAATAACCCAACTAAATAAGTTAAATATCTGAAACTCTTTATTTAACAAATTAAAAGCTAAAATAACAGTAAATACAAAAGAGATAAGAATAGCAAAAATTGTAATACTTGAATAAATTTCCTTAGGAAGTTTATTTTTAGGTTTTTCAGTATAAAAAGAAAACTCTTTTAATTCATCCGTAGAATATTTAGCTTTTTCAAATAGAAAAACTAATAAAGCTACTATAAAGAATGCAAACAATGGAAGTAATGGCATTAATATTGCTATTAATTTTAGTGCCATTTTATCACCTACCTATTCTTCAATTTCAATTTTATTTAAAAATTCTATAATTTATTTTATTTACCTTTTCAAATTAATTAGAATTCAAATTAATTAGAAATACTCTTTTTAGTTTTTTGTAAAGGGTTTAAATTAATAAAACCTAAAATTATAATAGAGATTAACTATAATTAAAGGAGGATCTCTAAATGGATGAGTTTTTAAAAAAAATAGATTCAAAAAGAATAGAATATAATAACTCCCTTAATGATCAAATAATAGAGAATATATATAGTAATATAAATGAAATTGTAAAAGATGTTATCCAATATAGAGAAAGTAAATGGAATAAAATAGAGGAAATATTAGATAAGTTTTTAACTTCAAAGTTAGGTGGGCTTGTAACTATAATATTACTATTAACTTTAGTTTTATGGATAACAATAATAGGAGCTAATTATATTAGTGATATATTAGCTTCTGTTTTTTTGTATATAGAAAATATTTTAAGAAGTATTTTAAAATTTCTTAAGTTTAATGAAGTTTTTATAAGTTTTTTAATAGATGGAGTTTATAAAGGATTAAGTGCAGTTGTTAGTGTGATGTTACCACCTATGGCAATATTTTTTCCACTTTTTACTTTACTCGAAGATTTAGGATTACTTCCAAGAATCGCCTATAATTTAGATACTTTATTTAAGGCAGTAGGATCTACAGGGAATCAAGCATTAACTATGGCTATGGGGTTTGGATGTAATGCTGCTGGTGTTATATCTACAAGAATAATAAAATCTCCTAAAGAGAGATTAATAGCTATTATAACGAATAATTTAATGCCGTGTAATGGTAGATGGCCATTACTTATTTTACTATCCACTTTATTTATTGCTCCTATATTTTATAAATCAAATCCTTTATTAGGATCTTTAATTACTGCTATTACCTTAGTTTTTGCAATTATAATCGGATTTATATTTACAATGATATTATCCTTTGGGTTATCTAAAACTATTTTAAGAGATGTTTTAAGCTTTTATATTCTGGAATTACCTCCATTTAGGAAACCTAATATATTAAATATCTTGAAATTATCAATAATAGATAGAACAATATTTGTTTTATTAAGGGCAGTATACATGGCTGCTCCCGTTGGTGGAATTGTATGGTTAATTAATTACTTTCATATTACTCCTTACCTTATTAAGTTTTTTGATCCTTTTGGAAAAATATTTGGCTTAGATGGAGTTATTATTCTAACTTACATTATCTCTTTACCAGCTAATGAATTAGTGGTTCCTTCCTTAATTATGTTATATACTTCTAATTTAACTTTTACTGAATTGGATAACATTAAAAGCATCTATGAGATTTTTATAGCTAATGGTTGGAATTTTAAAACCGCTATTTTAGTTATTTTATTTTCTATACTACATAATCCATGTTCTACTACTATATTAACTATTTATAAAGAAACTAATTCTATTAAATGGACTTTAATTGCTACTTTCTTACCCTTATTTATTGCTTTTATTGTATTATTTATTGTCAATAAGATTTTTTTATTTTTAAAGATATGATATACAAATATAGATAATAAAAGGGTGAGAAAAATATGAGATATGTAAAACTAAAGATATATGGTAAAGTTCAGGGTGTAGGTATGAGATATTTTATAAAAAAGAAAGCAGATAATTTTAAAGTTTTTGGGTATGCTAAAAATCTACCAGATTCTACTGTTGAAGCACTACTAATTGGGGATAAAGATAATATAAATTATTTAATTGAAGATATAAAAGTTGGTCCTTCTTTAGCTAAGGTTTCTAAAATTGAAATCCTTGAAGATAAAGAAATACCCCAAAAAGAGTTTGAAAATATGGGATATTTCTATTTTGAAATATACTAAGTATTTTAATAAAATTAAAATTAATGAAAAAAAAAGGATATAGCGTTTTAGAAGTAATGATAAGTTTTATAATTGTATTAATTTTAATCTTAATAGCTTATTATTATTATTCAAAATTACAAGAAGACGCTAAAATAGCTGTATTCATATCAAATAAAAGGTATATTATGTTAGCTTGCTATAGATATTATTTAGATAAAAATATTCTACCTAATAGCTTATTAGATCTTTTTACTGATCCTTATAGAGATTATCTACCTAAAAACTTATCTTCATATTTTATAATAAGTTCTTGGAATAGTGAAATTTCAATTTATAGTTATTTTTATCCCTCACTTTTTATTTCTTATTTATATCTTGAAATTAGGGATCTAAAATCAAATAGAAAATTTGTTTCCCAAAGTACACAATTAAAACTAATTTCCAAATTAAAAGATGACTTTATTAATTATAAAAATCTTAATTCTAAGGAGTATATGGTATTTAAATTACTTTATTTAGTAAGATAAAAAAGATTTTTATATAGATGAAAAAAATAGTATCATTTTATATAGCACTATTAGTAATTATTTTTTTAGTTTTGAATAATTTTTTTGTAGTGAAATTATGGGAGTTCAATTTTGTTGAAAGCAAAAAAAAAGAAATAAAATATATAGCTAACAATATCTTAGATATTTTAAAAAACAACACAGCTCAAAATTTAGAAAATATAGATAAAAATTATTTAATTTATTTATTTTCCAATTTACCTGAATATATATATTTTATTGTGTATGACAAAAATTATAGAATTATTATCTATTATCCTGTTTTTTTTAATGTAGATTATAATTTCTTAAAATCAATTAAATTTAACCAAGAAAAATTAATTTTTCAAGATTACATATTAACCTATTTTTTACCGTTTAACAATTATATGCTTGCTATTGAAATGAATCTTAATTTTATAAAAGAAATAAGAAAAGATTTAATTTATATAGCTATCTTTATTATTTTATTTAGCTTGCCTTTTTCTTATTTATTATCTATTCTAATATTTAACCTAATTGAGAAAAGAATCAATATTATAAAGGAATTTGTTTTTAATGTTTCTTTAGGAAAATTTGATTACAATATAGATTATAAATATAATGATGAACTAAAAGATATATTTATTAAAATAAAGTTAATGAAAGAGTATTTAGTCAAATATATTAATGAAATTGAGCAAAATAAAAAGATTTTAGAAGAAATTTTTAATAATGTTCCATTTTTTGTTATTATAGTGGATAATTATGATAAAATTATTTACTTAAATAAACCTTTAACTCAAGATTTAAAGCAGTTTTTCTTAAAACATTTAACAGATATAGAATTAAACAATGATAAAATAATTAAGTATGATAAATCATATTTTAAGATGGCAGTATTTGAAAATAATTTAAATAGGATAGGAATTTTTATTGATATAACTGATTTTTATAATTTAAGTGAATTAAAGGATAAAGCTTTAGCTATGGTATCCCACGATTTAAGGACTCCTATTGCTTCCATTAAAGCTAACTTACAATTTCTACTTACTAAAAATCTTGAAAATGATATAAAAAATAAAATTAATTCTATACTTATAGAATTAGATAGAATAAACTACATGATTCATAGGTATTTAGATTATAGTAGGATAAAATTAGGAAAAAAAATAGTAAAAATAGAAATAATAAAATTAATTGATTTTGTTAATTTCATTAATGATTTTGTAAATTTCTTAGAATATTCAGAAAATATAGATTTTAATAACGAAGCTATTTTTGAAAATATAGAAAATAACCAAGAATTAAAAAATAAGAATATACTAATTGATTTAGAATTATTTAAACAATTACTTTCTAATTTACTTGATAATGCCTATAAATATTCTCTTAATAAAAAAGTAATTTTAGATTTATATTTTAATGAAAATAAACTTTTAATTAAAATAGGGAATTTAACATCTTTACAGAATTATAATATTATAAAGGAAATAATTAAAGCTAATAATGATTTATACTTATCGAAGGGTAAATTAGGGTTACTTATTATTAAAGAAATAGCTAATATTTTAAATATAAAGATCCAAATAGAAAAGCAAGAAATAAAAGAAACTTATAATGAAGATAATAGCATTGTGCTACATTTTATTTTAGTAATAAATTATTATTAAGTATGAATTCAATAAGAAAGTATTATGAAAGTAGGGGTTTTACAATTTCAACCAAAATTTAAAAATAAAGAACTTAACTATAAAATTATAAAAAACTACCTTAAAGATGTAAGAAATGCACTAATAGTTTTACCTGAACTCGCTAATACAGGGTATTTATTTTTAGATAAGTCTGAAATAAAAGAATTAGCAGAAGAAATACCTAATGGAGAATTTAGTAATCTTTTGATAGAAATTGCTAAAAAGAATAATTTAGTATTAGTAAGTGGATTAATTGAAGTAGAAGGAAATAATTTTTATAATTCTGCAATTATCATTGGTCCTTATGGGTATATAGGAAAATATAGAAAAATTAACTTGTTTTATAAAGAAAAACTAATTTTTGAACCTGGAAATAAATTAGAAGTATTTGATATAGTTTTTAAAGATGATAAAAACAAAGAATATTTAGTAAAGTTAGGGGTTATGATTTGTTTTGATTGGTACTTTCCGGAAATCTCAAGGAATTTAATGTTAAAAGGGGCAAATATTATAGCTCATCCTTCTAATTTAGTATTACCTTATTGTCCCTTAGCTATGCCTATTAGAGCTTTAGAAAATAAATTATATACTATAACCGCTAATAGAATAGGAAAAGAAGAAAATCAAGGAGAAAGTTTAAGTTTTATTGGACAATCTGTTATATGTTCCCCTAAAGCTGAATATTTACTCAAATTAGATAATAAACAGGAAGGGGTCTTTTTAGTAGATATTGATTTAAATATAAATAAAAATATAACAAACCTTAACAATTTAGAACAAGATTTAAAATCTCTTTATGAAAAATTAAATTCAATGAAAAATTAAACTCAAAAATAAATTAAATATGTATAAAAAAATATTGATTTTATCTACATATGTTCCTTTCATTTATGGTGGAAATGTAAATTTTATCAATTGGTTATCCTTAAAGATAAAAGAATATTATCCTGAAGTTTTAGTTGATACCATTTTAATTCCCTTTAGTGATGATCCTAATTTAGTTTTAAATCAAATAGAAGGATTAAAAAAAATGAAATTTAATTATGGAGATATTTTAATATGTTCAAGGCCATTTAGTTATGTAGTTGAACATGATAATAAAGTTATTTGGTTTATGCACCATTTAAGATACCTTTATGACCTCTGGGATACAAAATTTAATCCATTAAATACAAACGATAAAAAAAATATTGAATTCAGAAGAAAAGTATTAGAAATAGATAATAAAGCGTTAAAAGAAGCAAAGAAAGTTTTTGCTATTTCTAAAACTGTAGCTAATAGATTAAAAAAATTCAATAATATAGATGTAGAAATAATATATCCACCCTTGTTTAATAATGAACAATATTATAATGAGGATTATGGGGATTACATTTATTTTCCAAGTAGAATAACTGGTTCTAAAAGACAGCACTTAGCTATTCAAGCTATGAAATATACTAAAACTAAGATTAAGTTAATTATTTCTGGTAATATAGAAGGTAAGTATTTCAAGAATCATATTCAACCTCTTTTAAAAGATAGTGAAATATCTTCTAAAGTAAAAATAATAGATAAGTATATACCAGAAGAAGAGAAATTAAAATTATATGCTAATGCTTTAGCAGTAGTCTTTGTTCCTTATGATGAGGATTATGGATATATAACTTTAGAAGCTTTTTACTCTAAAAAATTGTTAATAACATTAAAAGATTCAGGAGGTCCTACTGAGTTTGTAGAAAACGAATATAATGGATTTATTTTAGAAAATGATTTAAAACTTTTAGCCGAAACTTTTGATAGGTTATATTCTAACAAAGAGTTAGCTAAAAAGATGGGAGAAAATGCTTATTCTTATATTTTATCTAAAAATATAACTTGGGATAATGTTTTTAAATTAATTTTTAAGGATGATGATATCTTTAGAAATCTATTGTCAAAATTTAAATTATAAAAAAGAGGATAAAAAAAAAGGATATAGAATAGAATAAATAGAATAATAAGAAAGATAAAAGCCGGAGTGGCGGAATAGGTAGACGCAGGGGACTTAAAATCCCCCGGAGTTAAAGCTCCGTGCCGGTTCGAGTCCGGCCTCCGGCATCCCCTTAAGAAGCTTAACATTATGAAAAGCACCATAAATATTGATATAGATTACTTATGTGAATTAGCTCATATACACCTAGAGCCTTCTGAAAAAGAAATTATACACCAAGATATTGTTAAAATTATTGATTTCTTTTCTAAACTTCAAGAAATTGATACCAAAGATGTAGAAATTTATTATAATGAGCACTTAGGAGATACTAAATTTTTAATGAGTAACGCTAAAACTGAAATTGATGTTAAAAATTATTTAGAAGTTAATACTAAAAATGAAGGAATGTATATCAAAATACCTCCTATTTTAAAAAAATAAATTCTTTTAAAAAATAAATTCTGAAAATAAAAAATAAGGAGAGAAAAATTTATGGGTTTAAAAAAAGAAGAAAAAGAAAAAATAATATCATTAATTCAAAGACATGAAAAAGATACAGGTTCCCCTGAAGTTCAATTTTTATTATTAAATGCCAGAATAAATCTTTTAGAAGAGTATCATAAAAAAAACCCCAAGGATAATCAATCCTATAGAACTCTCTTAAAATTATATGCTAAAAGAAGAAAATTAAGGAATTATATTATTGAAAATTATCCCGAAGTTTTCAAAAAAATAAGAGATCTCTTAGTATAAAATACCTATGTTGCTTTTATTATATTTTTTTTTATTTTTTAAGCTGGGGGGTTTTTAATGTTAAGAACTGATCTGGAACAAAGCCTATTCTACTTAAATAAATCAATTATCTACTTAAGTAATTTAATTTTCTTTATAAATTCAGATAATTCCGATTATCCTAATTTATTAGAAAAATTTGAATATAACTATAATTCATTTATAAAAATTTTTGAAAAAAACACTGATTTATTTAAAATAGTTTTTTTTAAGGAAATAAATAATGAAGAAATTTTAAATCTGTTTGAAAATATAATTAAACATAAAGAATTGCTTTCAATTATTTCTAATTCTGAAAAATCAGATACTATAGCATCATTAAATAATTTATTAAACAATTTATCATTTTTATTGAATTATTTAAATAATATTTTTTATTCACTACCGAGTAATGAATTAAAGTCATGGGAATTAATAGTTTTAAATTCTTTTTTAGATAAATTAGATTTAAGTCATAGTAATTATATAATATTGCTATTAAATGGCTTAAAAGAATATTACGAAGTATTTTTAAAAATAAGAGGAGATTTATTAGGACAAGAATTAAAAGAAGATACCTTAAAAATAATCTCTTTTATTAAAGAATTAACAGATTCTTTAGAAAACAAAACAATTTTAAGTAAAGCCAATAATTATACAAAACAAATAAAAGAAATAGATGAATATATTAAGGAAGTAGATACTAAAATAAGTGATTATGAATATTATATTATTTCAAAAGATGTTTCCTTAACAAGAATTCCTTTTGCTAATATTTGGTTTGAATTTATCCTTTATTCCTATTGGCTTTATGAAAATAGTATATCTCTTAATACTTTAAAAAATCTATATGAATATAGAACAAAAGATTCTTTTGATAATGCTTTTAAATGGTACGAAATTTATATAACTAGAATTTTCAATAAAGAATCTATTAAAAATGAGTTATATAAAAATATAAACCAAAAATTAAATGAAATAAAAGATTTTATTAGTAATTTATATTTACAAATAGTGAATAACTATCCTAATAAAGTAGAAATATCGAATTCATGGGCTAATTTGTTTTATGATATCTTAAGTTATATGGATAAATTAGAAAAAGAAATTCATATTACATATAATTCTAAAGAATTAAAAGGAAGCGGTATATTTGAGAATTTATATGATATAATCTATAGAGTTTATTCAGAGGATTTACCTATAGTATCTTTATATAATTTTTATTCTTATTTAAATGATATTATTAATGATTTAGAAAAAACTGAAGATAGCTTACTTACTCCTTATGATAAGCTAGTTTTGGATAATATTGATTTATTTAATGAATTTTTAGTTACTATAAATAATTATTTTCTTGAATATGAAAATAAGGATTTATTAGTAGATATATGGCTATATTTTGATAGTAAAGTAAAACCTATTTTATTAAATATAATTAACGATTACAAAGACATAGAAAAAATATTTGAAGCAAAAAAGATAGTATGTTTTAAATGTGGATTTGAAAATGAATATTATAATGAATACTGTGTTAAATGTAATTCTAAGTTAATAAAACCCAAAATAGAAAGTCAATCTACTGTAAAAATAGTATTTAATCAATTTAAAGAAAATTATCTAAATAATTTAGATTATTCTAAATTTTTATATGCGTTTATTAATCTAATTAATAATTCTGTTATTAATTTTGAAAGTATTTATAGGAACTTAGAAAATTTACCAAAAGAAGGAGAAGTAATAGTTTTATTAGAAAAAATAGAAAATATTTTAGTTGCGTTAGCTAATATCAAAAATAATCTATCTTTATTTAGCAATTTAGCTGATGATAATGAAAAAAAGGAATTAATTGAAACGATGGAAATCAATATAGAAGAATTAGAAAAATTATTAAATGATTTTAATAATTACATAACTAATTTACAAACTAATGCTAGAAGTTTCTAAAATTACTATTTATAATTTAAGGAGGTGAAATTAATATGAGTAAATGGATTTATTTCTTTGAGGAAGGTCGAGCTGATATGAAATTATTATTAGGTGGTAAAGGAGCTAATTTAGCTGAAATGACTAATTTGGGATTACCTGTACCACCAGGATTTACTATTACTACTGAAGTTTGCAAATTATATTTAAATAATCCGGAAGAAATTATCAATAAATTAATGCCATTAGTAAAAGAATCGATGAAAGAAATAGAAAGAAGAATGAATAGGAAATTTGGGGATACTGAAAATATGCCTTTACTTGTAGCTGTCAGATCAGGAGCACCCGCTTCAATGCCTGGAATGATGGATACCATCCTTAATGTAGGATTAAATGATCAAACCTTAATATCTTTAGCTAAAGCTACAAATGAAAGATTCGCTTTAGATTCTTATAGGAGATTATTACAGATGTTTGGTTCTACTGTTATGGGTATTAAAACTTTTGAAGATATCTTACATCATTATAAAGAAAAACACAATAAAAAATTTGATATAGAATTAGATATTCAAGATCTAAAAAATATAATAGAATTATATAAACAAGAATATATTAAACATAATAAAGAATTTCCCCAAGATGTCTATAAACAATTGGAATTATCAATAAGAACTGTATTCAATTCATGGAATAATGAAAGAGCAAAAGAATATAGAAGATTATATAATATCCCCCAAGATTGGGGAACTGCTGTTAATATAGTTTCAATGGTTTTTGGTAATTTAAATGATAAATCTGCTACAGGTGTAGCTTTTAGTAGAAATCCTTCTACAGGAGATATTGAATTTATTGATGGTAAAAGGGTATTATATGGTGAATATTTAGTTAATGCTCAAGGAGAAGATGTAGTAGCAGGTATTAGAACTCCTGAACCTATTGTAAATATGATGAAAAAATGGGGAGATATTTATGATGAATTATTAAAAATAGCAGAAAAACTAGAAAAACATTATAAAGATATGCAAGATATGGAATTTACCATAGAAGATGGGAAATTATATATGCTTCAAACAAGGAATGGTAAAAGAACTCCTGCTGCTGCTGTTAAATTAGCTGTTTCTTTTTATAAAGAAGGCTTAATAACCAAAGAAGAAGCTTTAATGAGAGTCTCTACAGATGAAATTGAAAAATTACTACATCCTCAAGTTGATCCAAATTATAAAGAAAAGCCGATTGCTAAAGGATTAAATGCTTCTCCAGGAGCAGCCTATGGTAAAGTAGTATTTGATTCGAAATTAGCAGCTACTTTAGGAGAACAAGGAGAGAAAGTTATCTTAGTTAGACCTGAAACTAATCCTGATGATATTCATGGATTAGTCAGAGCTAAGGGAGTTTTAACTTCTAGAGGAGGTAATACTAGTCATGCTGCTGTAGTAGCAAGAGGTATGGGAAAACCTGCTGTAGTTGGGGCTGAAGAAATTAAAATAGATTTAGAAAATAGATTATTTAAAGTTAATGATATTGTAGTTAAAGAATATGATGTAATAACTATAGATGGAACTACAGGAAAAGTTTATTTAGGGCAAGTACCTTTAATTGATCCTAATCCTACTAAAGAATTCTTTGAGTTATTAGAATTAGCAGATGAAGTAGCTAAAATAGGGGTAAGAGCAAATGCTGATACCCCTGAAGATGCTGCTAAAGCTTATTATTATGGAGCTAAAGGTATTGGATTATGTAGGACTGAGCATATGTTTATGGCAGAAGATAGATTACCTGTTATGCAAGAAATGATTATAGCTAGTAATTATGAAGAACGTAAAGAAGCATTAAATAAATTATTATTAATGCAAATAGAAGATTTTTATAATATATTTAAAGAAATGAAAGGTTATCCAGTAGTTATTAGATTATTAGATCCACCTTTACATGAGTTTTTACCTAAAGAAGAAATATTAACCGAATTAATAAAAGAAGCAAAAGAAAAAGGTCAAACTGATTTACTAGAAAAATATGAAAAGATGTTAATTAAAGCTAAAAATTTAAAAGAAGCTAATCCAATGTTAGGATTCAGAGGTTGTAGATTAGGGATAGTTTATCCAGAAATAAATGAGATGCAAGTTACTGCAATATTTAAAGCAGCTGCTAAAGCTCATAAAGAGGGAATTAAAGTTTTCCCTGAAGTAATGGTACCACTTGTTGGACATGTTAATGAAATAAAATTCGTTAAAGAGCGTTTAGAAAAAGTTGCTAAAAAAGTCTTACAAGAAGAAGGAGTTAATATAGATTATATGTTTGGTACGATGATAGAGGTACCAAGAGCTGCATTAATAGCCGATAAAATCGCTGAGCATACTGAATTCTTCTCATTTGGTACTAATGATTTAACTCAAATGACTTTTGGATATTCTCGTGATGATGCTGAAGCTAAGTTTATTCCATATTACCTTGAACATGGGATCCTAGAATTCAATCCTTTCCAAACTTTAGATACTGAAGGAGTAGGTCAATTAATGAAAATATGTTTAGAAAAAGCTAAAAAAGTTAAAAATATAGAAACAGGTATATGTGGGGAACACGGTGGAGATCCTAAGAGTATTGAATTTGCTTACTCTATTGGTATAGATTATGTAAGTTGTTCACCTTATAGAGTACCTGTTGCTAGACTGGCTGCTGCACATGCTACTATTAAATTATCCTCTAAAAAAGTAGATTTAGTAGAAACTAGATAGAAAATACAAAAAATAATCTTTAACATAAAGATAATAAATTGAAGTTTTAATAAAGAATAGCTAAAAAAAATATAAAAGGAGTCGAGTTATTTTATGGATAGTTTTAAGGATGTTTTTTTTAAAAAAAAATATATAGTAAAGTATTTATTTAATTATTTAATTATAGGTCTTCTATTTTTTTTATTTTATTTGTATTTATTAAAATTTCAAGTATTTTCTAATGTAGAAGCAAATTTAAGTTACGATAATAATTCATATAAAGCATATATTTTAAATAATATTTCCTATGTGGATACGCAAGTTTTGTCTGCTATATTAGATACCCCTGTTTATTGGGATCCTAATGAAAAAGTACTTATTGCTTCTAATTTAAGAATATATACTAAAGCTGTAGTTTATAAGAATAAATTATTAATTGCTTTAAGAGACGTTTTAGCTCCATTAGGTTATGAAATTAAATGGAATCAGGAAAATAGAAGTATAATTATTTACAAACCGAGTTATAAAAAAAGCACTTCCAAAGCTGATTTAAAAATTGAAAACTCTAATACTAATTCTAATGATAAAATAAATAAAAATGATAATATCAAAAAATATGAAATCCCCTTTATTGATAATGATAATAATAATAAAAATGATATTAATAAATCCAAAGAAATCAATAAACAACTAATTGCTACACTTCCTACTGTTTTTATACCAAGAAGTGCTAGTAATGAAGAATTTAAAGTAACTGTTAGTGATTTAAAAGAATCAAAATTAGTAAAAGGGTTATATACACCTAAAGAAGGATTTAAATTTGTAATTTTAACAGTTTCTCAACAAAATTTATCTAATAAAGTACAGCTTTATACAGGGAAATTTGTATTATATGATGATAAAGGTTATAAATATGAATATATAGAAGGGTTAAGTAGTTATATATTACAAGTTTTATTACCATCAGGTATGAATTTTGGGACTTTAGTTTTTGAAATCCCTGAAAATAATATTCCATCTAAATTAGTACTTGAAACATACGGTTCTACCCCTATTACACTTAGTTTAATTTAAACTTATATTAATTAAAGAACTATTTTTCCATAAAAATTTCATTAAATTATAAAAGTTTAGTTAGGGGGAAGGCTAAATTCTATGTGAGTAGAGATAGTTTTATTATAAAAAATGATATTCTATTTTATAAAGAAAATTTTTTTAAAGATCCAGAAGTTCAAAGTTTTATAGATATAACAAATGTAAAGCAAAACAATTTAAAAGGATTAAATTTAAAAATTCCGCATAATTTAATAACAGTTATATGTGGAGTTTCTGGTAGTGGTAAGAGTAGTTTAGCTTATGAAGTTATATATTCTGAAGGTCAAAGGAGATATTTAGAAGCTATTTCTAATTATGCAAAGCAATTTTTAACTAAATTAGAAAAGCCTAATGTAGATAAAATAGAAGGTTTAAGACCTACTATCTCAATTGATCAAAGGATTAAAAATCTAAATCCCCGTTCTACTGTCGGAACTATAACTGAAATCTATGATTATTTAAGGTTAATATATGCTTCCATTGGAATTCCATTTTGCCCATTTTGTAATATAGTTATATCCAAATTAGAGCCAAGCGAAATTTTAGAACAGATTCTTCTAAATTACAAAGATAAAAAAATATCAATCTTAGCTCCTGTAATTAGATATAAAAAAGGAGACCATAAAATCACTTTAAACAAAATTAAAAAAATGGGTTTTACTAAGGTTATTGTTAATGATATTAAATTTGATATAGACGATGAAATTGAATTAAATAAATTTGAAAAACATAATATAGATGTCATAGTAGATAATCTTATAGTAAATGAAAATAACAGAGGTAGATTACTAAATTCGATATCGTTAGCGATGGATACTACTTTGAAACTATCTATAGATAAAGAAAAGCAGAAGTTAGTTAAGATTTTTGTAGATGATAAATACTTATTATATTCAGGGAGCTTTAGTTGTTATAATTGTGGTTTTAGTTATCCTGAAATAAGCTGGAGATTATTTTCTTTTAATACCCCCTTAGGAGCTTGCGAAAAATGTAAAGGCTTAGGAAATGTTATTGATTTTAATCTAAATAAAATAATAGATTATAATTTATCAATAAAAGAAGGAGCTATTAAAATTTTTCCTAAAAATCAATATTCTTGGTATAAATTAAATTATTGGTGGGAAAAAATTAGGAACTTTTGTTATGCTAACGACATTGATATTAATAAACCTCTAAAAAACATTGATAAAGAAAAAATAGAGAAACTTATTTATGGAGATTCTAATTTTGAAGGGATTAGAGAATTTGTTAATGAATTGTATTATAGTTACGATTTTGATTTATCTAATTTAGTTTTTGAAGTTAAATGTAAAGAATGTAATGGTTATAGATTAAATAAGATAGCTTTAAGTGTTAAGTTAAAAACAAATAATGAAAAGTATTATAGTATTGGAGATTTAGCCTCTAAGCCAATTAGTCAAATAAAAAATATACTGAATTCTTTAGAATTAACCCAAAAACAAAGAGAAATTGTACAAAATCTACTAGATGAGGTTGTAAAAAGATTAGATTTTATAATTGAATTAGATTTAGGGTATTTAGATTTATATAGGACTGCTTCTAATTTATCTTCAGGAGAGGCCCAAAGAATTAAAATAGCTTCACAATTAGGAGCTCAATTATCCGGTATTATATATGTCTTAGATGAACCAACCATTGGATTACATCCTTATAATGTAGATAAAGTTATTAAAAGCATCTTAAAACTAAAAGAATTAAATAATACAATTATAATTGTAGAACATGATAAACAAGTAATTAAGAACGCTGATTTTTTAATAGAGTTAGGATATGAAGGTGGGCAAAATGGTGGGTATCTTTTATTTTCCGATTTCCTTAATAAATATTTTGAACTATTTAATACTTTTAATTTTGACTTTCTAAATTCTTTGTATAACAACAATGGAAATTTAGAAGAAACATTAGAAGTAGTAGATTTACCAGAATCACTTAAGAAAGATATTTTAAACCTATATCAAAAATTTTTAAATAGTCCTATATTAAAATATTTATTTGATAAAGAAAAAGTTAAAAACATTGAAAAGGACTATATTAAAAAATTTAATCAAGAAGATTATATATATTTAAAAAATGTTAAATTAAACAATTTAAAAAATATATCTATAAAGATTCCATTAAATAGATTAACAGTTATAACAGGAGTATCAGGTAGTGGTAAAACCTCTATTTTAGATGCTTTATATTATAAATTAGCTTCTGAATTAAATCAAGAAGTTATTAGTGTATTTGATGAAAAGATTTATGGAGATATAGAATTTGATAAGCAAAAAATTAGTAAAGTAAGTTATGTAGATCAAAAACCTATAGGTAAAACTCCCAGATCTACAGTTGCTACTTATACCAAAGTATTTGATGAGATAAGATCTATATTTGCTAATTTACCCGAATCAAAGAGATTAGGGTTTAATGCCAGTAGATTTAGTTATAATTTACCTGAGGGTAGATGTGATAAATGTAAAGGAGAAGGTTTTATTAAATTAGATATGAATTTTTTACCTGATTTATATATAAAATGTGAATCTTGCGATGGTAAGAGATATAATTTAGAAACATTAAGCGTTAAATTTGATAATAAATATAGTATTTATGATGTATTGGAATTAACTGTAAAAGAAGCTATTAATGTGTTTAAAGGGTTTAAAAATGTTGAAGAGAAATTAAAATTTTTAGATGACATAGGATTAGGATATATCAAGTTAGGTCAGATTTCTCCGTCTTTATCAGGTGGAGAAAGTCAAAGAATTAAATTAGCTTATGAACTATCTAAAAGAAATGTTAATAAAACTATTTATCTATTAGATGAACCTACTACGGGATTACATTATTTAGATGTCCAAAAATTTCTAAATGTTATTTATCAATTGCTAAATAAGGGAGCAACTATTGTAATAGTAGAACACAATATAGAAGTTATAAAGAATGCTGATTATGTAATAGAAGTAGGTCCTAAAGCTGCAGATGAAGGAGGATATATTGTTTTCCAAAATACTTATCAAGAATTTCTTAAATCTAATACCTTAACTAAAAAATATATTCTAAATGAAATTAATTAAATTAAAAAGTATATTACAGGTTTCAAAAAGGAATGTATAATATCAAAAAAATTGAAAATTTAAAATTTAATTCCTTAGATTTAATATTTATACCTAACAATGAAAAGTATATTGTTTGTTTATTAAATTCTGATTTTATATGTTAGGTGAAAAAATCGCATCCAAATAGGATATAAGTATATCTGTCCTGATAAATAACGAACCTAAGTATAGAACGCTTCTAGGTTAAGCTTTAAAATCATACGCTAATAAATGACAGCATTAGGGAATGCTTAAAAAAATAATTCTTAAAAAAAAATATCATGTTTTAAACAGGGAGTTTGCAAAATTATTTAAAAAAAACAATAAAATAATTTAAAATAAGGGATTAAAAAAATTATTATTAATAAATAATTTGTTTTCAATAATTTTTCCTAAACATTTAAAAAGGGAAAAAAGCATTTTTATAATATTTTATAATAAATAAAAAAATGTATCTATTTTTTTTTGGATTTACAGGGTTAATTGGTTCTAATATATTTAATCACTTTGCTAACTTAAATTATTTTAAAAAGATTTTTTTATTTACCAGAAGATCAAATTTAGATCCAATTTTTAACAATTTTAACAATATTGAAATTATAAAATATTCTGAGTTAAATACAGATTTAATAAATAAAATAATTAATACTAATTCAATTGAAGATAAAGAATTTTTAATTTTTAATTTTGTAGGGGAAAATATCTTTGGATATATTAATAAATCCAAGTATGAAAAAATTTATAAAAGTAGAGTAGAATTTAATAAAAAATTAGTAAATATATTTAATAGTATTAGTAAAAGGCCGTATATATTTTTTAGTGCTTCTGCTATTGGATATTACTCTAATTTAACTGATATAGAAGAACCAATTGATGAAGAATATTTTTTAAGAAATAAGATAGAAAATTCTTCATTAATGTCTAAATTATGTCTTGAATGGGAAAAAGTAACTCATGAATTAGAAGGTAGTAATGTTTTTAATTTAAGGTTAGGAGTAGTTTTAGATAAGGACGCTTTATTTGTTAAGATGTTAAAAATTAATTCCTATTTAGGTGTTGGTTTAACATTTGATAATCCTTTTTTACCTTGGATATATTCTAAAGAAATCCCTTTAATTATAGAGTTTTTAATTAATTATACTAAAAATAACAATTTAAATAACATTAAACAACCAATTAACGTAGTCAATCCTAATATCTTAAGATTTTCTGAATTCTTAAAAATTTTAATAAAAAAATATAGGAAATTACCGATAAATCTAGTTATAAAAATCCCAAGAAGTTTTCTCAAATTAATTACAAAATTATTAATGGGAAAATATTATGAAATACCCTTTAGTTTGCTAATTAGTTTAAATATAAAACCTAATTTCTTACTAAATACTGGGTATAATTTTAGATATAACTACTTAGAAGAACTTGATCTATAAAAGTTACCTGATCTATAAAAATCAATGAAAATTAATTAATGAGGATATTAATATATAAGGAAGACGGATTAGGTGATACTTTTTTTTCTATCCCCACCTTAAAATTTCTAAATGATCTAAATATACAAAATCTTAATATATTTTTTTATTCTAAATATAGCGATTTTTTAGAAAATCTTTTTGAAAATGAATTAAAAAATCTTAGATTTTTAACTAAAAATGAGATATATAATAGTTTTTTTAATAGGGTAATTTTTTTAGGTCCTATAGCTAAGTTCTTTAAAGATATTATATTTATAAAATCTCAAAAAAAATATAGTATCATTTATAAAAATAAAATTTTAGCTAATTTAATATTAAAAGCTTTTACTAATACTATTTCTTTTGAAAAAGTTAATCCTATTTTAGATAATGAAATTTTTAATATCTTTAATTTGATTTATTATATATTTAAATTGGAAAATTTAATTAAGAATGAATCTATTTTAAAAAAAGAAGATATTCTTAGTTTTTATAGCCTAGAAAATTTTAATTTTTTTTACTCAAAAATTCAAAAAAATATAATAAAAGAACTTAGCAATAAATATCCTATTAATGAGGAATACATTATTTTACATATAACTTATAAATCTTTCTTTAATGGATTAAAAATAGATGATTATTTTAGTTTAATAAAAAATCTTATTAGTTTAAACAAGTATATATTTATAATTTTTGGACCTTTAGAATTAAAATACCTACAAGAATTTAAAAAATTTGATAAAATAAAAGATAATAAAATATTTTTAATAGAAAAATTAAGTTTAACTGAGTACATTGGATTATGCTATAAAGCTAATGTTTTTATAGGATTTGATACAGGAGCTTGTCATTTAGCAGCTTTTTCTAATACAAAAAAAATAATTTCTCTTTATCCTGATAAGATCTTTAATTATAATTCAATTAGATACGCTCCTCTTAATAAATTCTCCCAAATTATCAACTTACCTTATTCTTATATAAAACAGACTGCTATTAATAATTACTTATTTTAATTAATTTAAAGCTGGCTCTTGGATTAGTAGCATAATAAAGTGAATAAAAACATTTGTTTTATTAATATCAATAGTTGATATAGTTCTTAAGTTGATATAGTTCTTATAGCTAAAAATTTCTGAAAATTAGATGAAAAGTCCTATTTTAAGTAATTATTATCTGGAGAACATATTTATATTTTTTGTATTTTATCACAATTTTATGTTTTTTCAGAATCCCTTTTATAAACAAGGTTATTAAATATTATTCCGCTTAATATACTCGATACAATAGATAGAACTGGCCCAAAAAACACTATTAAAGTTAATAAAAATAAATTATCTATTTTTTTAGATATAACAAAGAAAAATAATAAAGGGAGAAAACCACCTATTAGCATACCCATTAATATAGGTATATTGTATAATTCCTTTTCAGTTATTGAGTCCAGTTCTTCTTTTTTTATTAAATCTTTTATTTCCATACTTTTCTTCCCTTTCCCTTTACCTTTTTTACCCTTTACTTTTATCTTAAATTTTTGAAAAAATATAAACCTAATTTTTTGTTAATAAATTGTTAATATAAAAGATAAAAAGTTTTTAGGGTAAAAAAAACAATTTCCTAACTGAATAAAAACAATTACTTAAAAATAAATAATAATATTTAGATTTTCTATTTTTCGATTGCAATTTTATTATAATCAAAGATAATTATTTTAATAGGTTCCTTTAAATTTAGCTCCTTTTTTAAATTTTTATCAACTAAATAAATAGAATTATAAAGTAAATCAGAATAAACTTTAGCTTCCTTTTTTATTATAGAATTATCAATTTTTTTAAATCTAATAACTGGTAAAATCTCTACATAAATATAATCATAATTAGCCTTACTAACTCTTTTTAATATCGTTAAAATTGAATAATTATGAATTTCAGAATAAATTATTTTTAAGTTACCTTGATCATATTCATTAAAAGCTTGATAAAAATAATTTTTTAGTAAATTAAGATTCTCATTAAGATAAACCTTATTAATATAAATCACATTATATTTTTGATTTGATTGGTTATGATTCTTTGTTTTATTGTTTTGTATAAAATTTTGTAATTTTACAAAATTTGCGGAATTTAGTTCAAAGTTAAAATACCTAAAATTTATAAAAAAAAATAGAGTAGCTATGAAAAGAATAGCAATTATGGAAAAAAATTTAGTGCTTCTTTTTAGAAACATAAGATAATTGTTTTATTTATTTTAATTTAAAGTAGCCAGCCACCAGCTAACTCTATTAACTGACCAGTTATATACTTATTATTTAACAAAAATTCTACTAAATTATTAATCTCTTGGAAAGTAGCAGTTCTTTTAAAAGGTATTTCATTAATAGGTTTAGTTATAGAATTTTCAGCTACACCTAACCCAATAACATTAACGTTTATATTTTTATAAGCTAATAATTTAGCTAAGGATTTAGCATAAATTAAAACCCCAGTTTTAGCAATATTATAAGCCGTAGTATTTACATTAGCCCTTATATTATTACTCCCAACAAAACCCATAAATATTATACTCTCCTGTATATAATCTAAAAACCCCTGTGTCAAAGCAAAAGCAGTCATTAAATTAGAATCTATTATATATCTGAATTCTTCATAACTTACTTCCAATAAATTTTTATATAAATAATCCCCTACATTATTAATTAGTACATCTACTTTTTGATACTTTTTTATAAAACAATCAATAAGGTTTTTAGTTTGGTTATAATCAGTTAAATCAGCTTTAAATAAGTCTACATTTATATTATATTTCTCTTTTATTTCATTTTGTAAATTAACAGCTAATTCTTGAGATTTATTATAATGAATAGGTACATAAAATCCCAATTCTATTAGCTTAAAGGTAATATGTTTTCCTATTCCTTTAACGTTTCCACTAACAAATGCCGTCTTCATATTTTATATTAATCCGCTATGTAAAATTATTTGCTATATAAAATGGTATTTTTTAAGATTTTTTAGTTAAAGCAGAAATAAGGAAATTAGCTTTACCTGTAGGTATTTCGCTAATAATATAATCCTTATAATTTAAAGCACATCCGATAACTAAATCATTAAATTTAACAGCTACATATGGATAACTACCAATATCTATTTCTTCAAAATATTCAGATTTTAACTCTATTTTCTTTCTAAGTAAAAAATCTATTAATAAATTCAAATCAAATTTTAAAGAAACATAATTTTTTGTTATATATTTAGAAAAGATAGAAAGTAAATTAGAGGTAATTTTAAAGGAATTAATTGGTTTTACATATCTAAAAGCTTTTATCCCAAAAGCTTCAACTTTTAACGGACCTTTCTCTTTCTTTAGGTAACTCTTTAATAACGTTATATAAATATCCTCTTTTAATAAATTCGTTAAATTATCATCTTTTTTATTTTTAATTTTTTGGAAAAATATATAATCATTAACAATATTAAAATCCATTCCAAAATGGGACAAATAGTTATCAAATATAACTTTATTATTTACAATAAAAAATTCGTTTAACTCTTTAATATCAATCAAATTAGCAAAAGATATAGTATTACTTAAGTTTTCATAAGGATCGTTTTTAGATAAAATACTAAAAAATATACCCCCCGAATTATACTGATATGGATAAATTCTAACAGCTTTTTCTAGCTCCTTATTAAAAGTAATTTCATTATATTTAACAACCCCTTTTTCAAAATTAGCTTTACCTAAAACAGGTTTTAAAATACAAACATTTTTAGTTTTAAAAAGTAAATTATCAACTATTTCTTCATTTTCGTATAAATTAAAAGTACAGGTAGAATAAATGATATAGTTATTAGAGATAGAATAAGCTCTAAGTAGGATATCTTTTTGGATATTAGTAATTCTGTTAATAAATTTAGGATGTTTTTTAGAAGAATAATACATTTTATCGATTATATGAGATTCAGAAGAACAAGGCACATCTGCTATAACTATATCAACATTCTTATTTAATTTTGGGAAAAACCTGGCATCACAATTAGTTACAATTACATTTAACAAACCTAATCTAATTATATTAGTTAATAAATTCTCTATCCTTTGACCTATATCGTTTGAAATTAAAACCAAATTTTTGAATAATTTCTTATTATTCCTATATAATCTATCAGCAATTAAAATAGATTTACCACCAGGAGAAGCACACAAATCTACTATTACTAAATTATCCTTATTAGATATATTATCATATATAGTTTTAAATAAGGTATCAATAGAAATAGCGGAACTAATTTCTTGGATATAAATAAACCCAAATAAATGCTCTACAGTTTTTGATAACTCAATTAATTGATTGTTATTCAAATTCAACTTATAATATCCGTCTATAAAATCAACCTTAGTGTAATCTATATTATACCTTTTTAAAGCTCTTAAAATTTTTTCTTCACTGTCTTTTATTACATTAACCCTAAAATAAATATCCTTAGGTTTATTGATACTTTCAATTATCTTTTGTTTATTAGGAATAAAATCATAGGAATTAATTATCTCAATAAAATCTTTTTCCATATCAACTAATTAACTCCTGAATTTATTATACCTTATGCCTGAAGATAAGTTTTGATATTTATATTATTATTTATTTTCGTTTTTATGGATAAATTCTATAACTTTATCTATGATATTTTTTTCAGCTTCATAAGATAAGATCTCTTTAGCTTTGTTTAAAGGTACCCATAATTTTTCCTCTATTTCTTGATTAGGTACAAAATCTTCTTGCTTATCTAATCTTAACAAATAAAAATGAACCACTTTATTATAAATAACCTTATCTTTATTAGAATAAAAAGAATAACTAATAACACCAATTTTTTTAATTATCGTAGCTTCTATTCCTGTTTCTTCTTTTATTTCCCTGATAACTGTTTCTTCCATATGTTCATCTTTCTCTATCCTACCTCTGGGTAAAATCCATACCCCTTTATTTCTTCTCTTAACAATACAAATAAAAATATCATTATCATGTTTCCATAAAACCACACCACCAGCAGAAACTACTTTTTTAATTGTTTCCTTATTTTCCACATTCTCCATAGCTTAAGTTATAATATTAACCCCTTCATCTACATTAGGATCAAAAATATACTCAACAAGATAATTCCCTAATTTAAATCCTACTTTATTTAATAAATTACTTAATAACTCTTTATTCTCAATAAAAAATGCCTCTTTTATTGATGATTTCTTTATGTGAATAGATACAATATTTTCTAAAACACTACCAGAAACCAAAGTATTACCTAAATAATTAACATTAACTTCAAAACTATATCTACTTTTATCAATTAAATTATCTTTATCTGAGTAATATATTATTTTCAATTCAGCAGTAGTAGGATAGCCGTTTATTATAACAGGGATAATATTAAATAAAATCTTAGTTTGTTCAAAATTAGAATTAATTAAATCTATCCCTTTTAGAATAAACCCAATTTTTTCTAAATTATTTCTTAACAATGGATACTTATTTTCTTTTAAACTATCAATTAGAGAAAAAATTTTATTAGCTAAATCTTTATTTTTTTTAAGAATAATTTCATTTAAATCATTAATTTTTTTCCCTTTTTCATTATCTAAATCCTTTAAAACGTTATTCCCTAAAGTTTGAAGAATACTTAAAATAGCATTATACAAGTTAGTAGGTAAGTTTTGAGAATTAATTAAAGATAAAGTCCCTAAAATTAAATTAGTAAATATCTGATTATTATTTAAAAACTCATACATTATTCTAACAGTAACATTATTAACAGGCAAATTAAAAGCTCTTAAAAAAGCAGCTGCCTCTAAAAATAACTTCGATTCTAAATTAGCAAAATAAGATAATATCCTGTAATTTTCTTTATTCAATTCTAAATTATATTTAAAAATAGCTTTAACTATTTCCTGAGAATTATCATTAATAGGTAATTTTAGATTAATTAGATGAGCATTAATAATATCAGGTGATAATTTATAAAAAACAGAACTCCTATTAATAGATATAAATTTGAAATTCCATAAATCATCTTTTTTCCCAACTACTTGTAACTTAAAACTATCTCCAGGCCTTAAATAAATATTATTAGGTACATTAGCTTTAACTAAATTACTACCTATTTTTAAAAGCACTTCATTATTACTTTCTTTTTGCAAAACCTTAGCATTTAAAATTTGATTTTTAGGAAAATTAATCTCAGTAGTATTTATATTTAAATTCCCGTTTATTTTGGTTGTACTTAAAGCTCTATCTATATTAGCTACTTCCTTACTCATAAACTTATACTAGATTATCACAGAATTTTAATAATAAAATAATAATTTGATAATTAACTCTTAATAATTTTTTATCAATTCATTATACAAATTCAAATATTCTTCACTAATTTTAAGGTAATGGTACTCCTTAGCACTATTTAACGCATTTTTTCTTAAATCACTAAGTAATTCATTATTATTAATTAAACTAAGTATTAATTTTAGCAATTCTCTTTGATAATTTTGACTATACTCAACAAGAAAACCGTTATACCCATTGATAACAAGATCATCAGCTCCAATAGTTTTAAAAGCTATTACAGGTATTGCACTAGCTAATGCTTCTATATAAGTTAATGGCTTTACTTCAGTTAAAGATAAACTAATAAATATATCCATTAATTTATAATATATTCCTACTTCTTCATGTGGTATCTTACCAGTAAATATAACATTTTCAAAAGTAGAATATTTATTTTTTAGGATCTCCAAAATAGAGCCTCCTCCTACAATTAATAACACTATATTATTGTAATCTTTAAAATTTTTAACAAAAAATTCTAATAAAGTTTCTATATTCTTTTCCTTTTCAATTCTACCAACAAACCCTAAAACAAATTTATCTTTTAATTTATAATACTCCTTTAAATAATTAACTTTATTAAAATCAATATTACTATTAATAAAATCAATATCTACAGGATTAGATATGTAAATTAATTTTTGGTAATACTTATTACTTACATTATCTTTTATTTTACTTATCATAGATTTAGAAGGAACTACCACAACATCTACTTCAGATATAACTTCATTTAAATGACTCCATATAAACTTATTATAAATTTCATAAGGAATAAACTTAACATAATTATGATAAACATCATACTGAGTATGAAAAACAAAAACTTTTCTTAAATTCTTGTTCATTTTCTTTATCTTTTTAGATATATTGTAAATAAAAAAAGGATGATTTAATTGTAAGATATCTATTTTTCTATTTGAAATAAACTTATCTATAAAAAAAATACTTAAAGGATTAGGAATACAATAGTCTATTTTTTTGAAATAGATAGAAGGAAGTAAAATAACCTCATAATCCACATGGTATTTTCTTATTACTTCTTCATTGAAATTAGGGTGTTTAGAAGTAATTAAAAAAGTATTAGTATTTAATTTTTTTAATCCTTTGGCTAAAAGATGTAAAGAATGGACTACTCCATTAGTAACAGGAAAAAAAACATTACTTAAAAAAGCTACATTAAAACACTTATCACTTTTATTCTTATGTTCATTATTTTTTAAATCAAGGATAGACATTTTTTATTTTTTCTTATCTGGTTTTCTAGCACCATATTTAGATCTACTTTGTCTTCTCTTTTCAACACCTGCAGCATCTAATTTTCCTCTAATAACTTTATAACGTATCCCAGGTAAATCCTTAACCCTTCCCCCTCTTATTAAAACTACTGAGTGTTCTTGTAAATTATGGCCCTCACCAGGTATATAAGCGGTAACCTCCATACCATTACTTAATCTTACTTTAGTAACTTTTCTTAAAGCTGAGTTAGGCTTTTTAGGAGTAACAGTTTTAACTTGGATACAAACTCCTCTTTTCTGAGGAGATCCCACATCATCCCAATAAACTCTTCCTTCTAAGGAATTATAATAATAATGTAAAGCAGGGACCTTAGTCTTTGATTTCTTTTGTTTTCTACCTTTCCTTATTAATTGATTTATTGTAGGCATCTAAAAAACCTCCTTCTGTATTTCTTAATTAATTTTTAAATTATTCTCTTCTGAATTAACTAAAGTAGCTACATCAAAAATATCGTTATCTATTACTATTTTTTTTATATTTCCATATTCTTTTATACTAAAAACTATTATAGGGATATTATATTCCATAGATAAGGATATAGCAGTTTTGTCCATAAATTTAAGATCCTTATCCATAACTTCCTTATAATTTATTTTTCGATATTTAACAGCATTAGGATTAGATACAGGATCTTGATTATAAACTCCATCTACTTTAGTGGCTTTAAGAATAACTTCAGCCCCTAATTCAATAGCCCTTAAAACTGCAGCAGTATCAGTAGAGAAAAACGGGTTCCCCGTACCTCCAGCTATTATCACAACTCTATTCTTTTCTAAATGCCTTAATGCTTTTCTTCTAATGAAAGGTTCCGCTACAGATCTAATTTCTAAAGCAGTCATAACTCTTGTTGGTACATCTAAACCTTCCAATACTTCTTGAAAAGCTAAGGAATTAATAACAGTAGCTAACATTCCCATATAATCCGCTGTAGCACGTGAAATATCTATTAATTCTCTACCCCTAACAAAATTTCCTCCCCCCACTACTATTACTATTTTTACTCCTAAATCATATACTTCTTTAATTTCCTGAGCATAATTCTTTAAAACTTTTAAATCTATTCCTTTCTTATTTTCACCAGCTAACATTTCTCCACTAAACTTTATTAATACTCTCTTATACATTCTTTAACTCCTTCATACATACTTAAATATCATTTTAAATACAAACCTAAAATATAACCAAAAAAATTAACTATACAAACCTAAATTTAGTTAACTTACATATATTTTTACTTTCCGATTTCATAACGAAAGAAAGATAAAATATTTATTTTTTCATTTAATTTATTAGAATATTCTTTAACAAAATCTTTAAACTTATTTATTTTAGTATTTTCTTCAAAGAAAGCTTGTTCCATTAACACACTATCTTCAAATATTTTCATGACTTTTCCTTCAGCTATTTTTAAAGCTATATGCTCAGGTTTGCCTTCATTTAGAGCTTGTTGATAAGCTAATTTCTTTTGCTCTTCTATTTCAGAAGTAGGAATAGAATTAACATCTACATACACAGGTCTCATAGAAGCTATTTGAAAAACAGTTTTAGAACCAAATTCTATTTTCAATTCCTTATTTATCTCAAATTCCTTTTCAAATTCTACTAATACTATTACTCCTATTCGCTTATTAAAATGCAAATAATCAAACACTACCTGATTTTTAGAATTAGCTTTTAAAAAATCATATCTAGTTAGTTTTATGTTTTCCCCAATAATAGCAATATATTCTTTAATTAGATCTTCTATTTTCTTAGAATTATATTCAAAATTAATAAATTCGTCAAGTGATTTAAATTCATTTTGAAAAGCTATATCAGTTAAAGTATTAAGTAATTCATTAAATTTTTCATTTCTAGCAACGAAATCAGTTTCACAACCAAGTTCTAATATAACTGCTTTTTCGTTATTATTTTTAATAGATATAAGCCCTTCTTTAGTAGTTCTATCTAACTTCTTAGCAGCTTTAGCTAAACCTTTAGCTAATAATATTTTCTTAGCTTTTTCTATATCCCCATTAGATTCTAATAAAGCATTCTTACAATCTGCTACTCCTGCTCCCGTTTCCTCTCTTAACTGTTTTATCAAATCCATTGAAACTGACATATTAATTTTAACCTCCTTTAATTTATATAGCTTTATTTATTTTATCCTTTGTTCATTAAATTTTTCATTTATTAATAATCTCTAAGGATTTTTGTAATACATCAGTAGGAATATCGAAGTTAAAATGAGCCTTTTGAACATCATCATGTTCTTCTAATGCTTCAGCTAATCTTAATAATGTAGCAGCTTTTTCTACATCATCTATATAAACCGTATTCTCTGGAATGTAATTGATATCAGCAGAATTATAAGAGATATTATTCTTATCTAATATATCTTTTACATCCTCAAAATTATCAATGGAAGTAATAAGTTCTACCTCATATTTTCCTTCTTCATTTTCCTGATTAATCTTGATATCCTCAATATAATCTAATAGAAGTTCCATAAGTTTATTTTCTAATTCAGATGGATTATCAGTAGTAAAAGAAAAGATTCCTTTTCGTTTAAATAGCCAAGCTACGCTACCGCTTTCTGCTAAATTCCCATTATATTTTTGAAATAATTTTCTGATTTCAGAAGCAGTTCTATTCTTATTATCAGTAATTATTTCTAATAAAACAGCTACTCCATAAGGTCCATAGCCTTCATATAACAACTCATGTAATTCCTCACCTTCTAATTTCCCTTGAGCTTTTAGTAATAATCTTTCTATATTTTCAGACGGGAATCCTGCACTTTTAGCTTTTTTTATAGCCAATCTCAGTTTTATATTTTTTTCTGGATCAGGACCACCTTCCCTTGCTGCAACCATTATCTCTCTACTTAATTTCCCAAATAGCTTTCCTCTTAATTTATCCATTCTCTCTTTTTTATGCTTTATATTATGCCATTTAGAATGACCCGCCATCTTTATACTTCACCTCATTAATATTTCTTTACTCTTATCATTCTATATCTCCTAATTTCTAATCTTATTCTATATTTCCTAATTTTTAATCTTCAAAAATTAATAATACCTTTAAAAATATCAAATTCATTTAAATATTATGTTCTTTCTACAGTTTTAATGAGATTATTTTGAAAATCATAGAATTCAATTAAAATAGGCATATTACCTACAGAATGAGTAGAACAAGAAAGACAAGGATCATAACATCTTATTCCACCTTCTATCATATTAAGCATAGATTCTTTAACATTATTAACATCTAAAAACTTAATAGCGATATCGTAAGCAGCTCTCGACATTGCCCAATTATTATTCCCACTCGCAACTATCATGTTAGATTTTAAGATCCTACCTTTCTCATCAACCCAATAATGATGTATTAAAGTACCTCTTGGTGCCTCAACAACTCCTATTCCTTCTTGGTTTTCAACTCTATTTTTAACTAATACGTCTTTACTTAATATATAAGGATCATCTAATATCTGTTCTACTCTTTCTATACAATAAAGTATTTCAATTAATCTTGCATAATGATAATAAAACGATTGTGTAACAGGTTTTGAACCATTTAAAGATTTAAATATTTTCAATTCTTCATTAGCTAACTCAGTATTAATTTTTTTTATTATGTTTAATCTAGCTAAAGGTCCTACTCTATAAACACCTTTATCATATCCTAAAGGCTTATAATAAGGGAATTTTAAATAACTCCAATCTTCAATATATTCTCCTATATAATTAATATATTCTGTATCATTAAATTCATTAATAAAATTACCATCTTTATCAATAATTCTTATTTTTCCATCATAATGCTCAATAGATTCATCATCTTTAATTAAACCTAAATAACAAGTATCAAAGTTAGCATACTGCTCTATAAAATCTTTGTTTTTTTGTATATAATCTTTAAAATAATTTAAAGCAAAAATAACATTATTTTTTACTTTAGGGATATCTTTAAGAATTTTATCTTTTTTATCAGCTGTTAAGGATTGAGCCATTCCGCCAGGTACTATCCATTTAGGATTTATTCTAGCACCTGTAACTAATTCTATAATAGTTTGTCCAAATTTTCTTAATTCCACACCTTTTATAGCAAAATCTGGGTATTTTTCAACTAATCCCGCTATATTTCTTATAGCAGGATCTGAATCCCATCCCAATAGTAAATCAGGGGAAGCTAGATAAAAGAAATGAAGTGAATGAGATTGTATCATTTGCCCCATATGTGCTAATTCCCTTAGTAATTTAGCGGTATAAGGGATTTCAACATTCATTATCATATCTCCTGCTTTAGCAGCTCCTAAAATATGACTTAAAGGACATATACCACAGATCTTTGCAGTTATAATAGGCGCTTCCTCAAAATATCTACCTTCTATAAATTTCTCAAACCCTCTAAACTGATCTACATGAAATAAAACCTTATCTATTTTATTATCCTTAGTTAAATGAATAGTTATTTTAGCATGACCTTCTATCCTTGTAACCGGATAAATAGTTATCTTTGAATCATTATCTTCTTTCATAAACACACCTCCTATTTATATAAAAAAATATATAAAAAATCCTATTGTAACTTAATCTTTTAAATTTTCTTAGACTAATCTTTTATTCATAAGTTAATCTTTCACCTTCTAATTTAGGTATTCTACCTTCAATTAATTCATTTAGGACATAAAAAATTATATCAGCACTAGGCGGACAACCAGGTATATAAAAATCTACTTTAATAACCTCATTTACCGGCTTTACTCTTGGTAATAACTTAGATATATCACGAGATTTAGGAATATGCTTATTAAAATTAGTTTCTGCTTCAATATATGCTCTATTTAAAACATCACTTACTTTTAAGTAATTTCTCATAGTAGGGATTCCACCAAATACTGCACAATCACCTATAGCTACTATATACTTGCATTTTTCTCTCATCATTTTTACTTCTTCCTCTTGAGTATCATTAGCTACAGAACCTTCTATTATACCAACATCCACTTGCTCTCTTGGTATTTTAAGATCAGTTAAAGGGCTAGCATCTATTACCATACCCTTTTTTATTAGATCAACCAAACGCTCATCCATATCCAAAAAAGACATATGACATCCTGAACATCCCTCACACCATATCGTACTAATCCTTACTTTCTTTTTATCATTATCACCCATATATTACCTCCACCCTCCATTTTTTCATTCACTTAGAATTAATTAGCTCATATCTTATACTATTTAATTTAACTTCATAATTGAACATATTCCAAAAAGATCCACTAATTTCAAAATAATGACCTATATTAAATACTAATTTTACATTCTTGAAATTCTTTATTATATTTAAATTTTCATTATTAGCAAAAGTTATTATTATTTTTTCGTTATCCATATTGTTCAATAAATTTAAATCTTTTAGATTTTTAAGCTCCCTTGAAACTAAAATAATATTTTTATCGCTGAAATCAACATAATTTTTTAAATTTGCTATATTTGGGACATTTTTTAAAATTTTGATTAATCCTATATCATTTGAATTAACCGGTAAAATTAAAAATCTATAATTTGAAAAATTAGCAAAGTAAGAATAATCTTTTAAATATAAATTAATTGGAACAATAAAAAGAGTATTATTATTAAAATGCTTTTTACTTACTTCATTTAATTCATTATATTCTCTTAAAACTTTAAAGGAAATATCTAAATAAACTTTATTAAAAACATTAAAGGAAAATAATTTTTTATTTTTAATCAAAACATTTCTTTTTAAGATAGAACCTAAAGCTCCAAATTCTTTATCTAAATCAATATCAAAAATTACATAATTATCAAAATTATCTAATTCTTCTAAAGATGGATTATTTAGTAAATCTTCAGTTAAATCATAGTAAATATATTTATTATTTAAATTGCTAATTAAAATTAACTCCTCGTTAGTTAAAGTTCCATCAATTAAAATAATTGATCCATCTATTTTTTTCTTTATAATATTAAATATATCATTTAAGGATAAAAATTGATTATTTAACTTCAAATATGAGTTATAATCAAAAGCATTAATATATCTAGCTTTGTAACATATTAACCCTTGAGTATAACCTTCAAAATCACTATAAACCTTTGCAATGTAATCTTTATTTTGGTTAAGAAAAATAGAGATAGAGCAACCAATAGGGCATATAAAACAATTTGTTTTTATTTCAATAGCTTTTCTATCAAGGAAAAGGGTATTTTTATCCAAAAATGTACCGGTAGGACAAACCTGAACACATAAACCACAGGAAGTACAATTAGATTCACCTAATTTTTTACCTCCATTTGCTACAATTAAAGTATTTCCACCTCTTTTTTCAGTATTAAGTACAAAATGTCCTGCTACTTCAGAACAAACCCTTACGCACCTATTACATAAAACACATCTATTATTATCAAAAAGAATATAATCATGAGAAGTATCAAGCTCATATTTATTGTAAAATGTAGGAAAAAAGAAGTGATCAAGCTTAGTATAATATCCCAAATCTTGGAACTCACATTGAGAGGTTTTAGCACAATACATACAATAGTGATTTCTTTCACCAAATAAAAACTGTAAAGCCCATTTTCTATAATTTTCTAAATCCTGATCATCAACTATAATATCCATTCCATCTTCTAATTTAGCAATACAAGAGCTTCTTATTCTATTTCTATCTTTAACAACACATAACCTACACATCCCCACTTCCCTTAAATTATCATTATAACATAAAACAGGCACATAAATCCCTAACTCTTTTAAAAACTGATATAAAGTTTTATCAACTTGATCATCTAGTATAAACTCCTTACCATTAATCTTTATTTTCATTTTAAAACCCCCCATTAATTATTTAAGTTATTTTTTATTTAATTTAATTAAATCCTAAGAAATATATCATCAAAAGAAGCGGTATCTACTTCCTTTAATATATCATCTTTAGAGTAATAATCTTGGATATTTTTAATATAGTTTATTTTTAACAAATAAGGTAAATTAAACTCTTTTTTAATATTATAGTATTCAGGTCTAAAATCCTTCAAATTTTCTAAATCATTTACTACTAAAGCTAATGGAATTATTTCCATCTTTTTAAAAAAATTAAGTATTCTTACAGTTGATTTAATAGAAAGAATAGAGTTAGTTGAAACAACAACAAAGTAAGAATTAGATATATATTTAAGTAAATCTAAGAAAATATCAGTTAAAGTTGGAGGAGTATCTATTATTAAAAAATCTAAATTTCCCCAATTAGTTATTGTTAGTAATTCTAATATAACTTCAGAGATATTCCTACCTCTTAAAGAAATAGAATTATTATCTAAAATATCATTATCAATAAATTGGATTAAAGATAAAAATTTAATATTATTATATAAGGTAGGTGGTTCAATACCATTTAATTCAGTAAATTTTAAATTGGAATTAAAAAGGATATGTAAATTAGGGTTAGTAATATCTAAATCCCAGACCCCTACTTTTTTATTTTTTTTAGATAAATAAAGCGATAATATAAAAGAAAAAGTAGTTTTACCCACCCCCCCTTTAGGGCTCAGCACAATTAGCTTATTTTTTATAGTTTTTAAATTGTCATTTATTGCTCCTAATCTTATATCTACTTTTCTCATATTTACCCATAGTTTATCTAAATATTTTCATTAAAACAGTAATTCAAGAATAAAGATTCCTCTACCATCTATAATCTCAAAATCGTTAGAATTACATTTATTACATCTTATAAATAGATATATAGTTTCAGGGATAAAGTGAATAGATTCCTTTTGATCCTCATTTAGTATATTTAAACTATCACCATAAAACCATTCATTTGAACATTTATTACATCTTATTTTTGCTTTCATAATTTTGTAACTTATTTTTATATTAGGTAAGTATTCTTGAAGTGATTGCAAAAAAATATCTATATCTATATTTTGGATTTCACCTATAGCTAATATAACTTCCTTAAGTTCATTTAAAGTTTTATTTCTTTGTTTAAGGATTTCAAGGATAGATTTATAAGTAGCTTTAGAAAGAGATAACTCATGCATAAAAAAATCTCCTTTTAATAAGTCTCTTTTATATAATTAGCTAAAAAAATAAAAATCTTTTTAGAGATATTCATTTAATCTCCTTTTAATGTATCTCTCTTATATAATTAAGCAAAAAAAATAAAAAACCTTCTTATTAAAGAATATTCATTTAACTTATGATATACATTAATTTATTAAAATTGACAAAAAAATAAAAAGGGACAATTTAAATACTACCCCTTTTCCTTCTTATTTTTCAGTTTTATTTAATCTTTTGATATTCAAAGTTAATAACTTCTCTTTTACTTTTATCAAGCTCTATGCCTATTATATATATTTTTTCATAATTCATATACTTCTTGTAGTATTCCTTTTCTAAGATTTGTTTTATTGCCTTCCCTTTCTCTTCTTCTCTTTTTATTGCCTTCACTTCTATATCGTTTTATCATATTTCCTCTTCTCTTTCTATCAATTTTAACTCTATTATATATACCTTTCTCTTATTTAACAACAGCGTTAGATCTATTCTCCCCTTTATTGTATTATCTTCTTTTTATTTATCTTTCTTTTTTAAATTCCCTTATCCTCTTTAGTCCTTTTATCTTTATTTCATTTTTTAAAATTTTTCCAATTTGTTTCTATTTTCTTATTTGCTTTCTTTTAGTTTCCTTTTACTTCAGTTTTTCTTTTTTCCTTAAAAACTTTTAAAACTCTTGAAAAAAAATATAGTTCTAAAAAAATTCTTTCTCAAATTATCCAACTGTTCAAATGCAAATAGTTATTCAGAGATACAACCTTAAAAGGAAATTCAGAAATTTAAGCAAAAGTAATTTAGCTAATTTGATATTTTTCTTAGCTTCCTTTGTTAAGCCCCTTTTATATCCAAAACTATATCCTTTAACTTTAAGTAAAAAAAATTTAGTTTGACTTTGATTTGATATATCATATATATTATTTTTTAAAGCTCTACAATACCTTACAAAATTAACTATATTAACATAATGAGTAAAAGGATTAACACCTTGATCAGAATACTTAATATTATCTTTTATTTCACTAAAGAATATCCTATATTTTTCATTATTATTTATCCATGAATCAATAAATATAACATTCTTAAAACCTTCAATATAATCACAAAAACTATAATCCAGAAAACCAACTGTTACTTTTTTTATTAACTCGCTTAGATTAAATTTATGAAATTCAGGATATAGAATATAAAGATCTCTTAGTTTAAAATTTTTAACTAAATAATATCCAATGCCATCATCTTCTCTTAAATCATTACCTATTCCTACTAATAAGATAGCTTTATTATGTTTTTTCATTTATGATTAATCATTATATTTAGCATATTCTAGGCAGAATATCACCTTTTAGGGCTTCTAAAATCCTCCTGCTTCCTATTTTAGTTAAAAGATAAACACGGGGTTTTTTAACAGATATTACTTTTCCTATAATAGTAGCATTAGCTGATAGTTCAAATTTTTTAAGGAAATTAATAATATCTTGAGCTTGAGATTTATCAGCAATAATAACAACCTTTCCTTCATTAGCAGAATACAAAGGATCAATCCCAAGTATTTCAGAAGCTTGTAAAACCCAATCCTTAGCAGGAATAAGATCCTCCTCTATTTCTATTTCCACATTATACTTATGAGCTATTTCATTAAGGACAGTAGCAACTCCTCCTCTTGTAGCATCCCTTACAAATTTAACACCTTCAAAATTATCTAATAAAGGCAAAACAAAACTTCCAACATATCCCATATCAGATTTAACTATTTCATCAGTTTTCATCCCAAGCCTTTCAAGCATTATATAAAGCCCATGTTCACCTATATCACCACTAACTATAACAACATCATCAACATCTACTTTCCTACCTCTCCAATCTCTATTAGGTTTTATAACACCTATTCCAGCAGTGTTAATAAATATTTTATCTCCTTTATTTTTTTCAACTACCTTAGTATCTCCGGTAACAACATTAATATTAATCTCTTTAGAAGCATTAGCTATAGATTCCAAGATTTTATGTAAATCTTTAAGAGGTAATCCTTCTTCTATGATAAATGATAAACTAATAAATAGAGGTTGAGCACCAACTACTGCTAAATCATTAGCAGTACCGTAAACAGAAAGACTACCAATATCCCCACCCCTAAAAAATATGGGAGTAATAACATAAGAATCTGTAGTAAAAGCAAGTTTTCCAGATAGCTCAAAAACCGCAGAATCCAATAGATCATCTAAAATAGGATTAGATAAATACTTTAAATAATCTTTTTCTATTAATTCTCTCATTAATTCTCCACCACTACCGTATGATAATAATACTAATTTTTCCATAAAATAATCCCTCCTCTTTTAATATTATTTTTCTTACATTTTTTATATTAATTCATTTCATATAAGTAATAAGCTGCACAGCTACCTTCAGAAGATACCATACAAGGCCCCTTAGGACTACTGGGCTTACAAGCTCTAGCAAATAACGGACATTCATAAGGCTTAATTACTCCTCTTAAAACATCCCCACACCTACAAGCAGTCTTCTTAACCTTTATCTCCTTAGTTAATGGAAATCTCAGTTTAACATCGTACTCTTTAAACTCATCGTTAAGTTCTAACCCACTATCAGGAATAATCCCCAATCCCCTCCAGTTAGCAGAAGATATTCTAAAAACTTTAAATATTAAGTCAAGTGCTTCTTTATTCCCTTCGTATCTTACACTTCTTAAGTAAGTATTCCAAACTCCATATTCTTTATTAATTATTTTCTCAAGCAAAACATATACCCCAAATAATATATCTTGAGGTTCAAAGCCCATTATAACAAAAGGTATTTTATATTTATAAGCGATATCTTCCCAAGCTTTAACACCAATAATAGTAGATACATGCCCAGGGCCTATTATACCATCTAATTTAACTTCATTTGAATTAAGTAAAGCTATAGTAGCAGGTGGTGTTAATTTATGTAACGATAAATAGAATAAATTCTTTAATCCTTTTTGTTTTATATTAATAAGTGTATGAGCAAGCATAGGAACTGTAGTTTCAAACCCAATTCCAACTAACACATAGTTTTTATTTAAGTTATTTTCTGCTATTTTAATAGATTCCATTGGATTATAAACTACTTTAACATCTTTTCCCATTGCCCTTAAATAACTTAAAGAAGCAACACTACCAGGCACATTTATTATATCTCCAAAAGTAATAACCCCTAAATCATTCTCTAAAACCAAATTAATAATATAATCTATATCTTCTTCAGCAGTAACGCATACTGGACACCCTGGACCACTTCTTAGTTCTAAGTTCTTTGGTAAAATAGATCTTAAAGCATATCTTGAGATCTCATGAGTATGAGTACCACAAAATTCCATTATAACATATTGTTTGTCCCCTATCAATTCCTTTATTTTATTGACTATTTCTTTTGTAAATAACTTAAGTGATTGAGAATCATAATTAAACATACTATTTAAATTAATTGTATTAACTAAACTCATAAATACCCCCCATTAATTACATTTTTTAAACATTAATTATACTCGTTTTAATTAGCTTGTTTTAATTAGTTTGATGGAATTTAATATTATCATTTTTTAATTTATCATTTTTCAATTCTTGGATAACTTGAAGTAAATCAATAGCATCTTGTGTATTTAGGATAGAAATAGCAAATCCTGCATGAACCATAACATAATCTCCTTCCTTAGCTTCAGGAGTTAAAGAGATATTTATATTTAAAGTATTACCATAACCCAATTCAGCTATGGCATTATTTTGATCTATTATTTTTATAATTTTCAGAGGAACACCCAAACACATTATAAAATCCCCCCTTATTTTTTTATAATTAATAAACTTAAAAATTAATCATAAACTAATTATAAATCAAAGCAGCTACCTGACCTAAAGATATCCCACTATCATTAGGAGCTACTGAATTGTGTAAATAAACCTTAAATCCTTCTTTAATTAGTGAATAATAAATACTATTAAGTAGTATCCTATTTTGGAAAACTCCACCACTAAACCCTACACTATTTATACTATACTTTTCTCTTAAAATCAATGCTAAATTTAGTATTATTTTAGAAATTGTATTATGAAATTTTTTAGCAATAGTATTTATATCTGAATTTTTTTCATTTAAAATAGCTTTAAAAGTATCTAAGGTATCAACAATAAAAACATCATCTATAGTATCAATTTTAAAAGGATAATAAGAGTTTTCTGAAGAAGAAGAAGCCAAAACTTCTAATTCAATAGCTAATTGTCCAGAAAAAGCTATCTTAGTATCCCCTATATTTTTTATATTCTTTAATTTATTAAGAACTGCAGCTATATCAAATAATCTACCTACAGATGAAGTATAAAACACATTGAAATCGCTGTTTATCATCTTATAAATTAATTCCTTTTGAAAATCACTAACAAAATCAAATAAATTAATATATTCTGGTAAATATTTAGATAAAAAAGATAAAGCGACATAAACGGGATTTTCTATAGCATTATTCCCTGCTATAATGGGAATATATTTAAAATGAGCAACCCTTTTAAGATTATGAATATTACCTACAAAAACTTCACCTCCCCAAATTTTGCCATCCTCACCATATCCAGTACCATCAAAAGAAAACCCAATTATATCTTCTTGGATATTTCTGTCCAAAATCAAGGAATAAATATGAGCCTTATGGTGCTGGACATACTTCATAGGGATAGAATTTTTTTCAGAGAATTCTTTAGCAAAAGTAGTAGATAAATAATAAGGATGTAAATCCGCTACTATATAATCCAAATCAATATTAAACAAATTCAATAACTTAAAGAAATTTTTTTCAAAAGTATCGAAAACTGATTTATTAACCAGATAGCCCATCCTTGTAGATATAAAAACCTTATTATCTACTGCTAAAGCAATAGAACTTTCCAATTCAGGACCTACACATATCCCTTTAAATACTTTATATGGGATATTAATATAATTTCCTACATAACTTCCAGCTCTCCTTAACATTATAAAATTCTCAACCTCATAAAAACCAATACTAAAATCTACCTCGTTTTTAAATTCTAAATTATGTAATAAACAAAAATCTACTTTATTTAAGAAAATGTCTTTTATTTTTTCATCTTCAATAATTAGCCCATCAGAAGCTAAATTAGCACTAGTAAAAACAATAGGACTATTATAAATCCCTTGTAAAATAAATAAAAATGGATCAAAAGGTAATGATACTCCTAAATATTTAGATTTACTAATTTCCTTTGATAAATCATTATTTAATAAACCATTATTTTCATTTTTCTTTAAAATAAGAATGTCATATATCCTATTATTAAGTACCTCAGAAATTTTTTCATTAACATAAACATATTTACTTAAAGTATCTATATCTTTAAATAAAACAGGCAAAGGTTTAAGAGTATTTTTAACTTTTCTAAGCTTATTAACAGCAATATCACTTTTAGCATCAGCTAATAACAAAAACATGCTACTCGTTTTTATTAATACTAATTTCTCATCCTTCAAATAAGAAGATATTATCTCAAAAGGTTCCCTATAATCTTGATAATAAATTAATTCATTATTTTCAATAGAATATAATTTAGGACCACAATTAGGACAACTTATAAAAGGATAATTATATCTATTACTATTTGGATTATTAAATTCCTCTAAACAATTATTACATAAATTAAAATCTTTAAAAGAACTTTTACTTCTGTTTATTTCTATTTTATTATTGATATATTTCCCTTCCGAAATAACACTAAAATATACTCCACAATTATTACACCCTATAAATGGATAATAAAATCTTCTATTATCTTTTTGCTTTAATTCATTTATACAATCAGAACACAAAAATTTATTAGAGATTTCATTTCTTAAAGTAGGTAAATAAATATTAACGTTTCTCATAATATTCCCTCTTTAATAAAAAATTAATAAAAAAATTATCTACCTTGTATAAGCTCTACTATATAAATTCAGGATTTACTAAATAAATTCCTATAAAGTTAAAAGTTAATTAAATATTTGAATATATTTTCCAGAAAATATTTATAGTATCTTCACTAAAGGGATCACAAACTATTATTTTTATTTTTTTATTAACTTTATCAAGTAATTTAAAAAAAATTGAATTATCATAATAATCAGAAGTTAAAATAAAAGCAATTTTATCTTGCTTTATTAAATCTGTTATTTTTTGAATATCTTTTAAAGAAATTTCCGATTCATCATTATATTGTAAAGAAATTATATTCAAATTATAATCCTTAGCAAAGTAATAATATTCATTATGATAAGTTAAAATGTATTTCCCTTTATAATTCTTGGTTTTATTTAATAACAATGTATTATATAATTCTATTTTAGCAATTACTTTGTCTAAGTTTTCTTTATAATATTTGTAATTATTTTTATCAATATTATAAAGAAAAGTGTAAGTGTTTAAATAAATTTTCTTAAGATTTTTTAAAGACAACCAGACATGGTGATCATTTTCAAAATAACTATCATTATATAAATCAATTAACTTATTTTTGTCAATTTTTTTTAAAAGTAATTTTTCAATTTCAAGGGAATTAAAGGTTAAAATATAATTAAAAGAATTTAATTTCTTAATTAAATTAGGACTTAAATCTACGCTATGATGATCAATTCCACTTTTAAGAATAACTTCTATATTGTAATCTTTAGTATTCTTAGATAAAATATTATTTAAAACAAATTTAATAGGTAAGACACTAACTAAAATTGATTTTTTATAAGAGATATCTTTCGTATTTTTAGATCTTTCAATCTCTTTAGAAAAAACAGGATTTAAAATATTAGTATAAAAAAACAAAATAAAAATAATAAAAAAAAGAGATTTCATATTAAATATTTTATTATTTTTAGTAAACATTATATTCACCTCCTTCTCTAATTCTCTAAAAATTAGATTTATCCTTTTTAAAAAACTGTTAAAATACAGCTTATATTTCGTTAATAAATAAAGAAGCAAGAGGGGGATTAAATTTTTATTAGATTAAGTATTAATTATTTTTTATTAGTAGTAGTTGTTGTGGTATTAGATTTATTAGTAGTGGTATTTGTAGTATTAGAAGAATTTGTTGTAGTTTTGTTTTCCTTTTTCATTTCTTTTTCTTCTTTCTTTACTTCTTTTTTAGCTTCTTTCTTAGCTTCTTTTTTAGCTTTTTTAGTTTCTTTTTGTTCTTTCTTCACTTCTTTTTTAGCTTCTTTTTTCATTTCTTTTTCTTCTTTCTTTGCCTCTTCCTTTACTTGACCAGCTTTAGCAGCAGTAGTAGATGTAGTAACAGTAGTACTTTTAGCATTTGATTCTTTAGAATCAGTAGATGTTACAGCAAAAACATTACCCAAAACTAAAGTAATTACAAATACCGCTATAGTTATATAAGATAAAATTTTCCTCATTTTTTTTATACCCCCTTTTATTTATATTATTTTTTATTATCCCCCTCTTGCTTTTTGTCTTCTTTATTCTGTTTTAATTTTATATATCACATTTTAACAAAGACTATATGCCTGAGTTAATATAACAAAGACTATCCAGCTATTTCATCTACTTTACTACCAAGTAGCTATTGCTTTGTTATATACTATTTTTCTTTATCTATTTTTTCCTTCATTTTTTTATACATATCTTGAGCCATTTGATCTTTCTTAGCCTTAAATTCATTAACCTTTTCAGTTAATATTTTTTCCTCATTATCTAATAAATCTTTAATATATGATTTCATTTTATTTTCAAATTCACTTACTTGAACCTTTTTTTCTTTATAATCATAAATTAAACTAACTATTTTATCATGAATAGCTATTTTCTGCTTAAGTAAATCTTTAATAACATTATTTTCTGTTCTATTCATTATTTTATATATTTGGTAAATTCTAAATGAAAAATGGTTATATAAATCTTGATATTTGGATTTTAGGTTATTAAGAGAATTATATAAATTAGGGTGATTAGTTTGTAAATAATTCCAAAAATCCTTATCATCTTCAATTTTTTTAGAGATATGCTTACCTACTTTTTCCTTTAACTCCTTGGATTTTAAATTATCTTTTTGGTTAATATCCATAGATGTATTTTTCTGATCATTTTGTGCAAAAGCTAAACTATTACCTACATTACTTAACTTAAGATCCTTATAACTATTAAATATTATACTTAATAGTATCATAATACTTAAGATTAGGCTTATTATTAAAAATTTATAGTTTTTTTGGATCATATATTTCCCTCCTTATGTATTTAATTTTCTTTATTTCCTACAAAGCTAAAATCAATTATCTCATATTAATCACCCCCTTTTTACTACAAATTAAAATTCGTTAAATTCCTCTTCATAATTATAAGTAATCAATCTATATTCATCAATATTATTTTCAACTAAATTTATTTTATCATATAGTTTCATTAATTCTAATGTATCAATATTTTCATTTAAAACAATGTCTTCCTTATGATTATTTATAAAATAAGCTAAAAAAAATATCCCACATATTAAAATAAAAGAAGCTAAATAAAATGCCAATTTCCTTTTTAAAGTAAAATAACTATTATTTTTAACTTTTAGAGTTTCTTTATTTAAAAATTTACTATTATTTAATAAAAAGTTAATTTCATTTTTTAATTTAACATATTTTGAATTACAATCATAACAATTTTGTAAGTGTTCTAAAATTTCATTTTTCTTATCTTTATTTTCCAATTCATTAAAAACTAATAAATAAAGCTCATTAAGATTAATATGTTTTTTATTTTGCCTTAAAAAACTTTTCCACATAAATATTTTAATCTTTATATTCTTTACCTTTTACATAATTTAATACGATAAAATTATAAATTTTATTGATATTTTTTAGTATTTTTTATTTTTAACATTTTTTTTACAAATCATTGATTTCTTTTCTATCTTTTTTATCATACTGAAATTGTAAAAAACAAAAAAAATAAACCAAAAGGGGGGAAAATAAATTATGGTAAATAAAGTTAGTCCAAATACACAAAAAATCTACTTAACTACTTTTCAAAATCAATTAGCCAAACCTGAAACCCAAGATGCAACTCCAGTAGATGAAGTAGTTAAAGTACCAGAAGAAGATCAACACAAAAAATGGTTAGTACTTCTTTACAGTGCTGGAGACAATAACTTATATAGTTACCTATTTGGTGATTTAGATGAATTAGAAAAAGTAGGATCAGATGAAAATACCCACATAGTTTCAATAGCAGACCAAGGGAATTATGGTAAACAGTGGAAAGACGCTAAAATATTTTATTTATATCCTGATCCTAATTTAGGAAAAATTAATTCACCAGTCATTGAAAATTTAGGTAAAGTTAATACAGCCGACCCAGAATTTATGGGGGCCAAAATAGGAGAACTAATAAAGAAATTCCCGTCTGATCACGTAGTAGTTATAATAAGTGATCACGGAGCTGGTTGGCAAGGAGCAGTAGAAGATGATAGTCATAATAAATTTATGTCATTAAGTGATATTAAACAAGCTTTAGCAAAAGCAGTAGAAATAGGGGGTAAAAAAATAGATATTTTGGGATGGGATGCTTGTTTAATGGCAATGGCTGAAGTAGGTTATGAATTAAAAGATTTTGTTAAATATATGGTAGCTTCAGAACAAACAGAAGGAGCAGATGGTTGGCCTTATGGCAGCATATTCGGTAAAACTTTAGCTGATGTATTAAAAGTAGCACAACAAATGATGATAATAAATGTAGATGTAGAACCTAAGGATTTAGCTACAATGATAGTTAAAGCAGCTGCTAATTTTACCCACTCGCTTAAAACTTTATCAGCCGTTGATTTAGAAAAAGCTAAGTTAGTTGCAGAAAAAACTAACGCTTTAGCACAAGCTATTATGGATAATCCGCAAGACTTTAAAACCGTTAAATCAATTATATCAAATACAGAAAAATTCTATGGGACCTTTAGAGATTTAGGACATTTTGCTAAACAATTATCCCAAGCTAATGTAAGTGATCAAGTTAAACAAGCTGCTACTGAGCTTGTTAATGCTTTAAATGAATATGTAATAAAAGAGTTCCATACTAATGCTCATCCCAATGCTACAGGAGTATCTGTTGAAATGCCTACTTGGGGTGGTCCATCCTATTCCTATCAAGATACCTCCTTTGCTAAAGATACCCTATGGGATGAAATGCTTAAAAAAGTTAATTCCTAACTAATAAAGAATATGATTTTAAGGAGGGGAATCCAAAATAATTCCCCTCCTTACCCTCCCTATTTTTAAGCTTCTTTATTTTTCCTTAGATTTCTTCAATTCCCTGTAGTTTCATAAAGATTTTTTATTTTATCATAGATTTCAGTGAATTTAATAAATAAATGAGGATCTACTACATCTTTAAGTAAATCTTTGCTCATCTCATTTATTACTTCTTCATGAGATAAAGTTTGCTTATAAGACCGCTTAGATCTTAAAGCATCATATATATCAGCAATAGTTATAATTCTAGCCCCCAAAGGAACATCTTTATAGGTTATTTTCCTATTTTCAATATTAGGATATAAATGATGATATTTAATAAAATCTAGTTCTTCTTTACTTAAAATCACCTGACCTATCTGAGCACTTATAATTGGATGAAATGTAATTAATTTATATTCAAAATTAGTTAATTTTGATTTCTTATTTAGAATAAAAGAAGGAATATCAAGTTTACCTATATCATGTAACTTAGCTGCTAATTCTATAGAAGATACCTCCTCATGAGATAACCCAACATGCATAGCTAATTCCTTAGCAATAAAAGCTACTCTTTTGGAATGCTCTAAGGTATTAAAATCATATTCTTCTAATATTTTTAAAACCATCTCAATAGTCCTATCATAAACTGAATATAAATCAAATAAAATTTTATCTATGTAATAAATTAAAAAAACTACTAATAGAATTATCAAGCAATTAAAATAATTCTTTTGTAGAAAAAATATAAAGAACATAAAAGCTAATATAGCTTGAGAAAAAAGTATTAATTCTAAGTACCCTAAAAAATTATCATTAATTCTTTTAATTAAAATGCTTAAAAACTCCGTAAAAGATCTTCTATTTACTAAAAAATTAAATAATTCTTTAATAAAAATAGTCAAAGTTTTATTAAAAATAATATATCCCAGAAAAACCAATAATATTTTTAAAATATAAATCCAATTATTTTTAATATTCAAAAGATCATTAAAATCTAAAAATAAATAAATCAAAAAAGATAAAAAAAACAAAGGAGTAAAAATAGTAATAGAATTAAGAAAAATAAAAATAAAATCAGTTATTTTTCTTTTTATAAAATAAGAATAAAACACCCCCCCTAAGTTAAAGCCTAAAAAAGTAAGAACCAATAAAAATAATTTATCATAATAAAATAATGAAATCAATATAAATAAAAAATCAATAGGAGTTATAAAATAATCTTCTTTTATTACTTTATTTTGGAAATTCTTTATTCCATACTTATAAGTCAAAATGGTTAAAACATATAAAATAAAACCTATTAAGAAACTTACTATTAAATCAAAATAATTACCCATTCTCTTTTTATTTATTATTTGTTATTTTGTTATTACATATTTTAAAAACTATTAATAGCATAGGAAGTAAAAGAAAAATTCTTTGGCCTAATTAAAACTTTATTTTTATCTTTAAAAACTATTTTTTCTAAATTAGTATTAAAAAATAAAAAATAAAATTTTTTTATATCAGTTTCCTTTTTTACAATATTTTCATTAAAGTAGATAATAAAAGTATCGTTATTTTGAACATATAATTCCTTTACATTAAATTTTGCTAATAAAAAATCTTTAATACTATATAATCCTTTATCATTAAATTGGTTAGATAAAATAATACTTAATTCATAATTTTTAGGCAAAAAAATAGGAATAACATTATTTTTATCGTATGAACTAAATAAAAAATAGTTACCTTCATCTATTCTCTTTAAATTAAAAATATTGTTAAAAATCTTTGTATTAATTTCATCTATATTAAATGAAAAATCTATTCCATTTAATATAAGTTTATTACTATTAAAATAAAAATTAATTTTTCCATAAACTTGACTATAAAAAAAAGAAAAATACAACTGATCATAAGCTAAAATAGTATCATAATCGTAAATAAAAGTTGGTTTTTTGGATATAAAAATGTTAAAAATATTACTTTTATTGTTTTTATCAGCAACCATTTTAATACTATCTACTTTAATCTTTAAAACTTCATATACAATATTATTAATAACTTCATTAGTTAAATTATTATCAATTTTAAAGGAAACAGGTATTAAATATCCATAATTTTTATCAAGATAAAAAATAGTATAATAAATCTGATTTTTATAAGAAATACATCCCCAAAAATTAAATAAATAAAACAAAATAAAAAAAGTAATTAAAAATATAATATACAATTTAGAATGTTTCAGTATTTTTAAATAAGTCATCGAGGTTTATATCATGGTGTTGATATTGAGTTTGCTCAGTTTGCTCTTTAAAGAATTCAAAAACGCTTTTATCTTCAAATAATTCTTTAACGGGTACTCCTGCATATAATAACAATACTAAATCATCAGCAATTTCCAAAAATACATTAACTATATCAGGATCAAAATGTTTCCCCTTAGATTTTTCAATAATTTCTATACTTTTATAAGCAGGTAACCCTTCTTTATATTGTCTTTTACTCATCAAAGCATCAAATACATCAGCTACTGCAATTATCCTTGCCAAAATTGGAATTTCTTCTCCTTTTAAACCATCAGGATACCCTGTCCCATCCCATTTTTCGTGATGATATTTAACACACTCAGGAATCCCACCATATTTTTTTAGTAATTTTTGATCACTAACATTAGGCCAAGGAAAATACATCTGTTTTACTATATTATAACCTATTACAGTATGTTTTTTCATTATTTCAAATTCCTCATCAGTTAATCTTCCTGGTTTATTTAAGATATTATCAGGGATTCCTATTTTTCCTATATCATGTACTACAGTACCTGCTATCAATGCTTTTAAAAATTCTTCATCTATATTCATTTTTTTAGCTATTTCTGTTGATATTATCATTACACGTTTAGTATGATCTTTAGTGAATATATCCTTAGATTCTATGATATCTACAATTGCTTGTAAGGTTTGTAAAGTAGAGTTTGTTAACTTATTATAAGTTTCAAATAATTTATTATATAATTTAGAGGTTTCTATAATAACTTTAGTTTGGAATAACAAAGTAGTATAAAACAATATATCTTGTTCAGAAACATTTTTTAGGGAATTAATAAAATCATGAATAGCTTCATCTAAAAACTGCTCAGTTTTTGAAATATTACCTATTAAAGAGAAAGCAGATGCTATATTAAAAGATAATAACTTATATTTATAAGGGTCTTTAACTAAATCTTTAGCCTTAATAAAAATATCAATAGCATTAGATAGTTTACCTTCAAATGCATAAATCAAAGCTAAGAAATATTTTATCTCATTTTTAGTAGGGTTAATTTCTAAAGCTTTCTCAAAATAATCTTTAGCTAAATAAAATCTAAACCTGATTAACTCTATTATACCTAAATAATAATACACATCAAAATTTTTGTATTCCTTAGATAATAATTTTCTAAATAATGAATAGGAATAATCAATATCTCCTTTTCTAAAAGAAAGTAAAGCTGCTAAATTAATAAAAGCAATATTATCAGGCTCAATTTTTAAAGCTTTATCAATATAGTATAAAGCACTATCTAATTTATTTAATCTTTCATTTACTATAGCCAATTTTTCTAATATTTCTGGTTCTTCAATTATGGAATAATTCAGAATTTCTTCTAATATTTTTTGAGCTTCCTTATAATCCCCTTTAATTATATAGATATCCGCCATTTCTTTAAGAATTTCAACTACATTATAATTAAAATCCAAGCAATTTTTTAGTAATTTAAGAGCTTTATCTAAATCAAATTGTTTTTTAAAAGCAATAGCTAAATTGTAATATATTTCAGGGTTATTGGGTTCTAAATCCCTCGCTTTATACAATATTTCTATGGCATCTTCTAATTTATCCAGTAAAATCAGATGCCTACCCAATAATAAGTGAGCTATAGAAGACTTAGGATTCAATTCCGAAGCTTTCTTTAAGTAATTTATAGCATTTGAAAATAAATTCTGATTTAAATAAATATACCCTAATAATAAATAAGTCATATCAAAAACCGGATTTATATCCATTAATTTTTTTAAAAGAAGTATAGCTCTAGAATAATCTGAATTATCTATACTTAGCAAAGAAAATAAATAAATTATATTTTGATTATCTTTATATTTAGATAATAATTCTTCAAAAAAATCAATATAATTTAATTTCTTTGCAAAAAGTATCCACCCTTTTAAAACAAGATTATAAGGCTCAATATTAGTTTTTAAAACTAATTCTATATTTTCGAGTGCTTTATCAAATATATAAGAAAACTTTGAGATATCTACATCATTAACATAGTAAGCTTTAGGAACATTATAAAAAAATTTAGTTATAAAATAATCTTCTATAATATTAAATACTTTTTCCTTTCTACCCCATTTTATTAAAAAAAAAGTATAAAAAAACTTGCCTTTTATAAAAAACGGATAATTTTCAACTAACATCTGAAAATTTTTAAAAGAATCTATAAATTGATCCAACTTATCATATAGTAAACACAATTCTAATAACAGAGCAGGATCTTTTCTTACTTTGAATTGATTCTCTAAAATTGATATTCTATTTTTTATAGCTAAATCATCTATCATACAAAAATAACTCACTCCCAAAAATTGAAAAACTTTTGATTAAAATAAATAAATTTCTTTAAAAATATATTCTTTTCTTTAAAATGATTAATTATACTTATTTTTATTAATATTAACTTTAGCTTTTAAATCAGAAATATCAATGTAAAATCTATAACCACAAATTAAACATGCAAATTCCTTAATTTCTTTTTCCTCATCCCAAAATAAATCTTCTATATCTACATCTTCATAGATAATTCCTTTACATTTAGGACATCTTATACTTTCTAATATATCTCCTTCAATTTTATCCCATTCATTTATAGATTCTTTTATTATATCTTGAAAAATTTCTATATTCCTATTTTCTATATTACTATTAATGTTATCTTTACTTTTTTTTGTAACTTCATTTTTAAAATTCTCTTTATTAGTTTTTTTTCTTGTTTTTTTTTCATTTTTCATAATTTATTTAATTTATTAAATAAAGTAGTGATTCTAGATTTTTTTCTAGCACTTTCATTTTTATGGATAACCCCTTTTGAAGCTGCTTTATCAAGTTCCTTATAAAGCTCACTTAATTTTTCTTTTATTTTATTCTTCAATTCATTATTTTTATTGTTAGAATATTCTAATATAAGTTTTTTTGTATTTTTATATAATACCCTAATTTTTTTCAAAATACTTTTATTTCTTAAAGTTCTTTTCAGTACTTTTCTTAATATTTTAGCTTTTTTTAATTTACGTTTTTGTTTTTTATTGATAGTATTAGTCATTAATTAAAACACCTCCAACACTTTTTATATCCCTATTTTTTTTATTTTTACCTTTTTATTTTTTACTTTTAGCAATATTTACTATATCATTAATAGTTAATGATTTAGGTCTTTCAATAGGATAATTAACAGCTCTAGCCCATATAACCTGAGCAGTCATACCTAAAATCCTAGAAACCCCAAAAACCACTGGATAAAATTCAGTTTCTTTTATATTATAATGATACAACATTGCTCCTGAATGACCATCTACATTAGGATAAGGATCCCTAACTTTCCCTCTAGCATTTAATACTTCAGGCACTACCTTATATAATAGTTTTATTAATCTAAATACATCAGAATCCAGTTTATATTTCTCTACAAAATCCCTTAAAGCTAAATATCTTGGATCAGTTACTTTTAAAACCGCATGACCAAAACCAGGAATTATTTTACCTGCATCTAAACGGGAATTAACACAATTATATAATTCTTCTTCTGTTGGTAATCTATTATAGAATTTAATAATAGAAAGAATCCATTTTAGAGAATCACTACTAGCACTTCCATGTAAAGGACCTGCTAAACCATTTAATCCTGCGCTAACTGAATAATATATATCAGATAAAGCAGAAGAAACATTAAAACAAGTATGAGCACTAACAGTACCACCTTCATGATCACTATGTAATATTAAATATAATCTCATTAAATCCTGAAAATCTGGATTGATTATATAATCATCATAAGGATTAAGCATATAAGCAAAATTAGCAGCCCAATCCAAATCATTATTAGGTTTAACAAATACATCATCTCTATAGGTCCTTCTATATATATAAGCAGCAATTACAGGTACTCTCGCTATCAAATTTAAAGAATCTTCTAACATAGGTTTCCAATAATCACTTTTAGATAAATTATTTAATTCTTTAGTAAATAAAGACTCTCTTTGCATAGCTAATATTGCTATTGAAAACTGAGTCATAGGACTAGTATTAGCTGGGATATTTCTTAAAATTTCTATAACATATTGAGGTAATTTTTGCTTAGATTTAATATATTCTTCTAATTCTACAATATCATCTTCAGTAGGTATCTCCCCTGTTAATAATAGATACCAAATACCCAAAGCATAAGGATAATTCGCTTCCTTAGGTTTTGGTAATTTCTCTAATACTTCTTTTATAGTATATCCCCTAAATTTTATCCCTTCATAAGGATCAACAAATGAAGTCTCACAAACTAAAGCAGAGACATCCCTCAGTCCACCTAAAATTTGACGTACCTTTATATTATCTACAACTACATCTCCATAATTATTAATAACTTCTTTATAAGTTTTTCTCCAGTTATCAACAATGACTTCCATTTTATCTTTTAAACTAATTTTAACCTTCATAAAAATCCTCCTTAATATATAAATATTAAACTAAAACTTTTAGATTATATAGTTCTTTACAGAGTTCTGAAATTTTATTAGCAGAAATATCTAATTCTCTTTTCTCATTTTCAGTTAAATTAAATTCAATTACTTTTTCTACCCCATCTTTTCCTAAAACGACAGGTAATCCAATAACTATATCTTTATAACCATATTCACCATCAACATATACACTAACTGGTAGAATCTCTTTTTTATCAAAGATAATAGATTTAATCATTTTAAAAGTGGAAGCAGCGGGCGCATAATAAGCAGAAGAATTTTTTAATAAACTTACTATCTCAGCTCCACCTTTTCTTGTTCTTTGGATTAAATTATTCAAATCTTGAGGATTTAGTAAATTCTCCAAACTTACACCAGCAACTGTAGTATATTTAACACTAGGTACCATAGTATCTCCATGGCTACCTAAAACAAATGCATTAATATTATTCTTAGATACATTTAATTTTTCACTAATAAAATGTACAAACCTAGAAGAATCTAATACTCCAGCCATACCCATAACCCTATTCTTCGTAAAACCATAATTACTTAAAACCTTATAAACTAAATAAGTCATAACGTCCAAAGGATTAGAAACAACAATAACTATACATCTATTACTATCACAATATTTAGCAATATTATTAGAAACTTCTTTAATAATTCCGGCGTTAAAAGATAATAACTCTTCTCTTGACATTCCAGGTTTCCTTGCTGCTCCTGCAGTAATAACAACTATATCAGAACCTTCAATATCTTTATAATCATTTGTACCAATAACTTTAGAATCAGAATTAAAAATATTTAGCATTTGGCTTATATCTAAAGCTTTACCTTGAGGCATATCTTGAATAATATCATATAATACAACATCTGATATCTCAAAAATAGCTAATAATTGTCCTAAAGTAGCACCTACATTACCTGCTCCAACTATGCTTATTTTCTTCTTCATTAAGCTCCCTCCTTACTAATTAATTATTAAATTAATAACTAGTTAAACATTTTCATGAAGTATATCTAATGCATTCTTTATTTTAAGATTTCCAATATTTATATGAGTTACATTACCATCAATAAAAACCAAAAATATCTCTTCATACCCTTCTATCTGTTGCTTTAAAGAATTTAAAAACACATAATGAAATTTCTCCCAATCTTTAGTGGGAGTTAATGATTCTAATTTATAGTACTCATTTTGTAAATCATTAATTAATTCATTAAGTGTTTTTTTAGCTCTTTGAACTATTGGATCATCTAAGTTGTTATCAATAGGATTAGAAGAAAATTCTTTTAGTAAGGAAATAATATTTTCTATATCTTTCTTATTAGCTAATAATTTTTGTTGAATTTTTTCTATATTTTCTAAGATATTAGCTAATTCATTTAAATAAATATTCTCCATAGTTATTATATTTTATTTTTTTTTAATAATTCCTATATTTAAAATGTAAAAACAAAATATAAGCTAATTAAATATAAAAAATTTCTCAGGTATTAGATCTAGTTTTAAATAAGCATTTCTTATAAAATCCTTATTTAAATCAAATTCTTCATTATTTTCTTTATTATTTTTTATAAAATAATTTAAGCTTTTTAAATCAACAAAATAAAGATAGTAATAAAAATCCTCTTCTTTTTTAATAAAATAAATGTAATTTTGATTTTTGAAAGCATATATAACATCCTTTATAGAAAACAAAGGTTCTATTTCTTTATTCAATTGATTTAATTTACCAAAAAATAAACTTGAATTATTTAGTAAAACCAAAATTAAACTATCTCTTAATTTATAGCTAGAAACATAATATCCTGCATCTTTAATTGAAATTA
>Ga0080004_1135402_pt1 | contig 65525 bp, 66 predicted proteins | sample WasSprMetagenome_FD_69207 | JGI IMG/M metagenome (GOLD analysis project Ga0080004, IMG submission 69207) | Sulfidic aquatic microbial communities from Washburn Spring, Yellowstone National Park, USA - WS (SPADES assembly) (version 2) | ecosystem: Environmental > Aquatic > Thermal springs > Hot...
ACAGCGTCAACACTATAAGAGGAAATTTCCTCAGCTCCCTCACTAACCTTTTCCAGAACCTTTTCCCAAGATAATCCGCATCTTTTCAAAAATATTGTCCTATACAATCCAATATTTTTTAGATCAAACCTTTAGCTGCTTCACCGTAAACTTTTCCGACAATGAAAGGCTTTCCTTCAGCAGCTATTTCTAAAACCTCTCCCATGTAATACTATACAAAAATTTTAGAATATTAATATTTAATCTAAAAATTGGGAGCTAAGGACAAAAATCATAAGGCAGTAAACTATTTTTTAAAAACCACAAAAAATTACAGCACGCATCCCATCTTTGAAAAATACTTATCCTCTATTTTTTACAAAAATTTAAAACAGTTTTAAAGTTATCCATATAAAATTTTTTCATATATATGTAAATAAAAGATAAATAGCAAATGATGTTAAACCCTATATATGCAAAAGAAATTGTTAGCTGCAGTAATTGTAGCCATAGTTATTGTTGGTGCCGGATACTGGTATTATCAGACATATCTACTGCCACCTCCTCCCCCACGTACAATATACGTTTCGCATTGGGGATTTGGTTGGGATCAAATTAAGAAGATTGTGATAGAACCATTCGAAAGCAAGTATAATGTAAAAATTGTACTAATATCCGGTACTACAAGTGAAAGGTTCACAAAGTTAACTACAAAGGCTGAACCTGTTCCTGATGTAATATTTCTTCCAGACTACTACACTTATCAAGCACAGCAAAAAGGACTTTTAATAAAATTAGATTTAAGTAAAATATCAAATTATGAAAAGGTATATAAGGTTCTTAGAGACCAGATTCCAAAATCTTTGGCCGAATACGGTGTACCCTTCACAATCCAAGATTTGGCTCTAGCCTATAGAACAGACAGGCATTCTAAAATATCTTCATGGAAGGATATGTGGCGAGACGACTTTAAAGGTAAGGTTCTAATGCCTACGATTACAGCAACCTCAGGTCCCATGGCCTTGGTCATGACAAGTTTAGCATATGGTGGATCAATTGAGGACGTTGAACCAGGTTTTAAAGCCTTAGAGGCTCTCAAAAAAGATATTGTTACCTTCTACTCAAGGTCCTCTGACCCTCAGACGCTTTTTGAAAGAGGAGAAGTTGAAATAGCACCAGTGCTCAGATACAATTGGGCTCCTTTGAAAAACCTTTCAGTGCCAGTTGACATCGTATATCCTGTAGAAGGTTCACTTTACGTACTAAATATGATTTCGGTTGTTAATGGCAGCAAGAACATAGACTTGGCCTATAAGCTGATAGACTTTTGGCTAAGCACTGAAATTCAGAAAAATTTGGCTTTAGCTGGTGTTGATGCTCCAATAAACTCTGAAGTCTCGCTTCCTTCTGATCATCCATTTAATATTAGTCCAGTATTTAATAACAAGCCACTTTACCTCAACCCAGAAGTTTTAGCTAAAAATCTAAAGTCTTGGGTGGACGCATGGAAGTCAAGAGTGGAAGGGTGAAAGTGTACCTTCTTCCCCTTCCATCACTTATTTTTATTTTAGTTTTCTTGTTACTTTCACTATTATACGTTATCTTCTATACACCAAATTTTTTGCAGACATTTATTGAAACGATTGCTAAAGAAGATTTCTTTTACGTATTTCTAAGAACTATAAGAGTTGGTTTGATTGTTGTGTTTGGTGCCACACTTTTAGCTTACCCATTAACGTACTATGTGAATTCTTCTTCATCATCTGTTAAGACTTTCTTTAAAATCATAGTATTTTTGCCCTTAATGGTTAATCCAATTGTCAGATCATATGGTTGGATAATAATATTAGGAAGGGAGGGTTTGATAAACACATTATTATCCTATCTTAATCTTACTGTCGAACCCTTAAGGCTACTCTATACCGAGTTTGCTATGGAACTAGGTCTACTTGAACTGTTTTTCCCATTCATGTTCATACCTCTTTTAAGTTCAATGGAAAATTTAAGCAATGAAGTTATTATGGCCGCAAAAAGTTTGGGTGCAAGCGGCTTGAGGGTCTTCTTTAACATAATCTTCCCCCTTACTTTAAAAGGGTATTTGACAGGATTAACCGTTATACTAGCCGGATGTGCTTCAGCTTATGTTACACCCACCCTTCTCGGTGGATTTAGAAACAGGACACTTAGCATGCTCCTTTACGAATATATTGAGATAAGATTCGATTGGGGCGCTGCAACAGCGACAGCATTAGTTATATTATTTACTGTTATTGCGGTAAATCTATTCTTCACTAAGCTTGGAGATTATTTGGTGAAAAGATAGTTGAAAGCTCTATTTTTTCTTGTCGCATCTGTTACAGTCTGTCTGCTTTTAGGCCCAATTATCATGCCACTTTCAATATCCTTTTCCTCTGTTGAAACAATATCTTTTCCTCCCAAAGGTTTCACTTTAAGATGGTTCTACAATATATTTGAATATGAAACATTTGTTAACGGATTTGTTTCAAGCAGCATAATAGCTTTAACGGCGTCATTTTTATCCATAATTTTATCTTTACCTCCATCTTATACACTCTATCGATATAAGGGTTTCAAGATTAAAGGTTTTATAGAAAACTTTTTTATGCTGCCGATGCTTATTCCCGAAATAGTCTTAAGCTACTTACTCCTAATTTTTGTATACCACACGTTAAAGATAACTTCTTTATTCTCCCTAATCATTGGCCACACGCTCATAGTATTACCATATGCTATGAGGGTTATTTATGCAAGTATATCAAACCTAGGTGTTGATATAGAGGATGCCGCCGTCAGTTTGGGCCAGAGTAGGGTAGCCGCCTTTTTTGACATCATACTTCCGAATATCAAACAGGGGTTTGTAGGAGGATTTCTCACATGCTTTATGGTCTCATTTAACGCCGTATCCATTTCCCTGTTTCTAAGTTTTGGGGAATCGATTCCTCTTCCAGTAGCAATGTTGAACTACCTTCAAATAAGGTATGATCCAACAATAGCGGCCATTTCAACTTTACTCGTGGCTTTTTCAGCTATTTTATCAATTTCAGTTGAAAGGATAGTAGGGTTAGTCTCTTGGGTGAGATGATGTATCTTAAGTTGGATGACATTTGGGTATATTATTCAAGGAACGAACCTGTACTAAAGGGACTTAATCTAGAGGTTGAAAAGGGTGAACTGATCGTGCTACTTGGAGCCAGTGGTTGTGGTAAAACAACAACTTTAAAGGTTATTGCGGGCTTCATCACCCCAAACAGGGGGAAAATTTTCATAGGAGGAAAGGATTTTACAAGGATACCGCCTAACAAGAGGAATATTGGTATAGTTTTCCAAAGCTATGCCCTTTTCCCTCACATGAATGTCAAAGATAACATTTCCTACGGCCTTAAAATTCGAAAGCTTCCCAAGAATGAAATAGATCTTAGAGTAAATAATTTAATTGACATGCTGGGTTTAGCTGGCTTAGAAAACAAGTATCCTTCTCAGCTAAGTGGTGGACAGCAGCAGAGGGTTGCCTTAGCCAGAGCCTTAGCGATACAGCCTGATATACTGTTAATGGACGAGCCCCTAAGTAACATCGACCCCAAATTTAGGAGTAAGATAAGGGCTGAAATCAAGTCTATACAAAAAAAGCTGAATATAACTACAGTCTATGTAACACACGATCAGGATGACGCTCTCGAGATAGCGGACAGGGTTGCGGTAATGAATAAAGGTATTATTGAACAGATAGATTCACCATTAAAGCTTTACAGTAGGCCTAAAACATTGTATGTAGCGGACTTTATGGGCTTCGAAAACATATTTTCAATAGAAAAAATCGAGGACCCTAATGAAGGCATTTACGTAGTTAAAGGGAGAAAGGTTAAAGTTGGTGTTGTAGGTGAAGGAAAATATATAGCTATTCATCCGTCAAACATACTCCTTTCATATGAGCCTATGCCAAATTTAGAAAGTTTTAATGGAACCATATCCTATAAAGTCTATAAGGGTGATAGAATAAAATATGTTGTCTTAACAGAATTGGGTGAAATAACCGTTCTATCACAAGAAAAAAATTTTAATGTCGGCGATAGTGTTTATCTATGCTATAAAAAAGATGATGTGCTCCTTTTATCATGATATAAGGCTGATTATTGGCGAAAATATTGTTTTATCTTCGTAATCTACTATCCCTTTATCCGTTATCTTAAATTTTCCCCTTCCAACCGGCAAAGTTAGAAACATAAACCTTCTTAAAGGAATATTGAAGCCTATTAATGAAGCGGCTTTTCTTAACTTCTTTAATTCCTCAACGACATTAATGTTATCACTTAATAGTCCAAAATATGGTAAGCTGACCTTCGCTAAACACCTTCTTTCATCAACTACAACAAGTCCCCCTCCACTTTTCTCTATTTCCTTGACTGCAATATACATATCCTCTTTACATACACCTGCAACAGTTATGTTATGTGAATCATGTGATACACTTGACGCTATGGCTCCCCTTTTTATACCAAGTCCCTTGATGAAACCCTTTCCAATGTTCCCATTCTTTCCATGCCTCTCTAAAACTGCAATCCTAACTATATTCTTGAGAGGGTTAGGTGAAACTTCATATTCCATAATTTCAAGTACTTCTTCCTCGACTTCCCCCTCTAAAGTTAGAATTCTAGCATAAACATTACCCCTTTCTGCGTCAACCTTAATCACAAGGTCCGCTGGAGCGAGTTCATTTTTTAACTTTACAGTATTTTTGAACATGCTAAAACTATCTGTCTTCTCTATTTTGATCGTTAATCTTTTGTTTAAGGCTGCAACATTCCCGTTCACCATCACCTTTTCAATGCTAAATTCTTTCAGATCATCTAAAACAAGTATGTCCGCGTATCGTCCTGGAGCAATAATGCCTAGATCCCATTGTATGCCATATAATATTGCAGGATTTAATGTTGCCATTTGAATTGCCCTGATAGGGTCGAGGCCGAAATCTATCGCCTTCTTCACTGTTGATAAAAGGTGGCCTTTTTCCACGATGACGTCTGGTTCAATGTCATCTGTGCAAAAACAAATTCTATTAACATCTAAAGTCTTTATAACATCAACCATTTCCTCAAAAGCTGATTCCCCTGGTCTATCCTGGATCATGACATAGAATCCAACTCCAACCTTATCCAAAATTTCCTCAGCTCTTCTTGCAGTGTGGTCGCTCATAATACAGCCGGCGGCGTAGGCTTGCAGCGTAGCTCCAGTAACCTTTGGACAATGTCCGTCAATCACACCATTATTTTCATAAACAAATTTTATCTTTTCAAGAATTTCTTTCTCTCCTTCAACAAGTCTTCTATAATCCATAACCTCACCTAAACCCTGAAATCCATATTCTATCATTTCCCTTACTTCTACAGCACCTAATATGTGGCCACTTGTCTCTAAACCTGTTGAAGATGGCACACAAGAAGGTGTCTGAAGATAAAATTTGAAGGGAACCATTTCACATTCTTTCAAAAAGGCTTTTAAGCCTTCAACTCCGGAAACGTTTGCTATTTCGTGAGGGTCCACTATTGCGCAGACAGTACCTTGAGGTATGACCAGCGACGAATAAACCGATGGGGTCACCATTACACTTTCAACATGAGCGTGGGCATCAATAAGGCCGGGTATCAGAAACTTTCCGTCGACTTCAACAACATTATACGGTTCAAGAACCCGCTTAACATCTCCAACAAACGCAACCCTCTCACCCTCGATTATAACATCAGCCTTCTTAATCTTATGCAGAATTAGGTCGACAACTTGTCCACCGACAAGTGCCAGACTAGGCCTTTTTAAACTCATGCAGACATCAATTAAGTTTTTTCTTTCAACAACATCAAACTTCTTCCTTAATATCATCGTTATAACTCTTTCAAATAAGATATATAATTGTTCAGTTCCAACCCATTTTATGCTCGGCGACCACCTAGGATTAAAAGAGGCCTTAGACAAGGGTTTTATCTCCAAGGATGTTAAAAGGGCGATTGTCCATGGGAATCCAGATAGGGTGAGTGAGCAGGCTAAACTTTTAAAGGGCGCTAAACTCGTAGCTAAAAAAAGGGGATTTATCACCTACGTTGGCGAATATAATAGTGCCAAAATTATGATATCCAGTACAGGAATGGGTTCTGGTTCAGCTTCAATTGCTATAGAAGAATTAATTGAATTCGGAATAGAGAAAATAATTCGTGTGGGAACATGTGGTGGATACTTAAATGAAATTAAGCCAGGAGACCTTGTTGTTCCAACAGCAACTTTAATTGAAACACCTGTTCTCCGTTACCTGTATCCTAATTATATGCATGAAAAAATGTTAGATATGCCAAAGTGGATGTTTCTTAAAGACGGCTTCATCTTTGTAGAAGGTTTTAAAGAAGTATATGATAAAATAATTGAAAATTTAGAAATTGAATTAAAAAACCAAGCTGGGCACCACTATTTTGTAGGCCCTGTTCATGACAAGGATATCTTACATGCATGGAGACCCGAATACAATCGAATGCCTAACGAACTGATATTACTTAAGAATAAAATTAAACAATTAACGATCGCAACGGACATGGAAACAGGCTCACTATATACAATTTCACACCTGAGAGGTGTAAAATCAGGTTCATTACTTGTTGTAGTCGACTTCTTTGCCGACCAAAAAACAATTGGCATCCAGAATAATGCACTAAATATAGCTTATAATGTATCTCTAAAGGCAATTACAAAAACGTAATTTAACTAAATACTCTACCAAAAACTCATATTACATTAAGCTTCTACACTTTTTATTCAAATGTATTTTAGAATAATGTGTGTTTGAGCTTTTCTGTTACATTATTTCTATAGCAATCTTCTGACAACACTTTTTGAGAAGCATTTATTTAACTTATACTGCAAGAAATTCCTCAATTTCTTTTCCAAGTACCAGTTTTATTGCATACTTTTCAGCCAAAGCTTTTAATGCTTTAACAGCCTCCTCTGTGGGTCTGGCAACAGATAATATTATCATTTCAGGCTTACCATATTTTTCCTCCACAACCTTTGCACGCTTTAGAAGCTTTTCCACCTCGACTTCAGCCTCTCTAGCATCTTTCACGCTTACTGTAGCCTCCCCCACGACAAGAGGCTTTTCACAGAAAAGGTTTATCTCAACTACCTCACCATCATATACGAAAAACTTCTTTTCAACCTTCGCCTCAGGGTATCCCATCTCCTCTAGCATGAGCTCAAGAAATGATGCAGCATGATCCTCAAAAGCAACACCTAGAGAAGATTTAAGGTCCCTGAACCCTGAAACCATATACTTTCTCATCCTCCTAACCTCATCCCAAAGCTTGGCCTGCCCCTCCCAAAGCCTGTTCTGTCCCTCCCTCAAACTCTTAACCTCCTCCCAAAGCCTGTTCTGTCCCTCTCTTAGGCTCTTAACCTCCTCCCAGAGCTTGTTTTGTCCTTCTCTTAGGCTTCTGACCTCCTCCCAGAGCTTAGCCTGTCCCTCCCATAGCCTATTCTGGTTCTCCCAAAGCTTCTTCTGGTCTTCTCTCAAACCTTTAACTTCCTCCCAAAGCTTAGCCTGAGCTTCCCATAGCCGGTTCTGTCCCTCTTCAAGCCTGTCAAGCCTCTTCAGTATCTCCGATAGCCCCAAGTATCCTGCGACAGTATACCTGAACTCCCTATCCCTTTCAAGGAGCTCGATGAACTCCTTCTTAAGCTTCTCAGACATGGCAAAAAATTTGAAGGAAAAACATCTATTTAAACATTGCTAGAGGATGATGCTATGGTAGATTGTATGTGAGCAGCCAGTTGTATATTGCTGTGAACGAGCCTATTAAAAATGGAAAGATCGTCTGCTCTCCTTTAATCCCCTTTTAGTGGGCTGAGGAGATCCTATAGCTTAGGGATACATCGAATGCGACAATATTTTTAGTCAAAGAGAAGGCTGAGAAGGCGTTCGAGATGTGAAAGTGTTCTGTAAACTTGTTAGCCTTCTAGAAAATTTTTGTCTAGTACATTCCTGAAGATGGTGTTGGTATTCCTATAATACATGCTTGGGCCTAAGCGTGTTTAGAAACAATTTACTAAATTTATCCAATTAATTTACCTTTTTGGTCATAAAAAGGTAAGTTGAGAGGAAGAACGGATCTTCCTCTTTAAGCTGCACTTTTATGTGAATGTTGTTTCTCCAGTTGGTGTGGCAGTAGGTAGTTCTGGGAACTTCTCCTTCATCCTCTGTTCTGCGACAGCTGAGGCTTCAGCCAATATCTTTTCAGCATCCTCGTTTGCAACTTCAAAGTTTAATGTTGAACCACTAGCTTGTCCCGCTTCTACTAGAATGCTGCTTAATAGGTTACCTATTTCACCTATTTCTCTCTCAGCTTCAGGCAATACTGATATTATGCCTCTTTTCACGTTATTTAATATTGCCATCGCAGGCGCTAATGTTACGGCCACGTCTCCGAGCTCAGTTATGGTGTTAAGCCTCAACACTATCTGCTCGAGAGCAAGCTTTGAAGAGGTCACAGTTTTAATCATCTTTCTAACTTCAGCAAGCTCGTTAGCGTAAACGTTGGCATGCTCAGTATCATGCTTCTGCAATGATGTCACAACCTTGTTGAATATTATCGCATCCCTTTCCTTAAGCTTTGAAGTTGTAGCATCAAGTTTCGCGATCTGAGCCTGTATAGCTCTAACAGCACTTTCAAGTCTAGGCTTCAGAGGGCCTGGAGGCCTTACAGCCTCTCTAACCCTATCACCCATTCCAGGCTTCTGTTCCCTAACCCACTTTTGCTCAAATTTGGACATCCCTATCACTGACTATGCTTTTTAGCTACTGGCCCAAATAATGGATGTAACTATTGGAAGTGTTACCGCAGTGACAGGTTCGACGGTGACAAAATTTTGTAATCCTATTTTAAAACGCGACCTAAAAAGTGTTCAATATATATAGGTTATGTTACACAATATAGGCTATGAGCACTAAACTTGTAAAAGAAGATATCGCTAAAATGTTTCTCTGTTCAAGTATTCTTGAGGAGCACGTTTATAAAAGCGTACAATAGTCTTGCTGACAGGGTTATAAGTGAACAGATTTCAAGACTTTTGCGTGTAATTGCATATGATAGCAAGAAGCATTCTATAATGCTTAAACTTCTCAGTGAAAGTATAGCAAAAGTTGATGTAAAAGAAGTTGAATGCAAGAACCTGTTAGGCGAGTCATGGAAAATAATTGATGATCCCGCAAAGGAAGATATCTATAGTGTGCCAGATAAAATGGATTTGCCCACACTAATCAAAAACATGGTTTCACTAGAAAGTTATGTGGGTGAAGAATATATGACATCAGCGCATCTTGTTTTGACAAAGTTGGCTGCAGAAGAAATTGGTCTTGAACTCGATACAATCAAAAATGTTATAGAATGGATAATTCAAGACGAGGAAAGGCATGTTAAAATAATTGGAATCATATCTAAAATGAGCTAAAAATTATAAATAGGTTTACTCTCCCGCTTATATGTATGAAAATATTTGATTATAGGGATGTTAAAGCTGAAAAGGCTGAAGATGGTGCTAAAGGTCTTAGCGTGAGATGGCTTATTACAAGAGAAATTGGTGCAGAAAACTTTGCAATGAGACTGTTTGAGATGGAGCCTAACGGCTACAGCCCACTACATTCCCATCCTTGGGAGCATGAAGTCTTTATTCTTGAAGGTGAAGGTGTAGTTTTCGCTGGCGACTTAGAGAGGAAGTTTAAGGCTGGAGACGTAATATTTATTCCTCCAAACGAACTTCACCAGTTCAGGAACACGGGTGAAAAGGTTGTTAAATTCCTATGCCTTATACCCTATACTGGAAGAAGATAACAAATTAAATATACTTTGGTAAGGATGCATGATAGAGGAATGAATGGATTAGAATATAAGCAGGTGATTGTGGTTAGAACTGACCTTCGCATGGGTAAGGGGAAGCTTGCCGTTCAAGTTGCGCATGCGGCTGTTTCAGCTTCAGAGAAGGCTAGAGTTGATAAACCTGAATGGTACAGGGAATGGATAAGCACGGGCCAAAAGAAGGCTGTCCTAAAGGTTTCAACATTAGATGAGCTGATAAAGCTAAAGGAAAAGGTAGAATTTTTAGGTATCCCATTTTCTTTGATCCAAGACGCTGGTTTAACGCAACTTGAACCAGGTACAATCACCGCTCTAGGCATAGGGCCTGCGCCAAGCCATATAATAGATGCTGTAACAGGCGAATTAAAGCTTCTGTAATTTTTTCAGAAAATTTTTACACTGTCTGATAGATTTAACAAATGTTGGAAACGTTTATCATATAATATCAGGGCTCATAAAAATTCGTTTGCATACGCAACTGACATCATCGAGCATTTTGCTAGAATTTTTTATATATTTTGCTTCAGGTTTATAGTTTTCCATTATTTTAGTTTAAAATGTTATGAAATAAAGTTGTGTGCTAAAATTTTTAAAGTTTATATAGTTATAAATCTGTATAATAGCTTGCATGTATGCCATAGTCGTAGTCTTAATAGGTGTAATCCTCTACGGCCTTGTGTACAGATACTATGTTAAATGGGTTGACAGAAATGTGATGATGGTTGACCCGAAGAGGGCGACTCCTGCGCACGTGTACATGGACGGTATCGAATTCTTTCCGTCAAACAAGTATGTGTTGTTCGGATTTCAGTGGAAGAGTATAGCCGCTTTAGGCCCTGTCCTGGGGCCGATTATGGCGATCCAGTGGGGTTGGCTTCCAGCATTCCTCTGGATACTTTTTGGGACCACGTTCATCGGATGGATACATGATTATGGAAGCATGATGGTTTCAGTGAGGTCTGAGGGCGCCTCCTTCGGGCCTATAGCCCATGAACTGATTTCTCCAAGAGCTAGGACGATACTCCTCTGGTACATTCTCTGGTATGTTGTGCTAATACTATCTTCATTTACTAATGTGGTCGCGGGATTGTTTAACACTACACCACAGTCCCCTCTGCCAGTTTTAATAACGACGGTGATTGGAATGCTAGCAGGATATTTAACATACAAGCTTAAAGTTAACATCATTATTACCACGGTGATAGCCGTCATCCTAATGTATGTTGGCGTATACCTTGGCCTACTTTTGCCTATTAAGGTTGACTTAGGTGTTTGGACCATAGACTTCTGGATGTGGATCGTACTGATCTTCTGTTTCCTCGGCGCTGTACTACCTATATGGATCTTTATTCAGCCCATAAACTACCTGTCTTTCTACCTAGTCTATTTTGGCATCATAGGCATAATCGTGGGCATGTTTTCAGGAATCTCTTACGCTGCACCCGCTGTGACAACCTTCTACGACCCCAAGGTGACGTTTTCGGGTCCGCTGTGGCCGATGCTCTTTGTGACAATTGCCTGTGGAGCGATATCGGGGTGGCATAGCCTTATAGGCTCCTCTATAACATCGAAGCAGCTTGACAACGAAGCTGACGGGAGCATGGTGGCTGGAGGGGCGATGATAGCTGAGGGCATACTGGCGCTAGTCGCCCTAACGACGGCGGCTATACTGTCTCCTGATGTTGCCATAGGGAACATTAAAGCTGGTAAGACGGCAGCAAACTTTGTATCCGGCGGCTCAACACTTCTCAATGTATGGGGTGTTCCTGTAGACTTTGGAAAAGTGTACACTAGCGTGATGCTGATAATATTAGCGATAACCATAATGCATATTGGGCTTAGAATATCCCGTCTGGTCCTGTCGGAGCTGACTGGGCCCACTTTAGGCGGCATACTGAGGAACAAGTATGTCAGCGCCTTCATAATCATGTTCATTGTATACATTGTTACAAGCCCGAAGACTGGTGCAGCCTTCTCATACATTTGGGGTACCTTCGGTGGAGCGAACCAGCTTATGGCTGGACTGGCTTTAATGATAATAACTTTGTGGCTTCTGAGGGAGAAGAGGCCTACCATTTACACGAGCATCCCAATGGCCTTCATGATTATTACGACTATTGCGGCGCTTGTATACCTTTCATATTCTGGTATAACAGGCTATATTGCAGATCCTACAAAGATAGGTCTTGGAATTGCGGCGACAATAAATGTTGTCCTAATACTGTTGGCGCTGGTAATGATCTACGAGGGGTATAAGGCGTACAGGGGGATAAAGGCCTCCAAATAACTTTATATTCCTCCCCTCCCTACTTTTTTCTAATGTACGAATTTTATGCGTTGATCGGTGTAGTGGTTGTCTTCGCAATCCTGTTCGCGGTAGGTTTAAGGGCTAACAGTAATGCGTTGGTAAAGTATGCGGAACAGATTAGAAACGTTTCATCACCATTTTGTAAGTTCGTCGGCTTTAGGAGATACAGTAGGGGGTTTAAGGCACTATGTATTCCAAAGGAGGGTGGATCCTTTAGTAGGATAGACGTTACCCTGTCTTTGACGTGGAGGGAGAATCCAATGTTCTATCTGCTGTCTCCAATATTAAAGGATAAGGATCACATATTTGTTTGGGGTACGCTTACAAGAAGATATCCAATTAATGTGCAGGTGTGCAAAAGAGAGTACTTTAAGCAGCTTAAGCTTGACAAAAGTTTTGAAAAAATTGATTTAAGCGGATTCGATATGGTGGTTGTCACAGACGATGTGGATAGGGCAAAAAATTTTATAGGTAAGATTGAAGGAAGCTTGTCCGCCTCCAAAAACTGTATTAGCCTCCTTTCTATTAAAGAGGACGAGGCATGGGTTAAGGTTGTAGGCGATATAGTGGACGAGCAGTCTATAAAACGTATATTTGACCTACTAATGCAATCCGGTTACGTAATAGAAGATTCATCTAAATCCCTTTAAGATCTTTCAATCTCAGGTTTAGGCTTTACTTGACGAGATTGAAACCGCCATCGGCCAGCGCGCTAGCGACCCTGCTAACCATCTCGAGACCAATGACCTCAGTCTCATACAACGGTATATATGCTCTTACTAGGCCAGGAAACTTTCTGTTTATCGTCTCAAGATAGCCCTCCTGCTCTTTCAGCTTGTTTGCAACATACGAGGACAAGTTCTCATCTTTAAACAATGTTTTTGGGAGGACTCCGTTCACAACAACCCCTCCAACAGGTATGTCGAACGCTTTAACCCATGTTATGAACCTTTCTATAACAGCTATGGGAAGAGCGAGCGGTAAAGTTACAAAGAAGAATGCGGTCTTATCGCTGTCTGTTAAAATCTTTTTAGCCTCCTCCGTACGCCTTCTCGTTTCAAGAGCGCTTTGAAGTACTGGATCCTTCTTTATTTCCTCGACAACCTTTTCCCTTCTAAAGGAAAGTTTAGCCCTTAATGAAAGAGCCTCCTCCCGGCTCTTAATCAGCCTTTTAAGCCATAGGTCATAGACTTTTGATAGGCCTAGAAGCCTGTAGGTGTGTGCTACAGGCGCGGTGTCGAAAACGTATATGTCGAACTTGTTTTCGATTATCAAGTTAACCATGTCATCGAACATGGCTGCTTCCTCAAAGGCAGGGTTTGTTGTCGCTATATCAAGGAATGGTCCTGGATCTACTGGTATGTCCGCGGTCTTGATAAACGCGAGTAGCTTCTCCTTCATTTCAGCCTTATACTTTTCAACGGTCTTCGATATATCGAATTCGACGGCGTAAAGGTTTTCAGAAAGCTGTTGAACACCCTTCCCCCATATGTCTACTTTGAAAACGCTTGAGAGACTGTGAACGGGGTTTGTCGAAGATATTATTGTCTTTTTCCCCTTTGCTGCAAAATATTGTGCCGCTCCAGCTGCAACAACGGTCTTTCCAACTCCACCTTTACCGCCGAAAAACAGGTATCTTAAATTAGGCTTTGATTCTACAAATTCGCTAAAGTTCAATTTAGACACCTCCATAGAGTATGCTGGCAATCTTGCCAATCATCTCTAAACCCTTAGGTTCTCTGTCAAGCATCGGCACTATCCCGAGAATCATTTCACCAAAAAGCTCCTTAATCTTCCCCATATGAGCCTGCTGCATGATAATCCTGTTTCTGAGAAATTGGGGTGTAGATGGGTCATTTAAAAGTTCGGTGGGGTAAACTTGGTTGACGATTACACCGCTTATGGGGATTCCGAACTCCTTGAACATGCTTATCGCCTTCTGAGTGTCCAATATCGCCATCTCCTCCGGTATAAGCACGTAGAAGAATGCTGAATGTTCTTGGTCCTTCATTATTGTGCCAACAAAATCAAGTCTTGACCTAATAAAGTTCAGTTCATTCAAGATTGCATCCTCTTGCGCTAGGCCGCCTTTACCGCTCATGACGGCCGCAACCTCACCATACTCTGAAGCCTTTTTTCTCGTCTCTACAACCTTATCGATCCACGCGTCCAATATTTGGCTCATGCCAAGGAACCTTATAGCATGCCCGTGGGGCATCATGTCAAAAATATACATGTCATATTTTCCGCTGGTCATAAGCTCAACCATCGCATCGAATGTAGCTGATTCAGCCATAGCAGGCTCAGCTGAAGCTGACGCAATATATTCTTCAATTTCGGGAGGAACTTCCCCGTACATTTCAACTATCTTCTTTTTTATAGAATTCTGGTACTCTTCAATGTGCTTGTCAGCGTCTATTTCGAGAGCGTACAGGCTTGGAGCTATCTCGACTTCACCCTTACCGAAGATGTTTCTTTCAAAAATGTCCGTGAGACTTGCCTGGGGGTCGGTTGAGAACACGACAACCTTTTTACCTTTCCTGGAAAGCCAGTAGGAGGTGGCTGCTGAAAGAGTTGTTTTACCTAAGCCACCCTTGCCGCCGAAGATAATATACTTTAAATTTGGATGGCTTTCAAAATATTCTCTTATGTTCATAGCCTTCAGCCCACTATCATGTCTGTAACATCTCTTTCTCTTAAAAGGGTCCTCTTCCAAGTCTTAATATGAGGTACTGCATATGGTAGTAGTCTAAGGGTGTAGTAGGGTGGCAGTATTGGCAAGCCGAGCATGTCACCGAGCGTTATAAGCATGAACAAGTTTTCAAGATGCATTCTAGTCTTTAGGGCATATGAAACCATTCCATGTGCAGCCATACCGTAAACGAGGCTTTTAGCAGCTTTAACAACCTCACTCTCCTTCTTTTCTCCTTCCTTCTTCTCGTCTTTTCCCATACAATATCCACTATATAATTTAGTATCATCATTATATAAGTTTTATTTGATTTGCATCTTAAAGCTTCTCTAATATATCTTTTTCACGAAATATTTCTTTATCAATTTGATTTAGCCTTTTCATCCAATATGGGATAAGCTTGAGCCTATAATAGTTTGAGGTAGGGAATCCATACCTGTCTCCAAAAACAACTGCTTCAAGAATACATTCGTTCTGGAACATTTTATGCTTCAGTTCAATAGTGTAATCGTATGTAGTTGCACCATAGACGAAATCCTTAACCAGCTCCCTAAATTTTTTAAACTGTCTCTTCATCCTTTAAACATCAACCTTAACAGAGTCAAAACTCCTTATTAAACATTAATTATAAAAAATTTGATGACATCCAATATAAAATATCAGATTACAACATTTTCTTCCAATATCTTGAGGCGTTAATCAATACCGCTGAACTCTTAACCTTCTCATCAAATTCACTCAATGTTAAAGATATAACTTCAGTATGCGGCCTAATGCGCATGTTCCACTGAACCTCCTCAACAATATCCATCCTTCTCGTAAGGGGCATGTTTTTGAAGTCTTCGGAAACGATTACAAGGTCTATGTCACTATCTTTAAGCCGGTCTCCTCGAACCCTACTGCCAAAAAACATATGCTGAACTAATCTTAATTGGTACATAAAATATAAACATTCTTCACAAAAGTTTTCTATATTTGTTGTTAGATGTAAACGAACTTATTCTAATAATAGATTATAGGTTATAGAGTAAAGATAGGAAAACAAGTATAAGATAGTAGAGTGCAAGTGTAGAGAAGATTTCTACACCTCTTCGAGGTTTATCTTTCTTAAATATCTTTCTAGCAGGATACAATATTATACTTAAAAGCCTTTTCGGTAAAGGTATCAGAAATGGTGTCCTATTCATGTACTGAACATATTCTGCTCCATAAAATTTTATCATATCGTTTTCCTCATGTAATGCTATTGCTATAACTATGGTGACTACTGTTAGCCATAGGAGTGGTGGCGGTGCAAAGTATCCTCCCTTAGGTGGCATGAAAATGTACTTATCGTATAATAATAGGGCGTAGGTCCAAAGGATGAAGCTCAAATACTGCGGATGCCTAGAATACTTGTATATACCTGAGGTTATAATGTTCTGTTTAGTGAATTTGCTGTAGAGCCAAATTGTGCAGGAGAGGAAGAAGATTGCTGCGCATAAAAGCACGATCGCAAAAAAGAATAATATGTCAAAGACTTCTGCGAACTCGAAGCTGTTGCTTATATAGCAAATGTAGCCTACAGCAAGCCTAACAATGTCATATGGAAGATATACTATGTCACCTAACCCGAAAATTTCTCTTGCAAAATAAACTTTCTCGGGCCATGCTGCTCCTGGAGACAACTCTATAACTGGAAGCCATAAGATTCTGAGAACGCCTATGCCTGCCAAAAAGAACATTGTTGAAGCAAAGTAGCTGAATGTTGGAAGATAAAGTGCTAGAGAGCCGAGGAAAGAAAACTTTCTTTTCCTTGACACGAATCCAAGAATTATCAATGCTATAACTATAGTTAAACTCAGATATCCTAGAGGCCTTATCGAATCAATAAACTTTTCCGCATCACTCCAATTTAACCCGTAGTCGACAAAGGTTTCTCTCAATAACTCGTTAACCGCTATCGGAAGCTGTATAGTCGAATACAATATTCCAATTGTAAAAGTTGCAGACAGAAGTGATGAAAAGACCATTAAACGCCTGTCTTGCACCATACTTTCACGTGCATATAATAGAAAGTTATACTTAAAATTCTATACATTAGAACACTTGTGTTCTAGGATATTGCTTTATGTGAGCGTCAAATCCATAGAGGGTTGGCTTCCTGCTTCCGTAACAGGACTTGATTTGCACATTCGCAGAAGAGGCTTCGGCAAATAAGACCTCTCTTGGTTACGAAGGGTCTTGTTCTCTACAGGAGTAACTTATGTACCATGCGTCTGGCGAAGGGAAAGTTTCCATGCAAGAGATAAAATGGTTTGTTCGCTCCCATTATAATCGCCATAAGAATTCTCCTGATTCCAGTGGAGGTTAAATTACTAAAGTGATGAAGGCATCGTGTCAGCTTTGGGCCACTTGTACATCCATGTTCTTGGCCTTAAAGATTCTCGCACCTACTAAAGCAACTACGTTTGTACATATTATAACCATGGTGACGATCGAGAGTATTTCTTGAGCGTATGGTGTACCGTATTCTATCATTAGCGTTGCCACAACTGCTGGAGTCAAACCTTGCCCCATCAACGTTAAGATGAACCTTTTCTCATGTTTTGGTCTAGAATGGTCGGCAAAGTAGGTTGCAACAAATCTTGAAGACAACAGCGCCAACATTATAGCACCCAATATGGAATATTTTCCAAGGTCAAGGAATGTTGAAACGCTCATTTCCAGCCCTAAGAGGACGAAGAAGAATGTTCTGAGGAAAAAGGAGATTTCATCTTGAAAGCGGCTCAAGTATATCATGACATTTTCAGGCACTTCCAGCCTTAGTGATAGAGGGTCTGAGATAAGCTTGCTGTTAGCGAAAACCAAACCCAAGGTGAATGCAGATATTATACCACTGCCATTAATGACTTCGACAAAAGCATACGTTATAAGAAGATAGCCGAATGTTGCGATATACAAATATCGCACGTCATATGCGATCTTGATAAACTTAAGCCAAAAAAGTCCAGCAACTATTCCAATTAAGAGGCTTACAGAAAACCTAGAGAAGAAAGATGCAAGGATGGTCCTCGCTCCATCCAGATTCAATGTTATGTTGCTCAGGTAACTGTTGAGGAAAGTTGAAAAGAGCACTACGACTATTAAACTATTTAGAGCTGCTTCCAAGGTCACGTTAACGAACAGATTCTTGTTCGTAGAGAGCACCTTAACATAGTATCCTACAACAGCAACCGTTGTTTCACCTCCGATAGTTACGCTCAAAAAGATAGCTGGATATGTAGGCCAGTGGAAGATAAATGTAAGCATATAGAAGATCGACACTACACTTAACCCTACATATACCAGAGTCCTAATCAAGGCTGAGGAACTTTCTTTCAAAAGCTCTTTAATATGTATTTCTAGGCCGGAGGCGAAGAATATCATAGCCAAAGTAAGGCTGCTCATTATTGGTGCGATCAATCTAACGAAGTCCAACGGAAAGAAGCCTAGAACTGGTCCCACCATAAAGCCGAAAGCAATTAGGAAGAAAATCTCTGGAAAACCTGTCTTCTTGAAGACCATGTTCCCGAAGAAGCCTATGAAGATTATGGCAGAAATGAAAATGAAAAATGAAGTTGCGGAGACCATCAAAATAACCCGTACAATTTTAATATAAATATCTTTGGGCCGAAAACACAAACATTAAAAAGCTGCAAATTAGTTTTATAGAAGAAAGTCCTCGCTTAATAACAATATCGATGCCGATGTTAATATTGGCTATAGCGATTCAGTTTATAATAAATGGAATTGCTGAGGCTGCGTCTAAAATTTTTTGGTAAATAAAGGTGATTGGATAGATATGTTTTATGCTAAAAAAATTCTAGGCCCTAAAGCTGAAGCTTTTTGAAAACCTGATATTTGAAAGGCTCTATAATTCCAAATGTGAAGAGAGCTGAAAAGGCTAGGGTAAAGAGGACCTGATACAGCGGCAAAGGTGAAATGATTACGCCGTATACACCTAGTAATGTGAATCCAACTAGTGTGGCGATGATGGAGATGATAAGCTCTCTACCTGGTTTTGAAGACCAGAAATGCCTTCTTTCCCTTACAATGCATACCCTGAATTGGCTGTAGAAGACAAGCGTTAACATTGCAAACGTCTGAAGTTTTTCCATTTCCAAATGGAAGCAGATTTTCCCTATCGCGATCGTTAATATGCCTCCAATAACCATTAAAGAACCGACAGCAAGAGATGCCAACGTAATGTTTTTGACGTTCCACTTGTTCGGGTTGCTCGTATGTTTAACGTTGTCAGTGGCTAATGACATTGTCGCAAAATCGTTTGCAAAGACAAGCAACGTCATGCCTAAGAGGCTGAGTATGATGTCATGTAACCAGAAAAAGCCTATGGCTAATATAGTAATAAACTGTATTACTTTAGTGACTTTGTTTATAACCCATGTCAACATCCGCTGATATATTTGCCTGCTAATCTTTATTGCACTAACTATAACCCCAACGCCTTGTTCGGTTAAAACCACACTTGCAGAAGCTTTAGCAACATCGGTCGCATTGCTTACGGCAATCCCCATCTCTGCCTGTTTAAGGGCTGGCGCATCATTGACGCCGTCGCCTGTCATCCCAACCATATGCCCGTTAGACTGTAAAAGCTTCACAATTTCATATTTGTCTTCAGGATATACTTCGGCAAAACCATCATATGATTCAACAACCTTTGACCTATCTGTTTCATTTAATCTTTTAAGTTCCGCCACGGAAACAATTTTATCGCCAATGGATGCTTGACGAGCTATTTCCTTAGCAATACTAACGTTATCGCCTGTAAGCATCATAGGCTTTATTCCAAGCCGTTTAATCTCCTCTATCATTGCCTTAGAATCAGGTCTTATGGGGTCAGCTAAAGCCAAAAATCCGACAAGCTGGATATTGTCAAGATCGTTGTTCTCGGACTTGGCCACAGCTAAAGTTCTATATCCTTTCCGGGATAATTCATCTAATATAGCGTTTGCCTCTTGGAATATTGTATCAGCCTTTTTGCATAAGCTTATAATCGTATTCGGTTCACCTTTAACAGCCTTGAAACGCACTCTTTCACTCTCAACAATAGACTCTGATCTTTTTATAGAAGGATTAAAAGGCGTAAAGGAGACTCTTTTATATGAATCTAGATTAACTCCTAAAGATTTTGCATAACTGATGACTGTTAGGTCTATCATGTCCTTGCTCTCCTCTTCAGAGGCTAAAGCCGCTATTGATGCTACATCCTCCTTCCTATACCCAGAGAAGGGAATTACTTCGACAACTGACAACTTGTTTTGAGTTATCGTGCCCGTTTTATCCAAGCAAACTATGTCTATAGAAGCTGCATCTTCAATTGAATCAAGCCTTGTCACAAGAACACCCTCTTTTGCAAGTTCCATGGCTCCAACAGCCTGCACTATTGTAAGCACAGCTGGCAACGCAACTGGGATGGCGCCCATAAGAAAAATGACAGCAAACGTCAAGATCGACAAAATATCCATTCTCAAAAGCAACGCATATGCCGAAGTTAATATCAACGCTGCCAAGCCAAAATACAGCATATACTTGGTTATAGCCATCATTATTTCTTCTTGATGAGATTTCGGTTTAGCCACCTTAACCAGCTCAGCAGTCCTTCCAAAGTACGTGTTTGCTCCAGTGTTGACTACAACACATTTAGCTTCTCCACGCACAACAATCGAGCTCGAGTAGACAATGTCTGATGGACGCAAATTTACTGGTAAAGATTCTCCTGTCAAGGCTGACTGGTCAACAGAAAGCTCTCCGCTAACTATCTTGGCGTCTGCAGGCACTAAGTCGCCGAGGCCTAAAAGTATAATGTCTCCTGGAACAATTTCCCTAGCATCTTTTACCACCCATTTTCCTTCACGCAGAACCTTCGCCTTTACGGCAAGCCGCTTTTTCAGAAACTCAAGCGCTCTTTGTGAGCGACGTGAATGTGCAAAGCCTATAACAACGTTTATGGTGAGCAAAACAAAAATTATGGCCGCTTCAACATAATGTCCTAGCACGCACGAGAGGACGATCGCAAGCTCGAGCAACCAGGGCATTGGACCCCAATAGCGTGAGAAAAATTCGAACAAAGGATTCTTCTTCTCCTCCACTATCTCGTTGTATCCAAACTTTTCTATTCGATTTTTGGCTTCAGATTCTGTAAGCCCGAGCATGGAGGTTTCTAAAATTTTGAATGTTTCTTCGATCGAAAGCTGCTTAAAGTCCGACGTTCTCTTTATCTTTACTGACATATCCTTCTTAAAACCGATTCTCACACTGTTAATAAACATTTTGCATGAACGCTCGACAAGAAAGCCTACGGTTTTAACCGTTGGATGAGTTGCCGATGAGCTTAAATATGGTGAAAAGCTCTAACTGTCAAAAATTTGGTATGGTTATGAAGTTGGGCACGCGACCCAACCACAGTCTAGACATTTTATGCAGTCGTCTTGGAAGATAAGGTTTTTGCTGCCACACTCTTGGCATGTTGCAAACTTTTTCTTATTTGCTGCCACATTCTTTTCTTCTAATGGTAACCTAGGCTCTTCAACAACAGTGTGTGGTTTTAATGTTTCCTCTGGAACCTTTTTACCTAAAATGTCTGTTACATCTATCCCTAGTCTTTTCATAATCTCGATCGTTTTGTTCTCTGTTATGTTAGCGTATGTGCCTTGTTTCTGTGATGGTGTAACCAGCACCTGAACACTTTTTGAAGTGTCCCTGTATATCGTTAGGCTTTTTAAACCGATCTTGTAACTGAACAGGTAGGCTTTTTCAACATCTTCTACTGTAACCCATTTTGGCATGTTAACTGTCTTACTTATTGATGCACAAATCCAAGTCTGAGCCTCTGACTGTGCCCTAATATGATCCCACCATGGTATATCATATGCTACAAGGAACACTTTCTTCATGTCTTCAGGAATTTCCTCTATACCTTGTACCGATCCCCCATTGTCTGCAACCTTCTTTAAGATCTTGTCATCGTATAATCCTCTTTCCTTTAACGCTTTCTCGAATTCAATGTCCACATAAAAGAATTTTCCAACTGTAACCCTTTTCTCGTAAACTAGTGCAAATTGTGGCTCAATTCCGGAGGAAACATCAAATATCATTGAAATTGAACCTGTTGGCGCTACAGTAGTAACTTCCGCATTCCTTATACCATACAATTTAATATCTTCTGCTATCTTGCCCCAATCCAGCGTCCAATATTCTCTGTGATAGAAGCCTTCAAAAGGCATTTCTCCATCAACGTAGGCTGAGTCATTAAACAACGGGAACACTCCTCTCTCTTTAGCCCTTTCAATAGAAGCCTCCATAGCATAGTAGGTCAAGTTTTCAGTTAAAGTCCTAATAAAAGAGAAGCCATCTTCACTATTGTAGGGTATTTTGAGCGCATAAAGTGCATCACTTAGGCCCATAAACCCTAAGCCCACCTTCCTACTACGCTTTGTATGTTCTCCAATCTTCTTTGTAGGATACTTGTTCACATCAATAACATTATCGAGAAAACGTAGAGCAACTTTAACACTCTTCCTAAAGCTCTCCCAATCAAAAGTATTATCCTCCTTAACGAACGAGTAAACATTCATTGAACCAAGATTACAAGACTCATATGGATATAAAGGCTCTTCACCGCAGTTGTGATTTAGTAACCCATTAGCTATATAATTATTGTATTCGGGTACAATAAAATCATAAAACTCATTCTCTTCAACTTCTATTGTCGATTTTACTGTAGCAAATGTTGGATCCAGTTTTATATTATCTAACGTTAGCTTCTCTAACTTTTCATTACTTTCAAAACCTACTATTTCTTTAAAGAGTTTGCGACTGTAACCACTTATCACTAGCTCATAATATTCTTTCGTTTCATAAGTACGTTCATCATCATCTCTTGTTTCATAAGAAAATTGTCTCGTATATGGTCTTTCATAGATTCTAGAAAATATTCCGAAAAGTGTTAGAAGGACTTGAACGTCTTTTAGAAGCTTTAGGCTAGAGCTCGCTAACCTTATAGCTTTATCAGAATCAACATAGCCGTCAGCTGTAAAAAGCCCTCTTAAAAATGAAGCTAATGAACTCGAACTTAAAGACCAAACCATTTTTGGAATAGTTCTTCCTCCTTCTCTCTCTAAAAAGTCACCTAACAGCCCCATTACCTGCTTATATACCTTGGTGGAATTATTGTACTGGATCCTATATTCACTTTCACTTAATGTGTAAGTGTGTGAGTGAGGGTTTCCACCTAATTTTTCTACACCCTTCCTTAATCTTTCTTCAGCCATTCTATCATTTGGATCAAGATACCATGCAACATAGTGTTTGTTAAATCCGCCATCGCCTATCAACCACCCAAGCGCAAACGCAATATCAGAATCAATTTCAACACCGCCTTTATAAGCTCTGTTAGCATGTTCTGGATGTATTCTGCCTAAGGCTATTTGTTCGCCAGCTTGCAAGTCTTTTGCCTCTTTCCATCCGTTTGCTGTAAGAAAGCGGTGCTCAGGAGTGACGGTTATTTCGTAACCCTCGTATGTTTCAATTTTTAATCCCTTTCTATAGCCTGTGCACCAAATCCAAGCCTCTACAGCCTCTGGTTTTATTAAATTAAGAATCTCGTCACGACTGGTTTGGTGTACAACTTCTTCTCCAGCTGCTGTAACAAGGTTTACTTTAAAGGCGTCCACTTCTTTATCTCCAACTAAAATTTTCCTCACAGCACTAGCTTTTTTTGCTTCATTGAAAAGTTCAAAAGCGGCTTTCCAACCTTCAGGTGTTAATACTTTCGTTTCTCTTGAAACACATGGGTTTGTTGTCCTTATTTCACCTAAAGCTTTTTTGAGAATGTTTCTTTTGTTAATGTGGTCTAAGAAAATTACTCCAGGATCTCCTGTCCTCCAAGCCATTTCAGCTATTTGGTGAAAGAGTGATTTTGGGTTCACTTCTTTCCAAATTTTCCCATCTCTCGGGTTTCTTAGTGGATACGGTTTTCCTTCCTCATAATATTTCCAGAAGTCTGGTGTTATTAGTACGGAGAGATTGTAGTTTACGAGTTTTCCCTCCTCTCCCTTTGAGGTGATAAATTTTTCAATATCTGGATGCCATATTTCGAGTATGCCCATATTTGCACCTCTCCTTTTTCCACCCTGCTTTATCACGTCTGTAACCTTGTCAATTATTTGCATGAAGCTTGTTGGTCCAGAAGCTACTCCTCCTGTTGAAAATACTGTGTCACCTTCTGGCCTTAGTTTTGAAAAGTTTATTCCTACGCCTCCACCTGACTTGAATATTAGGGCCGCATCTTTAGCTGTATCCATTATAGATTCTATGCTGTCTTCAACATCGAGTACAAAGCATGCTGAAAGTTGGCTTAACCTTGCGCCAGCATTGAATAGTGTTGGAGAGTTTGGTAGAAACTTTTTTTCAACCATCAGTCTATAATATTCTAGAAAATTTTGATAGTATTTTTCGAATTTGCCTTCTAATAGCATGTTCCAAAACTGGCTCCACGATACCTTCATTTTGCCAGCATCATTTAATTCATCATATAATGCCTTCATTCTCTCAAGATGGTGCCTGTTCCACGTGAATGCGTAACCGTTATCGTTTTTGCCTAAACCAACTTTGTTACTCCATTCCTCAAAATTGAATTCTTCAAGCGGATGAGGACTGATTTTTCCATCTTTGGAAAAGACTTCCTCATCATATAATATGTCAGGTATGACAACTAATGCTGCAACACGTTGAAACATTCTTTTAGGATCTTCTATTAGCTTACCCTGCTCATTTCTTAAGAGATATCTTGAAACAATAAGCCTTATAGCATTTAAGCTTAAACTTTTATCTACTTCGTCAACATAATCCTTTTCTAGTAAAATCATCTTCTCTTTTCTAATATTCTCCCTCTCACGTCTATAGAGAATATAGGCTTTTGCAACCTCATAGAGGCCATATTTTACAAGAGCTAACTCCACAATATCCTGAATTTCTTCAACATGAGGGTACACGTTACTATCGCCAAATTTTTCATCAATAACCTTTAAAACATGTTGAACAACCTTCCTTAAACTTTCCTTATTATATTTTCCTACACTAAACATAGCCTTCTTTATCGCATTCTCAATTCTTGAAACATCAAAATCGACAATACGTCCATCTCTTTTAATAACCTTTTTTACCCGATATCCAGTTGGCTGCGACAACTTTAACCCTAACATTAGTAGACAAGATATTGTTTTTAAAAGTTACCAATTGATGACATCACGCTAAAAACAAAAATTTATATGCCTACAGATGCTCAACATCAAATAAATTTGTTTAAAATTAATTTTTATAAAATATAATATTGAGGTAACAAATACACTTTTATAAGAGAGAGCAATTATTTTATGATAAACCTTAAATATTAAGATTAAACTATCATGGAGTATGAGCAAATCTAGAATACACCGGAAAGTGCTTCCTGCTATCTTTATAATGGTTATACTAGCAGCCTTCCCTATCAGGGTTGCCTGGGCACAGTATAAGGGTGATGTTTTCTCTGGAAAATATATTAAGGTTGGATTAAACGACTACGGTGTTCTCGGCGTTAATGATGAAGTAGAAGGCGACGTAGGTTTCCAGTATCCAATTGGAGAAGAATTCGAGTCTCTCGCTGCAGGGTGGTGGGTTGACGGATGGTCCATTTTCTATGGAGAAAATGGAGCAGGCTTCAGTCCCTTCGATGGACCATGGGGTACAATTGAAGGAATTTCACCTACTGTAAAAGTGGATGCTTTAAGAGATGGTTACATTAAAACCTGCATTCTAACAACAAGCGATGAACAGTTACAGCTGACGTTTAAGTTTAGGTTCATAAACAATAAAAAGTACCTTATCCTTGTCATGTTCATTAAAAATATTGGTTCAACAACAATCCAAGACTTGGAAGTGAAGAAGATAGTAGACTGGGATGTTTGGCAACCATACCTAGGCAACTATCGTAATTTCTGGGGTATGGATAATATTAGGAGGCCTAACATGAACCTTGCAGTAGCTTTCCTCAACTCTAGTGCATCGACTTATATTCTTAAGCCCGTGTACATGGGGTTCGCATCACGTGAGAAGCCGACCGACTATGATCTAAATTGGGACCGCTATAAATCTAGAGGAATTTATGGACCTTATAAGGTTTCAATATCTTATAAAGGTACTACTTCAGCATACAAAGATTACTGTTTGGTTTATCAGTGGCTTCTCGGTACCTTGAAGCCTGGTGAAACAAAGGTATTACATTTCGTCTATGCTGCTGGCGATTCTTTGGATGAGCTTGAAAAGAATGTTGCTCAAGCTTTTAAGATGGCTGTGACAATACGCTGAAATTTTCCGTCATCTTTCCTCCCTATTTTTTATGTCTTTATTATATAACCTTCTACCTCATGTTCAAGTTTTAAATCCTCTAAATCTAGTCTGTAGACTGTTCCTGGACAAAGTTTATTGAAACCTTCTCTTTGTTCGTCAACCACGTTCTTTAGTTTTTCCAGCATTTCTAAAGCTTCTTTTGAGTTTTTTGCTGGAGGGTCTAGGGTTGCAAAGATGTTTGGTGCAATAAGGTAGGAAAGGGCTAGCATTGTCCAGCATACATCTCTTATTTCCCATTGTGCTGCAGGGTCACATCTTAGACTGTAAATGTGTCTTAACTCTCTAGGGTTTGCTGTTAGTGTGATGTGTGTTAATGTCGCGTTGGGTAGAATAAATCTTGCATCTTCCTTACTGACCTTATTTAAAAGGATTTTATAATATTCTGCTACAAGTTTCATGAACTTGTCATATGATATCTCCATCTCTTTTCCTTCGTAAAAGATTTTTTCTACACCATTTTTTAATGAGTTTGGTATAATGTACCACTGTCCATTGCCTCTAACGTTTACATGTCTTTGGCTTTGCTGAGAATAGCTTGCCATTCTATGTCTTACAAGTTGATGTGTGAGTGCTCTACTGATGCCTTGCAAAGAAAATGTCAATGAACCATGTTCTAGAACACTATAATGTCCCAGTTCTACAGCCTTTTTTATTAAACCTTCAACATCCTGTTCTGCAAAATTCTGTTGATCCAAAAATAGTTCATGTGCTGGTCTATTTGAATAGCAGCTTCTCATTGCAGCAGCACATACTCTTTCAATCATCGGCGTATAGGAGAATAGGTAAACTTTAGCGCTCATACATGTTCCAGCCTATAAATTGACTATGATTATAAAACCTTTATTTCAGATTTAACTCATGTCATTTTGACATTCCCTTGAATTTTATTCCAGCCTTCCCATTCACTCTTTTAATATTCATACAATACGTTGGAAACAAGATTTGTCTTACCTTAAATTTATCCTCAAAATTTTTCACTAGATTACGTTCTTCAGCAAACGCTCTACCTTGCTAAGCCACGGGCCCTTGCTATGTTGAGTAAATGTGTAACTTTCTTTTAAATTTTTGTGTGGGGTTTTTGTTTGATGTTTTGTTTTTGTTAGTTTATGGTGTTTATTTTTTGTATTAGTTGTTTTATGAGGTTGTTCATTGTGAATTGTGTTGCTCTTTCTTTTGCGTTTTGTGATAGTTTTTTGTAGAGCTCTTTGTCTTCTATGAGTTTGATTATGGCGTTTGCGGCTCCTGTTATGTCGTTTGGGCCGTTGACGTGTATTCCGTCGATGTTGTTTCTTACAACCCATGATTGTCCTCCTATTGCTGATGTTATGACTGGTTTACCTGCGTACATGAATTCGAGTTGTGTTAGTCCGAGTGCTTCCATTTTGCTTAGGATTATGTTTGCGTAGCTGGATTTGATTAGTGAGGCTTTTTCTATGTCGTTTATTTCGCCTATGTATTTTAGGTTTTTGAGTTCTTTTTGGGCTTTGATTATGGTTTCTGTTTGGTCTGCTGGGTGTCCGGCTATGACGAAGAATATGTCATTTCTGTTTGAGAGTTGTTGTGCGACTTTTGTTATTGCTGCTGGGTTTTTTCTGTTTTCTAATGTGCCTATGAAGGTTACTAGGTGTGTGTTTTTGGGGAGTGAGAATTTGGTGTGTATGTCTATTGGTTGTGCGTTGAATGGTTCTTCGTCTATTCCTCCTGGGAAGAGTATGCATTTTTCTTTTTCTGCGCCCATTTTTGTCATTTCTTCGATTTCTAATGGTGTTGTGCATAATATTAGGTCTGCTGTTTTAAAGATTAGTGGGAATGCTGTTCTATTCCATGCTTCTCTGTACATTCTTTCTAATGGGGGGTAATGTATTGGGCTTGGTGGTTGGTAGTGTGCCATGAATATGAATTTGATTTTTTTATTCCATAATCCTTCGTTTCTGAGCATGTCGGACCACATTTTGAATCTGGCGACTTCTTCTGGTCCGTTCCAGAGTGTGCTATGGACTATGAATGTATCAATGTTTAGGTCTTCTACGAGGTTTCTTAGAATTGCTTGTGTGTCTCTGAACATGATTCTTCTTGGTGGCCATGTTGAAATTGCTCCGTCGACTCTGATTATTGGTATTCCGAGGTTGAATTCGTTTTCTTTTATGATGTAGCCTTTGTCGCTGGTTGTGATTGATCTGTGGTAGGGTACGAGTTTATTATCATGGTAGGGGCTTGTGATTAGGTATACTTCTATGCCTTGTTTTCTAAATTCTCGTGTCATTCTTATTGCTACTAATTCTTGCCCTTTTGTGAGGCTGGTTTGATACATGATGACGCCTACGATCATTGTGTTGCACCCCTTTTTAATAGTGGTAATTCGTTGGTGAAGGTCATGTCTGTTTTTATTAAGTGTTCTAGGAGTTTAGGGACGTCTTTGAAGTCTATGAGGAATTGTGCTTCTATAAGTTTTGGGTCATTGTGTGAGATAACGCCTATTGATATGTCGGCTGTTTTGAATGCTGGGTTATCGAGTGTGCTATCTCCTAAGTATAGTATTGGACCTTTTATTTTGAAGAGTTGTTTTATGAATTTTACGGCTGTCCCTTTATTTGGTTCTATGGGCAGTATGTCTATAAATGGTTCATTATAATTTATTGTGTAGAGGTTGAAGTGTTTGGTTGTGTCTTTTAAATGTTGTATTATGGGGGGTATTTCTTGACAGTTTCTCCAGTCTAGGCTTAATCCTGCGATTTTTTTGTTTATGAGTTTCTTTATTTCGATTTTGATACATGATTTCTCATGGTGTTCATTGACGTAATCGTAAAATTTTTTAATGGTTTCGAGTTTGTTTGCTGCAAGTTTTCTTATGTATGCTTTTTTTCTTGTAATTATTTCGAGTCCTCCTATGCATCCGTATGTGTGCGCGAATGGTATTCTATTCTTTAGGAACCAATAATCTTTCATGCTGATTACGCCGAGTATAACTTTTTCTGATGATTGTTTAAGTGCTTCTAGTAATTCTTTGCTAGGTTTGGATTGTTCTCTTGATACATTTATGGGGGCCAGTGTTCCATCATAATCTGCTAGTATTGCGTTAACCTGCAGATTCACTTTTACCGGCCTTTTCAATAAAATCTTTAATGCTTTTTAGAATTCTATCTTTAAAGAATAAGACAATCATTATGCCTGCGGCAATTCCAATAGCTATAGCTATAGCCCACGCTACTGGAGTAATTATTATATAAATTGCTGTTACATCAACACCCATGTTTGATAATGCCATTGCGATCACAATTAGGTAAAGAAAGATCCTAATAACGTCGGAAGTAAGCACGATAATTGGTTCTCCAATTTGTCCCTTCTTTATTGAATCTGCAAACCAATCGATCAGTATAATGCCAATAATTAGTATTAACAATCCTTTTACGAATGAGGGTAAAAAACTTATTACCCACTCAGCGCTAACTCTTAATAATGGTATGTTTGGTATTGTTAATGCTACTAGGATAGCCACTAAATATATAATCCATTTAACTAAACTAGCAATAAAAGAACCTGCAGTATAGCCAGACCTTAAAATCGCCCTGCCAAGTGAAGTTTTTCGTAACATGCTGTCCCATCCAAACCTATCAACAATTCTATTAACAAGAAAAGCAACAACACGACCTATAACCCAACCAATAATCAACACCATTACCATGTAAAATAATTCTAATCCAATAACACTTAGTAAACTCCAAAATTCTGACAAATTCACTTGATTAAAAACTTCCATAACAAATATATAAAGTATCATTTCCACCAACAACATTAATAAAATATCAAATTTAAATGTTTTGCGAGGCTTAGGGAATGAGATGCTGACGTTAGACTCCGTGGGAAAAGTAAGGCAATGTGCGATGGTGCAATAATAATATCACAGTTATATCTCAAGAATTTGGAATGGATCCTGCTAGAGTGGCAGCTGGAACTGTAACAGGAATAGGTTTCATTGGCGCTGGAACTATAATTGCTGAGCAAGGTAAGGTTGTTGGAATAACCACTGCATCAAGCTTATGGGTTACTGCCGCTATAGGTTTGACGATAGGTGTAGGTTATTACCTTTTAGCTGCTGTTTCAACCCTATTGGTGTTTCTAATATTAACTTCCAAAATAATCTTTAAAAAATTTTCAGTTAGCATCTTTAGTTCATAAAAATAAACTATAATGTGCTTAGTATGTTATATTTTTTCGGCGAGCACTCTTATTATATCTGATGCTGTTACCACTCCTATGAGATGATTGGCTTGCATGCTATCTACAACATAAGCATGTTCTTCACCACTCTTTAACATTTCTTCGATTACTCTTATCAGTGGTTGATCGCTTACAACTAGAAGGGGCTTCTTAACCTCTAACTCTGAAATAGGAATATCCCATTTTTCTTTATCTATTGCAAAGAATGTTTCAATGTCTATTGAGCCTACTATTTGACCATTATCGTTAAGTATTGGATATGTTCTATAAACGTTTGTTCGTATAATCTTTAATGCTTCCCTTACTGTCATGTTCACAGTAAAGTGTATTGGCTTGCTTAATCTTATAGCTGAAACGTTCAAGTTTCGTAGTGCTTCCTTTCTTTCCTTGAAAATTTCTTCTAGCTCAAGCAGTGCTTCGACTTTAGTAGAGGGCTTTTTGTTTAGTTGGCTTTCATAAAATGAATATTTTCCGGTGAGAAAGTAGCTTATTGAGGCGGAAAGTACAGTGAACATGATCGGGCCAGCGCCGACGGTTTCTGCGACAAAGACTATGCCTGTCAAAAGGCTCTTTGTAGTTGCTGCAACTATAGAACCCATAGCTATTAGTGCAAAAATTGAGGCAGGATGCAGTCCAAACGCTTCTGCGTAAATTAGGCCGCATACGCCGCCCACATATAAGGCAGGTATGAAAAGGCCAACGTTTCCTCCAGAGGAAACTGTTAAGGAAGTTGCTACAATCTTTAGAACCAGCAGTGCTGCAAGTGTTTGAATGGCCATGCTATTATCTGTCAAATTAGTAAATGTCCTTATTGTATCATAGCCTACACCAAGAACCTGCGGATAAAAGAGACCCATCAATCCTATGGAAATGCCTCCAACTACAACAGGAATCCATAGGCCTGTCTTTGAAGCCAGCTTCCGAGAAAAAGTCTTAGCTCCATATAAAAATTTGATGAACGCAAGCGCTGTGATTGAAGAAGCTATTCCTAAAAGAATAGCGTGAATTAGCAAATTTGTTGAAATGATGAAACTTGCTTGAGTTGAGAAAATACTTTCGCTTCCGAAGAAGAGGATTGAGAAAACGTATGCTGAAACTGAGGAAAGTGCTGCTGGAATAAAGGCATCCTTCTCGATATCCCTCTTATATGGTATCTCTAGGGCTAGGAGAATTCCTGTAAGGGGTGCTTTAAAAAGGGCTGTGAAGCCTGCGGCTGCACCACACAAGTAAAGGAGTTTGATGTCCTTTGGTTTAAGCTTAAGTTTTTGAAGTATGAAAGACGATATTCCTCCACCAAGTAGTAGACTTGGCCCTTCTAGTCCACCGCTTCCACCAAACCCTAATGTTATGGTTGATGAAAGTGTTTTGATTAAAACGTCCTTTACATCAATAATGCCGTTCCGGTGGTGATATGTTTCAATCATTAAGTCGGTTTCGCAGCCACTAAACTTGTCTTTTGTAAAGTATTGATTTAAAATAAAGGATGCCACCAATCCAATAAGTGGTAGGAATAAGATTAGGTGCCAAGAATATTCCACAATGGTTTCGAAAATGTAATTAAAAAGTCGGTATACTTGAACCATTGCAATAACTGCTACAGATGATAAAAATCCTAAAAATATTGGAATCGGTGCTATTTTATATAATTCTTTGGCCGTATTATATTTTTTCAGTACAGACTACCCCCCAATTTGTCCCTCCAAAAGTTGGGCAAATATATTTGTTTTTAAGGCTTTAATGCAACTCTTAATGCTTCCTTACAATTTATTGCTGTATCAAATGCTTTTTCCCATTCAGCTAAGGGGAAGACATGCGATACAAGTGGTTTTAGATTAACTTTTCCCGTTGACACAAGTTTTATTGCCGTCTCCCAAGAGCACCAAACATGTGATATTTCACCTAATATTGTTAATTCTTTAGTAATTAAATCGTAAGTATCGAGTGATACATTAATGCCACCTACTATACCTCCACCTGAGACAACCATTCGCCCTCCCGGTCTAGCGGACTTGTAGCCTAACAATATTGCCTCAGCTGTTCCAGCCGCCTCCATTACAACATCAGCACCCCACCCTCTAGTGTATTCTCTAACCACCTTAACCAAGTCTTCCCTGTTCACGTTAACGATTACGTCTGCACCCAATTCTTTTGCCAAAGGAAGTCTTCTTTCTGCATCAAAGTCTGTTCCTGCAACAATAATAGGCCAAGCACCTACAGCTTTAGCCACCTGCAACAAAATTAGTCCTCTAGCGCCTGAACCAAGTATCAAAACAGATTCACCAGCCTTAAGATTAGCCCTTTCAATCAAAGAATGTACACATCCTGCGGTTGTTTCAACTAAAACTGCTTCCTTATCACCAATATTATCGGGGAGCTTATGCAAACTATAGGCAGGCCAAGCGGCATAATTAGCGAATCCTCCTCCCGTCGTATAATGTACCCTTTGTTCTTTAACAGGAATATTACAGCATATATTTATCCTACCCTCCTTACAGTTGACACATTTACCGCAAAAGAATGTGACAATTTCACCTACAACCCTATCGCCGGGCCTAAAGTCTTTTACATTGGAACCAACATCTTTAACAACTGCTGAAATTTCATGTCCCATGATACTCGGCTTCCTAGGCCCTTCAACCTTATCCCTGTGTCTCCAATAATGTAAATCGCTTCCACATATACCGCAATATTTTATTTCAAGTATGGTATCGTTAGGCGAGTAAGGGTTCTCTCCAATTTTCGGTTCACTAACCTCTTCTAACCTAAATTGAGCATTAGGATATAGGACAAGTGCCTGCATACACTAGTCCACTTAAGCAATAGATTTTAACCTTTAATAAAATTCATATTCAATATTCTAAAACATAATTTTATACAATTTGATCTCTCCACATACGAGTTTGGCAGAATTTTCATCCGTAGAATTGAAAACCTCTTTTTAATTTTCATTTACCGTTATCGGTCCCTATTCTTCTGCAACAGCCTTTATAGAAGATTTTTCAAGCTTGATATCAAACTTGATATTAACATTATTTATTAGAGTTTGCTATATTAGGGTGACAGACTCTTGAAGGCTATGGTTCTAAAGCAGATTTCGAAAGTTGAAGATATGCCACTTGAGCTAGAAGATGTTCCTAAACCGGAACCTAGTTATGGGGAGATTTTAATAAAAATTTATGCATGTGGCGTATGTAGAACAGAATTAGATGAGATTGAGGGTAGACGGGTTCCAAAACTTCCTATAATTTTAGGCCACGAAATTGTTGGTAGAGTCGAATCTTTAGGTAGTCATGTTAAAAGGTTTAAATTGGGTGACCGTGTTGGTGTAGCATGGATATATTCTGCATGTGGTAAATGTAGTTTTTGTTTGAGTGGACAAGAAAATTTGTGTGCAGATTTTCAGGCAACCGGATGTGATGTGAACGGAGGATATGCACAGTACATTAAAGTTAAAGAAGATTTTGCATACAGTATTCCTGAAAGGTTTAACGATCTGGAGGCGGCACCACTCTTATGTGCTGGTGCAATAGGCTATAGGGCTCTAAAACTTTCTGGTCTAAAAGATGGTGAAACCATAGGCCTTTTCGGGTTCGGAGCTTCAGCCCATCAAGTTTACCAGATAATAAGACACTTGTATCCGAGAACCAAGATATTTGTCTTTACGAGGAGAAGAGGTGATACACCAAGCCTGCTTGCCAGAGAAATGGGTGCCGACTGGGTTGGCGAAACAGGTGAAGAGCCGCCTGAAAAACTTAATAGGGCAATAGATACAACACCAGTAGGCCAGCCTGTTATTGAAGCGTTAAAGCATCTGGAGAAGGGCGGTCGCCTTGTCATAAATGTTATAAGAAAAGAAGATTTGATACCTCAAATGAGATATGAGCAGCATTTGTGGTATGAAAAAGAAGTTAAAAGTGTTGCAAACATCACTAGAAATGATGTGCAAGAATTCCTTAGAATAGCAGCAGAAGTGCCAATAATACCCAAGATTAGGGAATTTAGGCTAGAAGAAGCAAATAAAGCCTTACTTATGTTAAAACGTGGAGAATACCATGGTGCCGGTGTACTAAAAATAGAATAATTAGTCTTCCCCATAAGGTAGAATGTGTCAAATTGAACCATTTTTACTATTTCATTTTCATATAAAGAATGTGATGTTAAAAATTGATAGGCAAACTTTATTGGGCTAACTTTCTAAACTTTTTATAGTTCTGGGGCAGAAGTATAGTTCTGGAGTAGAACTTGATATTTGATACCAGACCGAAAATGAAAAGAGAAGATTTATTTGATAGAGAAAAAGAACTTGAAGACTTACATAATAATCTTGACGTTCCTATAGTGGTCATTACTGGTGTTAGAAGGATAGGCAAATCATCGATTTTAAACGTCTTTTTAAATGAAATTAGTTATCCTAGCATAGTGTTAGATTTAAGAGCGTTAAGAAATAACTATGGCTTAAAAGAATTTTATGAAATCCTTTCTCAAGGTATTTATTCTAAGCTTGAAAAGCTTATTGATATCATTAAAAATATAACTGCGATAAGAGTTGCTGGAAACGAGATAGAGATAAAATGGAAGGGTAAAGATGCCTTAAATCTTAGCTCATTTTTTGACCATCTTAATAGGAAAAGAATCATAGTTGCCTTTGATGAAGCACAAAAATTAAGAGGTCCCCGTTCTATTGAGATTCTTAATGCAATTGCTCACTCTTACGATTATAATAAAAATGTAAGTTTTATCTTTACCGGTTCTGAAGTTGGCTTACTTTATGATTTTTTAAAAATAAATGATGCAAGCTCACCCTTATATGGCCGATACTATTATAATTTAACTGTAGAACGTTTTCCCAAGGATGTTGCAAAAAGTTTCTTAATTTCAGGGTTTAAGGAATACAATATGTCTGTAACCGAGGAAGATTTAGAAGAAGCTGTATCTTTTTTCGATGGCATTCCAGGATGGTTAACTTTTTATGGTAATGAAGTTGTAAGGGGCCTTAAAAGATTTGATGTTATAAAAGAAATGGCAGTAAATTTAGCAAAAAATGAGCTTGAAAACTTGATAAAAACCAGGGGAAGTAAGAGATACGTGACCATATTGCATGGAATCGCATTAGGTGAAAATTCTTGGAGCCGAATCAAAAGATATGCGGAAGAGAAAGAAAAAACAACTATTTCATCGAGTATACTCTCTAACATTCTGAGTACACTAGAGGAATTAAATATAATCAAAAATTATGATTTCATAGACCCTGTTTATAAGGAAGCTGCTAAAAGACTAGACCTATAACGCCTTCTCCACTGCCAAGTCCAGAGGCTTACGACTTTTCCTTCTCTTTAGACTTCATCCCCAGGGTTCAGCCCGTTTCACTAGAAACATTGCTTATGCTTCGAGTTTCCTGCCTTCGCCTGAATAAAGCAAACAAATTCCTGTACATTCTTAAACAGGTGGATGTTATAGTTCAGGAGTTTTGGAAATAGAATAATTAATTTTATGTCCTCTCAAATAATCTTCGATGGATATTGGTATTCATAATATCAATAAATATTTAAATAATTGATATTTAAAATATCAATATATGGATCTAGAGGTACACAATCCATGGTGGAAAGGAAAAGAGGGAATTGAAGAAGATGAAGACTATAGGAGGTGGAATAGTAGTAAGGTCAAATGGGAACCACCCCTATTAGGAAGATTACTTCAAAAGGATAATCTAGAGCCATTTTCATTACATTTTATATTTGGCCCTAGACAAGTTGGAAAGACAACTTTACTTAAGCTGCTGATAAGGAAGCTTTTGGAGACAGTAAACCCAAAATCTATTTTTTATTTCAAATGTGATGAGTTAGCTGACTTTAAGGAGTTGGATGAAGTGATTAGAGAGTATTTGAAAATCAAAAAGGTTGAAGGCATAGAAAGATCATACATCTTTTTGGATGAAATAACATTTCCCAGAGAATGGTTTAGAGCCATCAAATGGCACATAGACATGGGCAACTTTAAAAACGACATTCTCTACCTTACAGGCTCCCTGAGCATGTTCGTTAAAGGAGAGATTGAAACTTTTCCAGGTAGAAGAGGTAAAGGTAAGGACTTTATAATGTATCCGCTGAGTTTTAGAGAATTCGTTCAAGTCGTGGACGACAACATAATCAAAAGTATTGGAGAACTTGAAAGCCTCGATAGGTATGAAGTTAGAGACAAATGCTTTAAGGCAAGGCCTTGGCTTAATAGGCTAGAGGAACTGTTTGAACTCTACCTAAACTCAGGTGGTTTCCCCCTATCGATAAGATCTATTCTTGAAAGCGGGAAAATCCACCAAGATGTCGTCAACACTTACTTAAGTTGGATAAGAGGTGATATTGCAAGGCTTAAAAGAAACGAAAGTCTGACAAAGAGGGTTTTAAAGGCTATAATAGAAAAGTCGCCTTCAACAATAAGCTATCACAATATAGCCCAAGAATTTGAGATCAAATCACATAGGACGGTCTTCCAGCATGTAGATATGCTTGAAAAATTATTTCTAATAAAGGTTCTCCACTACATAGATCCAAACGAAGGCATTGAAGTCTTTTACAAGCAGAAAAAAATTCACATAACGGACCCATTCCTGTACAGCATACTCTCCCATTGGTGTTTAACAAGAAAACCCGACGACCCTGTAATAGTTGAAAGTGTTGTAGCTTCACATATGGCTAGGAAATATGATATAGGTTACTGGAAAAATAGTAAAGAAATAGATATTGTGGCCTTAGAAAATAGAAATTTAATTGGAATAGAAATAAAGTATAAGAAAAGAGTTGAAGCAAGTAGAGCAAGGATAGGGAAAATAGAATATACGATAACACTATCCAAAGACCAATATAACGATGAACCTTTAATAGTTCCAGTAAGCGTATTTCTCGCATTACTTAAGACGAGCTGACATTCAGAAAAGAAATCGGCTTAAAAGATTTTTAATCTTAAAGTAGTTTAACCAAAAATGATGCTTGAAAATTGATTTGTAAAAGGTATTGTTGAAACAGTATCTGAAGAAGCTATTCTGTTAAGTTAATAAAATGCCATTTTCTTCCAACTTGCGAATTATAAAATCTAGTTCCAAGCTTTTTAACGTCTTCTTCTTTGGATGACCGTTGCTATTCCAGCAGTGGAGTTCATAATATCTATCCAACAGCAGCTCGTACTGTTTGAGGTCCAAGCGATATCTTCCGGCCAAAGGTCTATCGAAAAATATTGTTGGAGGTATATCGTTCTTCCTACCCCAACCTGCATGTAGTATATTGTATGATCTTTCCATTGTTTGAACCTTCTCTCCTAACAAAAGTAAAGTGGAAGATGTGAAATCTTCTCCTGTAGCTGCGGCGACTAAGTTAGCGTAGTGATCCGGTAACAGCATTGTAACCCTACTACTGTGAGTGAACATACACATACCAATACAGTCTAGGGCAGCGTTAAGTCTTTCCATGAAAACAACTAATTTCTCTTTATTTGTATAAGATTGCGGTTCCTCAACGACTGGAATACCGAAAAGTTTGATTAACACTTCAGAAGAAGCGCCCTTTAATCTTTCTTCAATAACACCGCCCCTCGTATGTGTCCCACCTCTAGGTGAAACGGTCACACCCAACGCCCATGCAACCGAAACCCATAGACATTCAAAAAGGTCGTTACCATTCACATGAGCACATAACGCTTCAGATCCACCTCCAACCTTTTTAGATGCTCTTAAACAGCCTTCCGATAATAATTCACCAAGCCTTCCCTTCCTGTAAGCAATCTGTTCAATAATACTATTTATCAAGTCCCCATCACCCCACACAAGTTTCTGGCCTTCTGTAATTTTGTCATCGATGATACCCCTTTGATAGCAGTCGACTGCCCACGCTATCACATTCGATGTAACGTCTTCATCTAAACCGTACTCGTTGCATAAATAGTGTGCCTGCAACACCTTCTCTGGTTCGCTTATACCAAGTTTAGCTCCAAAGTTATGAATTGTATTACCCTGAATCGCTTCAACAATTAAATCATTTCCATCATCTAAAATTTTATGTATCGCCCAACATCCTATCGGACAACCTTTACAGGTTTTACTACCAACCTTAAACTTGTAGAATTCATCAGGCATAAGCTTCTGTTTTAAAGACTCTGGAGGCACCTCTCCTGAAAAGTTAAGGTAGGGTGATTCCACACTCCAAGGTTCTAAGTAACAGTATACACCATATTTCATACGTCTTCTATTAAATTCGTCTCCGTAAAGAACTTCTATACAACGTTCTTTAGCTTTATCAAACCTTTCACTGTATGCGACATCAATCGTCTTAGTTCCCCTGACCGCAATTGCTTTAATATTCTTTGAACCAAAAATGGCGCCTAGGCCGCACCTGCTAGCTGACCGGCTACCGCTGACGATAACACATGCACTATAAACAATATTCTCTCCTGCAGGCCCAATACACAAAACTTCGAAATCTTCACCCAAACATTCCTTAATTAGCTTATTAGTTTCTGAAACAGTTTTAAGCCTAAGATCAGGCGACTTAACAATTCTAATATAACCATCATCAATTACAATATACGATAACTCTTCAGCTTTCCCACTTATAACTAAGTTCGTTAAACCTGACTTCCTTAAAGAGTAACCAAAATTTCCTCCTGCATTAGCAGACCCTATTCCCCCAGTAAAAGGATTCGTTGAATCTATGCTTATCCTTGATGCTCCTGGCGCATCAGTTCCACACAGCAACCCCGCACCTATTACCAAAAGATTAGATGGGTCAAAGCATGAAATACCGACAGGATTCTCATTAAACAAAATATACTGGTTCACTCCTCTTCCTCCAAGAAACATTTTAGAATATGGTTTAAAATCCTCATAAAAAAACTTGCTCCTAGATAAGTCTATTCTAGCCACTCGCCCTTCTAGAATATGCATTTGCGACACTCTTTGAGTCTATGTTATTAGAGGGTTTATATTATTTTCCTGTCCTTAATTTAGTTCAGTTAGGGATAGTTAAATATCAATATTGACCTGCAAAAAACAGCATAGCATAACAGGATGATTCTTTGCGACTATTGGATCTTAGTGATATTTTTCTATCATATAGGGTTAAACAGTTTTGACAGATTTAGTGATATTAAAGTATCATTAGTTAAATACTGTATTTAATGGACTATGGTCATTTACGCTTTACATTTAAAATAGCTGTTTCCAAAAGTTCTTCAATTACGTTGCTTCTATTTGATTTGGCAATGCCGCCACTTTCAAGTTCCTTTAATTGTCTTTCTCTAACTATTTCATCAATTTTTGTCAGCAATTCTTCTTTTATGGCTACCGTTATCTTAACTTTCTTCATACCGTAATACCATCATACCTTCATACTTTTATATTTTAAAATTATACCATGGTGTCTTACACCAAAATCTTTTAAATAACAACATTTTTTCATCAATAAGGCCCTAATTGTTTAAATAAAGAGGAAAAGGATTAGCCCTGTAAGGATAATAATTGCACCAATAAGTGGTCTTAAGTTAACCTTGCCAATTTCTTTTGGGAAAAAGTGAGCTAGAAAATAAATGAATAGAGGTTGAGTATTTATGATATGGTACAAGTGGAACACTTTTAAATAATGTTCATAACACAAGTATTATAAAAAATATTTTAGACGCCATCATGGTGCAAGTGTATAGGTCGTAAATATTTTGTTTATCAAGCTTGATATCAAACTTGAATTTTTTGACAAGTATACACTTATGATCCTTTTTGACATCATGAGCACAAGTCACACCATTTAGGTATAGTGACTCGCCTGTTCCATTTTTAAAATAATTTTTTTATAAAATGATTAGTTATTTTTGTCTTCGAGCTATATAATTTTTTCAAAGAAATTAGATAGGACAATGACGTACAATGAACTAGTTTCAGAAAAGCAGTTGAAAAGTAAAAGTATTCAAATTATAAATCACAGTCTCTCATTTTTAGGAGAGAATGCCAAAAATGCTATATTCTACCATTTCATGAAAAACAAGAAATTAAATACAATAGAAGATATAATTGATTATATTGATGAATTTGAGGAATTTATAATAGGCGTCTTTGGTTATGGTGCCACATTCATCCTACCAATAATTATAAACAGGCTTTACAACCAGTTTAATGTGGAGCCACACTCTTTTGCACAGTTAAGTCTTGCTAAGGCGATAAAGGATATAAAGCAAAGAATGGTCCAATAGTTTCACTTTAATATCCTATTCCACTGAAGCTAAAAAAATCTTTTTAGCCTTATGTATTTATTATGACGAATTCTAAATCGTGCTTAAACCAACACTTAACGTTCTATCAGTCCCTAGATACAGTCTGTAACTGTTGCCCCCTCGCTGTTAACCATCCTACATATCTTTACCTGGAACCTTACCCTAGCTTATTAGCATCTAAGCCAACTATGAGCAGACTTATTCAACAAACTAGAAACCTTTTACTACATTTAAGCTTATGGACAACCCATTAAAAGGTTAAAACCTAGCTATCTTGTTAATCCTTTTACCGCTAACAATTATATTTAAAAATTTATATATGGTTTTGTAGAGCATTATTTTGAATGGATAAAGTCGATACACAGTATTTGCTAGGAATTGTAGATTGTCTCGGCCACTTTTCAATATTTACTTATAAAAATTACTGTTATCCAAAATTTGTTGTATACACACAGAACAGGCATATAGCAAACTTGTTATATTCATTCTTTAATATGGGGAAAATTACTGAGAAAACTAAAAGTAGAAAGAAACCAATTTACATCTACTCTGTCACAAAATATGATGAACTAAAGAAAATTATAAACTTCTTCGAAACACATAGGTTGCAAATCAAATACCATGAATTTATTAAATTTAAAGAATTTTTTTCAAAATGGCATCCGAAGGTTCAAAAAAGGAGTAGAGAAGAAAATATTAAGGCCCTCGAAAGAGCAGTAAATATGTACAAGGATGGTGTTCCTGTAAAAGAAATTATCTCAGAAACGGGTGTAAGTCTAAATAGGTTATACATTGTATTGAAAGCTTATAATCTAAGAAGATACAATAAGGTAGAAAATGTCAGTAATATCGTTTACCCTATTGTAAAAAAATAATTGCTATTCCTCAATAATTTCATAGGAAGTTAATATTTTAGCAGCCTCTCTTAACATGCCTCCTACAGAACAATACTTTTCATGAGAAAGTTTGATCGCGCTTTCTACAGCTTTTTCATCCAAGCCACGTCCCTTAACAACATATTTCAAATTTATTTCAGTATAGATCTTTGGATCTTCATCCCTCCTAATACCTGTAACCTCCACGCTCAACCCTGTAACATTTTGTCTTTTCTTCTTAAGAATCAATACAACATCGATGCTACTGCAGGCGGCTAGGCATGCCAAAAGTGTTTCCATTGGAGAAGGCGCAGTTCCCTGTCCACCTTTTTCAAGGGGGACATCAAAAAAGACAGTGTTACCCCTTTCGTTTCTGCCAACAAATTTTAGTTCACCCAACCAATCTAATTTCATTTTTTTGATTTCAGGCATTAATAACACCTCAAATATGCCATATAAAAATATTATTTAGAATGAAAAGTGATAAATAGCAAAGAAGTTCATATTTATGAACTTATGTAAGTTTTAGGCCGCAATTTGGACAGAATTTAGGTGTTGTAGGAAGGTTTCTTAAGTCTGTTCCGCAGTTGGGACAGAAGTTTATTTTTATTGCTGTTGTTGGGGCTGTTTGAGTTCCGGCTACTGGTGCCTTTGCTGGTTGTGCTTGTTGTTGGGGTTGAGCTTGTTGCGTCGGTTGAGGTTGCATTATTGGGGGTATGATGACCATTCCTGCTCCTAGTGCTGTTCCAGGTGATTTTGATAGCGATTCTGCGACTGATTTTGCTGTGTCCATTTGCAGTACTGTTGTTGTGGCTCCCGTCTGTTTTAGCCAGAATAGTCTTTCTCTGTATTCTGGTGTTGTGTCTATTCCTTCGAATTTTAGGTCTATCAATTGTATACCTATTCTTGCAAGTTCTTCTGTGATGGCTGTTTTGACTTTGAACGATACTTCCTCCAGTTTGCTGAATACTGTGACTAGGTCGTATTTTGATAGTTGGGAAATTAATCTTTCATTCATGTATCCTCTTAGAAATTCGTTTACTTGTGGTGTTTCGAATACGCTTTGTCCGCCTACTACTTCCATTACAAAAATTTTTGGGTCTGAAACCTTAAACCAGTATGATCCGAAGAATTTTAGTGGAGCTAAGTCGGTTGTTTGCCCGCTTGCACCGTAGAGTCCTTTGAACTGTTTTGTTGAAACAAATATTATGTCGGCTGTAAAAGGTGATCTATCAAAGCCCGCTATTTTGCTTAATATGCTCGTTAAAAGTGGTAGATTTTGTGTTGTTATTGTATGTCTTCCTGCTTGGAATACGTCGTATGCTTTTCCGTCCCTGAAGAATACTGCGACCTGGAATTCTCTTACGACAAGCTGGCTGCCCCAGGATATTGTGCTCTTGGGGTATCTGTATACTATGTCGTTTTCGTCTTGTGTAGCCCATTCTATAACATCTGGCACTATCTGCTCACCTCAAATATCACGTTATTTCTTTGGTCAAAAACGTTTTCAAGTTCTAGGAGTGTTTTCCTAAAGTCTTCTAAGGCCTTTTTACTGTCACCTTGGGTTGAAAGATTTTTCGCCATCTCCTTTACGGACTTTACATTTTCTAAAATCTTGTAATCGAATTCTATTAACTTGTCCAGCTTATCTTCCCTGACCTTAACTGCATCAAAGAATCCGGAATAACCGTAGTTGGCATGTTCTATTTTGCTAATTATTCTGTCTAAGACAGCAGCAGTTCTGTTTGCGGTAGAAAAAGCGGTAGTGTCATTTGATTCTGCTATTTCCTTAAGGAAATCATTTAATATCATTCTAGCCTCATTTAATTCTTTAACTAAATAGTTTCTTATAATCTTGTCAGCTTCACGTCTTAGTTCCTTTTCCTTGTACCCGTGATAGCCAGGAACATATGAAATAATCTTTTCCATAAGATTTTGTTCTCCTTTTACCTTATCCATTATATTTTCCATACATATCTTACCAAAAAATTGTGAGCATGCATTATATAAAGTTTCAAGGAAAAAGAGGATAATTTTATGACCTGTGAACTAATGTTGAGTGAGTATGTTCTATTGGAAGGAATTTCGGATCATAACCTGTTCTGGGCGTCAAATTTCTAGCTTTACTAGGACAGTGGTAAACACATAGTCCGCAGCCCATGCATTTATCAGGATCAACAGACGCTTTTCCATTGGCGTCCTTTGTGATGGCATTAAATTTACAGATAGTATAGCATACGCCGCAACTGTCTAAACCTCTACATTTTTCAGGATCTACTGTCGCGTAAAGGGGGCCAGGATAAACTCCTTCACCAGCAATAAGTTGGCTCCTTGTCGGCATACAGTATCTTGGGTCACAGTTGCAGATAACAAAAGCCCACTTTTTAGCCTTAAAACAGGCAAAAACCTCATGTATAAGGTTGTGTTCTCTGAATTCTTTAAGAAGTTTTTTCGCCTCTTCCTTAGAAATATAAACATATTCTTCTGGGTCAGCTGCCTTGTAGGCTTCAGCACCGTACATAATAACCATGTCAGTAACATAAGGCTCCTCTTTAACACCGATAGACTTCTTACAAACGCAGGGGCCAATAGCAATATGTGTTCCATTTTCAGGTAAGCTGTCGATCAGACGTAATGCTGCTTCATGCTCAATAACAACGCCGTGTGGTAAGAACCACAAAAGTTTTCCAGTAAGTTTCAAGAAAAACCTGCCTGGTCTTGTACCACTCAAGAACCTATTCCTAAGTAGGCGGTCTATTATTCTCACAACTGTAGGCTCAATTTTAGCGTAAAACGTATGCAATTTTTTCTGCAAATAGGTTTCCTCACCAAAGGCACCATTTTGGAAAATGTGAGTAAAGACAATAAATGTGAATAGTGTTGAATATGTTAGGAGTAAGTACATGCAATAATGCATCCACTATAACATTTTTATCTTTTATCTTTTCTGTTAGGCAAATTTTATACTTAACAAAGCTAGTATAGCTCCGATAAAAATAGCCACACTAATATTAAGCATAAAATTTCCAGTAAATATATCGAACAGAAATGCCAAGCCAAGTGAAAGAATGATGTAACCCCATAAAATCATATAGTTCCTCTCATTTTTCAAGATAACTGCTTTATATAAAAATGTGTAAATTAACGTGTAGGAGCCTAAACCAGTTAAAATTATACTTAAGTAAATTTCAAAATTAACCAAAATACTTCCGAAATAGAGTATGCCACAAAATCCAATCAACATAATAAATAATAGTATTCCATACAAACTGTACCCAGGTTTACTAATTTTTGACATAGTTTTTGAGAAAATGAGGACATATATATGCTTTACAGTCTGGTGCGTTTATAGTGTTCAAATAATGATAACAAAAGCGCACTCTGAGACCGAAAAATTTATATATAACAATTATATAATATTAATAACGGGGCTAATGGCCCTGGAGGTGAGTCCCTATGATGGGATTGCCTTCAACGGCTATTGGCTCCACTGGCTCCTCAACAAACCTGAACTAATGGATACGCCTCCTCCAATATAGTTCAGGTTTGTTGGGGAGAATTTTTTTATTTTTTTAAAAATAATTTTTTAAAAAAAGAGATTGTGGGGTTTCCTTTAATCTATCTTTATTGGTTCACCTTTTGGCTTCTCCTCTTTTTTCGGCAATGAAACTTCTAGTATTCCATTGCGGTAAGATGATTTGGCTTTCTTGGGGTCAACCTTTGCAGGTAGGTCCACTTCTTTATAGTATTTTCTTTGTGGTGTATCAACAGAGATGGTTAGAGAAGTTTCTGTACCATGTAACTTTATATCGTCTTTCTCTACGCCTGGCAGTTCTGCGATTACTTTGACCTCATTATCTGTTGTCAATACGTCAACGATAGGCTCTCTTTCAACTTTGAAGTCGATGCTAGGCCTGCCTGGTCCAGGGCCGACTTTAAGGTTGCCAAATGTCCTTACTTGAGGCTTACCGTCTGGCCCTATGGTCACGCTATATCCGTATACGAATGGGCCCCATTCCTTAACCTTGGTCCCGTCTGGCAATGTCCTTTCTCTAACAAGCTCTTTTGGCACCATTTCGCTTAATGCTCTAAATTCTCGTTCCATTTCCTCTTCAATTTCTTTGAAGAATTCGTCTATGTCTTCAAAGAACCATCCTCTGAAGAAAGGCCATCGTCTTCTCCTAAAGGGACTAAACCAGTCTTCACTCATAAAAATCACCTAACATAATTAATTTACATCCTATATATAAATTTTATCTAGAATAGTTTTTTCAGGTCGTTCACGCTTTCTAAAACAATATCAGGATAATATTTTTCAGGTATCCTTTTCAAGTCTTCAGCTTTTGTAACACCGGTCAAAACTAGAGCAGATTTCATGCGCGCTCTCTTTGCGGCAATAATGTCCGTTTCAACCTTATCCCCGACTATCAAGGCTTCATCCCTTTTTAGGCCAGAATATTTTAGCGCCATTTCTACAATTATTTTAGAAGGTTTTCCAATCAGAAATGGTTTCACTTTAGTTGCGGCGGATATGGCGGCTGCCATAGCTCCAGCACCTGGCCTATAGCCGTCTTCAACTGGTAAAACCATATCAAGATTGGTTGCAATGAACTTAGCACCATATTGGATAGCATAACATGCTGCCTCAAGACGTTTGAAATTAAATTCTGGGTCAAAGCATGAGACAACAAAATCTGCTTCTTTAGCATGTTCCTCGTCAACTATGATGAAACCCCTTTCCTTAAAAAGGGATTTAAGAGCAGATCCTCCAACAACATAGACTTTATGACCCGATCCATATTTTTTATACATGTATTCTACTGTTGCCATTCCAGAAGTATAGAATTCACTTTCCGCTGCATCTAGACCCATGCTTTTAAAGTGTTCAACATACTCCTTTTGGGAACGTGAAGCATTATTCGTTAAATAGATTATTTTTAAACCCTTGCTTTTCAAATATGCTATTGTTTCGCCTACGCCAGGGATTGGAGTCCTCCCTCTGTATATGCAGCCGTCTAAGTCAAAAAATATTCCCTTGATATCGCCAAGCATATCTAAGCCCTCTAAGAAACACGTATATTAAAATTGTAGACCATGGAGCCCGAGAGAAGAGTTCGATTTGGATTAGAACGTAATTTTTTCTAAAAACTTAAAAATTTATAAACATTCGTAAAAAATCTGCTTACATGGAAGATTTATTCAGTTCACTGATATCCGATTTTATTCTCGCATTGGTCCTCTTTTCAATAATAATTGTAACTGTCTTTATTACAAAAAAGTTTCCAAACATCTGGATCAACAGGAAGATTATCCATCTTTCTGTGGTTCCAGCAATCCTATGCTACATGTACGTTTTCAACGAACCATACATTTTCTTCTCATTTGCAATCTTTTTTGTAATATTTCTAATATTACCGCATGCTAAATCAAAGGAACTATCATGGTTTCAAGAAAAGAAAAATTATGGTGAAGTATTTTTCTGTCTAAGCTTTGCAATACTTGCCATACCATGCTGGGAAAACTGGAGAATATTAGGTGGAGTTTCAATGCTTTTTATGGCGGTAGGCGATTCAGTTACTGGAATTATTAGGTCGCGCTTTCTAAAAAACAGGGGAAAACATTGGTCAGGCAGTATTGCAATGCTTGCCACATGTCTTATTATAGGCGCATTCTTTTTAGGTTACAAGGGAATAATACTTTCTCTAATCGCTACGTTATTAGAATACCAGCCTTGGGTTGACGATAATCTCACAGTCCCGCTTTTGACTGCAGTATTTGGCGCACTACTACCAATATAATTTAAATTTTTTATAGTCTTTGGCTTATGGAGAGGTAGAACTGCTTAAAAATGAATTACATACTTTTTATTAGACATGGTGAAAGTGAAAGTAATGTTAGACATGTTATAAGCCATGATCCAGAAACTTTTCCCTTAACAGAAAAGGGTGTTGAACAAAGTAAACTTGTAGGGAATGGACTAAAAAGTTTGAATTTAGATGCCATATATTCTAGTCCAATTTTAAGGTGTAGACAAACAGCCCAGATTATTGCCGAGTATGTAAAATGCCCTCTTGTCTATGATGAAAGGATAACGGAAAGATACTTTGGAAATTTCAATAACCGGAAAATTGAGCTATTGGATTGGAAAACATTTTTAATTGACGAAGCATCAAAAAATAGTGTTGAAGGATGGGATGAAATATATTTTAGAGTAAAGAACCTTGTTGAGGAAGTAAAAAACAAAAACGTTATCATTGTATCACACTATGATATAATAAGAGCTTTCATAGCAAAACATCTTGGGCTCGAAGACGAATTAAGCGCATGGGGTATTGTTATACCTAATGCGAGTCTTTCAATAGTATTAAACAATAATGGTTCCTATAAAATTTTGGCAATAGGAATCCCTCCAGTCGAGGAATTGATAAATAAAGCGATTAAGGGTCTTAAAATTAGTAATACTCGACTTTGACCAGATACCTTCTTAAATATACCCCAAATAGAAGGCCGACAAACAATCCTGCTAAATGTGCTCCGTGAGCGACTGTAGAAGGTGAAAAGAGGCCTGCAAAATCAATTATTGTCCAAAGAAACACGAGTAGAATTAGAGGTATTGGAAAAAGTCCGTACAAAAACACTCTTCTAAAAGGTGTTAGCACAACCAGTGTCCCAACAACACCATATATTGCGCCAGACGCGCCTATTCCAGGTATTAATGAAGTGGGGTCTGTTATCAGATAACCTATGTTTCCAAAAATGCCAGCTAAAATAAATATTATTGCAAAAAGTCTTCTACCAACAATATTCTCAAGACTAAGTCCGAAGAAAAATAGTGCAATCATGTTAAAAAGCAAATGCTCAATATCAGCATGTAGGAATATTGAGGTTATAAAGGTCCATGGCATTTCAAAAGCATAGGCTGGAAAGAAAGCTAAATATATCCAATATTTTGTTAAATTTTGGGCAACAAACATTATCGTGCATATAATTATGAATATGTATGTCCAAATGGGTTTTTCAATATAGGGATGCATTTGATCAAGCTCTCTAAGTATATAATGAATATATCCCCCTGTTCATCAAAAGCTTCTGCAACTCCTGTCTTAACTTTAAGTCCAAGTCGATCTGCTTTTCACTAACAAGTGGAAGTTTTTGAGAACGTATAACGGGTCCATGCAATATCATCTTATCTTTTCCAAGTTCCTCTAAAGGCTTCGGCTCCCTCTTCAGTATACTGTTTAGAATTTGTACTGGAACCTCGTTTTTTGAAAGCGCTTCAATTATAGTTTTTGCAATATTATCTTCTACAGGTCTAAAACCATAATGTGGACTATCTAGCTTGTCAACTAAATCACTATTTTCATTTTTTAAGTTTAGACCTACACAGACAGGGTTAGGCTTATATAGGCTATCCAACTTTATCTCCCAAATTTCGTCAGGAGAAAAGAATATTATTGTAGGAAATCCCTTTTCATCATTACTAATAAACACTTTCCAGCCTAAGGGATTCTTGTTATATGATGTATGAACCTTTTTCAGAATATTTTCAAAGCTTTCTGCGCTCAATGCACCACATAATTTTTAATATAAATTTAAAAATTTTTCTAAAACAAACTTACTATACTCGTAAGCACTTAACACTTTAAACTGGCTAGAATTCTGGATATGTTGAAAGAAGCATACCTTCGACAACAATAGGCCTGCTGCTGTTGCAGATGGAAATTGCTTCCTGCAATTTAGTGGCACGTTCAGCATAAATTTCCATTAAAACCTGTCCCTTTTCAACCTTATATCCTTGCTTTGCGTAAAGCATTAGTCCAGCTCCTTTTTCAAGCGGAGCGCCAGCAGCACGGCCAATAGCATTTATTAGGGTATTATCAACTAATGTCACGTAACCATCCGATTCAGCTGTAACCTCGTACTTGTATTTTCCGACAGGTATATCGTCTGGTCTAACGTTTGGATTGCCGCCTTGCTGTTCGATAATTTCCCTGAATTTCTTTAACGCTCGCCCACTTTTAAGTATTTCCATAGCAATTTTACTTCCCTCACCTTTGAAGGCATATCCTGTCATTTCTAAAATAAGTCCAGCAAGAGAAACAGACTTTTCAACCAGACTCTTAGAAGCTTCTTCAGGATGCTCTAAAGCGCTCAAGGCTTCCTTAGCCTCTAAAGCTGGACCTACAGCCTTTCCAATAGGCTGACCACCATAGGTAATGCCACATTTTACGCTAATACCCATCCTCTTACCAAGTTCTACAAAGTCTTGAGCTAGAGAATACGCTTCCTCCCTCGTCTGAACTTTAGCACCTCTACCCGTTGGGAGATCAATTACAAGATATGATATTCCCTCCGCAGCCTTCTTTGACATAATACTAGCGAGCATTTGAGGCCTAGGATCAATTTTAAGTGGATATTCTACCCTTATAAAAATGTCATCAGCAGGAGCAAGATTTAATGCACCACCCCAAACGATTGCACCACCAACCTTTAAAACAATCTTTCTAAGCTCCTCTATAGAAAATTCAACGTTAGCTAAAACACTCATTGTATCAGTTGTCCCAGAAGGACTTGTTATAGCTTTAGAAGAAGTTTTTGGAATAAGAAGGCCTGTGGAGGCGATTATGGGAACAATAAGTAGTGAAACTTTATTACCGGGCACGCCACCTATACTATGTTTGTCTACAGCTTTACCTGGCAAATCTAGGACGTCTCCAGTCTTCAACATACTCTTTGCTAAAGCTTCGATTTCATTCATGTCCATGCCATAGAATTCTTGAGCTAACAAAAATGCTGCAATCTCAAGCTCACTTAAGTTTAATGTGACTGTATCTTGAACTATACTAGATATTTCTTCAGGAGATAAGGTCTGGCCCTTAAGCTTTTTTCTAATAAATGTTACACTTTGCGGTGTTTTAGCAAGCTCAACTTTAACGATTTCACCATTTAATGCACCCAGTTCAAGCGCAACCTCCTTATATAGGCCAATAAACCCTCTTGGAACAAGTTCTGGCTCCTCACTTATTTCGACCAAAACTGTTGCAGTCTTGTTTTCATGCAAAATTTTTATTCTATCATGCAAGTTTATTCCCAAGCCTTCCGCATCAAGCTTATTCAAGATGGCCGCTCTTTTACCAGACAATATATTTAGTACCTTAACAGATAGAGACATCCCACCAAAATATCAACTTTCAGGAATAAAAATATTAATCTAAGGAAGACTAGCTAGATTGTATTGAACGAAATTAGAGAAAGATGGGAAAAACGTAAAATGTCATTTTACAAGAGAATGGAGAAGGATATAGTTTCAGGATACTTTGATAAAGAAATGATTCCCGTAATAAAAACATTGTTTAAATTGAAGGATGCGTATCCCACTAGTAGCTGTTCTGGAAGAATACTGGTTTTAGCATCACGAGTCCCTTGGCGAAAAAGGAATGTGAAAATAATTTTCAAGTTTCATGAAATCGATGATCAGATTAAGCATGAGGTTCTAGAAAAGATATTTGTTTTAGAGGATGAAAATCTTTGGCTCTTCGTGCAACCTCCAATAATCCATGTATCCTGTTACAATATAGAAACTGCTATAAAGTTAGTTAAGATCGCTAGGAACACTGGTTTTAAGGAAAGCAAAATATTTATGGAAAGTCCAAGAGGGCCTCATTTAGAGTTAAAGGGTAAGGAATTGCTTGTTGTACCCATTAAATTGGAAAATACGTTTCTCTTTGAAAAAGAAAAGCTGAAACTCGTTTTTAATGAGGCCTCAAGAATATTAGAAGACTTTAGAGCAAAGATATACGAATTACAAAATGAAGTTGCACAATCTTTAAAAGCGAAATTGTTTGAAATAGATATGGAATATGAAAAATAAAGGGGGATGGGCTTTGAGGGGAAAAATGCTATGATTCTTCTAGTGCTGAAGTGAAAAAGTCGTGGTGTTCTTCCTCATCTTCTAGAATGTCCCTAAAGAGGTGTGCTGTGGTCGTGTCACCTTCGCTTTCAGCCTTCTGTATTATTGTCTTATACAATTTTATGGCATTCTCTTCATCTTTAGCGTCTTGTGTAAGCATTTCCTTTAAGTTTTCTCCAACGGATATTGGAGAGGGTTTCGTTGTAGGGACACCGCCAAGGTAGAAAAGGCGTTCAGCAATCATTTCAGAATGCTTCATTTCTTGGATTGCAATATTTTTGAATTGCTCAATTAACGCGTAAGCCTTAGCACCCCTCCATTGAACATGCTGCCACATATACTGTATACTTACTTGAAGCTCTCTAGCGATTGCCTCATTTAATAACTTCTTTAACTCCTCAGAAACCATGTTCATACACTTAATTTTACTATTTAATTAATGGTATAAAACTTTTTCCTTTTCACGTACATTTATTATATTTTTATTCATAAAATTTATTAGCAAAATTGATCGATAATTAGAGTTTAAATAATTTGGTTGCAAAAGTATGGCGTTCACGATGGCCTTAAAAAAGGCTGTTGACACCATGGTGTCTTGAATGCACTTTATGCAAGAATTAGTTGCAAAAATGCCTTTAGAAGATTGTGGCCTTTGTGGCCACTTAAGCTGCAGACAGGCAGCGTTAGCTATTGCTAGAGGGGACCTTGACCCAAGTGAATGTCCAGTATTATATAATGAAAAAAGTAACATATTAAATGAAATCTATAAATTAGTTGATGAAGGTATAGAATATGATGTTTTAGAAGAAGGTGAAGGCCTTTCAAGCATAAGACCGTGCCCCTCCGATTCTACAAAATTTATGCTTGTATACTATCCTAAGAAGGTAGAGGGTCTTAAAATTAATCTTTTTTATGAAAAACTTTTAAAAACGTTTTTAGACAGGGCATCAAACTTTTACTCCAAATTTTCTCCAGAACTAGGTGTTTCGAGAATAGAGAAGGATAATGGTGAGTATATACTATTTTTTGTTAAAGGGAAAGTTGTAGTGAGACAGGCTGTTTCAGAAGAAAGTGGTAAAAGATTTTTACAGGACGTACTAAACGTTGCTTGGCTTTCAAAGACATGCTGCCAAAATGGGTACACAATTTTAGAAGGATTATATAATTTATGCAACTGTAGTCAAACAATTTCTTCTATAGAAGAAGGACCAGACAATATATGCTATACTACAAAAAGATTTTTTAGAGATGAAAATGTCGGTGATTTCTTTGAAAGGCTTAACAGGGCGCTTTCTGAAAACATAACATCAAGCACTGTAAACAAGTATTTACAAATCTGCGCCTTCAATTTTAAAGAGCATCTTAAAAATTTACAGAATTCTGAAACAAAAGAGGAGGCAATATATTGGGCCAAGCTTACGGCGAAATGGCTCGCAATAAACGAAACACTTTCTACCTTCACGTCAAAATATTCGTTTAAAGAACAAATAAAAACTCTTTCAACAATATTGAATAACATTCTCAAAAATAAAGTAGAATCCTTAGACGACATTTTAGAGGAAGCAAAGGACTATTGTTGGCCAAAAAACTTTGTAGTATCAAAAATGGTGTCTCAGGCAAGAAGATACCTTTCAGTTAACGTTTAGCGGTATAATAAGTTTTTATTTCCCCATTTAATGACCATAAGCTTGATTAAAGTTGAAAGAAGATGAAAGAGCAAGAATCTTAGAACATAAGATAAAAGATCCTACACTTAAAGATGTAAGAAATTTAAACGACCTTCTAAGATTTTATGAGCAAGTTTGGGGTTTCTCTGCAGCCGATCTAGTAAAAGCCTCAAGGATTATAGCGAAAATGTTTAAAGATAAAGAATGTGTAAAATTTTTATCTTTCACAGGAAATCTTGTATCAACCGGCTTCAGGGGCCTAATAAAGGACATGATTAACGAAGGACTAGTTGATGTAATAATAACCACGTGCGGCTCAATTGACCACGATATTGCTAGAACGACTAAAGATTATTTTAGGGGAACCTTTGAGGTCGACGACGTATACCTTGAAGAATTACAGATACATAGGTTAGGAAACATTTTCATTCCATTAGAAAACTATGGGCCCGTAATAGAAAAGGTAGTATATAATGTTCTATCTAAAATAGACAGAGAAAAATGTTATGGTGTCAGAGAGATTATTGATTTTATCGGAGACGAGCTTGGGAACGATGATTCGTTCATATTCTGTGCAAGAAAAAGAAACATACCAATATATGTTCCAGGATTTCTAGATGGTGCATTCGGAACCGCAATGTTCACCTATTCAACAACACACAAGCTATTAATTGACCCATTCAAAGACCAAAAAGAGTTAGCGGATATAGTTTTTAAGGCAAAAAAGAGTGGGGCAATAATTATTGGAGGCGGTATTAGCAAACATCATACAATATGGTGGAACCAGTTCAAAGAAGGCTTAGACTATGCAGTATATATTTCAACAGCACAGGAGTTTGATGGAAGCTTAAGTGGTGCAAGACCAAGGGAGGCGATCACCTGGGGCAAAATAAAGCCTAAGGCAGAATCTTGTTTTGTCAACGGAGACGCAACAATAACATTCCCTATACTGTTGATAATGGCTAAATCGCTTATTTAGTTCATTATTACAGTTATCCTTAAGGTAAACTGAATATATAGTTTGTCAATAGTTGTTGTCATACAGGTCAAGTTTGGAAGAATTATATCCACTGTTCATCTATTATCTTCGGGGGTAAAATGATATGAGTTCAAATGATATTTTTGAAGCTATATCACATCCATTGAGGGTTGAAATTCTTAAACTTTTAGCTAAAAAACCTATGCGTTTCGCAGACATTAAAAGAGAATTAGAGATTGAAAGTAGTGGCCTCTTAGATTTCCATTTGAAAAAGCTTGATAACTTAATAAGTGTAGATAATGAAGGCTTTTATGTTTTAAGCGAAAAAGGATTTGCAGCACTGCAAGCAATTGACACTATATCTAAATATGGTTGGCAGAAAAGAGCGTACTATCTAAACATTGCTCTGGCAATCATAATTAATCTATTTACACTAATTTTAGACATTAAGTGGCTTCCACTAACAATATCTGTAAGCATAATATGGATTGCCTTCTATAGTTACTGGACATTAGTTAAAAGAAGAATTCGTTTAAGAAGATAATAATATTGCAATTAATAAAATAGGATGTTTTAAAAATTGATTGGAAGAAAAGCCATTTCCTGGATCTTTTTAGGGAAGCAGCCGACTCCGACACGTATTCTATTTCATTAAATCTAATATTCTCTTGTTTAGATCCTTTAAGTTAAAAGCTCTAAAAAATCGTGACATAGAACGATTAAGGCTATTTAAAACAAGTCTTTCACCATCTATTCCATTAAGTTTTAGATTACTGTATAATGTTTCACGCGCTTTTTTAACATCATCTTTCATCCAAACGTACCTTGCTCCAGTTTGCAGAAGCCACCTCTTCCTTTTTCTAGAAAGTTGCTCAAACCTTTTACCCTCCTCATTCTTGAAAAGCCATTTTTTCCAACGACCACTTTCTACGATTGAATTGTAAAGTGTTTCAATGAACTTTGAAGCAGAAATATTATGTTTATTCAATAAATTTTGTTCTATCCTTTCAAGCCTTTCAAGTGCGTCAAATTCGACTTGAGTAAACTTTGGGCCAACATTAGCGCCGCCGATGCCAGCTTTAGGATAAAGTTCCAAGTTTTTAACAAAATCGGTATAATGACCCTTAACATAGCAATCATATCTACTAGCCACTTCAACTAGTCCTTTTGCCCGATCATATTCAAAAGATGGATTGTAGAGGCTTGTACCAATGTCTCCTACTATAAAGCAGGGCCAAACGTTAAGACTTTTTTCAACCAATTTTCTTTTAAGCTTGAGAAGAAATTCTTCGAATCTTTCGATAGAAGTTAGACCGCCAGCAACTTCTTCTGTCCCAACTTCATAGTCTATTTTCGGTAAGCCTTTATTTTTTCTAACCTCTTCAGAAAAATCTATCATTTCAACAGTCCTTTCTACAATCTTGTCAACAGTAAGAACCTTTCCTCTAGACAATTCTATATCTTTAGTCATGTCAATATGTAGAAGATCGTAGCCTGCATCAATACAAGCTTCAATAGACTTCTTTAACCATTCAATACATTCTTGATAAGACCATTCTTCAGTAACCTGCCTGTCTTTAAGCCATGGACCATAATGGTCTGAAGCCAATATAATAGGCCCATCAAATCCAATATTTTCCTTCTCCTTTGAAACTATTCTTACAAATTCATGTTGCGTCCACCCTGTATAACCACCGTCTAAGTCAACTTGGTTCAAGGTTGTGATGAAAATAATTGGAGACATAAACCTTTTAGCAGCATATAAAGCGGATTTCACAGTCAAAACAGAGTTCGCATTAACTGCCAAAAGAGTATAATTGGTTCCAATACCATAATTAGAAAACCTCAATAAAAAACTTGTTATAGGCATATTTTTTTCTAAAGCCCTTTTTCTAATTTCACAGTCAACCAAATTTGGGCACATTATATAAGACATTATAACTTGGGTTTTATAAACTTCTTTTCTTTTCCTGAATTATAGAAAAAAATATTTTTAAGATAAAATTTAAGTCATTAAAAACTCGAATCCAGGCTAAAAAGATTTACGTAACTTCCACAAGACGATTATGTATGAAAGTTGAAATCAATTTAAATGAAACCTACACTATTTTACATCCCCATCCAGTTGTTCTGATCTGCGTTAAAGACAAAAATGGGAAAATAAATGTAATGGGGGATGCTGGATATAGCATGGTTGGAATAGACTTTTAAACGACAGTAAGAGAATATTCCAATATTTGACTATCGTCTTAAACAATTATTATATGGGAACCTACTTCAAAATGACACCATCGACTTCAGCACTTTCTGGAGATTATGCTAAAGTTGCAGAAGCCTAGTAGGATGCAGTGAAAAAGTCGAAAAGCCTGACGAGATGGCCCGGCGATTAAGAGAGCTCAAAGGCAGGTCTAATCAGTAAGGGCAGCACTGATTGAAGTAGAGACGAGGATTGATATTGATTTTCAGACAAATATTGGTCTAAAAACCTACATATTAGAAGGCTTCTCTCAAGCTTTCAATGGATCTTAAGAATATCGGAATCTTATTAATCTTATTTCAGATTATTTTTAAAATAAGATTAAAAAGCGCGGAATAATCATTTATATATCGCATTTAAAAACTAATAGGGTGGTCTTAAGTATGAAAATAGAGGAAAAAAAACTAAATGGCTTTAATATGAAAATGGTATCGATAAACGGTTTAATAATAGGCATAGCAACAGAAGTGGGTCCCAGGATTTTATACTTAGCTAGTGAAAATAAACGTGAAGAAAATCTTTTCGGCATCTATCCAGAATTAGGAATTGAAACAGTAGAAGGCTTCTGGAGGGTATATGGTGGACATAGGCTCTGGAGTGCACCTGAAGCTAAACCTCGCTCATACTCTATGGATGATAAGCCAGTGAGGATTGAAATAGAAGGAGAATGCGTTACCATATACGGTAACCCTGAAAGGGAGAATTCTATAAGAAAGGAAATTGTTATAAAGCCTTTGGGAAATGATGGTGTGCAGGTAATTCATAGGATTCAAAACATAGGCCGATGGCCTATAAAGCTAGGGTGCTGGGGGCTTTCTTTAATGGAGGGAGAAGGTTTTGTCGTAATACCAATTAAGCCTTCGAAAGTAGACAAGGAGGGACTGCTTCCTGACAGGCATATTACTATATGGCCTTACACGGATCTAGGGGATGAGAGGCTAAAGCTTACAAGTGACTACATTTTTGTTTCGAAGAATTCAGAGGTCACAAAACCGCTAAAGATTGGAACAATGGCTAACCCCGGATGGTCCGCATACGTAATAGGTGAAACAGCTTTCATAAAAGAATTTTCACGCATAGAAGGAGAATACCCTGACTTCAACTGCAATGTGGAAGTCTATACAAATGCTAACATGCTAGAATTTGAAACTCTCAGCCCATTAATGTTGCTTGATCCTCTTGCAATAATAGAGCATACAGAAACATGGAAAATAATTAAAACGAGCAGCTTAAAGCCCGAGCCAACTGATATAAAAGATAAACTCGAAGCCTTAATAGTAAAGTAAACCATTCCATTAAAACATTAGAAGGTATTATCACCATCTGCTTAAAAGAGAAGGAAGCAAATAGCTATAATCGATACATTATAAAGCGCTTCCTATACTATTACAGTATATTAAGAATAAAGCAGTATAGGTTCAAATGTCTTAGTGCTATTAGGCGCGTTAACTTTATCGGTAGTCTATATACATGACAAAAGTATTTTCTTTACGGAGGCGTATAGATAACTGATCTGTTAATGCTAGTGCTAAATTTTTATATTAGCAATTTCAGATAATATTCAGAAAAACAAATTAAAACTTATATACTGGCTCTACACTATCTTGCAATAAGAGGAAAATGAGCGAACCAAAAAATGTTGGTAGAAGAGACATTCTCAAATATTTGGCAGCTATCGTTGGAACAGGTGTAGTTGTTGGAGCAGGAACATACTTTCTTGCTCCATCTAAAGAAGTTACTACCACCGTCACGACAACTGTTGGAGGGGGTGGTGGTGTTACTACCACCGTCACATCAACTGTTAGTGGTACTCCGGTTAAACCTGAAGTAGAATACACTTTTTGGATGGCAGACCATGGTTCTCCAGGAAGCTCGTTCTGGGCACCTGCATACAAAGGGGTTGAGGATGCAATAAAGATGTTAAGCGCGACCGGACTTGCAAAGATAAACCTTAAACACACATATACAAATGAAGACTATGCAAAAGAGGCTGATGATCTAAAGACCGCAGTCGCATCCAAACCAGATGGTATATTGTTTACGGTTCCAAGTGACCCTATGCTATTTGATGCTACCGTAAGGGAAGGCGTCAAAAAAGGTATACCGTTCATAGCCCTTAACTGCAACGACCCAAGACCACCTGAGCAGATGATGCCATACCTATTTTATGTAGGAGAAAATGCATACGAGGTCGGCCCTGCTCTGGGACGAGACCTATCAAGATGGATTAAAGAACACAATAGCTTTACTCCAAAGAACGCATTATTATGCAACCCTGTTGCTGGACATTACATCTGGGAAACTAGATTAAGACTTTTTGGAGAATATGTAAAAAATAATTTCGGCGCCAATGTCGTTACGCAGGTTACTGGAATCGAATTACCCAAATATCCGGAAATAATTAGAGCGCTCCTCACACAGTACCCAAATACAGACTTGATAGTTGCCTCAGGCGGTGCACTAGATGCGATGTGGTCTGTATTTGCCGAGCTAGGAAAGAAACCTGGTAAAGATATACTTGTAGTAGGTATTGATCCTACCGCAGGAGTAATGCAGCATATAAAATCAGGAGAAATAGTCTGCTGCTTTGATCAGCAACAATACCTACAAGGTTTCATACCTGTACTAATGATGTACATGTATTTGAGACATGGATTTTCCTTCTATGGAACAGTTTCCACAGGACCTTTCATAATAAATGAAACAAATGTAGACCGTGTCATAAAGAGTGCAGAAGAAGGCTTCAGGTAAAAGAAGAGTTCAGCTTCCCCCTTATTTTTTTAATCTTTATAATTTATTTTTATTCCAAAATCCTTTTTCTTTATAGGATTAGGTTTCTACCTCTATTGTAACAGTTCGTGTGGCAAGACCTTGGCCGTTTGGAGACAAAAATTCAATTATAACATCAACTTTGGTTACAACAAACGGCTCACTAATAGATAGAGTAATATTTGAAGTACCCGGATTTTGCATATAAACCATAGTTCTTTCATAAGGTCCTATTTGTCCAGCTTGACCTGTGGAAACATAAGCTTGGACGACAGCGATTAAGTTAAAGCCATGAGTGCGAAAAACTATGTTCACTGGAAACGTTTCTCCTACCTTAACTTTAGATGGACATTTTATATCAACTATTTCAACACTCCTAGTTAAGCTTTCTTGCGTGAAAAGAAGCGCAAATAAGACAAAAATTATAGAGAAAATGAAGATAAACTCATAGGCCCTTTTCTTGATTATAGCTGACAACATGTTCTTCTACACTCTTATTCAAGATGATTCTGATCTTTTTTTTGCTTCTCTAAGCACGTTTATTATATCCTCTGGTGTTAGATCAGGTCTTTCCTTCTTGCTTAGGGATGCAACCTTTCTTCCCCTATCTAATATTTCAAATCTATCTGCAACCTGGAAAACTTCATAAACATTGTGAGTAATATATATAAATGATATGTTCTTCTGTTTAAATTCATTCAGCAATTGAGCAACCTTATCTCGTTCAACAACAGAAAGTGCTGTCATAGGCTCATCAAGAAGCAAGAGTTTAATTCCAAAGTGATATGCTCTAGCTATTGCTATCGACTGGCGCTCACCACCGGACATAACACCTATTTCCTCATCTGGTGACCTTAACTTTATTCCCACAGAAGCTATGTTAGACATCGTTTCTTTACGCATTGCGTTAACATGTAGAAAACGGAATGGCCAAAATCCAGTGGTTATCTCTTTTGCTAAAAAGAAATTTCTCCATACACTCATCGAGTCTACTAGGTTTGAATCCTGATACACAATATCTATTCCAGCTGCTCTGGCTTCAGCGGGCGAACTAAAACGAACAGGCTTCCCTTCAAAGTATATAGTTCCCTCATCAACCGGATGAACACCAACAATACACTTTATCAATGTCGATTTTCCTGCACCATTATCACCAAGCAGCGCTACACATTCATTATACCCAACATGCAAGTCAACTTTCTTTAAAGCTTCAACATGCCCAAACCTTTTAGAGATCCCACGAGCTTCTAAGAGCCATCGTTGCCCAGACATCAACTTTATAGGTAAAGTTATCTTCTATTTAAATTTTTTAACAAATCAATTAGATGATTTTACAATGTCAACGTAAATAGTTAAAGTAGTATTTTATAGATTCCTGTAAAGGCTTATATGAAAAGAAAATCACTTATAATAAGTTCCAGCTAAGTCAAGTGTGATATAATATTCCTTTTAGTAAGGTATATAAGAAGGTTTATTACCTTCCTCGTATGATAAGGTTGAAGGTTCTAACTTGTGGTTTCGTCGTCGCAGATTTGATTGTTGCCGACTTACCTGCTCTACCTATTCCAGGATACATTGTTTGGGCTCCTAGGGGGATAAGGTTAAGGACTGGAGGACATCCTACAAATGTTTCAATAGATTTAATTCAAATGGGGCTCCGAAAAGGAGACGTTGGAATAATTGGTGTAGTTGGAGATGACGTGTTTGGACATTTTATAGAAAATTATTTAAAGTCTAAAAATGTTGTCACTTTTCTGGAAAAAACTGGTGATTATGAGACAAGCAAATGTATTGCCTTAGTGGTTAAAGGTGAGGATAGACGTTTTATTGCAGAACCTGGTGCAAACGAATGTCTTAAAATCGATACAGTAGTTGAAAAGATTTTGGAGACTAGCCCTCAAATCTTTTATCAGGCAAGTGGAATACTTGGAGAATACGATTATAAGATAAAATATGCTTTCGAAGTGGCAAAAAAGGTTGGTGCATTAATCATGCTGGATTTTGTGCAACCATATAAGAAAGGATGGGATTACCTATTTCCATCAATATCATATGCTGACATTATACACTGCAATGATATCGAACTTAAACAGTTTACTGGAACCACTTCTATAGAAGATGGTGTACATAAACTGGCTGAATTAGGTGTAAAGTTATCAATAATAAGCTTAGGTGCACAAGGTCTTTATGCATACTTTGCGAAAGAGAGGACACTAATAAGACAGGATGCATTTAAAGTGAATGTTGTAGACCCCACCGGGGCAGGTGACGCGCTTTCCGCAGGAATAATGTATAAACTTCTACAAATGGGAGTTGAAAGCATAGAAGATTTGAGTGTACAAGACATAGTGTTAGCACTACAGTATGGCCAAGCAGCGGGAGCGGCCTGTGTAACAGAAGCTGGTACAACGCCGGGTGTAACAAGAGAAAACATAGAAAGAATTCTCAAAGAACATGGAGAGGAAGTCCTAAACAGCACGAAAATAATTAATCTGTAAGGTCTTCTAATACAAATTTATTCTAGCATTTTTAGTGCCTTTTCTACAGATATGTTTTCGTGTATTATGCTTGATATTGCTTTCGCCATTTTTTCTGGACTCGTATGCTGCCATATGTTTCTTCCTATTGCACCTCCCGCTGCTCCAGCCTCTACACTATTTTTAACCATCTGTAGTACATCTTTTATGTTCTCCATCTTTGGTCCGCCCATCACGACTATAGGTGTGAGGCATGATCTAACTATCTTATTATACTCTTCAACTGTTCCAGTGTATGCTGTCTTTACAAGATCTCCTCCTAGCTCAGAACCTATTCTTGCAGCCTTCTTCACCATCTCGACGTCATAAATTATTTTCCTTTCACCGTCAACTGGCACTACTTCAGCCATCCAAGGCATCTCCCAATCCTCACATGCTCTTGCTATGGAAGAAAATTGGTTATATTTTTCTTCACTTAATGGGACGGCCCCAAAATATGTCGTTTTAACAGCATCGACACCCAATTTTGCTGCAAGTTCAACATATTTTGGATCAAATGGAATAGTTAGGACAATACTTATCTTTCCAGCAAATTTTTCAGCAATCCTTCTAACAGCACCCAAGTTTACCATTACAGCGTCAGCGCCACCTTCAATCATCTTTCTAACAACATCAACTATATCTTCTATGCCTCCAGTTGTTCCTCCCATACCATGATCCATTGCAACAACCAAAGTTCTACCATCATCCCTTAAAATACGACCTAATCTCAAAACTTTTCCAACGGCTTTCATATCAACACTTATGCTCTCAAGCTCCATATTTAAACTTTCACTTAAATTTTCCTGCTAAAAAGGTTAGTGGATAGTACCATAGTTAGAGGAGAAGGCGAAACTCAATATAATCTTGCTTACTATTCTGTTAAAAAAACCTTATACTTCCTCTTTTGTGAGGCAAGGCTAAGGTAAGACCAAACCTTTCTAACGCTCAAAGTTTTATATAAATCAATGTACCGAAGAACGTAATCCCGCATCACCATGAAGCCCTTAACCTCACACAATATTGTCACAGAATACTTCCCCTTTAATGAAAATATTTCTTCCAGCAAATTTTCATCATCTAAGTTCGCCAGGAAAGACGAGAAGCATCCTACATTTGGACTGGATCTACACAGAAAAATGATTCTCTTTCTAACTTTTTCAGCTCAGACACACTAAAAATTTATGAGTTTAAGAAAATTATACAGTCTTCACCTTAAACCAAAAAAAGTTGCAATGAACTTAGAAATATAAAAGTGCTAGAAAATAAGTCAGATGCTAGCCTAAAGATTTTTCTTGAGCGCATACAGCTTTATTATCTGACAGTGAACTTTGGAGAGCCGACAGCGTCTTCATTAAGTTCTATGCCTAATCCTGGGAGATCAGGAACTTCAAAGTATCCTCTTTTTGGTTGATAGTTTGGTTTGCAGAGTTTGATGTTTTCATCCTTTAGAGCGTACGTGTGGTGCTCGTGTATAACGAAGTTCGGTATAGCTGCCTCCAGTTGCAGTGAAGCTGCTGTAGCCACTGGGCTGCCGCAGACGTGGAGCTGTACTCCCACATCGTATATGTATGCGTAGTCACAGATCTTTTTGCCTTCAGTTATTCCTCCCACAAGGCCGAGATCAGGCTGGATAATGTCTAAGGCCTGTCTTTCAAGGTATTGGCGATAACCCCAACGTGTATAGATACGCTCCCCGGCAGCAGACGGAAGTTTAAGACTCCTGGAAACCTTGTAGTGTAGGTCAACATTTAGATAATGCACGGGCTCCTCGTAATACATGCAGTCAAACTCCTCCCAAACCTTCCCAAGCTGAATGGCTGCGGTTGTATTCAGCAGCGAGTGGAGTTCGATTATTATGTCAACATCAGTGCCAACGGCTTCCCTGATGGCTTTCACTCTATCCCTAATAAGATTAAATTTATGTTTGGGTATAGGACCCCTTAACATGTATACTCTATTTCCATCAGCGTCAAACATTACAGGATCAACCTTTAAACAGTCGTATCCCTCAGATACTGCCTTTCTGGCTTCTTCAGCATATTCTTCCGGCTCTTTACAGATTTTCACATTTTTGCCCCAGCCGAACTGTATTTGGCTAGCATAGGTTCTCAATCTTTCATTGGTCTTTCCGCCTAAAAGCTGATAGACAGGTACGCCAAGAGCTTTGCCCTTGATGTCCCAGAGCGCTGTATCGATAGCGCTCATACCTCCAAAGACAACAGGCCCCCCTCCTTCCGCCCAAAAGGTTGAACGAAACATCACCTCCCACAACTTCTCTGTCTTCATAGGATCGGCGCCTATAACGAACTGTTCAGCAAGCTCTCTAGCCATTGCCGCGACTGCGCTATGACCAGTTCCATAAGCGAGGCCTGCCTCACCTAGACCACTTATGCCCTCATCAGTGTTAATGCGAACGATTACAGGATGCCAGCCTTTCATTCCAGAATCAATGTCAAAGACTTCAACACTTACTACCTTCATTTTTAACACAAAATTGTAGTTCAATTTGCATATATTTAAATTTTATTGGCAAATCACTATACAATTCTTAATCAAGTATCTTCATCTTCGATATTGCTTCCTCTACTGGTACTATTTTTAGAGGAGAAGGGTTTGCTTGAGCATATAGCTGTTAGGCCTGCAAGGGGAATGACTTTTGAGGCTATAACAGTGCATAAAAAATTTTAAAAATTAATATACTAGTTAGATAAAAAATTTTTTGAGGGGATAAAATTGATTAAGCCTGTAATTTTTGAAAATGAGAATCAAAAACTTGTTGGCATATTGCATATACCTGAAAACTTTGGATTAGCAAAGAAAGTTCCTGGGATAATGATGCTCCATGGATTTACAGGTAATAAATCAGAAGCACATAGGCTATTTGTACAAGTTGCGAGAAAACTTTGTGAAGCAGGGTTTATGGTACTGCGATTCGATTTTAGAGACTCTGGAGATAGTGATGGGGAATTTGAGAATTTAACTGTGATGAATGAAGTAAGTGATGCAGAAATGGCTCTATCCTTCCTTTTAAGACAGAGGAAAGTAGATAAAGAAAAAGTTGGAGTAATCGGTCTAAGCATGGGTGGGAGAGTTGCCGCAATACTTGCATCAAAAGATGAAAGAATTAAATTTGTCGTTTTATATTCAGCTGCTCTCGGACCACTGCGTAAGAGGTTTCTTGGTTTTATAAAACCAGAACAATGGCAATTATTGAACTCTGGAGAAAGTATAGAAATTCATGACCCAAATGTTTCGAGCGGATGGTATTTGAAGAAGGAATTTTTTGAAACAGTAGACTATATAGTTCCTTTTGAAGTTATGAATAAAATTAGTGTACCTATCTTGATAATACACGGCGATCAAGATCCTACTATACCAGTAGAAGAAGCTAAAAAAGGATATGATATTATTAAAAATATAAATAATAAAAATGAACTTTATATAGTTAAGGGAGGAGATCACACTTTTTCGAAAAAAGAACATACAAAAGAAGTAATAGAAAAGACATTGGAATGGCTCAAATCAATTTTAAAATAATAAACTTTATATAATATTTATTAAAAGTATTCGTACATGGGAAAGGTAAGGATAGGTTTTGCCCCCTTACACCGAAGAGGGTTCGATGAAAAGTGGGCTACCCAAGTTAAAAATAGGATTGTAACAGCCTCCTCAAAGCTCGAGTTTATTGAATTGGTCTACCCAGATAGTTCACTTACAGATATGGGCTTGGTTTCTGATGATAATGATGCACAGAAGGTTGTTCATCTTT
>Ga0080004_1109314_pt1 | contig 65519 bp, 61 predicted proteins | sample WasSprMetagenome_FD_69207 | JGI IMG/M metagenome (GOLD analysis project Ga0080004, IMG submission 69207) | Sulfidic aquatic microbial communities from Washburn Spring, Yellowstone National Park, USA - WS (SPADES assembly) (version 2) | ecosystem: Environmental > Aquatic > Thermal springs > Hot...
CTTCAAAAGAAACAAAATCCCACTAGAACTAAAAATACTAAGACTAGCACTCTACAACTCTCAAGCCTAAGAAAAACTGAAAGATAGTATGGACAGGATTATCTTGATAGCTAAGAGTATAGTACTGGGTCTACGCTGCCATAGACGTGGACAGGAATGAGATCCTATCCATGAGGGTTTTCCCTCTAAGGAATGCGCTCACCACGAAGATCTTTGTAGAGGATGTTTTGAAGTACTGTGATGGAAGGCCCATGTTTGTTGTTGATGGGGCTCCGTGGCTTAGGGAAGTTCTTGAGAGGCTTGGGTATTATGTGGAGTCCTTTGGTGAGAGGAGCTTGGTGGAGTCTGTGTATTCATCGTTTAAGCAGAGGACAAGAGCATTTTTCAACAGCATAAATTCGAATCCGTTGAATAGGAGTGAGAGGTTTAGGAGGTCGATGTTGTGCTGGAATCTGTTCATAAAGCTTTTCATGTTGTACTACAACCACTTAAGGGGGTGAGCTTAAGTTGCCACGTCCTTGAAACTGTTTGCGAAGGCGCTTTCCACCAATACCTTTTCACTAGAAGCTAATAAACTCAGCTTAAACTAGCACTGTGTAAGTCTTTAGCTTCATCCCTGCATCTCCTCAAGAGCTCGTACTCTCCCTCACAACACTCTAACAACATTAAATTCCTAACCTGTTGAGCTCTTAACATAGACTAGTGCAAGCCCCTTAGAATCTTTAGCTAGAAGCTCATCTAACCTTCTTCAACCCCCTTAGTACAGTACTTAGAAGTGGTAGTAATGCATCGAAAGAAGCTAAGTGGCTCCTTAGAAGCATAGCCTTATACCATATAAAATATTACGTTTGTAGGCATACAGCTACTACAGGCATATCGCAATGCTCTCAACATTAGCAATAGTAATTCTCCGTTAATTTATACGCAGAGAAGAAGTGTAAGGGAAAAATTTAGTGTTTTGAGTTGGGGTTGTTATTTGCTTGGTATTGATGGGTATACCCATGGCAGTTTACATACCTGCTCAGGGTTCTCCAAGCCCATATCTTTAAGCCAGTCATAGATCCACGGCTGAGGATCTATGGAGTTATGAAGCGGTGTTGTCCTTAACCTTTAAGTTTATATGTTATTAAAGGGGTAAGAACTATGGTGTTAGGTTTTGAGTGTAAGTGTTTCTTTGCCTAAGAGGCTTGTTGACGCTTTGGAGGCTAACGGATTAAGTATTATTGATGCTACTCTTGTTGCTCTTGGTGATAAACTTGATCCTAGTGCTGTTGCTGAGGCTAGAATTGGGCTTGCTGAGAAGTTTCTGGAAGAGGCTAGAGAATACATAGCTAAGGGTGACGCTATTCAAGCATCTGAAAAGCTTTACAAAGTTGCAGAGGAGTGTGTAAAGGCTTTAGCTGAGGTTCTCAGAGTCCCTGAGGCTGAAGAGGCTTGGAAAAGCAGAAGATGGTACACATGGCTATTGGGAAGCGCTGCTAGAAGTATTGCTGATAAGCTTAACAAACCTGAAGTTGTTGAAGCTTGGGCACTAGCATACGACGTGCATGTGTGGGGATTTCATGAAGCGAAATATACAGTTGATAAGGTTTCCTGGGGATTGAAATACTTTGAAAAGTTGCTTGACATGGCAAAGAGCATTATTAAGAATTTTTCTAAAAAGATGTGAAGAGGGTGCAAAGATTAAGTTTCCTTGACTCTGAAGTTCAGCTCCTCATACCTATTTTGGAGGCCTTGTAGTGGCTAGGTATGCCATCGACTTGAACTAGTCAATTAAGCCCAACCCTTTAACTGTTCCGGCAATGGCCTTGAACGTCGGTGCATGAACCTCGCAGAAGTGGTAAGAATGTTGCGAGTTCCAAATAAAATGCCAATACTCATGAATGACGCGTAGACGTGTTTCCTAGCATTCCATAAAGCTCGTCAGAAGTGATCCCTAAGCTCTCTCATAATGAGTTGTTAAGGATGGATGAACCTTCCAATGCAGATGAGAGCTTTTGGGTTGCGTGGAGTCTCGATGGCCTAGATAGTGATACCATAAAGACTCAAACAGAGTCTGAAACCCCGAGGAATCCCCACGGTATTCACAAGAGCCCCGTGAGGGACTGTATCCGAGAACCCTCGTTCACCCTCCTGCTTTGATCTGCTTCAAAGATGTGCGCGCTCTTGCTAAAGACCACTACGTCACTCTTCTAAGTCTTAACTTAACCCTCTTTGAGGATCGTTAGTCCATAGAAGGATCCTAAGCACCCTCTAGCAGGGCCTTGAAGTCTTTCTCACGTTATTTATGTTGCAAGGAGATTAGCTAGAGGACATCTCCTCTAACAATCCATCCACTTCTACAAACGCCAATCCTTCTAGCACCAACAATTACACATATAGCCCTTGAATTTACAGCTTTTCTAAGCGTCTCATATTCTACTTCTCTATCATAAAGATCTTCAGGTTTCTCAATAGGTCTATCTTGAAATAGCATGACTACATACCTCTGTAGTTATCGCATCATATAAAATTAGCTTCACGCTTCAAACATATGATAACTAAAAATTAATACACTTGTAGAAGCTTTTCCTCATTTAATCATAAATTTTATAAACTATGGAAACATTATTCTAATGAGATGAATGAGATGTATGAATTAAGATCAGCATTTGAACTCTATGCTAGAGAGTATGATGCATGGTATGAAAAAAATGTGATAATTTATGAATGTGAAAGAAACGCTATTGATGCCCTTAAATTAAAAGGTATAGGATTAGATATAGGTGTTGGAAGCGGAAGATTATCTCCAGTAAGCGAAAGAAATTATGACACACCCTTGATCGGTATTGATATATCTAAACAAATGCTTTTAATTTCTAAAAAACGTTCAATAGAACCATTACAAGCTGATGCTTATGAATTACCTTTTAAAAATGAATCATTCGATTATGTATTTATATCAGTTACCTTTTGTTTTCTTGAAAAACCATCCATAATGCTCAAAGAAGTGTATAGGATTTTGAAACCTAATGGAATAATAGGGATATGCATAGTGCCTAGAGATTCAAGCTGGGGTAATTTTTATGAGGAAAAAGGTAAACAGGGACATAGATTTTACAAGTATGCTAAATTCTATACAGTAGAAGAAGTTGTTGAAATGCTCACTGTTCAGCGTTTCAAAGTGTTAGAATATTCATCAACGTTATCATACGGACCTATGGATAAGCCAAAGCTTGAAAAACCGAGTAATAAGATCAAAAATATGGGTTTTGTATGTATAAAAGCAGTAAAAATGTAAAATAATAGGTTTTATGTAATGTTATTTATATTGCCTTCACTACTTTTGCAATGGGTCTTCTAGGTTTGTAAAGTACTCGATGATTACAGTATCTACACATATAATATATTGTGGTTTCGCTAGATACTGCTTTAAGATCTTCCTCAGTTAAAATTCTTCCACATCTTTCACATACATATTCAACCATGTCTCTCTCTTATATTGAATAAGGAGTACTACATAAAGTTTATGCGTTTTAATCTTGATATTAATGAATATTTTATAGCATCAAATTAAAGAACAGATTTTCAGCTGTAAATCAATTATATAATATTCTACTAGAATTTCTTACTTTACATAGTAAAGATGAATGCCCAGCAAACCATTAATACGTTATTTCCTTTTAGACGACTTTGAGGTAAATTGTTCGCATAATGTTTATATACATTTTATACAATTATTTATCTATGAACTATAGGCTGATTATAAATTTACTAGTAACCATTTTTATGATAATTATTGTTGCTTTAGTAATGTTTCTTGAACCTATCAATACTGTAATGAATTTTTTAAGTGTGTCTAATGGTATTTGGAATTCTGCTTCGCCTGTTAGTGGAAATAGGTTTGTGCTTAAAGGTCTTCATAATAGTGTTGAAATTATAATAGATAATAGAGGGGTGCCGCATATTTATGCAAAAGATGATTATGATCTTTTTTATGCTATAGGGTTTATGCATGCAAGGGAGCGGTTATGGCAGATGGATATACAAAGAAGATTTGCGGAGGGGCGTTTAGCGGAGATTATTGGGAAAAGTGCTCTTAATAATGATGTTTTTATGAGAATTATAGGATTAGGGAGAGCTGCTAATCTAACGGCATTAATGATTCAAAATAATTATCCTAGTTATTATAAATTATATGAGGCTTATGCTGATGGAGTTAATGCTTATATTCGGTTAGCTGAACAAGAGAATAAATTACCATTAATGTTTAGGCTTCTTGATTATAAGCCTGATTTATGGACTCCAGTTGATTCGATAGCATTTGCTAAACTTATGGCTTGGTCTCTCACAAATTATTTTGAACCGTTAAAATATTCATTGATAGTTACAAAAATCGGTAGTGCAGAAATGCTAAAACTTTACCCAATATATCCGTATTATGAAGAAAACGTTACAGTAGTTCCGGGTAATGGAACTATAAATAATAAAAAAATTAATGTGTCGCCTGAGTATCTTTTAAGTCTTGATTGGTTTTCACAGTGGGCAACTGGTCTTAACTTTAATGATCCAATATTCAAAGATAAATTAGTGAGAGCTGTAAATTCTATCTTAAAACTTAGTGGGGATCCTATAGAAAATTCACAGGATATTCAGACATTTGAAAATTTGCTATTTAATGGGCTTAGTTATTCTATTGGTAGTAATGATTGGGCTGTTGCGTCGTTCAAATCGGCTAATGGTTTTGCGATGCTTGCTGATGATCCACATTTACAATTGCAATTACCATCATTGTGGTATGAAGTTGATCTTCATTCGTCTGATATTAATGCATATGGTGTAACGTTGGTGGGGATTCCAGCAATAATAATAGGTTTTAATAATAAGATAGCTTGGGGATTAACTAATACACAAATAGGAGTGTTAGATTTTTATGTTGAAAAAATTAATCCATCAAATCCTGATGAATACTGGTATAATGGATCTTGGCATGAGTTCAGTACAATAAGAGAAGTTATAAAAGTGAAAGGTAATCCATCTACAGTTTTGTTAGTAAATGAGACTATTCATGGCCCAATTCTTACACAGGAAGGACTTACAATATCAGCTAGATGGATTGGAATGGGAGCAACATATGAGGCAATCGCTATTCCTAATGTTATGAAAGCCCAAAATATTACACAATTTTTTAATGCACTAAGATTATGGGATGTGCCTTCACAGAATTTTATGTATGCTGATGTTTATGGTAACATAGCTGTCATAGAACCTGGTAAATTCCCGTTTAGAATAATAAAGCTACCTAATGGTGATATTATAAAAGTTTTAGGTTCAAGAAGTGTATTAAATGGGACTGGGGATTATGAATGGGCAGGCTTTATTCAGTTTGAAGATCTACCTCATAGTGTTAATCCACAACAAGGTTATTTAGCAGCGCCAAATCAAATGAGTATAGGTCGTTATTATCCATACTTCATATTAGGTGGTTGGTGGGATCCAGGCGCTAGAGCTCAAACAATAAACATGCTTTTAAGTAAACGTATATTGAGTGTAGAAGATATGATGAGGGCTCAATCTAGTATTCATGATTGGTATGCTCAAATGTTTACACCACTAATAATAAAATCAGTTGAAAAATATCCATCCAATGATCCTGATGTAAATAGAGCTATACAATTACTTAAAAATTGGAATTATTCTATGTCAAAAGATCTAGAGGCGCCTTCTGTATGGTGGTTCTGGCTAGTTTCATTTTATAATATGACATTCATTAAAAAGTATAAAGAACTTGGGATTCCAATTAATCAATATCCATATCCAGGAACAATACTTTACTTGGCTCTCAATGAACCTAATTCGCAATGGTTTGATGGAGATTTCTATAAAACAGCGTCACAAGCGCTTCAAGACGCAGTTAAGAATTTAAAAACAAAATTAGGTGCAAGTTGGAAATGGGGGCAATATCATATGTTATATTTAGAACATTTATCACAATTAAAACCACTTAGTATTGGTCCATTACCAGAGGATGGTGATTCCTTCACTCTTATGGCAGCGCCATTCTCGAATACATTTTATGGTCCCGTAAAACATGGTCCAAGTTGGAGAATGATAGTCATAATGAATAATAAAACAGGTCCAGAAGCATATGGAGTTTATCCAGGTGGACAAAGCGAAAATCCAATAAGTAAACATTATAATGATTTTGTAACTACATGGCTTTCATACCAGTATAATAACTTATTACTAGAAAATAATCCAAACAGAATTCCAAGTAATATAATTAGTGAAATTATAACTTTAGAACCTGCGAATACAACTTTAGAATACCTAGAGGAGGTGATCTTATGAAATATAAGGTGATTATTCTTTTATTGATAGTTATAGTTTTAAGTTACATATTGCCACTAATAGCTAAAGATTGGAGAACAGTAATAATAGCCGGAATAATTAGTGGATTATTCTTAACTAATCGATTTAAGTCTTTCATTATAGGTTTTATGGGAGCGTTAGTAGCATGGCTTCTAAATACATTGTATATACTTTCTTCGCAACAAAATCAAGCATTACTTTCAATATTTAGCAAAATAGCAGATGTACCATTAATACTACTTTTAATAATATTTATCTTAATACCATCATTATTAACTGGATTATCAAGTTTAATAGTAACATTAATAAGAATTCTAATCAAAAAAACGCATTCCTAATCTATAATTTCACAGTTAAGAAATCTTTCACGAATCTACATAATAAGTTTTCGTGGTTCATTACAGAAAAAGTTCTGGTTTTCTTGCAATTTTGTAATTTTATATTTAAAATTTGTAAAACTTTTAGTATATAGATTTGATAAATATTATTACTTAAAAGTTCATGAATGATTATGAGGAAAATAGTTTCATAATGAATTCTAAGTAGGTAAGATTATTTTAAATAATAATATTCTTAGGATTTTTAATCAAAAATTCATTAATATACGATAAGTTAATATTTTATCTAATTTTTTAGGTATTGATTACCATGACTAACGGAATACATAAGGCAAGGCCATTTCCACTCGAGAAAGAAATTCCTGGAATCTCTGTAAAAACAAACCAAGAGCATTATAAACTATACCAGGGTTATGTTAATAAAAGAAATGAGATAGAAGAGAAATTAAAAACTGCTGATAGATCTAAGGCTGCAGCAACATATTCTGAATATGGAGAGCTAAAAAGACAGGAAACATTTAATGTAAACGGTATGATATTCCATGAAATATGGTTCAATACCATCTATGGTGGTGATGGAGTACCAAAAGGTGAGATAGTAGAACAGATAAAAAAGGATTTCGGATCTTTTGAGGCTTGGGTTGAGGATTTTAAAGCAACAGCAATGGCTGCAAGAGGATGGGCATGGTTAGTCTATGATTTAAGTGATCATCGATTACACAATTACTTAATTGATTTGCAAAACATAGGATTTACAGCAATGTGTATACCTATATTGGGTCTTGATGTTTTCGAGCATGCGTACTTCATAGATTACGGTACAAATAGAAAAACTTATGTAGAAAACTTCTTTAAAATAATAAACTGGGATTATGTGAACAAGCGATGGGAATTCGCGAAGAAAGTTGGCGAACTCTATAAAGCATCGGAACTATAATTTAAATAATCTTTTTTTATTTTTATATTATAACGATTTTAAAATATAAATTTTTACTAACAAAAATTCATTTATTTAACAATAAATTTTATTAAAGTATTTATTATTTCAAAGCTAATAATTAAATGGTGACAAATTTTGAAGCTCATTGGAAGAATAGCTGATGGTTCTACTGAAACTAAGGCTAGAGTTATTCTATTAAAAGAACTAGAAAGGGAGATTATTTCTGAGGAGCTTGTTATAATTAAGAATGGTAATCGTGATGATTACCAAATATTAGGAGTTCTTAGGGAAGGGTTAGGTAAGAACGAATTTTTAAATCATACATCATATAAGCCTGATGTAGCTTATATGAAATATGGTGGTGAGCCCTCAGGTGCTAGAGAAGTATATTCCTTTCTAATACAACCGATAGGTGTTATTACAAATAATGGTATTGAACCGAATAGGAAAATAATACAACCAAGATCACCAGTTTACTTACTTGAGGATAATGATAATCCTTTTGAACATATGGCTAAAGGAATTGATGTAATATGGTTAGATGCTTATCTTGATAGACATGAAAATTGGAAGATTCCTATAGACAAGACTTTCATACCATATCATGTTGGAATTTATGGAAGTACTGGTAGTGGTAAATCATGGTTTACACGATACATACTCATACCCCTATATATTAGGGCTGGATATAAAGTATTAGTACTTGATTGGAGCGGGAGCGATTATGCACCATATTATGAAAATTCGGATGAGAGTGAAGTAATTAATATAAACGATATAGCACTTGATGAAGAATCAATCATAAGCTATTTTAAAGATAAAACAAATAACTTTGCCAGCAATAGTAGCATAGGAGATGCTTTTGATGAGTTTGTATATGGATGGATAGAAAAAGTTAAGGATGCTAAGAATAAACAAAATCCAGCTAAAACTTTATATGAAAACCTTAAAAACCATGTTGATAATTATGTTAAAAAAATAGAGAGACGTGATTGGAGAGAATCAGCAGAAAGAGCTAAGAATAGAGTTTTTCGAAGATTAAATTATACTGATCTAGAATCAATAATGGGCACTATAAATGTTGAGGAACTTCTCAAAAAATTTGAAAACAAGAAAATACTTGTCATAGATATGAGCAGAATATTAGCTGAGGCGAAATTAGGTTTCTTTCTCACATTAGGTAAATATCTTTATAATTTAATGGAAATGGGGAGAAATTTGAATATAGCATTAATAATAGATGAGGCGCCGCAATATGCTCCATGGTCACCTAGTGATTTACAAAAAGAAACAACAGAAATGATAAAGAATTTAGCGGCATTAGGAAGGAAAAGAATGCTTAACTTAACATTGATAGCACAAGGAATTAGAGGTGAAATAGGAATAAATGCATCCGTAAGGAGAAATCTTAATACGCACTTCTTTGGTAGAATACATCCGCTTGATGCTGGCGGTGAAGGAGGAGCTGCAGAATGGTTATCACCATATGGTATTCAACCCGATCACATGCTTCAATTAAAACCTGGCAAGTTTTACTTTTCGGGTGCAATGAACCCATCACCAGTACCATTACTCATAACTTATAAACCTCAGTGATAAAAATGAGCGAAGAGATAATAGAATGGTTAAAATTACCTCAAGATCTTCAACATAGATTTTTTGAACTTGCAGATCAAGAAGCTAAAAATCTTACTAAAACAATTTCAGAACTAAAAATACAACTTGAATCACTAAAAGAACTTATACAACCTAATATTCACAGTTTAAATGAAAGTGAAATAACACAAATAATTGCTGCTGTTGATAGTTCAAGATCACCGAGATTGAGTGAGCGTTTAGGTATAAGGTATGGTGTTATTGCGGCTGGTGTGATATATTTAAAAGGTATTGAGAAAAGAGATGAAACTTTTAGAGCTGGTGTTTATAAACGGAAGCAAGCGTTATCACAGGATAAAAGTAAGTATTATTTTGATGTATTATCAACATATATTGAAAGGAAATTAGCATCAGAAGCTCTTGATAAGTGTGATTTATTAATAATAGATGGTAGTTTTTATGGTTTCGTATATTCAGTACAAAGGATGAAACGTGCGGGGTTTTATGGATATGATGAAGAAAAAGTTGTAAAGGAAATTCTAGAAATTACTGAAGAATTAAGGAAAAGTGGAAAAGTAATTGGTGTTATAAAAAGAAGTCATACTAGAGCTTTAGGTGGATATTTAGCATTTATTGAGAAAAGAAATAATCCGTTCACAACCATAATAGATAAGTTGATACTCTCAATTCTTATGCCTGAAAGAACATTGTTCAGTTATCATGATCTAATTAAGAATGATCCAGTTCAATTATATACTCAAATTGCATTGTTAGCTTCTAGAGGTTCATTAGAAAATATTCGTGAAGAGGCTGAAAAAAGAGTGTACGCACCATTTGAAACTATTGGATTGAATAGAGATACTATTAATGATTTACGACGAGTTCAAGTTAAAGCTTATAAAAACATGCCACCATGTGAAATAGAATTTCCATCATCAATAAGCGTAGAAGAATTATCAAAAATGCTTGGACAAAAAGATATATTTAATGAAGCAACTAACTTACCAATAGCCTTAGACCTCATTGATAGTATGGTAACATTACCAGCAAAGTTTACAGAAGAATTTGTTTCAGAAATAGAGGGGAGAGTTTTAGAAACTATAACACAGTCTAAGGAATATCAAGAAGTAATAAAAATGTTCTTCACTCTCCTTAATCCACAAAAACTTTATTGATCTACTAAAACCTATTTTAGGTAGTTGTTTAATATTATACTCATAAAGTATACGTCGGTTTAGTCGTGGAGAATGTCAACTGTAGCTGTAAGTATTGTACCTAAGAATACCATGAGGTTTTTATAGGTTGACGCGTTTCTGACTAAAGCTTTGGGTTTTCTTGCTGAGTTCATTGTATACTAATATGAGACATTTTAGGACGTTTAAAACTAGCATATAGTAACAATTTATCATATTATGAGTAAGCTTAATATGGATGAGTATGTTAGTTTTGGATGAGGTGTCATAGTTGGATGTTCGTATCTATAATACATTAAGTGGGGTAAAAGAGTTGTTTGAGCCTGTTACGCCAGGTGTTGTTAGGATGTATGTATGTGGACCTACTGTTTATGATTATAGTCATGTTGGACATGCGAGAACATATGTCACTTTTGATGTTGTGCGTAGGTTTTTTGAATTTATTGGTTATAGTGTGATATATGTACAAAATATTACTGATATAGATGATAAAATCATTAATCGTGCAATAAAGGAGAATCGTGAATGGAAGGAAATTTCTGACTACTATATTAAAGCATATTTAGAGGATATGGATAAGTTGCTTGTCAAACGAGCCTATATACAACCACGTGTGACTGAACATATAAGTGATATTATTGATTTTATAAATAAGTTAATTGCGAAGGGTCATGCATATGTTTCATCAGATGGTAGCGTATATTTTGATGTTGATTCTTATATGCCTTATGGTGAACTTTCTAAAATTAAACGTAATGAGTTAAAACCAATTGAACTTGGTGAAGGAAAAAGGAAAGTGTATGATTTTGCTTTATGGAAAGCGTTTAAACCAAATGAACCATATTGGGAGAGTCCATGGGGTAAAGGTAGGCCTGGATGGCATATCGAGTGTTCAGTCATGTCAAGTAAATATTTAGGAGAGGAATTTGATATACATGGTGGAGGACAGGATTTAGTTTTTCCGCATCACGAGAATGAAAGAGCACAAAGTGAAGCTCTTTTTGGCCATAAGTGGGTAAGATACTGGATGCATACTGGGTTAGTAACGGTTTTAGGCCAAAGAATGGGGAAATCTATGGGTAACATGGTTCCATTGAGAGAGCTTTTATCAAAATTCAAACCAGAGGTAATTAGATTATATTTATTAGGTACTCAGTACCGAAGTCCTCTGGAGTTTAGTTTTGAGGGTGTTGAGAATGCTGCACAAAGTTATGAGAAACTTTTATCTTCGGTGGAATTACTTATTAAATTAAGTAAAGAACTCGAACCATCATATAAGTTAAGTGAAAAAGAATTAGCTGTGATGGAGGATTTAGTTAATATTGAGAAGGGCTTTCTGAATGCTATGTCTGATGATTTTAATACGCCTGTTGCTCTCACATATTTGTATAAGTTACACTCGATTGTAAAAGGAATAATAGCTTATAATCCAACATATGCTATAGTTAGTAAAGCATTACATCTCTTTCAAGATTTTAGTAATGTGTTCGGATTATTTGAAAAACAATTCACTCAAATTACAGAGGGTAGAGGAGATTTAACAGAGAAAGTAATTGACCTCCTTATAGAGGTCAGACAAAGGCATAGGAAAATAAAAGATTATGAAACGGCTGATTGGATAGCTTCAGAATTAAGAAAGCTTGGTATAGAGCTTGAGGATTTTAAAGATAAAACTACATGGAGAATAAAACAAATTACTCCTTCCTAAGTTTTAGGGCATAGACTAATAATTGTCTTTCTTCTCTAACATCAAATCCTTCATTCTTTAACGTGTTTATTATTAAGGGTGTTACTGGCGTGAATCCTTCAATACCACGTAAATTAAGCTCTTTTGATTGCAACTTTAACCATTTAGTTATCTCTTTAAGACCATCGGGCGTTCCATCGATGAATCTTACGTTGAGTTTATTATCTATTGGGCTACCTAAAAGCGCTATACCATCTAATTGTCTTATGCCATGAATAATTACGTTACCTGAAACTAAATCTTCCTCTAAAATAGTTTTATTCATAAATGTGAAAGCCCATGGTTTTAAACGAGAACCAATTATGCCATTGTTAAAAGAGTAATTACATGAAGCTGTCAAATAGTTCCATACTAAATCAGCTTCATGCAGAATTGCTCTGCGAGCTTCGCTTACTTCAATGATTTCATCTTTTTCATATGAAAAATTAGTATATCTAGCTAATACTGAGAAACCTAATTTTTCAGCAACTTTTCTAGCAGGAGTATTCTTTGATGAGGTTACTAGCATAGCATAAGAGAGTCCTCTTTCTTTAGCAATTTCTATACAATATTTAGTAAGTATTGATGCGAGACCTTTGTTTCTATGGTCAGGATGCACTCTCATTCCTTCTAACCACGCTACATTATTTTCAATTACATCCATATGACATATGGCAACCGCTTTACCATTTATATCTACTGCGGCAAATAACCCTATTTTATCATTAATCCATGAATTCCATACATCCTTTATATAATCTCCCCATTCCCAAGTCTTATTAGTGTAACTTAAAACAAAATCTTTATCTTCATTAGTTAAGGGTCTAATTATGATTTTATCTTGAGGCAAATAACTACTATTAGACATATCCATATTCATTGAAGTTGTTAACTCATATAAGTTTAGTGTTCTACTATATAATTTTATGTAGTTTTGTTGATAAAAATCTGTGATCTCAAAGATTATTTTTTCTTTATAAGATTTTTATTAAAAGTCTAGGTATTTCATGTTCACCAAGAACATTACGTTAATTGAGATATTTTCTAAATGGTTTACATGCTTGGTCTCAATCTTTAGGTAAGCTATTTTATATCAATTTCATAAGCGTTCTTAAAATAATATTTTCTCAAATTTTCTATAATGTGTTCTTGAACTATATTTTCAAATATTGCGCTTTTTGATAGTTTTTGCTTACTCATGCTGCAATGAATATTATCTCTGTAACTTTGTTAGTTATTTTAAAAGTAATTTTATTAGAGATTAAAGATTTATAGTTCACTATGTTATTTTGATAGAGAATAGTCATGTATGATAACGTTGCGATAGATGTGCAAGAATTAACAAAATATTATGGTAAGAATCTTGCGGTTGATCATGTGAGTTTTAAAGTTTATGAAAATGAAATATTTGGGTTTTTGGGTCCTAATGGTGCTGGAAAAACTACAACAATACTAATGTTAGCTACGGTAATAAAACCATCATATGGAACAGCAATCGTTGGAGGTTATGATATTAGAAAACAACCTGAAAAAGTTAGAGAACTCATTGGTATAGCTTTTCAAGATCCTAAAGTTTATTGGGTTAATACGCCTTGGGAAGTCTTGTATTGGCATGCAAAAATTTGTGGGTATAAGGGTGAGGAAGCAAAAAGGGTTGTAAAGGATGTTCTTGAAAAATTGGAATTATGGGATGCGCGAAATAAGAAGGCGTTTGAATTATCAGGTGGTCAACGAAAAAAGGTTGAAGTAGGAAAAGTTTTAATTAAAAGACCGAAAATTGCAATATTTGATGAACCAACAAGTCAAATTGATGTAGCAGGTAAACATTTTATTTGGTCAATGATTAGAGAACTTCGAGATTCTGGTTCAACTATAATACTCGCAACTAATGATTTGTTTGAAGCTGATGTTTTATCTGATAGAGTCGCAATAATTCACAGAGGTAAGATTGTTACTTCAGGAACACCAAGTCAACTTAAAGATAATATACCTAGTGGTGATATTATAGAGTTGAAAGTTGAAAATAATATAGATACAAAAATTTTAGATGAAATAAGATATAGTCGTAATATAACTAATATAAATTACTCTAATAGGGTTCTGAAAATATATCTTAATAAAGGTGAGGAGTTTCTTCCACAACTTATTTCAATGCTTAGTAGTAAGGGAATAAGGATATTATCTGCTACAATAAGAGAACCAACACTCGATGATGTCTTTCTTTATTATACTGGTATGACTTTAATAGAGGCTGAGAAAGGGAGGTAAGCAATGAAGATAAAAAATATCTTTTTAGTAGCTGAACGTGATTTTAGATTAATTAGCCAGCAAAAGGCGTTCATAGTAGTTAGATGGTTTTGGTATTTCGTACAAGTTGCTGTGTTTGGGTATGCGTTAGCAAGTCTTGTTTCTGTGCCTAATTATAAAGATTATTATACTACTGGCATATATATTGTTACATTATACTCGTCATCAATAACAATAGCGTACGAAATTCTAGAAGAGGCTGAAGATGGTATTGTTGATTATTTGTTAAGCTTACCGATCTCTAGAAAAGAACTTGAAATTGGAAGATCTATTGGCGGTGGATTAAGAGGATTTGCTGTAACATTACCTCCATTCATAACTACTTTATATTTAGTTGGTATAAAAGATCCAATATTTTTAATAGAAGCTGGTATATCACTTTTCCTGTTATCATTTGGTGTTGCAGGACTTGGAATAACATTAGCTTCAGGGTTAAAATCTGGTGATAAAACTGATATAATACTTGGCATGATAGATGCATTCGTAGCACGATTAAGTACAGTTTTTTATCCTTTAGATGCAATAGTAAGATCAAATCCAGTATATGGAACTCTAGCACAACTTAATCCATTGACTTACGCAGCAGATGTTTTAAGAGCTGCATTATCGGTACCAACAGGTATTTCACTTGATCCTATTATGAGTATTGTAATACTTCTTACATTCGCAATCGGAACAACAACATTAGCAGTTCTTTTCTATGAGAGAAACTTAGAAGGTGGTGGCTGGACATGAGATTAAATTTTGTTTACATAATAGAACATGATGTGAGAAATTTTTTTAAGTACAAGTGGTGGTTAGCCGGACTTATAAGCATGAATATAGCTGATATTGCAATATTAGCCCTCATCTTTAATAACATAATAACACGTTTTCAATATTTTACTTTTGTACTTCCTGGAATAGTTGTAGGAGCACTTTTTGCGTCGGCTTTTACAATAGGACGAGAAATAAACATAGAAATTCGACGCGGTATACACTATTACTTATTAAGTTTACCATTAACAAAAAGTGAAATAATCTTTGGACGTATAATATCAGGCGGTATACGAGGGCTCGTATATATGTCACCATTTCTAATAATTAACATAATTTATTATTATTATATTATGAAAGTAACACCAGCAATACAATTAATTCTCTTCTCATTATTAATTTTATTAATGCTCTCATTAGGTATATCATCACTTAGCATATCTATGGCAGCGTCAACAAGGAGTTTTGATCTATATGTTACTTTAAGAGGTCTCTTTTACTTTGCACTTCTTTTTTGTAGTACAATTTTTTATCCAATACAAATTCTTGATAGATTACCACAACCAATACCATTCATAGCCACTTATAATCCAGTAACTCATGGTGCAGATATATTAAGAGCCACGCTTAATGGAACAATACCTCCATTACAAGACATATCATATGCTATAATTTTTTCATCAGCTTTCATAATGCTAGGCGCAATAATTTATTCAAAAACAATACAAAAAACTTAATCATTTATAATATATATAAATTATGAACAAGTTATAGTGAAGCTAATATAAAAAAGATAAATAAAATTTCATATAAGATAGATGAGAAATATATATTTGCAATATTTTCCTTTTCATGGTGCAAAAAATGTCTATTTCTGGAATTAATATTGATCGTGCGCTTAATACATTTCAAATTCTCAGACCTGATGGAACATATAATCCTGAATATGAGCCTAAATTAACAGCAAACGAATTAAGAAAATTGTATACGACAATGTTGACAGTTCGTATATTGGATAGAAAAATGCTAATATTACAAAGACAAGGAAGGATTGGATTCTACATAACAGCAGAGGGTGAGGAAGCTGCACATACTGGCAGCGCATACGCATTAGAGCCAGATGATTGGATATTCCCAGCTTATAGAGAACAGGGGGCAGCATTAATAAGAGGTGCTACATTAAAAGAGTTAATAGCTCAAGTTTATGGTAATGCTGCCGATGTAAATAAGGGTAGGCAGATGCCTAATCATTGGGGATTTAAAAGAATAAATTATGTAACACCTGGAAGCCCTGTAGCTTCACAAGTACCTATCGCAGTAGGATTTGCAATAGCTGCAAAACTACGTAATGATAAACGTGTTGTCTTAACATATTTCGGTGATGGAGGAACTTCAACAAATGAGTTTCATGTTGGTATGAATTTTGCTGGTGTTTTTAAAGCTCCAATTGTATTCTTTTGTAAAAATAATCAATATGCAATATCGCTTCCAGTTTCCCGTCAAACAGCTAGTCCGACAATAGCAATAAAAGCCATAGCTTATGGATTTCAAGGCATAAGGGTTGATGGTAATGATATCTTAGCAGTATATACTGTAACAAAGGAAGCTGTTGATAAAGCTAGAAGAGGCGAAGGCCCAACATTAATAGAAGCAATTACATATCGGCTTGGCGCCCACTCCACATCTGATGATCCTAGTAGGTATAGAAGTCAAGAAGAAGTTGAATTGGCGAGAAAAAACGATCCATTGAAGCGTTTTAAAATATATTTAGAATCAAAAGGATTATGGAATGATGATGAGGAAAATGAGACAGTTAAGAAGATAGAAGAAATAAACATGATAATCAATGAAATGGAAAACACACCACCACCAGATCCAAAAACACTCTTTGAGGATGTTTATGCAGAAATACCATGGCATCTTAAAGAGCAAATGGAATTTCTTTTAGAGGAATTAAAAAGTAAAAAAGAAGAAATTCAGGAGGCTAGATGAAATGCCAATTCTTAACATATTGCAAGCTATAAATTTGGCATTAAAAGAAGAAATGCATCGTGATGATAGAGTAGTAGTTTTAGGTGAAGATGTAGGTGTTTTGGGTGGAGTTTTTAGAGCGACTGATGGATTATTAAAAGAATTTGGTGAAAATCGAGTAATTGATACTCCATTGAATGAGGCGGGAATTATTGGTATAGCCATGGGTATGGCTATTTATGGTCTTGTGCCGGTTGCAGAAATTCAATTTCAAGATTTTATCTTTACAGGATTTGAAGAAATTGTAAATCACTTAGCAAAAATGAGATATAGGTCTGGAGGTCAGTTTGCTACTCATGTTGTTATAAGGACGCCATATGGTGGTGGTATTAAAGGTGGACATTATCATTCACAAAGTGGTGAAGCTTATTTTGCGCATACTGCAGGTCTTAAAGTTGTTATACCATCAACGCCTTATGATGCCAAAGGCTTACTTAAGGCTGCTATAAGAGATCCTGACCCTGTGATATTTATGGAACCAAAGAAAATATACAGATCAATTAGGGAAGATGTGCCCGATGATGATTATATAGTTCCTTTAGGTAAAGCTAGATTAGTTAAAGAAGGTAGTGATGTAACAATTTATACATATGGAGCAATGACTTATGTTGCTCTTGAAGCCGCAGAATTAGCCAGTAAGGAGGGTTATGATGTAGAAATCATAGATTTACGTACATTAATACCACTAGATATCTATACAATAATAGACTCAATTAAAAAAACTGGTAGAGCAATCATATTACATGAAGCCCCTAAAACACTTGGCTTTGGAGCAGAAATTTCTGCATTAATTTCAGAAAAGGCTATAGAATATTTAAAAGCTCCAATAATTAGAGTAACTGGATTTGATACACCATTTCCATATACGTTAGAAAACCTTTACTTACCTAATTCTTATAGAGTATTAAAAGCTATAAAGCATGTTATGACTTATTAGGTGATTTTTATGCCCTTTTATTTTAAACTCCCAGATATAGGAGAGGGAACGGTAGAAGCTGAAATAATAAAATGGTTAGTTAAAGAAGGTGATAAGGTAAAAGCTGATCAACCAATAGTAGAGGTAATGACTGAAAAAGTAAATGTTGAAATTGCATCACCGAAGAATGGAACAATATATAAAATACTTGCTAATGAAGGCGCTAAGGTAAAAGTTGGTCAACCAATAGTAATTATTTTAGAAGAAGGTGAGCAACCATCATCACCTCCTCCACAAATGATTGTTACGCAACTATCACAAGCTACTGAAAAAGAAGTTACTCAAGAAATACAATCTCAACAAGTATTAGCAACACCAGCTGTCCGTAAATTAGCCAGAGAATTAGGTGTTGATATAACTAAAGTTAAAGGAACTGGACCGGCTGGACGCATTACAGAAGATGACGTAAAACAATATGCGCAATCGCTTCAAATATCTAAAACAGAACCTACTAAGCCAATACAAACTGCTGAGACACGAATCGAGAGAATACCATATAGGGGTATACGAAGGAGCATAGGAGAACATATGGTTATGTCAGTACAACATGCACCACATGCGACTCATTTTGAAGAGGTTGATGTTACTGAACTTGTTGAACTTAGAGAAAAATTAAAAGATATGGTTGCTTCATCGGGTATAAAGCTAACATATTTACCGTTTATAATAAAAGCAGTTATTCAAGCATTAAAGAAGTATCCAATTTTTAATGCTTCATTAGATGAGGAGAAAGGAGAAATTGTAATAAAGAAATATTACAATATTGGTATTGCAACTGCTACGCCAGAGGGATTAGTAGTACCAGTTGTAAAGGATGCGGATAAAAAAAGTATAATAGAAATTGCTAAAGAAATAGAAGTGTTAGCTGAGAAAGCTAGAATTGGTAAGCTTGAATTAAGTGATGTGAGGGATGGGACGTTTAGTATAACAAATATTGGTTCAATAGGTGGAATACTTTCAGTACCTATAATAAACTATCCTGAAGTTGCAATATTAGGTGTTCATAAAATACTTGAGAAACCTATAGTGAAGGATAACCAAGTTGTGATACGCAAAATCATGTATCTTTCTCTATCATTTGATCATAGAGTTATTGATGGTGCTATGGCTGCAGAATTTGTAAATTTCATTAAGGAAAAATTAGAAAAACCTTATACCTTACTGCTTGACCTTTAACTTAACTTTTTTCTAATTTCAGTAATTTCCCACTCAGTAAGACCAGCTTTTTTCACATTAAATCCATTTATTTTTAGTGCTTCTTCTATACTATTAATTATTGTTGATATTGTAAGTCCTTTTATCCAGTATGCAAGATTTGTAACTGGAGGTGAATTTAATGGTGGAATACATAACTTGTTTAGCTCCTCTAAATTTGATTCTACAAGAAGAGTTCCATGCACTAATATTGCATTCTTTTTCACATAAGAAGCCATACCAGATATCTTATAACCCTTAAACTCAATTCTATTTGGTGGCATAAAATAAGCTTCTATACCTAATCTGTTTAAAGCATTTATTATTATTTCAGCAGGTTCTTTGAATAAATCAATTATGTCAATATTCTTATTTTCATGTCTAATAAAAAAGCTCCAGTTCAAATTCCCCTTATCATGATAAACGACACCTCCACCAGTTATCCTTTTATAAACATTGATACCAAGTTGCGTAGCAAGCTGTTCATGATACCATCCATATCCTTTGGAACCTCTTCCAGCAACAAGACACCTATCATTAATCCATAGCATGATAGTATTGCTTACAAAACCTTCATTAACAGCATTTAATATAACTTCTTCAGTAATTAAATTAACTTTTGGATTAGTAGTTTCAGAAATTATGAACCTCATATCTTTACTAGATAGCATAATCAAATTTGTATAAAACTCACTAATTTTTAAAATTAATTATTTTCTATTTTTCCTTTAATATAAACCGATTATGAGTATGATAGCAAAAAGTTATGCGATATTTGAAACTAAAAATTTATTACTGTCAACTTATATCAAAATACTATTCAGTTGGTGACGGAGATGAAATACATACTAATATCTAATGATGATGGTATTGATTCGATTGGATTATTTGCGCTTAAAAAAGCATTAGAGGGATTAGGTAATTTATGTATAATAGCACCAGAAACTAATAGGAGCGGGATTAGTAAGGCACTACAAATGTTTTCACTTAAAATAAAAAAGACTAAACTAAAAGATAATACTGATGCATATGCAATAACAGGAACACCAGCTGATGCATATTTCATATTTAGATACAAAATATTTAACCAAGAACCTGACCTAGTAGTATCGGGAATAAATTTAGGATGTAATGTTGGCATAGGCGATATATTAACATCAGGAACAATAGGTCTTGCATTAGAAGCAGGCTTGCATGGAGTACCAGCGATCGCTGTCTCCTTATGCGTAAGTCAGGAAAAGAAAAATTCGCTTACACTTGATGATTTTAACATTGCAATAAAAATTACACGGCAAATAGCTGAACGTATACTTGTCAGGGGGATGCCCAATAATGTACATTTAATTTCAATAAATATTCCAGAAAAACCTCAAGGTATTCAAATAACGCGACCTGCAAACTATGTTTATGGTGATATATACGTTGATAATGGTGATGGAACATATTCTGCATCACAGTTAAGAACAGATATTTATAATAATTATCATAAAAGAAATAGTGATATAAACGCAGTATTTAACAAAAAGTTCATTTCAATAACACCAATAAGATTAGAAATAAAATCACCAAGAGATGAGCTCATCAATTTATTAAGAGATATAGAACTCTAAGTTTTTATAAACAAAAATTATTACTAGATGGATTAATATGTCAATAATGAGATTCAAATCAGCTACCTTTGCCTTAATTATTATTAATATTATAGTATTCTTTCCAACAAACCTTAACGACACAATATTAATATTATTAGCGCAAAATAATTTACTAGTAAGGGAAGGATTTTGGTATCAAATAGTAACAGCAATGTTTGTTCATTTTGGGCCACTTCATCTGTTCTTTAATATGCTAGCACTTTATTATTTTGGTTATGTAATAGAATATGTGTATGGTAAAGTTCGTTTTCTTATAATATATTTTATCTCAGGAATTTTAGGTAACATAGCTACTTATTTTCTTCTACCAGATAACATACTATCTGGCGGAGCTTCAGGCGCTATTTTTGGTTTACTTGGGGCATATGTAATATTAAGTAGGAGCGCTGGTAGTATGAGTGCTGCAGTAGTTTATGCTTTATGGATTTTTCTTGCTAGTTCAATTATTCCTGGTGTAAATATTATAGCTCATTTAATAGGACTCATTAGTGGCGCAATGCTTGGGATAATATTACTTCGACGTCCAAAATACTATTTAGATTATAGTTGATTTAAACCTAGATAATGTTCTACTCCCCATTTTTCCATATGATCCTTTAATGCATTAATGGGTCTTACAGATTTTGCATCAATGTTTTTTAATTCTGATAATTTAACAGATACTAGATCACCCATTATACATGCTGAAAGAATTCTAGCTAGTAATGATTCCTCGTAAGTCTCATAAACTATTACATGCACACGTTTAGATAAATATTCTTGAAACCAATTTAAGGTCTCTTTTATGGGTTCACTTTCTTCTCTAGGTGAACGAAGTATAACAACACTATAATTCTCTAACTCCTCAGCTTCTCCCCAACTTACCAATGAATTATGATTAGCTTCTGTTAGAAACTCATACCATGCAACTGTTTTAGCGTTTTCATTAAGCTGTGTTTTCCATCTCATTGCAGCGATGCTCATTGAACGGTATCCATAAATTACAATACTTTTCCCAACAATCATTAATGCAATCTGTTTTGCCCTTTCCTGCTCTTGATTTAGTAAGCGATCTATGACATGAGTGCTAAGCTCAATCTCTTGATAAGCACGTACTGGAATATCAAGTCTATCAAGTATTATTAGCATTGCTGCGATCTGTTCATAAAGGCTTGATCTAGGCTGTATTCTTGGTGTTAAAGAAATAATTGGAATCTTAAACCTACTTGACAATTCAGCCAATTTTCCATTAGATGTTACAGCTACTTTCATAGTATCAACATTCTTTAAGTTTCTAAAAGCTGCAAGAGTCTCCCATGTATTACCAGAGTAACTTATTATAAAAGTTAATGTATCACGTGTAAAAAAGTTTGAGGGTACTTCTGGACCTCTAAATACTTGAGATGGTATACCATGAATATTTACTAAAATCCATGAAATAATCTCACCAGCCATAGCGGATCCACCTATTCCAATGAAAACTACACGCTCAGGCTTTCTAAACCACTCAGGTAATTTTAATTCCTTACCAGTATTCATTCCATTAATTAGCAATTCTTTAGACATCATAATTTCATCCATCATAGCGTTCACAACACTCTTTACTAAACATTATTTAAGATAAACTTTGCTTTTTCTAACCTAATTATTTAATGTTGATAGTCGAGGATATAATGATACTATCTTTAAGCTATTATTAACTTAGCTTACTAAATCATTATATATTGATCTTTATCTTAGAGATAAATCTGTTTATTTGATGCTCTTCACTACTAAAGTCGAGAGATTCTTGTTTCTAAGGTGATCAAGCTGATTATTCATTGGAACTAGATTCTGTGACTTTCTTGCCGAATCCATGTAAAATTTAAATCTATGTTAGTGTTTGCTAGTAGGTAGACTATGAGCGAATCAAATAAAGAAAATATAGATAAAGAAGAATTAATAAAACTTCCTGTTGAGCGTGTTCTCAAAATTTTAAAGACTGATGTTAATTTTGGACTTTCAAGTGAGGATGTTAGAGAGAGGCAGCGAAAATACGGTTTTAATGATATTCCTGAAGAAAAAAAGAATCCATTTATTACATTTGGAAAGAAATTTTGGGGGCCATCCGCATGGATACTCGAAATTGCAGCTGTGCTTAGTTATATTCTTGGAAGAATGCTAGATTTTTACCTGATAATTTCACTTATAATACTTAATGCTATAATAAGTTGGGCTCAAGAACAAAAAGCCAATAAAGCGCTTGAGCTTCTTAAGAATAAACTTCAAGTTCAAGCAAGAGCGTTAAGGGATAAAAAATGGAGTTTAGTTGTAGCAAGAGAGCTTGTTCCAGGTGACATAGTTAGAGTGAGAGGTGGCGACTTTGTACCTGCTGATATAAAAATAATTACTGGTGAAGCAGAGGTAGATCAATCAGCTCTTACAGGTGAATCTTTACCTGCTTATAAACAAGTTAACGATGTAATCTATTCAGGATCTATAGTTAGAAGAGGAGAGATAACTGGAGTAGTAATTTTAACAGGAGTACAAACTTATTTTGGAAAAACTGTAGAATTAGTAAAGATCGCAAAACCAAGATTAAGAATAGAAAAGGTAATTAGCAAAGTAGTAACATGGATGGTATTATTAACGGGTTCTCTTTTAGGATTAGCAATAATTGTAACTATTTTGCGTGGTGAAAACTTGCTAGCATTATTACCATTGTTCTTAGTATTAATTGTAGCATCAATACCAATAGCGCTTCCTGCTATGTTCTCAATAAGCTTAGCATTAGGATCAAAGGAACTTTCTGATGTGGGAGTATTAGTTACTAAGTTAGATGCCATAGAGGGTGGTGCTACAATGGATGTGTTAGTAACTGATAAGACTGGAACTATCACACAAAACAAATTAACTATAGGCAAAATAATAACATTAAATAATAATGAGGATGAGGTCATATTATATGGTTCCTTAGCATCTCAAGAGGCGAATCAAGATCCTATAGATATTGCTTTCATAGAAGAGGCTAAGAAAAGAAATCTTAACATTTCTGAATATATACAGCAATCATTTAAACCATTTGATCCTTCTACAAGAAGGACAGAAGCAATAATAATTCATAATAAAGATGAATTTAAGGTGACAAAAGGAGCATTGGATGTCATAGCAAAGCTTTGTAACATGAACGATCAAGACATAGCATCATTAAATGTTAAAATTGAAGAATTAGCGCAAGTGGGTTATAGAATATTAGCAGTAGCTTATGATAATGGAAGTGGGTGGAAAATGGCTGGTTTGGTTGGATTGCGAGATCCTCCTAGAACAGATTCTCCCATTTTAATAAGAGAATTAAAAGAATTAGGCGTGCAGATAAAGATGCTAACAGGTGATGCATTACCAATAGCTAAACAAATAGCTAAAGATATTGGAATTGGAGAAAGAATAATAAAAGTTGCTGATATTAAAGGAATAGCACAACAAGATATTTTAAAAGCAGCAAAACTCGCAGAAGAAAGTGATGGTTTTGCTGAAACTTATCCTGAAGATAAGTACATAATAGTAAAAGCGCTTCAAGGTTCAGGTCATATAGTTGGAATGACAGGAGATGGTGTTAATGATGCGCCAGCATTAAGACAGGCTGACGTTGGTATTGCAGTAAGCAATGCTACAGATGTAGCTAAAGGGGCTGCCGGTGTTGTCCTTACACAACCTGGATTACGAAATATGGTTGATCTTATTAAGATAGGAAGAAGAATTTATGAAAGAATATCTACGTGGATATTAAGCAGATTAACGAGAACTTTTCAGGATGTTATCTTTGTTACTCTAGCATTAATATTAACAGGGCATTATGTGATCTCTGCATTAGGAATGATATTACTACTTTTCCTATTTGATTTCGTCACATTAACACTCTCAACAGATAATGTAAGGTGGTCAAAAAAGCCCGCAACATGGAATGTAATAAATTTAATTAAAATCTCTATTATTCTTGGGACATTCATGGTAATAGAATCTTTTATAATGTTACACATTGCACTTACATACTTAGGATTAACGGAAGAAAAATTAATGACTTTTGGATTTCTCTACATACTTTACAATAACATATTTAACCTATTGAACATTAGAGAACGAAGAAACTTCTGGGTAAGCAGACCAAGTAAACCAATGCTTATAGCAATGACCAGTGATATGATATTTGCAGCAATAATCAGTATTATAGGTTTACCAGGACTTTACCCAATCTCCTTAACTCTTGTGTTAATAGTATTAATATATACATTCATATTCTATCTAATAATTAATAACTTCATAAAAGTCACAGTAGCTAAATTTCTAGGACTGAGCTGGTAATTATTTCACGAAATTATTTTCTTTTAATTCAGAAATTATCGAGTATTGCTTAGAATATCGAGTATTTTATTTAGAACATTTGATGAGATAATATCTAATTTGTCCCTTAATTCTTTTGTTAATTCAAGAGATGGTGTGAAGAAATCTTTAACTTCTATTGCAATGATATAAACCTTTTTAGGATAATTAAAACCTAAAATCTTCATTAACTCGATAGTTTCAGTTAATCCTATACTATGCGTAAAAATACTTTTTTTATGGGCTTTGAAATTGTCAGCCTGTAATATAATTAAAGATCCTGTAGGATATTTACCAGTTATAATACTATCAACTATTATAACAATTTCCCTATCTTCCATGTAATCTATTAATGTTAACCATCCCTTTTCTAAGATTTCAACATCAAAACCTCTTCTAAGCAACTCATTCCTTAATCTAAAACCGATTTCAAGACCTATTCTATCATCTCCCATTATAAAGTTTCCCAAAAAAATAATTAATGGTTTATTCATCATAATATAAAGACTAATACATTAAATAAATTTATTTATTATTCATTTACAAGCACTCTTAGTAGATTTCCTTTGCTATTGTAAATATAAAATGCTAATGGTATGCTATTCGATACTGTATGTGTTGCGCATGCATGACACGGATCATAAGCTCTAAATGCCATCTCAACCATGTTTAAAATTCCCTCATCAACTTTTCCACCTTTTACAAAACTTTTAGCGGCTTTATCAACAGATAGAGCTATGCGTGCAGCATTATGCTGTGTAGCAACTAACAAATTAGCTTTTATAATTCTTCCTAAATTATCAGTTTCATAATGATGAATAAGAGTACCACGTGGCGCTTCTACAACACCAATTCCAACACTTGGAGTACTCGTAGGTATTATCCTTACATTCTTATCCATTATCTCTGGATCTTCAGCTAATTCTTTTATACGTTCAGCAGCATATATCATCTCTATTATTCTAGCCCAATGATTAGCTAGTGTGTGATGTACAGGTTTTCCACCAAGCATATTAAACATTTCTTCATATGCTTCTTGAGCATGAGGTGTTGCCATACCATCAGCAACATTAAGTCTTGCTAATGGAGCAACACTATATATACCACTATTCTCACCATCAATAAATCCTTTCCAACCAATTTTCTTAAGGAATGGAAACTTAACATATGTCCATGGTTCAACATGCTCAGCAATATAATTTTGATATTCATGAACATCAAATTTTGCAAACTCCCTCCCATAAGGATCAATAACTCTTATCTTTCCATCATAGAAATTGACCCTATTCTTATCATCAACAAGTCCCATATAATATGTTTTATGAGTATATGAATCACTAGTTATGAGATTAACATACTCTTTATTTGAAAGGACAATATCCTTAAAAACTTTCAATGTAAATAGAGCAAATTCTACACTCTCATTAGCAACACTTCTAAGCTCTTTTGCAATATCCTCATTTATAGGTTTAGATATTCCACCAGGGACTCCAAAAACTGGATGTATAACCTTACCAGCTATTTTAGTATTAAGATCTCTAAGTTTTTTACGCATGCCTATTACTTTCTTCCCAACGTTTAAACCTACTTTTCCTATAACACCAATAATATTCCTCTCTGCCTTAGGAGCAGTCGGACCAACTATAAAATCAGGTCCAGCTAATATGTAGAAATGCAACGCATGATCCTCTAACATGAAAATATTGTAAACTAGCTCACGTATCTTCTTAGCAGTCCTTGGAGGATCAACCTTATAAAGGTCATCTAAAGCTTTGGTAGATGCCATATGATGCGCCATTGGACAGACTCCACAAATTCTTGGAGTGATTTGGGGCATATCCTCAGCTGCCCTTCCTTCAGCAAATTTCTCAAATCCTCTTAACTCAGGTATATGAAAGTAAGCCTTTTGACAATTACCCTCATCATCTAATACAATAATAATCTTTCCATGTCCTTCAAGTCTAGTTATTGGATCAATAATTACTTCCTTAACCATCAATCTCACCTCCTTTTAATAACCTTACCTCCTAACTTAGAAGCTGGTAAAGAATAACGATACAATCTTCCTACTAAATCCACTAGTTTTTCCATCTGTTTTTCAACCTCCTTTTCATCCTCAGTATCTAAAACACTTGCTAAATATGATAGAGCCTTCGCGCCATAATCACTCACACGATCTAACATTCCAAAACATCCAGTACAAGGCATAGCAGCATTAATACAAAGAGCACCACAGCCTCCTCTGGTTACAGGACCTAAACATGGCAAACCCTGAACTAATAGACACTTTTCTGGATCAGGTGTAATTTCCACAACCCTCTTAAACTCTTTAATCAATAATTTCTCTGGTTTAGTTTTATTTAATGGACACTCATCACATAAAGCTCTAGAAGAAGCTCCAATCACAGAACCTTTCGGAGGCAAATTACCAGATAATAATATTTGAATAGCATTCCATGTAACGTCAGGAGTTGGAGGACAACCAGGAATATAATAATCAACATCAATTACACGATCCAAAGGAAGTAATCTTGGTAAAAATTCTGTAACCTCTATTTTAATACCTAAATTCTTATCTTCATAAGTTCTTGGTAAAATTCCCTCCTCATTAACCACAGTAGGCACTTCAAAGTATACTCTCTTAAATATTTCATCCCTTTCATACAAATTAGCTAAACCAGGAATACCACCCCAAGCAGAACACGCTCCATAAGCTATAACATATTGTGATTTACTTCTCAACAATTTAACAACTTTCTCATGTTCACTAAGCCTAATACCACCATTTATGAAACTTGCCGTTATTGATTTATCCGGTAATTTTTCTACATCCTCCAATTTAAAATCTAATGCTACAGGCCAAAAGACAATATCAACAACATTAATTAGATCTAGTACTTTTTCCGCTAAATCTACAACAGATTCTTCACATCCTCCACAAGAGGCACACCAATACAAAGCTATTTTTGGTTTCTCCATTAAACCATCACCTCTAATTTAGACTTTAAAGGACCAAGAGCTTTTATTTGTTCAACCATCTCTTTTGCCACTTGAACCCACTTAGTGGCTTCTGATGCTGATATCCATTCAAGTCTAAATCTTTCTTTTTCAATACCCAAATCTTCTAGCATCTTTCTTAACATTGTCATTCTCCTTAAAGTTTTCATGTTGCCATTAATATAATGACAATCACCAGGATGACAACCTGCTACTATCACACCATCTGCACCTTGTTTAAATGCCTCTAATACAAACTGAGGATCTATTCTACCAGAACACATAACTCTAATCACCCTAAAATTAGCTGGATATTTCATTCGACTAGTTCCAGCTAAATCTAAAGCAGCATAAGTACACCAATTGCAGGCAAATACAACAATCTTAGGTTCAAAACTCATTACTCAAACACCTCCTAAAGAAGCTACAACCTGAGCCATTATTTGAGAATCTTTAAATCCTTTTTGTTGCATTGCTCCAGATGGACATGCTGCTACACATGCGCCACAACCCATACAAAGTGTTTCTTCTACACGAGCAATTCTTTTACCATCCATTTCAGTCATAGATATAGCACCATAAGGACATACTCCAACGCATACCTCACAACCACTGCAAATATCTTTGTCTGAAGTTGCTGTTAATGGTTCAACAGTAATACGACCCTTAGATAATAAAGCTGTAACTCTAGCCGCAGCTGCACTACCCATTTTAATACTTTCTATGATATTCTTAGGACCTGTTACTGCTCCAGCTAAAAATATACCTGAAGCAGGTGCTTCAACTGGTCTTAACTTTAGATGTGCTTCCCTAATGAAACCATCAGTACCACATCCTACTCTAGTTACAGTAATTAAATCAGGTAAATCACGTCTAGGAACCATCCCTACAGACAATACTATTGCGTCAACAGGGATTCTAATTTCTTCTTGAAGAGTTATTTCATATACATTTACAAATAAACCTTCTGGTCCAACACTAACTGTTGGAGGTTCTTCAAATCTTATGAATTTTATTAATCTTTTACCAGCTTCTTCGTAAAGGCGCTCATCGCTACTGTAGGTCATTATGTCTTTGTATATTATGAAGATATCAGTATCAGGGTATTTCTCTTTTATTCTAATAGCATTCATAATGGTTGAAGTGCAACACATACGCGAGCAATAATTCTTGGCATTAGGAGTTGTATTACGAGAACCAACACACATTATAAATGCTATACTTTTTGGTACTTTTCCACCTATAATTAATTCACCATGTGTTGGTCCTTCAGGATCTAGAATTCTTTCAAGTTGGAATAGCGTTATTATACCCTTATGCAAACCATATCCATATTCTCCCATAAAAGGTCTATAAGGATCGTAACCAGTTGCAATTACTACAGCACCAACTTTAACATCTAAAGTTTTTGGTTTATCATTAAGATCTATCGCACCATATCTACATGCTTTTAAGCATTCACCACACTTGACACATACACGATAATCTATTACGTATGTTTGTGGATATGCCCCTTTAAATGGAATAAATATGGCTTTTCTTCTACCTAAACCAAATTCATATTCATTCACAACATCAATTGGGCATTCTAATGAACACTCACCACATAATGTACATTTTTCATTAACATATCTGGGATTTACATTGATCCTAGCTGTGAAGTTTCCTACAAATCCACTTAAATTAACTAATTCTGAATTAGTGAAGACATGAATTCTAGGATTCTGAGCTATTCCTTTAATCATAGCATTAACAATATCGCTACCTCTTCTTTTACTTTCAATCCATCCTATTAAAGCAGCTCTACCACCTAATGTTGGACTTTTTTCTACCAAGTAAACATTAAATCCCCAATGCGCTAATTCTAATGCGGCTCGCATTCCAGCAACTCCTCCACCTAATACTAACACATTAGGTTGTACTTCAAATTCTGGTTCCTTTAAAGGTTCTAAAAGACGAGCTTTTGCAACAGCCATTCTTACGAGATCCTTAGCTTTTTCAGTTGCAATAGTCTTATCTTCATGCACCCAAGAACAATGTTCCCTAATATTAGCCATTTCAAGAAGATATTTATTAAGACCAGCATTTTCTAATACAGCTCTGAATGTAGGTTCGTGCATTGATGGTGAACAAGCAGCTACAACAATCCTATTAAGATTATATTTCTCAATATCTTCTTTAATTAAATCTTGACCAGGTGTTGAACACATGAACACATAATCCCTACTAACAATTACATCTGGAAGGTTCTTAGCATACTCGACAACTTCTTTAACATTAACTGTGGATGCTATGTTAAGTCCACAGTGACAAATGTACACTCCAATTCTTGGTTTTTCGCTCATGGCTTACCACCCCTAAAGGATATTGCGGTCATTAATGGTACTTCAATACCTTTAGCTATTAATGCTGCTCTCATAGCCGCAGCACTAGCCTCACTTACAGAATCCGGAATATCTTTTGCTCCTGCTGCAACACCAGCTACAAATATACCATCAACTGTTGTAGAGACAGGATCTAGGAACGGATCCTTTAATTTAATAAAACCATCATCATCTAATTCTAAAGGTAGCGGAGGAACTACACGATTGGGTCTTATTGCAACAGATAAAACAACCATGTCAAATACGTCTTTTTTCACATAACTAACTGAAGTATCTTCGTATGTTAATATTAGATTCTTAGTTTTTGGATCCTCATTTATTTTTACGACTTTTCCACGCACATATTTTACACCAAATTCATCCATAGCCCTCTTATAAAATTCATGAAAGCCTTTTCCAAAGGCTCTTATATCCATGTAAAATATTGTTGTTTCAACATCTGGTATGTGTTCTTTAGCTAGTATAGCCTGTTTTGTTGCAGCCATGCAACAGAATGTAGAACAATAATGATTAAACCTAACATCTCTTGAACCTACACATTGTATCCATGCAATTTTCTTTGGAGTTTTATTATCAGATCTTCTAATGATATGACCATTTGTTGGTCCAGTAGCAGATACTAACCTTTCAAACTCTAAGTGTGTGTAAACATTCTGAAACTTACCATAACCATATTCTGGTATTTTACGAGGATCATAAAGCTCAATTCCCGTAGTTACTATAATAGCAGCAACATTTAACTCAATAACTTTTGGTATCTGAGTAAAATCAATCGCTTTAGCTGGGCAAATCCTCTCACAAACACCACATAAAGGTCTTCCTTTAGCTTTCTCTTTAAGATCTGGGGGCGGGTTAAGACGTAAGCAATGCATGGCGTCAATAACTGCTTTACGTGGAACTGCTTGAGGAAACATTATGTATATGGCTTTTCTAGTAGTTAGATTTAAATTAAACTCGTCTGGAACTTTTTGCGGACATTTATCAGAACATGTTCCACACCCTGTACATTTATCCCAATCAACATAAGTTGGATTTTTTAAAATCTTGCATGTAAAGTTTCCAGCGCTTCCTTTAACCTCTTGAACTTCAGAACACATTAATAATTTTATATTCTTATACCTAAGAACAGAAGCCATTTTAGGTGTTAAGATGCATGAAGCACAATCAAGTGTAGGAAACGTTTTGTCAAGTTGAGCCATTCTCCCTCCTATACTGGGATTTTTATCAACTAGATACACCTCAACACCCTGCTCAGCTAAATCAAGTGCTGCTTGAATACCAGCAATACCTCCTCCTATTACCAAGACAGGTTTACTCAAGTTCCTCACCTCTTGCTAGACAACTGTGTACCTTCTTTTAGTTGGTTAAGTCTGTAAAAGTATAGTGCGAATGGTCTGTAAGCTAGGTGGGACCATTTAGCGAATGGTACTTCTAAAACTAGAAATGGTGTGACTAGTACTATATGTAGTATGAAGGTTATATAGGTGGGTAGTGGATAGTTTAATGTTCTGAATACTCCTGTTAAAAGTCCTGTTATTGTAACTAAGAATAATAATGTGATGAACATCCAATCTGTGTGATGAGAATACTTCCATACTTGAGTCTTCCTCTCTAACCTCCCTTTTATCATGAATGCTGCTCCTATGATCAATAGGATGGTTGATAAGATTCCTGCAATGCTTAATGGATCTACGAGCAGGAAAGGTTTGTTTGAGAGGGTGAGTCTCAATAATGGAACAAATAGTATGAAGGCTAGAGCATATCCATAGAATATCATCAAATGAATATACCAATACCTCCTGAAACTGCATTTAGCTAATCTTAATTGTGTTAAGAAGTGCAGAGGGACTATTTTGACAAATTCTATAAACGCTTTTGTTAATGGAATACCTTTGAGACTCCCAACAGTAAACCTGAACATTCTATATATATTCACAAGTAATATGGACGCTAATATGATGAACACTGCAATACCAGCCGTATCAACTATATCAACCGGAGCAAACGTCCCAAGCTCCGTCCTCTCGAGAACTATAGGCCCTTTCAAAAGCCAACTGATTAAAAATGCTATGCCTCCCAAGAGAAATACTGCTACCAGCCAGCCAAAACGCTTCAAGTACATGAGACGTGATAAACCAGTAAAATCGTATTTGGTAATGAGATACCTTCTAGTGGCCATCATGACTTCTCCAGGATCTGCCTGCCTTGGACATGATTCACTACACTCACCACAATAATAACAAAGCCAGGGTGTTAAATCGGTAAGTACTTCATCTTGTAAACCTAATTGAATATATTTAATAGTTTTTCTAAAACTTATATTATATTCTTCTGACATCGGACATGTCGCAGTACATGAACCACATTGATAACACTTTATTAATCCTGTACCACCTAGTTTGATTATCTCATCAGAAAATCTACTCCTGGGAATAACTATTAGTGCCATGCCATGTTAATTATATTAGAACTTGTATATAAGTATTTTCAAATAGTACTAATAGTTTCTTTTAATATTAATACTAGTAGCATTAAATTAATACTAGTCTATATGTATGTTTTTAATAATATATTAGAAGTAATGATTTTTAATATGACAGAGAACTCATTGCAAAACCCTCAAGTATATAATGATGATCATAATTAGATGTACTATGAGGAATTTCTTGGTAATTTTCATTCTTAAAATGTTTAGTGGTTTTTGATTCATGTGTAAGGAATGAAGCATATTCTTTGAATGATTGTTAAATGTTAATTTACATGTATATAAATTTTTAGACAAAAATATATAAGTTGGTATTACTATTTTATAAAATAGTAATACTGGAGGTTAAATCATGCATATTCCAGATGGATATTTAAGTCCTGAAGTTTGGGGGACCTGGCAGCTCAACATGTTGAGCTGCCAGGTTCATTCTAACTAACGCATTGGGGGTTTCAGACATGGAATTTGATGGAGTCTTGTCTAAAGCGGTTAAAGAGGAGGTTTCAAGGGAGGAGGCTTTATTCTTACTCGAAGAAACAAAGACTATTGATAGACATTTGAAGTTGTTCAGAGCTGCAAGTTATGTCAGAGAAAGCGAAGTTGGCAACGTCTTCAAGTTTGATGGCTTCATCGGAACAATCACGCCGTGCACCACTTCCCCTCCATGCATGTACTGTGCAAGAAGCGCCAGACCTGAATCATTTTCAAATATTTTAACGCCTGATGAGGTTGCGCTTGCTGCCAAACTTATTGAGGCTACTGGCACCAGACGTGTTGAACTCGGCGGAGGCACCCTGTGGAGCGGAGCAGATAGCCTAGTATTGGAAGCTGTGAGAGCTGTAAGGAATGCGACGAATCTTGAGGTTTGGGTGAATGTGGGTCCATGCCTCTCAAGAAAAGCATTAGAAGAGCTTAAGAGCTTGGGGGTAGCGGAGGTCTGCTCATCATTAGAAACTATCAATGAAAAAATCTTTAGGGAAGTTAAGCCCGGCGACAACCTTCATGCAAGAATGAAGTTTGCCAAAACAATCAAGGATGTAGGGTTAAAGCTTAACAGCGTCATGATGGTTGGAATTGGAAGCAGCTACAAGGACTACGTCAATCATATTTTCTGGCTTAAGGAAGTGGGGGTAGACCATTTCTGTATCACAGGGTTTAACCCTATACATGGCACTCCGCTTGAAACACGCATGCCTGCCACCTCATACGAAGTTGCCAAGGTTATAGCTGTTTCTAGGCTTGTCTTAAGGAAGGCGGACATAAGCATCGGTGGGATAATGAACGATCCACAGCTGTTGCCGCTCTCGATCATGGCGGGCGCCAACAGGGCCATACACCTCGGCGCCCACATCCATAGACCGGGGGGATGGTCTCAGAGATATAAATGCGTTGAATCAAAGCGGTTCAACGGCTTGGAGTTCATCAACCTCCTCCTCCTAACAGTTAGAATTGTTAAGGGCATTGGCATGCACGTAGAAGACGGCATAGAAAAGGCTCTTGGAGGTGTTTTTGAATGAAGAAGTTTTGGATAGCTGTTCTAGTGCTGACCATAGTGGCGGCATCCTGCATCCCTTGGCTTTTCATGCCCAAAAATCCCCAAGAGAATGTTGGAGTTAAAGTAGTGGACCAGCTTGGAAGGGAAATTTATGTAAAAAAGGCTGAAAGGATCGTGAGCCTGTGGCCTGAAGCTACAAGAGTTTTATTCGCTTTAGGTGTGGGGGACAAGATAGTCGGATTGGACACTTCCAGCAGAACCTGCCCAATCCTGACGAGAGCCTTCCCACAGATAGTTAACATTACAGACGTAGGCAGTGTCAGTGGGACATTTGACATAGAGAAAATCGCCAAATTGAAACCCGACGTCATTTTCATGAGGACAGACGATCGAGATCTGGCTGAGAGCATCCAAACTAAACTTGGTGTGCCAGTAATCTGTGTGAGGTTTAACCCGCTGGGAAAAAGAGATTGGAGTTATGACATTATCACAATAATTGGTACAGCTGTTGGAAGGAGGGAAAGGGCAAATCAGCTTAGAGCCTACTTAGAGGAGAAGTTTTCTGAGATTACGAAAATAACGTTAGCCATACCCGACTCTGAAAAACCGAAGGTGTACCAGGCTTTCGCCTACGACCTTCTCAAGACCCTAGCATGGTCCAGCGAAATTATATATGGAGGAGGTATTAATGTCGCATATGACCCACAAAAGCCAATTTGGTATTCGGTGAGCTTAGAGCAGGTTATAGCGTGGAACCCTGACATCATAATTCTCCACGGTTTCGGCAAATGGAAGCCTGAAGACCTTTACAATGACCCCAATTGGCAACCAATTAAAGCCGTGAAAGAGCACCGGGTATACAAGCTAACCCTCGGCTGGGCGGGATGGGACTTGGCAGGCACCGTTATCCAAACCATGCAGTGCGCCAAGATTTTTCACCCAGATAAATTCAAAGACCTCAACGTAGAGGCTGAGGCTAACGAGATCTTCAGGTTTGTTTATGGTGTTGACGGATTGTATTCGAGGTTGAAGAGGGATTATGGGCTTTCGATCTAACTTCGCCTCTTTTTTACTTCTTGTAATAGCTCCTCTCTCGGCTTTAACATTGCATATTTGCGTTGGGAAATATCCACTTAACCCGATGATAATACCAACTCTTTTCATTGAGAAGCTTTCAGGGGTCTCAGAACAAGCGTTGGAACAGCTTGTTTTCTTCAACATCAGGTTGCCTAGAGCCGTCATGGCGGTGCTGTTTGGTGCAACTATGGGGGTTACAGGAGCTGCTCTTCAGAGCATTCTAAAAAACCCCCTTGTAAGCCCCTACATACTCGGCATGTCCTCTGGTGCAGCTGTTGGTGCTGCTCTTTCACTAGCCTTTAATATTGGGGTTATATCAACTGAGGTTTCAGCATTCGCGTTTGCTTTGTTGGCTATTTTCCTCACGCTTACCATTTCGAGGGTTAGGGGCAGTTTATCCCCCGTTTCCATAGTTTTAGCTGGAATTATTGTTTCAGCTCTTTTTCAGGGAGTGCTTACACTTATTCAAATAACAGCGCAGCCTGAAAATGTGAGCGCAATAGTCGGTTGGATATCGGGTCGCCTTAACGCGGTGTCTTGGAATCACGTACTTTTATCTATGCCACTTGCGCTTGTTGGAATCCTTGGCATTATCCTTCTGAGGTGGAGGGTTTTTATGCTTTCCCTGGGAGATGAGGAAGCGAAGGCTTTGGGAATAAATGTTGAAAGGGAAAGGGTTGTTGTTACAGTTTTGGCGTCCTTAGCAGTATCATCAGTTGTTACAGCGGCAGGCATAATTGGGTGGGTCTGCCTAATAGCTCCCCACTTAACTAGGCTTATGGTGGGATCGGACCCTAAGAGACTGTTACCAGCATCGCTTTCGCTGGGGGCCACGTTCCTTTTGGTAGCTGATGCCCTGGCAAAGTCTATATGGAGCTATGAAATACCAGTAGGAGTTTTAGCTACGCTTGTTGGGGCACCCCTGTTCTTATATCTGTTAAGGCGTAGCATGCAGGTGTATGGTGGTTAAGCGTGATCATCACGGTAGAGAGCCTGACGTTCTGCTACGATTCGATACCTGCGTTAAGAAACATATCAATAGAAATCTCGGGTGGAGAATTAGTCACCATACTGGGCCCAAACGGCTCTGGGAAAACAACGTTTCTGAAATGCCTCTGCAGGTTATTAAAGCCAAAGGCTGGCTACATTTGCTTTGACAAGCAACCTATTTGGAGAATGAAGCCAAAATGCTTTGCCCAGCAAGTTGGTTACGTGCCACAGATACACTCTCCATCATTTCCATACAGAGTTGTAGAGGTGGTTGCAAGCGGCAGAACCCCTTATCTAAGCGCCCTCGCAATGCCATCTAAAGAGGATTATGAAATAGCGTATCAAGCGCTTGAAGCTGTGGGGTGCCGAGAGCTAGCTGAGAGACCTTACACACGGCTGAGCGGCGGCGAATTGAGGATGGTTTTGATAGCGAGGGCGCTAGCACAGCAGCCCAAGATCTTACTGCTTGATGAGCCAACATCACACCTTGACTTCAAAAACAAGTTTATGGTTATGCACACGATAAAGAGCCTAGTTAAAAAAGGGGTTTCGGCAGTTGTAAGCGAGCATGATCCAAACATCGCTGTGGCATTCTCGGACAAAGCAATATTAATGAAAGAGGGGAAAGTTATCGCCTATGGTAAGCCGGACGAAGTAGTAAATGAAGAAACAATGAAGATCCTTTATGACATGCCTGTGGAAGTAATCTCGCTACCTAACCCACAGTTAAAATTCATAGTACCAAAGATGTTAAACATTCGATAGGTGAACATCAAAATCTAAAACAGCCTAAGCCATACGCTAAAACCGCGCTCAAACATTTCACAAGTTTAAAATACTCGTTAAGAGTTCTGTTCAAAGCCAGTACTTTTGATTTATTCGGCCTGAATACCTTCGATAACGCAGATCTGGACTTCCTTCTGCAAGGGATTCCGAACCTAGCAACTTAGGATGTCGGGCGCAACATGTTAAGTTGCCAGGTCCAGAAGAGCTTAGGAAAAGTTTAAATGACTTCGTTTCATGGGATAAAAGAATTCTGAAGTATCTTAGAAGGATTAGAAGCTTAAGGATTCATGAGGTTGAAGTAAAGTTCTCGTTGGGTAAGGAGAGACCTTCCTTTTCTTCTATTTTGGAAGCTCTGGAGGATTGGGCTGAGGATGAGGGTAAAAGGATTGTAATGATTATTGATGAAGCTCAGGAATTCATTAGGATGAAAGGTTATAGCATCTTACCCCTAATAGCATATGCATATGATAACTTAAAACATATATCATTCGTGTTTGCTGGTTCTAAGATAGGTCTTCTATATAGATTTTTAAGAGTTAATGATCCAGAATCACCGTTATATGGTAGATACATAGAAAGAATAGAGTTAACGCCCCTGAATAGGGAGTAGTCATTAGAGTTTCTTGAGATAGGTTTTCAGGAGTATCATATGAGGCCTGATAAAGATTTGCTTAAGGAAGTTATAGACAAGTTAGATGGAATAATTGGATGGCTAAGCTATTTAGGTTTAAAGGCAGTTAAAGAGGGCTTAAGTAAGGAAGTCATAGATAAGGTTTTAGAGGATGCGTCAAGAATAGCAATTCAAGAATTTTGCAATTTTGTGAAGGTAATGAATAGTAAGAGGTATGTAGAGATTCTTAAAATTTTGAAGGAGGGAGCTACATGGAGTGAAATAAAGAGATACCTTGAATTAAGGTTGGGTACAAGAATGTATGATTCCGAACTCTCAAGGCTTCTAAAGAATTTAATTGATAATGGTTTCATAGAGAAAAAAAGACAATATGTATATGATAATAGATCCAATATTGAAATATGCGAGTGAGAAAATACAATGTTATTAATCTGTAATATTAATTAATATTAAAAAATTCATTACAAAACTATTTAGATTTTTCTCTAAATATTAGAAGTAGTGTCATCATATTATATGCTTAAGTTACTAAGGTCCATATGAGGGTTTTGCAATGGGCTCAGAATTGTACTTGATATATTCTGAGTTTGTCTGAGCTTAAATATTGTGAAGGTTTATATGTTAGATTTTATAATATTTATACTTGATGATTAATGACCCTTTCTGATACTGAAAGTGAGCAGGTTACTATTGAGTTGAGAACTGGTGTTATACCAACTGCTATTTATGCTAATAAGTTGAGAAGAATTGCTTTTGTTTTATTGAGTAAGCATGTTCCTAAGGATATTATTATGAGAGATATTACTGAACTGAATCAAGAATTATATCACAAATTAGTGGAGGAGATGAAGCTTGCTAAGGGTGATCTTATTAGAATTACACTTACTGCAACTTATGATAAAAGTATTAATAAACTCACGTTTAGCAATATTAAAGTTGATCGCTATCTACCACAAAGTGAAATTGCTGCAGGGTTTGAATCTCGTATTAAAGAATTAGAAGAGCAACTTCAAATACTTAAGTTTGAGAATCAAACGCTTAAGGAGAAGCTTAATAAAATAAAAGAAATTGTGAGTGCGTAAAAAAAATAATGTACGCTTAAGAAAGTGCTATTGGTTAGTTAATATTATCTAATAAGTAAAGTTCTTTTTACAGTAAAAATATATTCAGTATTAACTAAGGAGTATTGTGTATTAATATGAGTACTGATGTTGTAATTGTTAGTGCTGTTAGGACTCCTATTGGTAAATTTGGTCAATCACTTGCTAAACTTTCTGCAATAGAGCTGGGTGCAATAGCTATTAAAGAGGCTATTAATAGGGCTGGTATTGATCCCAAGGATGTTGATGAAGTTATTATGGGTAATGTAGTTGGTGCAGGTCTCGGTCAAAATCCTGCAAGAGTTGCTGGAGTACTTGGGGGGCTTCCAGAATATACTGAAGGTTACACAGTAAATAAAGTATGTGCATCATCCCTTAAAGCAGTTGCCTTGGCAGCCCAGGCTATTAAAGCTGGTGATGCTGAAATTATTGTTGCTGGTGGAATGGAGAGCATGAGTAATGCACCATTCCTAATTCCCAGTCAAGTAAGGTGGGGTTGGAAAGTTATGTATAAAAATGGACCAACATTAATAGATGCTTTAACGCATGATGGTCTTGAAGATTATTATGGTAATCCTATGGGTTTAGTTGCTGATCAAATTGCCAAGAAAAGAGGCATAACAAGAGAGGAGGCTGATACGTTTGCTTATGAAAGTCATAAGAAAGCTGGGGATGCTACGCTTAAAGGATATTTTAAAGAAGAGATGATACCAATTGATGTAATTAAAGATGGAGAACATATTATGTTAGATAGGGATGAGGGTATTAGATATGATACTTCGATAGAAAAATTATCAAAGCTAAAACCTTTCTTCTCAAAGGATGGAATAACTACAGCAGGTAATGCATCACAGATTTCTGATGGTGCTTCTGCAGTTATTGTTACAAGCATGGAGAAAGCTAAATCAATGGGACTAAAACCATTAGCTAGAATACTTGGCTATGCTTCAGCAGCAATAGATCTTGTAAATTTCATAGAAGCTCCAGTTCCGGCTATTCAAAAATTACTTAAGAAACTTAATATGACAGTCAATGACGTTGATTTAGTTGAGATTAATGAAGCTTTTGCAATCGTGCCATTAATAGCTTCTAAAGATTTAGGAATACCACTAGAAAAAATTAATATTCATGGCGGAGCTATAGCTTTAGGGCATCCAATTGGGGATAGTGGTGCACGCATATTAACAACATTGATTTATGCTCTTAAACGTAAAAGTCTTAAACGTGGACTTGCAGGAATATGTCATGGTGGCGGTGGAGCAGTCTCTATGATGATAGAAGTACTTTAAAATCATTTTCAACAATTTTAATTTTGATTACTTTTTTATAATCTAATGATTAATTAATTTTTTAATCAATTATTCATGGTTAACTGATAGTATAAGTTGCAGTAATCATTGCGTGATCTTTATCATATGGTTCTAAGTGTATCATATCAATAATATTAAAACCTCTTTGGGTAAGTACTTTTATCTCTCTTTTATATGTTTCACTAGGTTCTTTAGTTACATCAATACTCATAGCCTTAATGGCTAGCATGATAGATCCACCATTAGTTAAATATAAATCGGCATTATCAGCTAACGGTTTAGCTTGTTGTGGTTGTGCAATATCACAATAAATCACATCTACCTCATCAAGGAGTGCACTATAATTATGTGGTTGTGTTGCATCATTATAAATAGGTATTATATTACTTCTATACTTCACAACTTTTTCAATAAATTCTCTAGCAACTCTAGGTGCGAATTCAACAGCATAAATGATTCCCTGATCACCAACTATGTCAGATACATGACTTACTGTAGTGCCTGTTGAGGCACCTAAATAGAGAACCTTCGATCCTGGTTTAATAGGCATTAAATTTATACCCTTTAATATTGATGCGGCTAACTTACTTCTATATGGATTCCATATACGATATTCATTACCTCCAATATTCACTATTATTTCACCATAAACTCTAATCCCTGGTGAAAGGTTGATTGTTGCTAATCGTCGTGTTCCATCCTCAAGCGTAATCCAATAAATTCCAGAAAAACGTTCATGAGGTTCAACGTTGGTCATCTTTATCACCTTCTATCCTTTCTTTTACCACCTTTAAACTTTAAATGTGTTCCCTTAGGTGGTAATTTAACTTCTTTTTCAGGCTTTTTAGCAGGTGGTGTAGCTGCTGTTTCTTTGATAAGTTTTATTCTTTCATCGAGTTCTTTCTTTAAACGTTCACTTATATCTCTTCCGCTAAAGAAGTCTACTCTAGCAGCTATTGTTAATCTTCCAGCCAGCGCTCTTGCAATTTTACCGCGTTGCCATTTGGGTGATGCATGAATTAGAACATGCTGATAAATGATCCCATGTTTAGGTGGTTTAGAACCAAATCTTAGTGCTCTGAATAATGCTTTTTCTGCGCCTAAGACTTGTATTGTGCTAGATGGCATTTTAGCTAATTTTTCTAAACCTCCAGCCAAAGCTATTAATCTAGCTCCTATGGTTGGACCTATTAAGCTTTTAATATTAGGTGCAACTTCACTCATTGCATTATCAACGTATTTCTCAAGTTCTGATCTAGTCTCATACATTCTAATGGCTTCCTGAGCAAGCTTTCTTATTATTTCTAAATCCTCATCAGCTAATTCTGCACCTACAGAAGTACTGGCAGATTTTTCAAGTCTCTCTATCAATTCTGTTTTTAATCCTAAACCCTTTAGTTTATCATGCATGTAATCTTCTCTATAGGTAATTTCATTTACAAGTTTTACGTATAATTCATTATCTTTTATAATGTTATCCATTTCTGGGAAATAAAGTCCATACCATTCTTTGATCCTCCCCACAATGTTATTAACGGTTTTATTGATCTCATCTATAGCATTTATTGCTTGTACAATGCTTTGATCACGTTTTGATTGCGCTCTTCTAATTAGAATTCTACTCATTTCTAGTGCTATGCTCCTTTTAATAGAAATATAATCCTCTATTGTGCTTACCCAACCTAATTTTAATGCTAAATCTTTAATCATCAGATTTAATCTAGCAATACTTTTATTAATTGATAGTGAACCTTTAAAAGAAAGCGCATTTATCGCTTTACCAAGCGATTCATTAGGTATAACTAAATCGTTTATATTATTTTGTGTTAGCATGTTGAGTAACTGTGAAAGTTCCTCTATAGGTTCACCTTCATTAAGTTTTAAAAGTTTTTCAGCAATTTCTTCTGGTGTACCCTTAAAAATTTGATTTGCTATATTATTCCCATTGCTGTCAAATGCGTGTAGGCCGAATGTGCTTATTATTAAACTTGCTTGCACAGTAATAACCTCACTATAAAGTTATTATTTGAGATAAATAAACTCATCTATTATGAATAGTTTTATTGATTTATCCACCTACAAAATTTCTTCTCCATAATACTAAAAATAGTATAGAAGGACATTCCTAATAATGCCATTACAACAATGGCAGAATACATTTCAATGTAATTTACTCTTTCCCACGCATCTATTATTAAATATCCTAATCCATTATTAGATGCTATTGATTCTGCTATGAAAAGAACCGCAAAAGCCGTGCCTGATGCGATTTTTAAGGCAGTCAATAGTGATGGTATAGTACTGGGTAATGCTCCATACCTTATAAGCTCAAATTTTTTTGCTCCCATAACTAATAATAATTCAATATAATTTTTTGTCATACGTCTGGCACTATCCTTCACCTGAACAAATATTGGGAAAAATATTATTATTGATATTAATGCTATCTTACTCATATCACCAAGTCCTAACCAAAGTATTAATATTGGCAGAAGTACAATATGAGGTATTGGATACAAAACCATGATAAGTGGTGTGACCAAGGCATTAAGCTTATCATAATAACCCAAAACAAGCCCCAACGGTAAGGCAATAGACACTGCAACAATTATAGAAAGTATTACTCTCAAAAGACTAGCAATAATATGATATAATATTCTTCCAGAAATTATTAGCCTAATAGTATAACTTGTTACACTCAATGGGTCAGGTAAGAAATTGACATTGACTAGTAATGCAATAATCCACCATAATAAGATAATTATCATGAAGGAGATAACATAATTTATTTTATATTTATTGATTAATAATTTGTCTAACATGTTTTACCACCATGTAATATTCATCAGTTGATCGATATTTATTAGTACCAGCTGATTTATTATCTATAATAGCTTTAATTTTTCCAGGCCGCTCACTAAAAACATATATAGTTCTTCCCATATATACCGCCTCTTCAATACTATGTGTTACTATTAACAACGTAAACTTCAACTGCGACCATATATTCATTATCATATCCTGCATATGTTCTCGAGTTAGCGCATCAAGAGCTGAGAATGGTTCATCTAAAAGAAGAACTTGAGGTTCAATAACAAGTGCACGTGCTAATGCTGCTTTTTGTTTCATTCCTCCACTAAGTTGCAACGGATAATAATTACCAAAATCCTTAAGACCCACAAGTTCTAATGTTTCATCAACTTTTCTTAAATTAACATGATTCGGGTTATTTAATTTTAATGCTAAATGTATATTTTGTCTAACTGTATACCATGGTAAGAGATTCGTTTCTTGAAATATTACTGCAACATCCTTCCTAGGACCTTTCACCAATTTACCATCAATCTCAACTATTCCCTGATAATCCATCAATCCTGCAAGTGTTTTAATAAATGTCGTTTTACCAGATCCTGTAGGACCAACTATTGCCACCGTATCTCCCTTATTAACCTCAATATCTATACCATCTAAAACTTTTAACAAACCATAACTAACCCTTAATTCCTTTACCCTTATCATTGCAAATTCAACACCAACTCCGTATCTACTACATCATTGTAATTAACCGCCTTTATAATATAATTCTTTAATAATAACCAACTCATAACATCCTGAAAATTATCCTTAGGATAAATTTTAAGACTTGTCCAATAACCAATTCTATAATATGGCTTTAACTCATCAGGAACTTTAATGAAGTTCGCAATAAGATCATTGTATTTACTCGAATTAGAAATAATAAGCTGTATAGCTTTATTTAAAGCTCTTAAAAATCTTATCATCACATTCTTATTATTGCTCAGCCAATTACTATTAGCAATTAATACGCTCATAGTGATAGACTCATTATACATTTTGGTTGATGCTAATATATGCGCACCCTTTAATATAGCTAAGCTTGCTAGTGGATCAGGTAAAGTTACTGCATCTATTTTCCCACTCATTAATATATTATATCTTATTGGTATACTTGGAATGTTAATAAAAGTGTAATTATTCGGATCCTTACCAGCTAATCGCAAAAGTTTGTAAGTGGCATACTCTATTATAGTTGTTTGTGATATACCAATTGTTTTTATGTCATCTAACGTTCTTGCCGTTGAATTGGGTGGTGCCAATATGTAGAAAATACTTTGATTTGAATAACCTCCCCAGAGAGTTGAAATAATTTTTATATGTAATCCTTGACTGAACTGTATGATACTAGTAATAGGATCACTTATAGCAATCTGAATTTTCCCACTTTGCAATGCTATATCACGATCTTTAGCAGAAGTAAATAATGTGATGTTTACTTTTAAACCCTCCTGCACAAACAAACCCTCCTTATCAGCAATTATTATAGGTGCAGAATCCTCAATAGGAAGAATACCAACATTAAATACACTTTGGGTTGGGGATAGGGATGAGAGGACGTTTGAGTCTGGAATTAGTTTATTAATAAAAAACACATAACCTACTATAATAGACAAAATTACAATAACTATTAAAATAGAGACAGTGATTATATTAAGAGCTCGTGTGAACATTTTTATTACCACCAAATAATGGTAAAAATGCTAAATATTTAAATCTAGTTTGACATTCTCCACGACTAAAGTTGGGGATTCTCGCTTCTAAGGTGGGATAAATATCATAATTATAGTTTACTATAGGTTTATCAGCAATTCATCATCAGAACTTTAATTCTGAGTTTTCTTGCCGAGTTCTTTGTAATATTATTAAACATGACAACTTAACATATTTAAGTTATCAAGTCTAAATGAATTACGATGTAGAAACCATATCTCTTAACTTCAACCATTAAGAATGTTAATAGCTGATGACCAGCGCTTCTCAATATAACTTCTTAATGCTGATACAAAGACTCTGTTCTGAATAACTATAGCTACAACACGTTCACTAAGATTCTCTAGCATAGGATCAGGTATACCCATAACAAAAGTTCTATCATCAACAATCATCATATCAAACATAACATCATCACTCTTTCTCAATTCAACTCCCAACATTGCTGCTAACTCTAAATCATTCTTATCAAGATTTACTTCACTATGTAATAATGCTCTTATATGAGGCAATTTTTCTTTACTTAACTTCATTATCTGAGTTATGAAAAATTCTTTAGCCTCAATAGCCTTTCGTATTAAAAGAATAACATCATGAGCATTCAAAAGTAATTGAACAAAATGCTCCACAATAAGTGGAAGACCCCTTAATACAATAACCTCTCCTTCACTAGGTGGTAACGAATATTTCCCAAGAATTTTTGATAATAGCTCACCCCCCTTCTTTATCAGATTTATTCTCTCTTCTAATTCGAAAGCAAGTCTTTTACTAATCATTGAAACAATTGTTTCAGGATTTAAAGGAGCAAAACCATCATCAACCCTAATCGCAAAACCCTTATTCTCTAAACTTGCTAAAACATCATATATTCTTGGCATAGGCACATTGGAAAGTTTAGAAACCTGTTTAGGTGTTCTAGCCCCTTTCACTAAAGCTAAGTAAGCTTGCGTTTCATATTTATTTAATCCAAATATCTCCTTTAAAATCCTTTCAGCTTCCTCAATATCACTCATATAATCACCTATATACCATACTTATGCCACCTATTACTAACAAGCTTCACAATCTCAGGATCTGGCTCAACCGGTTCAGGCCAACTCTTACCACACTCCTCTGGCAATTTTCTAGTAGCATCAATGCCAAGCTTACCACCAACACCCACAATTGTTGACGCAGGATCTAGAACATCAGTAACTGCATTATTAATTATCATAATATCCCTAGCAGGATCAACATTAGTAACTAAATTATAAATCACTTGATTTATATCATGAACATTAACATCATGATCAACAACAATAAGCATTTTAGTTAATGAAAATTGGCCAAGCCCCCAAAGCCCCATCATGACTTTACGCGCATGACCAGGATATCGCTTCTTAATAGAAACTATACCCAAACCCTGAAACAATCCATATTCAGGTAAATTTATATCAACAATCTCAGGTAGCAACATTTTAATAATTGGAAGAAAAACACGCTCAATAGCCTTACCAATCCAAGCATCTTCCAAAGGCGGTTTACCAACTACAGTAACATAATATATAGGATCACGACGCATAGTTATTGTTTCTAAATGGAAAACAGGGTATAGTTCTGGAGGTGTATAGTAACCCATATGATCACCAAAAGGTCCTTCCATAACTAGTTCATTAACATCCACATATCCTTCAAGCACAATTTCAGCCCTAGCAGGCACAAATATATCAGAATTCTCAGACCTAACAACTTCAATACCCTCACCCCTCACAACACCCGCAAAAAGTAATTTATCAATAGGATAAGGTATAGGCGCCACACCAGAGAACATAGTAGCTGGATCAGCCCCTATAACAACAGAAACATTAATCCTCTTTTCACCCAATTCTTTAGTTTTCAAATATGCTAAAGCTCCTCTCTTATGAATTTGCCAATGCATCGCAGCCCTTTTACTATCAAGAATTTGCATCCTATAAACACCCATATTACTAACACCACTCTCAGGATCCCTAGTTATCACTAGAGGATAAGTAATATATTTACCCCCATCTTTAGGCCAAATTTTAGGTATAGGTAATAGATCAAATACCGCCTTATCCCCATCAAACTTCAAATCCTTAACCGGGCCACTCCCAACTTTTTTAGGTAAATATTTGGAAAATGATAGTAATTCAGGAAGCGATTTAATTTTATCAAACATTCCCATAGGCAAAGGTTGCATCAACGGCTCCAAAAAACGCTTACCTATGGATTCTAAATCATCAACATCAAGAACAGTCTTCACCATCTCAATACTACCAAACATATTACCAGCTATTTTCCAATTCGGATAACCCTTAATATTTTCAAACAAAAGAGCCGGGCCCTTATTATACATCACACGTCTTAAAATCTCTGCTAATTCTAAATTGAGATCAACAGTAGCTTTTACACGTCTAAGAAAACCTATTTTCTCAAGATGACCCAATGCTTCTCGAAGATCTTTATACATACACTCTCACAAAAATATATAAACATTCATAAATAAAGATATTCCGCAAAACACATGCCAACTCCTTTAGCAAGAAAAAATAACATATTTCTAAAACTCCAGCGTTTAAAAAATCACACAACACGCTAATACTTATTTATAAAACATCATTGGTAAAAATAGGCAAAGAGCGCATCAGGTGAATATGATGGAAAAACTTACAGTAATAGGTGGCGGTTTTGTAGGAATGAATGTAGCAGTATTAGGCGCAAAACATGGACTTGAAGTAACAATAATAGACATAAACCCTAAAATAGTAGAACAAATAAACAAGGGAATACCACATATAAAAGAAAAATACATACTTGATAACTGGAATAATGTAAAAAATCGAATAACGGCCACAACAGACTACTCAATAATAAAAGATACAAACTATATAATAATAGCAGTACAAACACTAAAAAATAATGATCTCGACTTCACACCATTAACAAACGTAGTTAATAACCTAACTAAATACCTACAACCATACACACTAATTTCATCAGAAGTCACAATATTCCCCACAGGCACAGAAAAATTAATAATCACACCAATCAAAGAAAAAACAGGATTCCAAATTGATAAAGAATTACTAGTAATACACGTTCCAGAACGTTTAAACCCCGATGATACAATACACAATATAGAAACAATACCAAGAATCCTAGGAGGTATAGGACAAAACAGTATAAAACAGGGCATCAAACTCTACTCAGAAACACTAAAATTACAAATCAACATAGTCGATGATATAAGAATAGCAGAAGCAACAAAACTCTTAGAAAATGCATACCGCCTCATAAACATCTCATTCATAAATGAACTAAAACGCGAATTCGATAAATTAGGTATTGATATTAGAAAAGTCATTAACGGAGCAGCAACAAAACCATTCGGTTACATGCCATTCTACCCAAGCCCATACGCAGGAGGCTCATGCATCCCTAAAGATAGCCTACTATTACTCAAAACAGTAAACTCACAAATGCTAAAATACGCTTTAGAAATAAACGAAAAACAACCCGAATACTACACACAAAAAATCCTACAAATCATCAACACAAAAAACGCCAAAAAAATACTCTTCTACGGTTACGGATTCAAACCAAACTCAAAATACGCCATAAACAGCCCAATTTTAAAAATCATAGACGTATTAAAAAACTCCTGCAACTACGAAATAAAAAAATACGACCCACAAATAACAGACTACAACGATTTCACAAACGAAACAGAAGCAATAAACTGGGCAGACATAATATTCACATGGGGTAACAAACCAAACACCCAAAAAGAAACCTACCAAATAGAAAAAATGTAAAACACCAACTCCAAAAAATAATAAAACCCTTAATAACTATCCATGAAAACACCAAACAACACAACCCCTATCAAATTATTCTCATCAGTCAGCTTTTAAGAGCGAATATCTTTCACACAACAAGTAATACAACAAACCTTATAAAATCAGACTCCCTCTATTAACACCTCATACTTAAAATGAGTGCTACAATAGTAAAGTTTTTAAACATATCAATAATAATTTATTCGGCGATGAAGAAAAGAATAAACAAATGATATAATGATTAAAGGTTCCCGGCCTGAGCTTTCATGAAACTTTTTCAGATTTTTTATATTATTTAAAGAAATAATTGCATGATGTTTAATATTGATTAGAGAACATTATTGGATAAAGTTTTTATTTTTTAGCAAATCTTATTTGTATGAGGTGAATTTAATGGGTTATGTACGTTGGTATGGACATGCTGCATTTGAATTGTTTCTAGATGGAAAGAAAGTATTAATTGATCCGTGGATCTCAAATCCACTTTCAACAATAAAGCCAAAAGATATTAAATCTGTAGATTTGATAGTAATAACTCATGGACATGATGATCATTTGGGTGATACATTGGAGATTTTGAAAGATAATCCATCTGCTAAAGTTGTTTCCGTATACGAGATAGCCAATTATTTATCTGAAAAAAGTGCTAAAGGTGAAATGATCGGCGGTAATATCGGTGGTCCTATAATAGTAGATGATATTAAAGTTGTATTAACACCTGCAGCCCATAGTTCTCCAATAGGCGTTCCTACAGGTGCTGTAATTATTGGTAAAGAATCAACAATATATCATGCCGGTGATACTGGATTAGTCTCTGAAATGAGTTTCATCGGTGAACTTTACAAGCCAAAAATCGCACTTCTCCCTATCGGTGGTCATTTTACCATGGGACCCCTCGAAGCAGCAAAAGCTGTTGAACTGATTAAGCCTGATATAGTAATACCCATGCATTACGGCACATTTCCAGTATTATGGGGTAAAGTAGAGGATTTCAAGAAATATGTTAGCGAAAGAGGATTATCTACCAAAGTTATTGTACTTAAACCTGGCGAAGCTTACAATTTTTAAATGTTTATGAACATTATTTTTAAGTCATAAAACAAATACACATCCTAAAAGCATTCGTTACTGAAACACTCACTAAAGTCTTTATCAACAACCTCTTATTCTTGCACAAAAAGAGCTAAATTTTTCCTATACTTGACATAATAGCGGAACTCATACTTTAAGTTATCAACTCAGATAGTTCACATAAGGCGTTAATTTAAGTTTTAATGTTGCTTTCAAGGCGTTATTTATGAAAGAAGATTTGATATTTTAATGCACATTCAGACATACAATGGCCATCTCAGATGTATTAACTATTGGGTTTTATATTTTGTTAATTAGTATTGCTATAGTACTTACTATCATCGCATTCAGATATTATAAATCATGGTTAAGAAGCGTTGTTGAACCTTTTTTGCAAATATTGCTCTTAATTTCTCTTTCCGCGACTATTCTTTTAATAATAACCATTATTGGAATTACTACTAGCAATGAATCTTATCACTTATTACATTTAATTCAGTTAATAATTACTGGATCTATCATTGGTTTATCTGTATTTATGAGTATTATTGTGGATAGGTGGTCTAAAAGAATTTCTACTATCAATAATAAAGATGAAAGCATTCCATCATCAATTCTATATTTAAATTTATTAGGACAAGCATTTAAAGGCGAGGCTGGTTATATGGCTGCATACTATTTAGGACGTAGCCTAGCTGAACAAATTCAGCGCTCCCAAAGAAGTATTAAATCAATCACAAAATCGTTTAGCATGTTAACTGGAATTATCCAGATCGCTCCCGAGGATTTAAGAAATGAGACCATTATTATTATCGATTCACAATATGTAACAGATAAATTTACCGCTGATCTCATAACTCACTTTGCAAGAGGTTATTGGGAAAGTGTAATTACTAAGATAAGAAACAAAGAAACTAGATGCTCAGTCAAACAACTCTTCACTAACAATCACTTTGAAATTCATATTAAACCACTAAAAAGTAATGAAAAAATCGAAAACCTTAATTATTAATACATAATCCAAAATTGTTAAGATTAAAAATTTAAATTATTAAAACAATTTAATATTGAGGTTTAAATTTTTATTTTTAAAATATTACATGATGTAAAATGACTTACAGAATCCCAAGATCTCTTCTAATTACACTCACAGCTATTTGCGCTACTCTTTATGCTGTAGGTGCTTATTTAACTGCTTATATTGAAAGCCCTTGGGGGATGGGGCAATTTAGACCAGCTATTATTATACCATTATTATTCTCAACTCTTAATCCTTGGATTGGTGCTATTGGTGGTGCTCTGGGAACATTGATTGCAGATTCTATAAAGCATGGCTATATTTATCCACCAAGTCTTATAGCTGCTGTTCCTGGACATCTTATAGGTCTTAGTTTGTATGGTTATATGGTTAAACGATTCTCATGGATACGTTTTATAATAGCTACAATTATCACTTTAATTATTGCTAATTTTATCGTTGCTTTATTATATATTATATATGTAACAGGTTCCCTTAACATTCTCTTAATTACAGGATTGACTATATGGTGGTACATAACTATGTTACCATTTGCTATTTTCATTGATCCAATACTAATTAAAACTGTCATTACTGTAATACCAAGTTTAGCTTCAGAAGAGCTCAGAAACACAGTATTAAGATCAGAAATTCCTAAGATTAAATTCATGACAATCCTAATAATTAGCGGCCTAATAATGATCATACTTGGTATTTCCTTCCTATACTATCCAAATTTAGGTTTTTTGCTTCTCTTAAAAAGTAACACCATTAATATGATAGCTATAATGTTTACATTTACTGGTGCAGCTTCAATAATAATGGGAATAATTTTCGGATTACTACAGTTAATTTCTAAATAAGATACACAGAATACTTTGCGTTCACTTAATGAATCTCTAAAGATCTAAATAAGTTTAAAAAATATTTTATTATGTTTCTTATTTTTTATATGATCAAAATTATAAGAAGACCAACCCGAACCTTTTATTGTTTCAATAGCTTTTATCCATGATTTTGCTTCAGTTTCTTTAATTTTATCAGCATGTCTATAGTCATGTTTCGCTATATATGATTGGACTTCATTTAATAATTTCTCTAGTTTTTTTAATTGGATTTCTTTTAGTTTTTGCGCCACAGATTCTGGTACATGCGAGAATATTGTAATAAAATGCTGATAACATAAGATTGATTGTGAATTATTCTCATAATGATTTAGTATATCTGTTGATGTAAGCTTTGAAATAAACGAGGATAAGTATGAGTTCTCAATTTTTTCAAGCTCTGAGCACATATAACATTCAGTTTCTAATTGATTATCAGTTTTAATATTTTTAACATATTTATTTAATAAATCTTCCACTATAATTGCTGGGCCCAACCCTCCCAAAAGAGGATCATTTTGCGCAATATTGATTATTTTTTGGAAATGATAACTACAAAAACCATTTCCCCTATTAATTCTCTCCCTCACATAAGGATCATTCACATGTTCATAAAGTAATATCCATATATTTCTATTTTCAGACTCTTCAATACTTTTACATATAGGGCATCCACCCTTATTTATAGCATCCACAAGTGTTATGTAAATAATGTCTTTATCATTGAGCATGTAACCACCTTTAAACATTTGAATTATTATGCTGTTCTTTCAAAATCTTTTTGTATTTTTTTAGAGTCTCTTCAATAGAGTGTATCACATCAATATCATTAATTTCTGGAGTTTGCTCCTTTTTAGAAATAAACACATAATTATCCAAATAGTAAGTAACCAAACCATGCATCTCCTTTAAATATTCAGCCATATTTTTATCATTAATATTATATCTCTGTAACGTGAGATCCAACATACTTACTACACTAGATAATGTCATTGCTAACGATTTCATTTCCTCATAAATATCTCTTAACCTCAGCCTATAATATAGATAAGCAGATTCTATCTTAAGAAAATAGAATCTCCTATCCCAAATCTCCCTATTATGAATATTCTTATCATACATTTTTTCCAACTCATAATATTCATAACCCTTCCTAAGCAACTCTACAATAGCATCCTCAATACTAACATTATTACTCGTCGCATAATTAATTACAAGCTTATAAACATCATCAGATAATTTTAAACTAATTTTTTCACCCTTTTGAGACATAATCTCACGAACTTTTAATTACAAATATCCCGCTAAAAAAGATTTTACTCCACTATTGTTGTATTGCATGATTCTTACTCTCCCCATAATTACGCATCTTCTGACACTTTTAGATCATACTATGAAGATTTACTCTATATTAAAAGTCATAAACATAATTCAGCGCATAAAGAAGATTAAAGCAAAACCTTAACACCTAAATCATGTCATTATGAGCAGCTTATCTGAAGATAATGCATCAGTTTTCATGTGTCTATTTTATGAGAAATTAAGGTTAAATGTTAAACAAACGTTAGGTTAATATTTAAATATCAGTTTTTATCCGTAGATAAATGGTGCCCCGGTCGTATAGAGGGCATGGGTATCCCGTAAAATCCGGACAAGTATTCCGGCCTTTCGAGCTTCATGCGTAGAGAGCCGGAGATCCCGGGTTCAAATCCCGGCCGGGGCACTATCAGCTACTCCCGACTAAACTCACGAGTTTCCTTAAATGATTTGATGATTCATTTATGTTCTTGGTTTTCCTGGCACAACATGGTGAAATCTGCATCTTGCCTCATAAAGTTCTTTTCCACCAACCATGATGCGCGGGCTATCATATGGTGCAGGGTTTCCATCAATAAGACGTTGAGTTCGTGTTGCTTCCCTTCCACAAATAGTACATACCGCCGTTAAATAATATATTGAGTCAGCCCTTACGAGTAACTCAGCGATAACTTCGAATGGTTCGCCTCTGAAATCAAGATTTAATCCAGATACTATTATTCTTTTACCCTGATCCGCAAGTTTTTCACATAATTTCACCACTTCTAATGGGAAGAATTGTATTTCATCAATACCTATCACATCTAACTTATCTGCAAGTTGTTGTATAATTTTTATACCTTCTTCGTTTGTGGGAATTACATAAGCTTGGTACCTTAATCCATTATGAGTAACTACCTCACTCTCGCTATACCTTTTATCAAGCGCTGGTTTAAAAATGCCCGCACGTTTTTTAGCATATACTGCTCTTTCAACCAAGCGTATTAATTCAGATGTTTTCCCTGCAAACATAGGTCCTGTAATTACTTCAAGGCTCATACCACACTATATTATCTTATTAAAAAATAAAACTTTGCCCAAATCGTATAAATGAAAAACATTTCATTAAGCTTTAAGAAGAAAAAATTAACCAATTCAATAACCTTAGAATGCTTCTCAACATTATTTCTTATTTTTAATTTAATGACACGTTGTGAACTTAAAATTTTTATGAGTTAAATTCTATAAACTTTAAATTAGTGTAATATTTTAATCATTCAGGTGTACAAAATGATAAAGCGCGTGTATACGTTTGAAGAGGCTGATTTCGAGAATGTAAAGTTATTTGGTGGTAAGGGTGCTGGTCTTGCTATGATGGCTCATCTTGGATTGCCAGTACCTCCCGGTGTTATAATAACTACTGATGTATGCAAAGAATATTATTCAAACGGAAGACAATTACCCAAAGGATTAATGAATGAAGTAAAAGAGGGTATAAAATATATTGAATCTAAAACCGGGCGAAAATTTGGGGATCCCGATAATCCGTTGCTTGTTTCCGTGCGTTCTGGTGCGCCAGTATCAATGCCAGGTATGATGGATACAGTATTAAATCTCGGTATCAATGATAAAACTGTTAAAGGATTAGCTAAACAATTGGGTAGTGAAAGAGCTGCATATGATGCTTATAGACGTTTCCTCCAAATGTATGGTAAAATAGTACTAGGTATTGATGAAAAACTATTCAATGATTACTTTGAAGAAGTAAAGAGAAAATATAATGCAAAATATGATGCGGATTTAGATACGGACGCATTAAAAGAGATTGTAGATGGATTTAAAAAGATTATAATAAAAGAAAAAGGTGATAAATGGACGGATGATCCATGGAAACAATTAGAATTGGCAATAGCTGCAGTTTTCGACTCATGGGAAAGCCCAAGAGCCATATTCTACAGAAAAGTTAACAATATAACACCAGACATAGCTGATGGAAGTGCTGTTAATGTTGTAGCAATGGTTTTTGGTAATGCTGGTTATGATTCAGCAACTGGTGTTGTATTTAGTAGAAACCCAGCAACTGGTGAAAATGAACTTTATGGTGAATATTTACCATTAGCCCAAGGTGAAGATGTTGTTGCGGGTATAAGAACTCCTAGACCAATTAAAGAACTTAAAGAAACAATGCCTGAAGCTTATAATCAACTTTATGAGGGAGCTAAAAAACTTGAAAGATTCAAGAAAGAAATACAAGATATTGAATTTACTATTGAACATGGCAAACTTTATTTCTTACAAACACGCAACGGCAAACTTGGCCCAATAGCTATGGTTAAAACTTCAGTTGATATGTACAAAGAAGGTTTTCTTACTAAAGAAGAAGCAGTCCTTAGAGTTAAACCTGAACACATACAACAATTACTCTATCCAAGAATTGACCCTAAAGCAAAAGCAGTAGCAATAGCACAAGGTCTAGCATCATCACCTGGCGCAGTATCAGGCATGGTAGTATTTGATGCAGATTCTGCAGTAGAATGGGCTACAAAAGGTAAGCAAGTAGTACTAGTTAGAGAGGAAACAAAACCAGATGATGTTCATGGAATGTATGCATCAGTCGGCATACTCACAAGCAGAGGCGGTATGACAAGCCATGCAGCTGTAGTAGCTAGAGCAATAGGAAAACCATGTGTTGTAGGATGCGAAGCAATACAAGTCGATTATGAACATAAATTATTCAAAGTAAAAGGTACTGATATTGTAGTGAAAGAGGGTGACTGGGTCACTATAGATGGTTTTACTGGTAACGTATATTTAGGACAAATTAAAACAATTCCACCTGAACCAATACCAGAGTTTTATGAACTATTAGGGTGGGCTAATGAGCTTAAACGTTTAGGTGTATGGGCAAATGCAGATCAACCAGATGATGCTAGAATTGCTAGAAAGTTTGGCGCTGAGGGAATTGGTTTACTTAGAACTGAGAGAATGTTTAGAAAACCTGAAAGATTAGCAATCTTTAGAAAAGTAATATTAAGCGATAATCCTGAGGAAAGAAGAACAGGTATAAAAGAACTCATACCATTAATGAAAAAAGACTTCTTAGAAATATTTGAAATAATGGAAGGTTTACCTGTTATAGTAAGACTTTTTGATCCTCCAGTTCATGAATTCCTCCCAAGCGAGGAAGAATTAATAAACCAAATTGCAGAATTAAAGGCTAAAGGTGGTGATAAAGAGAAGATCGCTGAATTAGAAAAAGAACTTAGAAAAATTAGAGTATTTAAAGAAGCAAATCCAATGATGGGACACAGAGGAGTAAGATTAGGCATTACTCATCCAGAGATTTATGAAGCACAGGTTACCGCAATTCTAAGTGCTGCCGCTGAATTGATTAAAAATGGTAAGAATATATTGGTAGAGATTATGATACCGCAAGTCGCAACTGCAACAGAGCTCGCATACGTTAAAGAAAAGATTGTTGATCCTGTAGCAAAACAAGTTGAGGCTCAATATGGCATCAAGATTCCATTCAAATATGGAACTATGATGGAGGTTGTTAGAGCATGTTTGACTGCTGATGAGATTGCAAATGTTGCTGATTTCTTCAGTTTTGGAACAAATGATCTAACTCAAGGAGTATTTAGCTTTAGCAGAGATGATGTAGAAAATAAATTTATGCCAAAATATCTCGAATTGAAAATACTTGACCATGACCCATTTGAGAATATAGATGTAAATGGTGTAGGTAAATTGGTAGAATACGCTGTAAAATTGGCTAGAAGCGTAAAGCCCAATTTAGAGATCGGTATTTGCGGTGAACATGGTGGTGATCCAAAAAGCATTGAATTCTTCCATAAAGCCGGTCTCACTTACGTTAGCGCCTCACCCTATAGAATACCAGTAGCAAGACTTGTCGCAGCTCATGCAGCTATAAAAGAAAAAGGTATAAAACTAGCAAAATATTAAATCTTCATTATTTTTTATCAAAATCTTCTTAAAATTTAAGACTATAATAGATAAAGTCAAAATTATATAGTTGTTATACAATAAATAATTAGGTGATTTTATGACAGAAGCTGGATTAGCTAATAGAGCACTCATCTTTATTGGTGAAGGATTCGAAGAAGTTGAATTTTTCTATCCATATTATAGACTCATAGAAGCAGATTTTCAAGTTGATGTCGCATCATCAGTATCAGGTAAAGTTATAGGTAAGCATGGCTTAGAATTTGAAGCAAGATGCTCAGCCAAAGATCTTAAAGGAGTCGCATATGATATAATAGTCCTTCCAGGAGGATGGGGCCCTGATAGATTAAGACGTGATTCAGAAGTTCTGCGCGTAGTTAGGGAGGCATTTGAAGAGTATAGAGTTATAGCAGCAATTTGTCATGGACCACAAATCTTAATTTCTGCAGGAATACTAAAAGGTAGAAAAATTACTGGTGCAAGAGCAATATGGGATGATTTAAAAAATGCAGGCGCTGAAGTAGTGGATGAAGCTGTCGTAGTAGATGGAAACATTGTTACATCAAGAGGACCAGCTGATCTTCCATATTTCATGAAAGCTATATTAGAATTAGTAGGTAAATATCCTAAAAAAGCTGAAACCATAGAAGTTGGAAGAAGAACCGCAATAATAAGAAAAAGAAAACAGTAACAAATTATACTTACTCTCTTTATATCTAAACCTTTTTCTATCAAGTTCTTCTCATCAACTCAAAAAGTTTAGTTATATTTAAACTTTTGAAAACTTTTGTCAGTTTGTAAATTAATTATGGTTTACTGCTTTGAAAAGTGTTTATTTAAAAATCAATGAGAGCATCCAAACTTTTATAACTATCTCTCATATATATTATTAGTGAGTGAGCATTTTGAAGGAAGCTGTTCTTTATAAGCCTGTTGATAACAATGCTGTTATATGTACTGCATGTGCTAGATATTGTAGAATACCTAAGAATAGTATTGGTTTCTGTGGTGTTAGATGGAATATTGATGGCAAGCTTCAATTAATGGTTTATGGGAAAATAATAACAGCTCATATCGATCCAATAGAAAAGAAACCTTTAGTGCATTACATGCCAGGTAGTATGGTTTTTTCTATAGCTACAACAGGTTGTAATTGGGCATGCATGTATTGTCAAAATTATGATATAAGTCAAAGAAGAATCGTTGAGGGATTCGAAGCATCACCTGAAATGATAGTTAAATTAGCAAAAGGTTACGGTGCTCATGGGTTATCTTACACTTATAATGAACCCACAATCTTCATTGAATTCGCACACGACGTAGGTATTTTAGCACGTAAAGAAGGACTATTTAGCACTTTTGTTACTAATGGCTATCATACGCCAGAAGCTGATGCCATGTTATCAAAATTTCTTGACGCCGCAACCGTAGATTTTAAGGGTAACGCTGATGTTAAATTCCTCAGACGTTACGTGACAATTCCCGACCCCGAACCAATCTTCCAATCTATATTAGAAATGAAAAGATATGGAATTCACATAGAGATTACAGATCTTGTTGTCCCAGAAATAGGTGATGACCTTAATCAAGCTCGCAAATTAGTAAGATGGATCTATGATAATCTCGGCCCAGACGTTCCAATACATTTCCTCAGATTCCATCCAGATTATAAATTAATGAATATACCATGGACACCCATAGAAACACTCGAAAAACATTGGAAAGTAGCAAAAGAAGAAGGATTAAGATTTGCTTATATAGGAAACGTGCCAGGACATCCTTTAGAGAATACCTATTGCCCCGAATGCGGAACCCTTTTAATCAGAAGATATGGATTTGATATCTTAGAATGGAACCTTGACAATCAAAATCGATGCAAAAAATGTGGCGCAAAAATACCAATTATTGGACAATTAAATCCCTCTTATGACCAAGATCGATTCATATACGTTCCCATACACAGATACGCTAAATATTCACGCACCGAATCCATAAAAATAGTAAAAAATTAAAATAATCTAACTTTTTTCAAACTGAAACACTAATTTAAACCTCTGAAGCATTTCACCCAACATTTTATTTTGTTCACTAGTAGCAGTCACTAATGGTGGTCTTACAAATGGTCCTATTTGCGGATGAAGCATATTTAAAATTAATTTTGTAACCACAGGTATTGATAATCCAAGTTTATCAATCGCTGAAGTAAATTCAATCAAATATTTATATAATTTCATACAGAGTATTAAATCTTTATTTATAAATGCTCGAAAGAGATTCGAAAGAAAACCAGGTAAATAGTTTGCCGAAGCTAAAATAGCTCCATCACCACCCAGCATGAGAGTTGGTACAAATAAGAGATCAGTTCCAGAAAGAATTGAGAAATCATTTCTTATGACTTTCGCTTCAAAATAAGATCTTTAGTGTAGTTCATATTATCCACACTTGCTTATACTCATAACTGTAGTGTCGTCATTTGTAGTAAAAAATAGTGTATCTTTTATTTTAATCCAAATTATGTCACAAGTAAATTACAAGCTTCATACTATAAAAATTTGTAACTGAATAGCGACACGATGTCAGAAGTTTCTCATATCTGTTGAGTCTCTCAACAATCTTATTGTACATTATTTTTGGGAAGAGTAATGTTCTCCTCAGGAGAATATATAAGAGAGCATACAAAGTGTTGAAGTGTTTGTTATACTGAAGGTTATGATGTTGTGGAGGCTTATCTTTTCATGGTTTGCTTTGGAGAGGTAGTGTTTTTCTATGATGGATGTTATAACAGATCTTATGAAGTTGATTTCCTCCGACAAACGCTTCATACTCCTACATAAAAACTTAGGCTAACACGTAAGCTTTATCTGATGAGAACTAGAGTAAAATATATAGCAAAAATATTGATAAAAAATAAGTATTAGAGTTATATTAATCCTATATATTTAAATTGTTATTCATAGTATTCTGGAGCATGTTTAAGGGAATTAAAGACTTCAAGATCATGACCAGGAATAATTTTAGAGTTATATTTTCTAGCTATCATTTTCATCTTCCTGATGCTTTTATACCATGATTCAAAGTCATTTAAACCGAAACCTAGAGGAATCTCCTTACCAATGTTATCATAATATATTGCCAAGTCTGTGGTTAATAAAAAGTTTTTATCCTTAAGATGTACAGATAGAGCCATTGTACCAGGAGTATGACCAGGAACATGGTATAAGGTTAAGTTATCAAATAGTTCAACTTCTTCTTCTTCAACGACTTTCCAATTAAATGATGGATCTACATAATGAGGTAAGTATGCCCCCAAATCCTCTTTCGTGGCTACAGCATAAAATGCGTATTCTAATTCTTTTTTATGAATATAAACAGGAATATCTAATCCTCTCAAAAATTCTAACCCACCAGCATGATCCAGATGTGCATGACCTATGATAACAGCAGAAATATCTGTAATTTTATGCCCAAGTTTTTGAAGTATAACATCTAACCTATTTTCATTCTTATATTCTAAAATAGGAAACATGTCCAGCACAGGTTTAGGCCAATGTTTTTTATAGTCAGGTGATGGGCCGACCTCATATAAAATAAGACCATCTTTTGGATGCTCAATAAGATAGCCAATCATCGCACTCGGCTTAATTTCCATGGGCTGAGCTTTAAAAAACCAACCCTTTGGTATGCCCAATCTACCAAAATCCAGTACATATAGCTTCATTTATTTCATCCCCTTTTAACTTCATCTATATCATATTCAGCATTCTTATTTAAATCTTTCCTTATTTTTTCCGCCTCTCTCTCATTTCCTGCTGCCTTTGATAGTGTTTTATTTATTTCCCTCTCAATAGGATCTTTTACTTTTCTTAATCTTTTTAACCATTCATCGTATCCTGCCCATTTAAATGGGCCATATAATCCTTGTGCTATATCCATTCTATCTCTTTGCGCACCTCCCAACCACATTTGAACAATTTTAAAATCTCTATAATATTTTTCAACGTTCATCTCAAAAACATAACCATATGAGCCCATTAGTTCCATAGCCTTATTAGTACAAAACATAGCCGTATCTCCAGCAAAAGATCTTGCTGCTGAATATTTTGCAATCATATGTGAACTCCAATGCTCTCCATATATTTCAGGATGCATGACCTGCCAAGTAACACTCAAATAATATTGCCTAGATAAATCAATCATTCTATACATTTCAGCAAGAATCGATGCAAAATAGGATCTCTCCCTCACAGGGGTTCCTGCAATATATCTATTTTTTGTCCAATCTAACGCTATTTCAAGAACCGCAGTAGCAAGACCCGTTAATCTAGCTGCACCAGCAAGTCTTCCTAAACCTATTACATACCCGTGAATTATTTTAGCTCCATCTCCAGGTTTCGTATCTATTCTATATTTAGATGGTATTTTAACATTTTCATACCATACTTCAGCATTCTCATCCGTCCAGCAAAATCCCATCTTTTTATATGGTAAACTATATTTTATTCCAGGCATGTCTACTGGATGGTAAATCATTCCTGCAGCTTCTTCCCCTCTACTAGGATCTTCACTTATAACTACCCAATGACCCAAATGCCCTGCAAAAATATCAGGCCATTTTTTATGCCATTTATCCCAGTATGATGGATCTGCCATTGGACCTGGCCATATTTTATGGCCATTTAATACCCAATAATCACCATCCTTTTTAGCTATGACACAATTTAATGTTCTTAGTTCCAAAGCGGGGTCTTCAATATTTGCTCCCCCTTCTGGTTCACTGATGTTAACACAAGCAATATAAGGCACTTTTTGAGTTAACTTAGGTGCAAACTCCTCCAATAAGTCATCTCGAACATGAACACGATTGTACATAAATGAAACAATCCAGTGAATTTTCCCGATTAATGTCGCTAATCCTATATCACCACGTGAGATCTCCTCATTAATCATATTTCTTACAACCGGTGATAATCCAAGTCCTCCATATTGTGTAGGTAAGTTCGAGATTGTTAATCCAAGTTGATGAGCTTTATAATATAATTCATACAAAGTTTTATGACCTAATTCTTCATCCCTATGCCATCCTCCTTCCAGATTTTGCCTATTAGGCATTACATCACTCTCTACAAATTCACGAATTCTTTTACTCATAGCTATTTCTTCATCTGTTGCAAAACACTTAGGATATTTGTGTTCAGGATTTAATAACAAGTAATCTGATCCACCCATTTAATTTACCTCAAAATATTATGGGGCATCCAAAGTATTTAAATATATCGATGACATGAGATGAAAGCAGAAAAAAGTGTTATCAATTATAGGATAAACTCTGATATCACCCCCTTATATATCTTCGCCAATTCGAGAGTATTGTATGTTGTGAGCTTTGCTGCATCAGCTAAGATTTGAAAGTTTTCTTCAGCTGGTTCTATTGCAGTTATTTGATATCTTTCTCATTTATAAAAAATTATTATAACGTTAACCTAATGTAGTAGAAGAAGCTCTCTATAAATGTGAAAGCTCCAAGAGTTGTAATTGCAGGTGTTCAAAGTGGTGTAGGTAAAACTACAATATCTATTGGTTTAATGGGCGCATTAAAACGCAGAGGTTTTAAAGTTCAAGGATTCAAGGTAGGCCCTGATTTTATTGATCCAACTTATCATACAATGATCACTGGAAGACAATCACGCAACCTAGATTCATGGATGCTGAATAAACGAAGACTATTAGAATTATTCACATCAGCCATGCGCACTTCAGATATTGGTATCATAGAGGGAGTAATGGGACTATTTGATGGTTTTAGCGGTACTGATGAAACAGGTAGTACCATACAAATTTCAAAACTTCTCAAAGCACCAATAATCCTTATAATAGACGTATGGGGAATGTCACGAAGCGCAGCCGCCATTGCATTAGGATTTAAGAAAATGATAGGAAAAATACCATTAGCAGTAATACTAAACCGTGTCGGTGGAAAAATTCATGAACAATGGGTAAAAGACGCCATCAAAGAAATAAGTAATGTTCAAGTTATAGGAGCCATCCCATGGAACACCGAAATTAAACTTCCTGAACGCCACTTAGGACTCATACCAGCAATAGAATCAAAACCTATAGAAACTTTAAATATGATCGTTGATTTCATAAGCCAACACGTCGACCTAGATAAAGTAATTGAAATAGCATACTCAGCACCAGAAATACCCGAATATGATGCATTAAAACCTAAAGAAAAAATTGTAAAAATTGCCGTAGCATTTGATGAAGCATTTAACTTTTATTACAAAGACAGTCTAGAAACCCTTGAAAAACTTGGTGCTGAAATAACATTCTTCAGCCCACTCCACGATAAAACACTACCAGATAATATTAACGGACTTTACATAGGTGGCGGATTCCCAGAAGTTTTTGCAAAACAACTAGAAGAAAACCAATCCATGAGAAATAGCATTAAAAAACATGCCCAAGAAGGAATACCAATACTAGCCGAATGCGGAGGATTAATGTACCTCACTAATCATATTATCGACCCAAATGACAAAAAATATAGAATGGTAGGACTATTAGATGCCGAAACATTAATGACCAAAAAATTACACCTAAATTACACACTTGCCGAAGTAATTAGAACAAACCCAATAGTACCCAAAAACATAAAAATTAAAGGCCATGAATTTCATTACTCAGAAATAATAAACATACCACATGACGCCAAAATGGTTTACAAAATGAAAATAGGTAATGGTATAACCAATAAAATGGATGGCTGGCTTGAATACTCAACATTAGCATCTTACATGCACATACACCTAGCATCTAACCTACGCATACCTATGAAATTCATTAACAGCACTAAAACATTTAAATAAAAACTCGCGAAAGCAACTCTAAATCTTCATCAGATAAACGCCATCCAGCAGCATTAACATTTTCTTCAACATGCGATAAATTTATTGCTTTAGGTATAGCAACCACAGGCTTCTTTGCAATCAACCAATTAAGAGCAACCTGCACCAATGTCTTATTATACTTTTTAGCAACCTCCCTCAAAATTCTACTTCGCGGATCATTTAATATATTACCACGACCTAGAGGACTATACGCAATAAGTGTAATATTTTCTTTTTCACAATACGGCAATATATCATCTTCAACCTCACGTGATAATAAACTATATTCAACCTGATTTGACACAATATCAATTTTTGAAAGCGCTGCCCTAGCTTCCTCCATAAGCTTCACTGAAAAATTACTAACACCAATAAACCTTACCTTACCATCTAATACTAATCTCTCCATCGCTCTCATCGTTTCACTAAGAGGTATATGAGGATTAGGCCAATGAACTTGATACAAATCTATAGTATCAATTTGCAACCTCCTTAAACTCTTCTCAGCAGACCTTAATACATCATCATACCTCAAGTTTGTATACCAAACTTTAGTAGCTATAAAGACTTTCTCCCTTAAACCCTTAATTGCCATTCCTACAACTTCTTCAGAATGCCCACCACCATACATTTCAGCAGTATCTATTAATGTAATACCAAGCTCAATACCACGCCTTAACGCTCTAATTGCCATTTCATCATATTTATAGTCCGGTGCTGAGAATCCCCCAATACCGTTTCTCAGTAGATGGTGGTTCATTGTCTTTTATCTTTATTGGTTTTAGGCTCCTCACCATCTACCTCCCAACGGCTCTTCTACCTATCGCCCCCAACTACGGAAGTTGTTCACCCCCAGTCGCCTAGGGGCACATCCACTCCCCTCATTGAAGGCGACTCTATAAAAGTCCCCCTCGCCTAACTCATCGAGTTCATCCCTTAACCAATTAATTGTAGTTGCAGAAAGCTTATAAAGTTTTCTGTAGTAACTAGTTGGGAGAAGAAGTGCCTGAAGAGTACGTGTTTCATGCTAGGGTTTCGAAGACTAGTCATGGATTGCTATGTATCTACATACCTAAGAGGCTAAGCGAGAAAATGAGACATCTACATAAGAGAGAGGTGATAGTCCGTGTCACAGTCCCAGACAAGTAGTCTTGTTATTGACGCCTCTACACTAGTAGAATACGTCACTATAATTGGTAAATTAACTCCTGCCTTGAGCGAGGACTACATGAAGCTCGCCAGATTGGCGTGGAACTTTAGAAAAGCCGTCTTAATAGCGACGAGAATGATTACTAAAGGCGTAGATACTAATAGCATACTCAGAGAGCTCAGAAGA